>Ga0335083_10011953_pt1 | contig 10411 bp, 9 predicted proteins | sample Lox_Sample_42_FD_206716 | JGI IMG/M metagenome (GOLD analysis project Ga0335083, IMG submission 206716) | Soil microbial communities from Loxahatchee National Wildlife Refuge, Florida, United States - Lox_Sample_4.2 | ecosystem: Environmental > Terrestrial > Soil > Wetlands | place: USA: Florida... | reverse complement strand
GTGCGCAAGGTGCGCACGACATTCACGTGAGGCTAGTATGGACACAAACTGTCTACCTCTGACTCATCCCGAAGTGGCCAGCCCGGCAGCGCATCACGCGCGGACGGCTGCGATGACGGTTGCTGCGCTGGCGATCCTTGTTGGGGCTCTGCTGGCGTCGCTGTGGCTCGCGTCCTTCTTCCTGTATGCCAGCCTGCGGCTGAATCCGCTTCATGCTGGACTATGGAGCTGGCCCGATACGCTGCTCGCCTGGCATGAGGGCCGGGTGCCGACCGGTGGCCGGCATCTGGCAGGTGCAGCGCTGCTGGGCGTTCTCGTCGCGATAGGCGGCCCGGCGATGGTGCTGTACACGCTATGGGAGCGTACCGGGCGGCGGCGCCTCTACGGCAGTGCCCGCTTTGCCAGCGAAACGGAAATCCGCGCAGCGGGGCTGCTATGAGCGCGCGGCTGAACATGAATGCCCCAGCCATCGTCGTGGGTGTGTGGCGAGGCCGTTACCTGCGCTTTGCCGGGCAGCAGTTCGTGCTGCTCGCCGCGCCTGCGCGCTCGGGGAAAGGCGTCGGTATCGTGGTCCCGAACCTCTTGAGCTACCCCGATTCCGTCGTGGTGCTCGACATCAAGCGCGAAAACTATGCGCTCACTGCAGGATTCCGGCGCGCACACGGACAGGATGTGTACCTGTTCGACCCATTCGCGGAAGATGGCCGCACGCATCGGTACAACCCGCTATCGGCGATCTCGGGCGGACTGTTCCGTGTGGGGGATATCCTCGCAATCGGTTACGCACTCTATCCGCCGGGCGGCCACGATGACTTCTGGAAGGATCAGGCGCGCAACCTGTTTCTCGGCATCGTGCTGTTGCTGTGCGAATGGCGCGATGCGCGACGGGCAGGCAAGGGCACATCCATTCCTGAGCATCCGGTCACGATGGGCGAGGTGTTGCGGCAGTCGTCCGGTAACGGTATGCCGGTCAAGAGCTATCTGCAGCGTGCGCTCGTCCAGCATCGCGATCTGCTGACCGGGCCGTGTGTCGATGCGCTGAACCGTTTCCTGTCGAACGACGACAAGGTGCTTGCGAGCATCCTCGCGACGTTCCACGCGCCGCTCACGATCTGGGCCAATCCGATTGTCGACGCGGCGACGAGCGCCAGCGACTTCGACCTGCGCGAAGTGCGCCGCCGCCGCATGTCGGTTTATATCGGGATCACACCGGATCACCTGTCCGAGGCAGCGCTGCTCGTGAATCTGGTGTTCTCGCAGCTCGTCAATCTCAACACGAAGCAGTTGCCCGAGGCCGATCCCACGCTCCGGTTCCAGTGCCTGCTGCTCCTCGACGAGATGACGGCCATCGGCAAGATCCACATCATCGCGCGCGCGGTGGCCTACATGGCGGGCTATAACCTGCGGCTGCTGTCCATCGTCCAGTCGGTTGCGCAGCTCGATTCCGTGTACGGGCGGGCCGATGCGCGCACCTTCCTGACGAACCACGCGATGCAGATTCTCTATGCGCCGCGCGAGCAGAAGGACGCGAACGACTATTCCGAGATGCTCGGTACCTTCACCGACCAGTCGCGTAGCGTCAGCCGCTCGAACGCGATCTTCGGTGGCCGGGGCGGATCGAGCGAGAGCGTATCGGAGCAGCGCCGGCCTTTACTGTTGCCGCAGGAGCTGAAGGAACTCGGCCGCGAAAAGGAAATCATCGTGCTGGAGAACACCAAGCCGATACTCGCCGACAGGATCTGCTACTGGCGCGATCCTGTGTTTGCCTCCCGCGTATCTGCGGCGCCATCGGTGCCTGCGATGAATCTCGCGCGCTTCAGCGCCCAGGCCGAGCGGCGGCTGCGCGACGTGCAGTTCGACGAGATCGATGCGGAAGGTGCGGGCCTCATCCATTTGCCGGCGGAATATCTGGAAGTGCTGCAGGCCTGGGATCCGCGCGATCTGCCGCCGCGCCTGGCCGACCTGAGCGAGGACGAGGCTACGGCCTATGTTGAGCGACACTTCATGCTGCTGGGCGTGCCAGCGGAGCGCGTCGCGCGGGCGACGCGACGGCTGTCCGTCGCGGATCTTGATGCGGCTGAGCTGCCGGCGGCTAAACCCGCGCGTGCGAAGCGCGGGCCTCTGCGGGTCGCCGGATCGAATCTGGTTCCTGTCCAGGGAGTCCGGCAATGAGTACGGCCCATGTGGATGAAACCGCGCGCGTGCGAGCCGCACTGGCCGTTATTCCTGCGGATGATTACGGCGTGTGGGTCGACATGGCCTTTGCGCTCAAGCATGGCTTCGGCGACGCAGGCTTCGAGATCTGGGACGAGTGGAGCCGCATGGCTGGCAATTACAACGAGCGTGCGGCCCGGACCACCTGGCGCTCGGTGAAGGAGTCAGGTGGCAAGACACTCGCTTCGTTGTTCTGGCTCGCGCGGCAGCACGGTTTTGATCTGAAGCGCACGCATTATCCCGACCGGATGGCGACAGCGCTGGCGCCGAGCCCTGACGTGTTCGAACGCAGGTCGCGCGAGGAAGCGCGGCAGCAGGCCCGGCACGCGGCGGTGGCCCGCGAGGCGCAGGCCATCTGGCAATGGGCACGGCCCGTGGGTCCGGAACACCCGTATCTCGTTCGCAAGCATCTCGGACCGACGCCGACACTGCGTGAGCTCGAAGCGCCCGAACTGCATGCGTTGCTGGGTTACGCCCCGGCGAGCGAAGAGCAGCCACTCACGGGGCGCGTGCTGCTGGTGCCGTTCTGGATTGGTGAGGCAATCTCGACGCTCGAGCTGATCGATGAATACGGTCGTAAATCATCACTGGCGGGTGGCATGAAGAGAGGTGGGTACTGGGTCGCTGGACCTGCACCGACCGATGGCGAACCCACCACACCGATCCTTATCGGTGAAGGAATGGCGACAGTGCTGTCTGCGTACCGGGCGACGGGCTGGGTGGCACTCGCGACCCTGTCGAGTGGGACGCTGCCTCAGGCCGCCGGAATCCTGCGTGAACGATATCCCAATGTCGAGCTGGTTGTACTCGGAGATATCGGGCCGGGTGAAGTCAAGGCACGACAGGCAGCCGAAGAGTCGCAGGCGCGTCTGGCGCTGCCGGCATTCGGCGACAACGCGCGTATCGCGGAAAAGGTGCCAACCGATTTCAACGACATGGCGGTGCTGTCGGGTTTTGCATGCGTCGGCGATCGTCTGCGGGAAATCACATTCAGAAACGTTGAACTGGCGTTCAGGGGGCTGGAACCGACTGTGGTTAAGGCTTCTGGCGGAGAGGTGGACGAACCGAAGGAGGAAATGATGAGCGGCGTGAACGAAAACTTGGTGAGCGACACAGGGGGCGGTCCGCGCCGCCGGTCATCAAAGCGCGGTGTCTCGAAGCAGGTCGATACATCCGAGTCTCGCGTGTCGGCGAGTTCGTCAGCAGAAGCGGAGCATCCGATGGCCGGACATTCCGCATTGCCGCCGGCTACTAGTGCTCAAGCAACCGGGGCGACGCGGCCGATGTCGACACGCCCGCCTGTCGGCGAGCCGCTGTTCGCTCTGGCGGATGTGCCCAACGAGGTCAGGGCGCTGGCCGAGCACCGCTTCGGCGCACCGTTGCGCATGGGAATGCCGCGCGAGAACGGCGGCCCGTACAGAGGACAGGTGTTCAACACCGAGCACTACCTGATTCAGGAGGTCGCGACGCGCAGCGTCGTCTTCCATCCGAAGGAGCAGATGGAATTTGTTTCAGATCGGCTTCGGTGGATGGACGAGAACGCCCGCCTGAATGGAGCAGAATTGCAGGTCGGGTATGACGGCAACCGGCCGAAGGTTTATCCGTGGGATCGGGCGCGTGAGCTGCTGGAGCGCACGGTCGGCTCGCTGAAGAGATCGGCGCGAGAGCTGAACTTCGGTCCGAACCTCGAGGCGACGCTGGATCAGTTGCAGGCGCGGTCGTGGGCACGCTTGCGTGAGTCGCGCACGGCGGCGCTAGAGCAGTCGAAGGAGCGGGCGACATCGCAAGACCCTCCCGGGCCAGACCGCTGAACCATCTCATGTATCGCCGGCTGTGGCGAGTCGTACCTGATCTTGAAGAGGTCCCATCATGACTGAAAAATCGCTATCCGCCGACCCAGTCATCAACGTGATCGAGCAGGACATTCATGGCTTACGAGGAGCCGTGAGGCAATCGGGCGACACAGGTCGTACCCGCCACCTGGACGCGGCCGCGATGAATGCCGTGTCAGCCCGGCGCCGGCGTGAGTTCGACGCGGCACGTGCGCGCCTGCGCGATCAGGTAATCCGCGACGATACCGAAATGGCCCGGCAGCCTGATGAGCGTCCTCCCGCCGATGCTCCGTCGGGGAATAAGGTCACGGCGCGCGCGCCGCTCGAGCAGCCACCCGAACGTGTGCGCAAGCGCTACCTGCGTGCAGGCACCCAGTATTTCCTCAAGGATGCGCCGTATCAACTCGCGTTTGAAGATCTCGGACCGTACCTTGTCACCGCGCATAACCGGCCGGACGTGGTGGAATCGATGGTCGACATGGTGGCGGCCAAATCGTGGCAGCGCATCCGCGTATCGGGGCATGAGGCATTCCGCAGCGAAGTGTGGCTGCAGGGCACACTGCTTGGCATTGAGGTGAGTGGCTATGAGCCGGAGGCCGCTGATCTCGCGCGTCTGGCGGATGCCCGGCAGGTACGCCTGAGAAACCGGATTGAGGCTGACGCGTCGATGCCCAGGGCCGGAACGCCAGCGCGTGCGGATGACAACAGCACATTGGCCTCCGCATCCGGCTCCAGGGCCGAAGTGCCTGATCGTGCGGGCAGTACTTCTCGTGCGGCGGTACCACGCGCGGAAGAGCAGGCGCGGGCACATCAGGCTGAACCGCCGCAGGCGGCCATCGAAGAGCCCGATGTCCCGCGACGGTATGCCGGCGAAATGCGCGAACATGGTCGCGCTCCTTACCAGAATAATCCCGCACGCAGCGACTCGTACTACGTGGTCTTTCGCGACGCGGCTGGTGCTGACCACGTTCTCTGGGGAGTGGATCTCGAACGCGCGTTGCAGGAGTCGCGTGCCGAACCCGGGCAGCAGGTCATGCTGGAAAATCTGGGTCGGCGGCTCGTCACGGTCAAGATGCCGATTGTTGATGACCACGGCATGGTGGTGGGCGAAGAGGAGAAGGACGTTTACCGGAATACCTGGCAGGTCGATGTGGTGCAGCTTGAAAAACCGACTGCCGAATCTGTAGGACGCTCCGAAAGTGCATCCGATATAGCGACGGCTTCTGCCAACTCGCTAGCGTGCGAAGTCCAGCAGGGGCATCGACGTTCGACGGTATCTGATGAGGACAAGGTTCTGCACCTGGCTGTACTGGTCGGGGCCATGCGGGAGCAGGGGTTCAGCGCGCGTTCGATTGTGCGAGTGCAGCAGCGGGCGGAAGAGATGCTGGATGCGTTCGGTCGGGAGGGCATTCCGGTGCCGCGACCGAGAGTGTTCGATCCGAAAGCACCGTCGGAACGGGATCACCGGCCCCGCTCGGCCGCCGGGCGTGCGGCTATGCGGGAGATCGAGCGTACTCCCGCCGAGCCATCGCCTGCGCGCTAGGGGGAGCCATGCGTGTGCGTGAGCGCCTGTGTGTCGAACTCGGTGGGATGCGGCCGGACTGGAATCATTGGTGCGTGCGCCGCGGCCTGACGCCCGGAGAGGGCGCGCGGCAACTGATTGCGGCGGCCCTGCATGCGGACGCAGACGATACAAAGGCCGAAGCAGAAGTGCAATGGATCGCAATCGGTGAGCCTCGCACACGGTTCGAGATCAGGCTGACGCACGCAGAGCTGGAGGTGGTGGCGCAACGCGCGGAGGCGTCGGGCCTGACCAGTAACCGCTGGATAGTGGCCCTGATCCGGGCACAGTTGAGACGGGAGCCGCAACTTGGCATGCAGGAGATGCGGCTGCTGTCGGATTCGAACCAGCAGCTTGCCATGATCAGCCGATGGCTGGGGCAGCTCGCGCGCGAACGAACCGGAGCGCGGATGGCACCCAGTGGGAGCGGTGATATCGCGGCAATTCGGGATCAGATCGACGTGCATCTGCGTGCCGTGGCTGCCGTGATTCGCGCGAACCTTGATCGATGGAGCCGGTGACGTGCCTTACCCGAACGTCTACGTCGACGCAATGCTCCTGAACTGGGGCGACCGCCTCTTTCAGGAACCGTTCAGGCATGCCCGCGCGCAGCGGCTTTCGCGTGCAGGCATGCGTGATGAAGCCACGCGCATGCGCGATCAGTTGGCTCGGACGCTCAGGCGTACGCCGGAGGTGATGGTCAAGATCACGAACAAGGCGTCGAGCGCCCAGGGTATGGGCGCAGTGCGCCGGCATCTGCGTTATATCTCGCGCAACGGACAGGTCGACCTGGAAGACCAGAACGGGGACCGGATTGCCGGTTCCGAAGCCGTGCGCGATCTCGCGCGAACCTGGCAGCTCGGCGGGTGGGGAATACCGGAGACGAGTCATCGTCGTGAGGTATTCAATGTCCTGCTTTCCATGCCGCCTGGCACGAACCGGCAGGCCGTGCGCGATGCGGCGCGCGACTTTGCGGCGCTTGAGTTTGGGGATGGACGCGCGTATGTATTTGCAGCTCATGACGACGAGGCCCATCCGCATGTCCACCTGAGTGTGCAGGTGCGCGGACCCGATGGTCGACGGCTCAATCCGCGCAAACAGGATCTGCGGCGCTGGCGTGAGCGATTCGCTCAGCAGCTCCGCGAGCATGGCGCCGAGGCGAATGCGACAGCCCGGAGAACGCGCGGTGTCACGCAGCGTTACCCGAAACAGGGCGTCGCGCATATGCTTGCTCGAGGCGAGGCGCCGATGTACTGGCGGTCCGTCGTAAATGCGGAACAGCGACGGGCAGGATGGCAGTCTCATGATGGCGTGTTGGCCACGTGGCGGGAAATAGCACAGGCGATAGCAGCGTCACCGGCGAGACTGGATCGTGAGATGGCGGTTGGCATTGCTGATTTCGTGCAGGCCATGCCGGTGCAACGGGATGCGCCGACGGTCATCAATCGTCGGCAGCACCAAGAGCCTCCGCAACGCGGGCGCATTTCGCCAGAGCGTGACAATCGGCCGGACGATCCCGGTCCGGAGGTCGATCGCTGATGCGGGGACGATGATGGCCATGCCCATCGTGCCGCGGCGTGGCGGCAAGCGGCGTCTTGCGGACAGAGACTGGGAGATCAGATTCGGGTGCCGCCGACCGGGCGTATGGCGTGATAGTCAACGCCGGATGTCTTCATGTCCAGGTCGTTATGGATCGACAAACCACGCGGGTGCACCCTTGTATGTTGCAAAGAGCAGGAAGAGCATGGCGATCACGAGAATCGGAATACCGTAGACGGCCACCGGGAAAAACAACACGAGCTGGAGAGACGAGCCACCGACGCCGTGCAGGAGGTCCGTATCCCGAACATTCTCGTATATCAACCACGCAGTAGCAGCAATGCCCATTGCGATGAGGATGAGTCCGCCAGATGGTGGCGTGTGGCGCAATGGGGCGGTTGCCCAGAAATAGTATCCCCACCAGAGGAAATTGATAGCGACTGCCGCTAGCCAGAATCCGCGGGCAGTGAAGAAGCTGTAACCGAACCGGCGCCGGCAATGGCGGCTGAATAGCTGGATTCCCTTAGCAACTCCGAACAGGATACCTAAGCTGATAGCGAGGTTCAGTATGCTCATGCTACGTTCTCCTTTGATGCGGGATACGCGGTGTCGACGCCGAACATGCGGGCAAGACACAACCGCTATCCTTTTGCCAAATATAGTCGGTCATCCGGTGAATGCTACGAGTCCCTGCCTAAGCGGTCAAGGATCGTACCGCGGGATGGTAGACCTGGCACATCACTACGTCAGTCACTGCATTTTCGACATGCGTGCAACACTCGCCAGAAGTGCAATTGCTGTTCGATCAGCGCGACCAGCGCGACGTCGATGCAAAGTGCCCCGGAGCCCGTCGCTGCGGCATTGAACCCGTGAGATGCAGTGCTCAGGTCTAATACATCGAGTTTTCTTCGGGGTTGGTTCCTGGAAAGATAGGGATATCAATTCGTGCGAGCATGTTAGCGTGGCACGAATGGCCGTCCCACGCGCTATGTGACGTTCCAGGACGGCCTTTGCAATGGCGAGAACTTTTTAAGGAGTCTTGGTCGGATAGCGTTGTCTGTGCGGCTCTGATCAACGCACAACAAAGTCTGCACCAATCGAAATCGATGCCCTGATGGACAACAAAGTATGCTCCAACGCCGAAAAGTGTGCTGCAAAGCGGCATTCAGCGTATGCCGGCCCAATGCATAGGCTTTCGTGGTTATGTGACCCTATAAGCGCATGCGTGCGCCTTGATTCCGCCGCCTATACATGGGTATGAGCGTTTCAAGCTTATGTAGAGGCAGTATTACGCCTCCGTAGAATGGTTTGGTGCAGCCGGCGCGGGTATCTTTTTTCATGGCCGGTACGATTACGCGTCGCTCCCACAATGAGCACGGGCTCTTTGACCACATTGGTACCAGACCGATGCTGGGGTTCAGGAATTCTCGTTATGCACGCATCATTCTGGGCGGCATCGAGTTCATGAACATGATCGTCAAAGGCCAGATGAAAGACGGTGCCATCGCCCAAACTCCCGCCCAGAAGCTATACTCATTTGTCTATTCAGTATTACGAATCATATCGTAAAATGTTTGACTCGCGTTCCTTGTCGCGGCAAAACCATTGATCTAACAGGGCTTATCACGCTATGCAAAAGACTGTCGACTATCTACACGAGCCGCCTGCGGCTGGCACCGACAAGCGGATCGAGCCCGCCGCTGATCTGCGCATCCATGCGCGACCGAAGAGATCCGACTGGGTCTGGTACGGGATGTTGGTCGTTGCAATCGGTCTTTTTTATGTATTCGTCGTTGACAATCCTCGCTGGGAGTGGAGCGTCGTGGCGAGCTACCTTTTCAACAAGCGTGTACTCGCGGGGCTTGCGAACACGTTGATCCTGACGGCGTTGGCGAGTGTGCTTGGGCTGTTTCTGGGCGCTGTGGTGGCCGCATGTCGTATGGCGGACAACCCGGTGTTGCGTGGCGCGGCCTACGTCTATATCTGGATCATTCGCGCCACGCCGACGCTTGCCATGCTGCTCTTCCTGTTCTTTCTCTCTGCGCTTGTCCCACGCCTGTATCTGCCGGTGCCGTTCCTGCATGTCAATCTGTTCGACATCGACACGACCAAAGTGATTTCGCGATTCAGCGCGGCAGTTATCGGCCTTGCGATGTATCTAGGTGGACATAGCGCCGAGATTTTCCGCTGTGGGATCACGTCCGTGGATAAAGGCCAACGCGAAGCCTGCAAGGCCATGGGCATGAGCGACTTGCGCATGATGTGGCACGTCGTTGTGCCACAGGCGGTGCGCGTTATCATTCCGCCGCTCGCCAACGATCTCATCACCATGTTCAAGAATACGTCGCTCGCGTCGGTGATCGGCTATGTCGAACTGCTCACATCGGTACAACTTATTTACTCGACGAATTTCGAAACAATCCCGCTCCTCACCGTCGCGTGCCTCTGGTACCTGTTTCTCACAAGCCTGGCCATGTACGGACAGAGTGTTCTCGAACGCCGCTTCGGCAAGGGAGTCCAGCCGTGAAAATCGCAAACAACCTTATCGGCAATCACAGCGGCACAGGCGGCGAGCCGTTGCTTCAGATGCGGGCAGTGACGAAAGAGTTCGGATCTTTTACCGCGCTCCATGCCATCGATTTCTCTCTGAACAAGGGCGACGTGGTGGCCATCATCGGTCCGTCGGGGTCGGGCAAGAGCACGCTACTGCGGTGCATCAACATGCTCGAACTGATCGATTCCGGCACGATGTCCTTCAAGGGTGAAGTGCTCGGCACGGAGATGCGGGGCGCGCGTCGCATTCGCTTGCCCAAGAAGGAGCTCGATCGCCAGCGCCGCTATTTCGGCATGGTGTTCCAGGGCTTTCATCTGTTTCCGCATTACTCGGTGCTCGACAACGTCCTCGCTGGACCGCGCATCGTCGGTGGTGCTGCCCGCAAAGACGTGATCGAACGCGGCAGGAATCTGCTGGCACGCGTCGGGCTCGCCGACAAGATGAATCACTATCCCGCGCAACTCTCGGGCGGGCAGAAGCAGCGTGTGGCGATTGCCCGGGCGCTCGCCATGGAGCCCGAAGTGATGCTCTTCGACGAGCCGACCAGCGCACTCGACCCGGAGCTTGTGAGCGAAGTGCTGGAAGTTATGAAAGAACTGGCCATGTCCGGCACCACCATGGTCGTTGTGACGCACGAAATGGAATTCGCCCGCAAGGTTTCGAATCGCGTGGTCTTTATGGAGAGTGGACGTATCGTGGATCAAGGCACGC
>Ga0335083_10011950_pt1 | contig 10411 bp, 10 predicted proteins | sample Lox_Sample_42_FD_206716 | JGI IMG/M metagenome (GOLD analysis project Ga0335083, IMG submission 206716) | Soil microbial communities from Loxahatchee National Wildlife Refuge, Florida, United States - Lox_Sample_4.2 | ecosystem: Environmental > Terrestrial > Soil > Wetlands | place: USA... | reverse complement strand
CTCCGCCCCGGCGCTTGTCCCCAGCGGCGTGACGCTGAACGGCGTCAGCAGGTCCGACACACTCGACCGAGCCGCCCCGAGACCAGCGCCCCGGAGCACCTCAAACCGCCGCAGCGGTCTGCGCACCGCACGCTCTGGCTGGTCAACAACCACGCGGTGATTATGACAGCAACGGCCGGGCACGTGAAGCGGGCCAGCATCTCATCGGCCTCTGCCGCTACGCCTTACGGGATACCAGGCCCTCGCAGGCGGCCATCACGATCTCCATGCCCTGTTCCTGTTCTTCCCCGTCCCTGCTCAGGTAGCTGAGCCATCGAGTGTCCACAGGGCGGCCATGGGGAGGGCGGTCAGTCGATCACCGAAGGAGAGTTGCTGTTCTCCGGCGTAGAGGACGATCCCGGACCGGAAACGGCCGTCGAGTCGGTTCGCCAGGTGGCGCAGGCCCCGGAAGTCCTCACCGCGGACGGTCTCGGCCGCCTTGACCTCGATACCGACTATGGTGCCGTCTGCATGTTCGAGCACCATGTCTACCTCCACCTGGTCGCGGTCGCGGTAGTGGAACAGTTGCACGGGCTCTTCGGCCCAGGTGAGTTGGCGTGCGACCTCGCCAATCGCGAAGTTCTCCAGGAGTGGCCCGACCAGAGCGGTCGGGTCCTTGGCCCGTTCCTCTGACATGCCGATCAGCCTGCCGGCCAGCCCGGAGTCGGTGACAATCAGCTTCGGTGTAGATATAGCACGCTTAGTCAGGTTCGATGACCACGCCGGAATGCGCTTGATCACAAAGATCAACTCAAGCAGATCCAGGTAGCGCGAGAGGGTCTGACGAGGCAGGGAAACGTCGTTCGCCATCGACTGAACAACCGCCAGGGTTCCCATCCGCGCTGCAAGGACGCTCAGGAGGCGGCGCATCTCTGCTGGCCGTTCAATGTCGGATATCTGCTGGACGTCACGGGTTACCAGATCGGTCACATAGGACTCGAAGAACCTCGCCCTGCGCCGTCCCAGGTCACGGCGGACCGCCTCTGGGTAGCCGCCGCGCAAAGCCCGGGCCACGTAATCACGCTTGGTCAGCGAGCACGGCGGCATCCTGACGCTGCCGTTGGACTGGAAGACAGCATCCACGAACCCGTCCGCAGCGGAATCGATCTCCCCCTGCGACAATGGCCACAATTCGATGGTCTCGCTCCGCCCTGGCAGCGCGTCAGGCAAGTCCCGCAGCCCCAGAAGCCGGGCTGAACCCGTCAGCAGGAACCTGCCGGGACGTGGATCGCGGTCCACCTCCCGCTTTATGGCCAGCAGCAACTCCGGTACCCGCTGAATCTCATCGATCATGAGCAAGCCGTCATGCCGGACAAAGGCGCTTGGGTCTGCCTCCGCAGCGGCACGGACTGCCTGGTCGTCCAGGTACAGTTCGCGCGCGCCAGCGGACCCGGAAACGATCAGCTCCGCTAGGGTACTCTTGCCGACCTGCCTGGCACCGTTGACCACCACGACACGGGTATCCGCCAGCGCCTCGGCCGCCATCCGCTGGGCATGCCGCGAGAAAAGACCCGATCCCGCTTCCATGGAGCAAAATTACCGTAGCCGTCACCGCCATGTGGGCGATCTGCCGGTACCTACATGAGCGATCTGCCGGACCCGAGGTGGGCGCTCCGCCGGTTAACTCGTGGGCGAGGCCGCGCGGATCGACGGTGCCGGGGTGTGGCGGACGGCGCGGTACATCCAGATCCCGATGCTGCGCAAGTGGATCGTGTACATGGTGATCCTGGCGTTCGCCTCCGGCGCGCAGTTGTTCGTCGAGCCGCAGTTGTTCGTCGAGCCGCAGCTGATCTCGGAGGCCAGCCTGGGCGTGGCGGGCCGTGACTACTGGCCCAACTAGCTTGCCTACGACTTCGCGTTCCAGAACAACAACGTCAACTACGCGGCGGCGGTCTCGGTGGAACTGCTAGTGGTCTGCCTGGTGGTGGCCGCCGTATTCGTGGCAAGGTCGAGGTTCTTCGATGCGGACTGACACTGACGCGCCCGCCATGCTCGCCCCGGCCGGACCCCGGGCACGGCCCCGCCGGGCGCCGCGCCCGCGCGCGGCTGGCCGGCTGCTGGCCGGACTACTGCTGCTGGTGTTCGTGGTCTTCTTCGTGTTGCCGGTGATCTGGCTGCTGCTGGCGGCTACCAAGAGCGACCCGCAGCTCGTGCAGGACAACCCGCTGTCGTTCGGTTCCTGGCACCAGCTGCGGGTGAACTGGGACGAGCTGACCAGCTTCCAGGGGGACGCGATCCTGCTGTGGCTGCGCAACTCGGCGGTATACGCGTTCCTCGCCCTGGCGATCAACCGCCACCGGGGACGACAGCTACCTGGACCTGGTCCGTCCGGCCCTGGACGCGGTCATCGCCCGCGGCACGGTGGCGCCGTTCGCGGAATCGGACTCATCCATCAGGTCGAAGTGGTACCCGCAGCTGGGCCCGGCGGTGACCGTGCCGACGCTGCTGGTCCCGTTCCGGCACAGCGACCGGGGCTGGTTCGACTACAACCCGGTGCTCGCGTCGGTCCCGATGGCCCTGTGGCACCATGCCAGCGAGCCTGCCGACCTGCGGCGCCTGGCGGACCTGCGCGAACGGTCGGGATACGACTGGCGGACTGTCCGCTCCTTCCGCAGCAAGGAGGAGGCGGGCCACGAGGAGCCATGGTTCACGTTCCTGGCCGGCGACAACCCGGACGACCCGGAGAAGATGCTGGCCGCCGTGCAGGCCCAGGCCCGGCACCGGCTCGCCCGGATGCGGGCCTACCGGGGCGGCGACGTCGCGGAGGCCGACATTCACCTGTGGCAGCAGTCAAATCCCGTCGTCACCGAGGCCCTGGTGCAGCTCACCTGGGGCGGCCCGCAGGTCATCTACAACGGAGGCCTGCAGCAGGCCAGGGTCCGCTACTACGACGCCATCCGCCGCCGTCCCGGCCTCCCGCCCGGTGTGGCCGCCCTGGTGTCCAGCATCGACCCGGCGGCCACCGTGGTGGAGCTGGTCAACCTCGACGCGGGGGGCGAACGCCGGATGATCGTCCAGGCCGGGGCATTCGCCGAGCACGTCATCGAGGATGTGCGCTACACCGCGTGCGAGGACGGCTCCTGGCTCGGCGACCTCTACGACTACGGGCACGGCGACCCGGTCGTCACCGAGTGCCACGCGGACGTCGGCGGCCCGTGGCTCGCCGTGCGCCTGCCCGCATCCACGCGCGTGCGGCTGACCCTGAGGCTGACGATGCGCACTCGGCGCCCCTCCTACGCAAGCCCCTTCAGCAACTCGGTGAGCCCTGAGAACTCGGTTATGCAGGTGGGCCCGAGATCGACGTGACAAGCAGCTGAGCCAATTCGACGTTGCGGAATGACGCCTAACGGCCGGCGGGTCACCGCCCGGCTCGTGATCGTTTCCTGCGGCAGCCGTAGTATGGTTGCAACGGTTATGAATCGTTTCGCCGGATCGGACGGCTGCCAGCAGCACGTTTGCCCGGCGGATGGGAGGCCATGATGCGCACGGATCAGCTGATCGCCGGGCCTGCAGGTGCCGCGAGTCCGGAGATTTTGCAAGCGGTGAACACACCCCGGTGGGCCGCGAACGTCACCCGGTCCGGAAGCGAGTGCGCGGTGCACGGGTGGCATAACGAAGTTCGGGAGCGGGCCATGCGGACGCTGGCGGCGTTCGTGCAGGACCGGTGCGCCGAGCACGTGCGCGGCGTCCCCGGCGCCGATTTGATGGCCGGGCTGATCGGCGAGTACGTGGCTGGAGGCAAGTACCTACGGTCGACGTTCGCCTACCTGGGCTGGCTGTGCGGCAGAACAGGGGACAGCGACGCTGGGCTGCGTGCCGCCGCCAGCATGGAGTTGCTGCACGCGTTCGCCCTGCTGCAGGACGACGTAATGGACTCATCTTCTATGCGGCGCGGCCGGCCGACGGCCCACGTGCGGCTGGCTGACTGGTACCGGGAGCTGGGCTCAGCCGGTGACGCTGGCCGGTTCGGCGAGTCGGCGGCCATCTTGCTCAGCGACCTGTGCCTGGTGTGGGCCGAGGAGATGCTGCTCCAGTGCGGAGTGAGCGCCGCCGCGCTCGGCCGGGCCCGTCCGTACTATGACACGCTGCGCAGCGAGCTCGCCGTCGGGCAGTTCGCCGACCTCGTCTACGATGCCCGACGGCGCCCGGCTATGGCGGACGTGCTGGACATGATCCGCCGCAAGTCGGGCAACTACACCGTCCGCCGTCCGCTTGAGCTCGGCGCTGCGCTCGCCGGCTGTTCCGATGCCGTTCTGCATGCCCTCGGCCTGTATGGCGGGCTAGTCGGCGAGGCGTTCCAGCTGCGGGACGACCTGCTGGGCGTGTTCGGGCCGCCGTCGGTCACCGGCAAGCCGGACGGCGCTGACCTGCATGAGCGGAAGGCGACCAGTGTCACCGTGCTGGCCGTCGAGCTGGCCACAGCCGGCCAGCGGGCAGAACTTGACCGGCTGGCCGCGCGCGATCGGCTGACCGAAGCCGAGATCGCCCGCTGGCGCTGCCTGATCGAGGAGACGGGCACCGTCGCGAGGACTGAGGAAATGATCGAAACCCGGGTCACCGCGGCTTTGGCGAGCGTGCGGAGCGCAGCCGTCGAGGGTGCCCCGCTTGACCCCTTTGTCATCACCGCGCTGGGCGAGCTGGCCGTCCGGGCGTCCGACCGGGTCCGGTGACGGGGTGCGTACCGTAACCGGGCCGGCCGACGAGGTGGTCGTGGTGGGCGCCGGCCTGGCTGGCCTGGCGGCGGCGCTGCACCTGGCCGGCCGCGGCCGCAGCGTCACCGTGGTCGAGCGCGAGACCGTGCCGGGCGGCCGCGCCGGCCGGCTCGACTGCGACGGCTACCTGATGGACACCGGGCCGACCGTGCTGACCATGCCAGACATCGTGGAGCACACGCTGGCGGCGGTGGGCGAAAGCCTGTCGGGACGGCTGGAGCTGACCCGTCTCGACCCTGCCTATCATGCGATGTTCGCCGATGGCAGTGCGCTCAATGTGCACACCGATGCGGACGCCATGGGGCAGGAGGTGGCCCGCTTCGCCGGGCCGGCCGAGGCAGATGGCTACCGGCGGCTGCGGGACTGGCTGACCGAGCTGTACCGGGCCGAGTTCGGGCGCTTCATCGCGTCGAACTTCGACTCGCCCCTTTCGCTGGCCGTGCCAGACCTCGCGCGGCTGGCCGGGATGGGCGCGTTCCGGCGGCTGGAGCCAGCGATCGGCCGGTTCCTGCGCGACGAGCGGCTGCGCCGCGTGTTCTCCTTCCAGTCGCTGTACGCAGGCGAGGCGCCGCACCGTGCCCTCGCTGTTTACGCGGTCATCTCCTACATGGACACCGTGGCCGGGGTGTACTTCCCGCGCGGGGGGATGCGGGCGCTGCCGGACGCGCTGGCCGGCGCCGCGGAGAAGGCCGGAGTCCAGTTCCGCTACGGTAGCCCGGTCACCCGCCTCGAACGGTCCGGCTCACGGATCGCGGCGGTGCGCACCGCGGACGGGCAGCGGATCCGCTGCGACGCGGTGGTGCTCGCCACCGAACTGCGCGCCGCCTACGAACTGCTGGGCCGGGTGCCCCGGCGCCCGGTCCCGCTGCGGGCCGCGCCGTCCGCGGTGGTGCTGCACATCGGCGCCCGCCGCCGGTGGGATGACCTCGCGCACCACACGATCTCGTTCGGCGGTGCCTGGCGGACGACGTTCCGGGAGATCATCGACGACGGCCGGGTGATGAGCGACCCGTCCCTGCTCATCACCCGGCCGACGGCGACCGACCCGGACCTGGCGCCGGACGGCCGAGACCTGCTGTACATCCTCGCGCCCGTGCCCAACCTGGACCGGAGCGCCATCGACTGGGAGTCCGCGGCCGGCGCCTACGCGGACGAACTGGTCGCCGCCGTGGCCGACCGGGGCGTCCTGCCTGGCCTGGCCGGGCAGATCCAGGTACGCCGCGCGGTGACCCCGGCCGACTGGGCCCGGCAGGGAATGGTAGCGGGCACCCCGTTCTCGTACGCGCACACGTTCGGGCAGAGCGGCCCGTTCCGCCCCGCCAACATGCCGCGCGGTGCGGACAACGTCGTGCTTGCCGGCTGCGGGACGGTGCCCGGGGTGGGCGTGCCGATCGCACTGATCTCCGGCCGCCTCGCGGCGGACCGCGTCACCGGACCGGAGGCCACCCGATGATCGGCGCCGAACTGGACGCGGCCGGCGTCCGCGACCCGCTGCTGCGCGCTTCCTATGCACGATGCAGGGAGCTGAACGCAGCGCACGGCCGCACCTATTACCTGGCAACCAGGCTGCTGCCCAGGGGCAGGCGGCCTGCGATCCACGCGCTGTACGGCCTGGCGCGCCTGGCCGACGACATCGTGGACACCGCGCCCGCGGGCACCGCCCCGGCCGAGGTCGCCGCGCGTCTCGGCGTGGTGGCCGACGATTTGCAGGCCGGACTGCAGGCCGGATCGAGTGACAACTCGTTTCTGGCCGCGGTCGTCGATACGGTCGCCCGCTACCGGATCGACCCCGCGCTCTTCAGCCACTTCTTCGCGTCGATGCGGATGGACCTGACGGTTACGGACTACCGGGACCGGTCGGCCCTTGACGCCTACATGTACGGATCCGCCGAGGTCATCGGCCTGCAGGTGCTCCCGGTGCTCGGCACCGTGGTGCCCGTCGCCGAGGCCGAACCGTACGCGGCCGCGCTTGGCAAGGCGTTCCAGCTCACCAACTTCCTCCGGGACGTCGGCGAGGACCTGGACCGCGGCCGGGTGTACCTCCCCGCGGACGAGCTGGCCGCGTTCGGCGTTGACCGGGCGGTGCTCCAGTGGTGCCGCGACCATCGCAAGACGGACTCGAGAGTCGCGGCGGCGCTCGCCTGCCAGCATGCCATCACCCGTTCCGTCTACGCCTACGCCAAGACCGGCATCGCGATGCTCGACCCGGTTTCCCGGCCGTGCGTGGCCACCGCGTTCGCGCTGTACGGAGAGATCCTTGATCGTATCGAGGACCGCGGCTTCGCGGTCTTCGCCGAGCGCGCCCGGGTGGGGCCGCTGCGACGAATCCAGGTGGCCGGGCCCGCCCTGGTGCAGGCCCTGTGGGCACGCCGCCGCGGTCCGGCGCGACCGTCCGCCGTCCCGGTGCCGGAGGGAGCAAGCTGACATGAACCACTTCCAGTACCTGATCATCATGGTGTGCTGCCTGGCGGTGACCGCGCCGCTTGAGTTCCTTGGCGCTCGCGCCTACCGGCAGCCGCTGCGGCTGGCCCGCTCCGTGCTGCCGGTGGCCGCCGTCTTCCTGGTGTGGGACGCCATCGCGATCGCCGCCCGGGTGTGGACCTTCAATCCGCGCTACGTGACCGGTGTGCGGCTGCCCTTGCACATCCCGGTGGAAGAACTCCTGTTCTTTCTCGTAGTCCCAGTGTGCGGGATCCTGACCTACGGGTGCGTGCAGGCGCTGACTCCGCGGCTGCGCGGCTGGCTGACCGGGCCGGCGGCTGGGCGCGGGCGCCCGCGATCACGGCGCGAGCCGCACCGGGCGAGCCGGTGACCGGGCTCGGCTATACCGTCCCCGCAGTGGCAGCAGTCGCGGCCGTGATCGCCGCCGAGCTCGTGTTCTTCAGGACCGGATTGTTCCGCCGGCTCGCCTACTGGGTCTCGATGCTGATCGTCCTAGCCTTTCAGATCCCGGTGGACGGCTGGCTGACTAAGCTGTCGGCACCGGTCGTCGAGTACTCGTCCCGGCAGATGACAGGAGCGCGGGGACCGCTGGACATCCCGGTGGAAGATTTCCTGTTCGGCTTCGCGCTTGTCACCGCAGCGCTTGTGTTGTGGGAGTGGCAGGCGCGAGGCAGCGGAGAGGCGAACGCAGAAGGGACGGATGCCCGTTGACTACTCCCCGTCCTGAAGGACGGGGATTCCGGCGGTCGCCCGCCGGGGTTCCTGTTTCACGGCCGATTGCACCCGGGAGGATCCGGGGTGTCTGACATCGGCTCCGCAGGCAGTCACGGCAAGACCTGCCGCCAGGATGTTCTTGGCGGCGTTGACGTCCCGGTCGTGCCGGGTGCCGCAGGACGGGCAGACCCATACCCGGGTGCTGAGCGGGAGTTCCTTGAGCAGGTGCCCGCAGGCGGAGCAGGTCTTGCTGCTGGGGTAGAACCGGTCGGCCACGATCAGCTGCCGCCCGGCCCGGGCTGCCTTGTACTCGAGCATGCGGCGGAACTCACCCCAGCCGCAGTCCGAGATCGCCTTGGCGAGCCGCCGGTTGCGGACCATGTTTTTCACGGCCAAGTCCTCGATCACGATGACGTCGTGGTCGCGGACCAGCCGGGCCGAGGTGCGGTGCAGGAAGTCGGCCCGGGAGGCGCGCACCTTGCGGTGCGCGCGGGCGACCTTGGCCCTTGCTTTGGCCCGGTTCGCCGACCCCTGCTGGCAGCGGGCCAGCCGCCGTTGGTAGCGGGCCAGACTGCGCTCCCGCCTGGCCAGCCTCCGCGGGTTCGCGATCTTGTTCTCGTCGCTGGTGACCGCGAAGTCCTTGACGCCCAGGTCCACCCCGACGACAGCGCCGGCGGGAGGAAGCGGCGCGGGGTCGGGCACCTCGACGGCGAAGGAGACGTACCAGCGCCCGCACGGGTCGCGGGAGACCGTCACCGTGCTCGGGTCGAGCGACGCCGGGTCGATGTGCGGCCACGACCAGGCGAAGGCCAGCGGCGTGCTCATCTTGGCGAGGAGCAGCTGCCCGTCGCGGTAGCGGAACCCCGAACGGGTGTACTCGGCGGACTGCCGCCCGCCGCGGGACTTGTAGCGGGGGTAGCGGGCGCGCCCGGCGAAGAAGCCGGTGAACGCGGCCTGCTGGTGGCGGAGCGCCTGCTGCAGCGGGACGCTGGACGCCTCGTTCAGCCAGCCGAGCTCGTCGATGGATTTCATGGCGGTCAGGTTGGCGCTGGCCTGGCTGTAACTCGTGCTGGCCTGCCCGTCGCGGTAGCGGGCGTGCCGCCAGGCCAGGGTGCGGTTCCAGACCACGCGGACGCAGCCGAAGGTGCGGTTCAGCACGCTTGCTTGTTCGGGGTCTGGGTAGGCCCGGCACTTGTATGCCGTACGCATGTTTGAATTCTACCGGAAGGGACCGTTATGGATAAGACGACACGCGCGAGGAGGGAGCGGCGTTTCCTCTCCGGCCTGAAGGCCGGGGTCTCCACGCCGCAAGTTCGATGAGCACCGAGTGCTCGGTATGCGATTCCTGGTGTGCGCGAGCGGTTCGGCACGCGGTGTCCCATGCGACGCGCGACGACCTGGCCAGCGCCGGATGCCGGTGCCTGCCGCGGTCCTGGTGAGGCCGCGGTGGCAGCGGCACCGGACGGCGCGCCAAGCCCTGGTTCCGCCTGGACGGCCGGCCAGGTAGCCCAGCACCTGGGCGTATCGGAGTCGACTCTGCGGACCTGGCACCGCAGGTACGGGCTCGACCCGGACGGTTCCCAGGCGGGCAGGTACCGTCGCTACCGGCCGGAGGACGTCGCCAGGCTACGCCGCATGCTTGACCTCATCGGCCTGGGCATGCTCGCCTCCGAGGCGGCCCGGGTCGTTCAGTCCGCTGCGCCGGGCGCCATCCCGGCCGATCAGGAAATAGCCGACCTGATCGGCGCAGCGCGGGCGCTGGACACGGACCGCTGCCGCGCGCTGCTCGACGGCGTTCTCGCCCGGTCTGGCGTGGTCGACGCCTGGGAACTCGTCTGCCGCCCGGCCCTGGCCGCTGTCGACGCCGAGCAGCGCCAGGACCCGGACTGCGTCGACATCGAGCACACGCTGTCCTGGGCGATACTGACCGCGCTTGCCGGGCTGCCCCGCCCGCCCGCCGACCCCGCCACCCCCCGCATCCTGCTGGCCTGCACCGACGGTGAACAGCACACCCTGCCGCTGGCCGCGCTCGCCGCGGCGCTGGCCGAGCACCGGGTGGCCGCCCGCATGCTCGGTGCCGCCAGCCCGACTCCGAGCCTGGTCCGGGCGGTGCGCCAGGCCCGTCCCGACACCATCGTGCTGTGGGCGCAGCGCCCGGAGACCGCTGGCGCCCGGGTGCTTGACGCCCTGGGCGCCTGTCAGGTCCAGGTGGTCACCGCCGGCCCGGGCTGGCCGTCAAGTCCGGTGCCCGGCGTCCGCCGAGTCGCCGCGTTGCCCGAGGCGGTAGCGCTGCTGACGCGCTGACCCGACCAGGCTGGCCGACTGCCAGCTCACCGTCAGCGGGGCAGGCTGTGCCGTAGCCGGAGCTCGCCGGGGAACGGCTCGAGGTAGGTCTGCCCGGTGAGCCAGGGCAGCGTGCCATCGCTGGCGTAGTGGGCGAGGATCGCGACCGGGACGCTCAGCGGGACCGCGCCCCGCTGATAGGACCCGATCCTGGCTGCCAG
>Ga0335083_10011949_pt1 | contig 10412 bp, 13 predicted proteins | sample Lox_Sample_42_FD_206716 | JGI IMG/M metagenome (GOLD analysis project Ga0335083, IMG submission 206716) | Soil microbial communities from Loxahatchee National Wildlife Refuge, Florida, United States - Lox_Sample_4.2 | ecosystem: Environmental > Terrestrial > Soil > Wetlands | place: USA... | reverse complement strand
TATGCTCCGTGCGTCGATCATTGTCCAGCTATTTGTGGGACACTACACTAGAGACACTGGGCGGCATCTGGCACCATGACGCGCTGGCGCGGGAGCAGCAGCTATCGCCGGAGGAGCGCCTGCGTTTTCATCAGGAGCACAGCGGCCCCCTGATGAAAACCCTGCATGACTGGATGGAAGCGCAGCTGGCGGAGCGGAAGACGGAGCCGAACTCTGGATTGGGGAAGGCCATCCGGTACATGCTTCGCCGCTGGCTGCCGCTGACTCTGTTCCTTCGGGAACCAGGGGCCCCGATCGATAACAATCTGGTCGAAAGAATTTTGAAAAAAGCCATCCTTCACCGAAGAAACTCACTATTCTACAAGACGCTGAATGGCGCCAGAGTCGGCGACCTGTTCATGAGTCTGATCCATACCTGCGAACTGAACGGAGCCAATCCGTTCGATTATCTGACCGAGTTACTGAGACACGCCGAGGAGTTGAAGCGAAGCCCCTCCGCCTGGATGCCGTGGAACTACCGCGAGACACTGACAGGGCAGGCGAGGCCGGCCGCCGCGTAATATGATGAATCCTTCCTGGCCGAAAAGGATCGACGGCGGCCATGATTGGGTGACATTCCGAAATGGCCGAAAAACGGGCTTCCCCAAAGGCAAAATCGGACCACGTTTTCGGCCAGGCACGGAAACGGTCAAAAATGTTCCGGGTCGGCCTGTATGCCCGCGTTTCCACCGATGATCAGCAGACACTGGCGATGCAAAACCGGGCGATGCGGGAGTATGCGGCCCGGCGGGGCTGGGCGATTGCTTTGCAGGTCCGCGAGGTGAACTCCGGAGCGGCGCGGCGGGAAGCCCGCGAGAAAGTGCTGGAGGCCGCCCGCCGCCGCGAGATCGACGTGGTGCTGGTCTGGCGGTTGGATCGCTGGGGCCGCTCGGTAACGGATCTGCTGGCCACCCTTCAGGAACTCGAACATCTGGGCGTCGGTTTCGTCTCCCTGACCGAGGCGCTGGATCTGACCACCCCAGCCGGTCGCGCTATGGCGGGTTTACTCGCGATCTTCTCCGAGTTCGAACGGGAGATTCTGCGGGAACGAACGCGGGCGGGCCTGGCTCATGCGCGGGAGAACGGCCAACGGCTGGGTCGGCCGGCGACCGCGGCCGTCCACGCCGCGGAAATCCTTTAACTGCACCGCGCTGGTATCAGCAACTCCGAGATCGCCCGCCGCTTGAACATCGGCCGGACCTCGGTTCGCCGGATTTTGGTCCGACCTATTTCCCAGAGAAATAGGGTGCGCAGCCTTCCCGAAAGCACACGTTGTTGTCGAAAGGGACATCACCATGTGAGTTGCAATCAACGGCATGGGCATTGCTGGCCCGACACTCGCCTATTGGCTTCGCCAGTCAGGGCACGATCCGGTGCTTTTCGAGAAGGCGCCGGTAGTTCGATCAGGCGGCTACCTCATCGATTTCTGGGGACTCGGTTACGAGATCGCAGAGCGCATGGGAATCATATCGACGTTGCGTCAGCACGGTTACCAGATGGAACGGTTGCGGATGGTCGACCGGGACGGCCGCGAGGAAGCGCACATGGACCTGGCGCCGTTGTACGAGGCGCACCGCGGCCGTTTCATCAGCCTTCCGCGGGCCGATCTCGCGGCCGCGCTGAGCGTCGCCTGTCAGGGAATTCCGGCCCATTTCAACGTGTCGATCAGCGCGATCGTGCAGGACGGCGCCAATTCGATCGTGACGCTCTCAGACGGCCGGCAGGATCGGTTCGATCTGATCGTGGGGGCTGATGGACTGCATTCGCAGGTGCGAGCACTCGCCTTCGGTCCGGAAGCGCAGTTCGAACAATTTCTGGACTGTTATGTCGCGGCGTTTCGCGTCCGCGGCTATCCTCACCACGATGAGCTGACGTTCGTGTCGCACACGGTGCGTGGGCGTCAGGCGGCTCGCGTATCGCTCCGCGACGACGAAACGGTCGTGATGCTGGTCTGCCGCGCCGAACTCATGGGCGCCGATCGTCTTTGGCGCGGAGATCCGCGCCCTGCGCTGCGCCAGGCGTATGGCGAGATGGGATGGGAAATGCCCGAACTGCTCGATGCTATGGACGGGTCTGACGACATGTACTTCGATCGCGTCAGCCAAATTCACCTGCCGCAGTGGAGCGCCGGTCGCGTGGCGCTCGTCGGCGATGCGGCCGCCTGCCCCTCGCTGCTCGCCGGGGAAGGAGCCGGCCTCGGGATGCTCGAAGCGTATGTCCTGGCGGGAGAACTGCATCGAGCCGACGGCAACTGTGCCCGCGCGCTGGCAACGTACGAGAGCCGGCTGCGGAAGTTCGTTTCAACCAAACAGAAGGGAGCGTTGTGGTTCCGCGGATTCTTCGCACCGCAGACGGCCCTGGGGCTCATGGTGCGCAATCTGGCTATCCATGCGTTTGCGCTGCCGTTGCTCGCGAAGCCGTTCTGGGCGCGCTCTCTGCACGACGATTTCACACTGCCTGAGTACCAGATGGGTTGAACAAGCGCTGGACCGGCGCCAGAAGATCAATGCCCTCCGCACGTCGAAAGTTAAGAACTCCTCTGGCGCCGCGTCGAACCCGGTAGACTCCCCAGCTGCTGATATCACCGCCATTTCGTGGCGACAAATCCAGCAGGCGGTGTAAAGGCGCCGATGAGCATTCGGTGTTTACCGAAAAGGTTGCTCATGCCACTGCAATCCTCACCTCGACCTCCGACGGAAGTGCCGCAGAATCTGTCAACGGTCCCGCCGGACACCGGAGGCAAGAATGGGGAACCGATGCGAGGAATAGGCAAGGAATAGGCAAACAACAAGAACAATTCTTTAAAGAGGCTCCGTAATCTACTGAAGGATTGGGGGTTGCTGAAGAAAGGCCTTCTGTGGGGAACCCGAAGGGTTGTCTAATCCATTTTTCGCTTGTAACTTATTGATTCTATGGCTCCTCAGGTAGGACTCGAATCAGAACCTCATATTGATAACACTGAAAGTTATTGGTTTTATTGCAATCTCTCCAACACATTTGTCCCCAAATGCGCTTCTTGCCCAATAGATTTGTCACATGTAACAGCGCCCGAGGCTGCCATACGAGAATCAGAGGATCCGCCGCCGCGCCGGCGTTTCTTTGCCACAGGCGGGCCGGCGTTGCACGGTGTGCAGTCCCGCCGTTCCGCTTGTCATGGGGTCTTATCTTCAAATTGGGCACTTTCCTTCTCCCGGTGAGGCCCCCTCCTCACTCCCGATCGCGGTAACCGTCGCGCCACGCACCAGGTTTGGTGCCAGTGTGGTCAGATATATCAATCCGGCCAGTAACTTCCGAGGCTTCAACATAGGAGTCACTCCTTTTAGGGCTCGATGGAGTCGGTCGGATTGAGGCTCGACAAGAAGTCAACGCACGAAGCTCAACTTCGGCCGTTTGTGTCGCACCCATCCCTGGCTCCTGCAGCAGGATGAGAGGGGAGTCCAGAGTCCGGTCGCCGATCAAGACTCTCGGCAATTCCAATATCTCCTCGGAGCCGTTCGGCATCATGTTCCAAATCGAAGTCGCCCGGATCGCATCCACGTAATCCTGCGCGTCCGTGGTGCGATCGACGCACGGCGGACACTTTGGTTCTTGCGCGGTCGCAGGGACGCCCCGTGGGTTGCGGCGCGGTCAAGTTCCCTCCGTGCCAATATAGCTGAGACACTTCCCGTATCCACAGTGTCCTCATGGGCGCTTCCGTCTCCGAAGACGGCCCTCACGGCGGCCATCGCCTGACCGGAACACGTTACTTCTATTCAGCGGGGTTCGCGAAGGCGTTTTCCTCCTGCCAGCCGCTTCCAGGAGGCTCGCCCCATGATTGGGGGAAGTCAGGCAAGAGTCTGAACTAACCTTTCCAGATCAGCCACTCGGTAGGGCTTTCGTAGGAAGTGCCGGACCGGAGTTTGCAGGGACACCGCCGCCACTTCCGCCGAGTAGGCGCTGGTCACAATCACGGGCACCTCTGGTCTCAGACGAAGGCCTTCCTCGAACACCTGGCGGCTGGACGCGCCGGGTAGGGTGATATCGAGGACCACGACATCGATGCGGTTGCCTTGACATCGAATGGCTTCCAATGCGGTTCCTCCGTCGGCCGCTTCCAATACGGCAAGCCCCCTTTTGCCGAGTATCTTCGATACAGCCTTGCGGAGGGGTTCTTCGTCCTCCACGATCAGGACGGTAATGACGCGGCGCTGCCGTGGTTCATCCAAAGTGTCAGAACCCGCCCCGCCGATTGCCGCCGAAACCGATTCGGCCGGTGGCAGCAGGATGCGGAGGGTGGTGCCTTTGCCGGGCTGGCTCTCCAACTGGATTGCGCCGCCGAGGCTGCGAACGATGCCGTCGACGACGGCGAGGCCGATGCCGCGCCCCATGGATTTGGTGCTGAAGAACGGCTCGAAGATTTTGGATTGAATTTCCGGCCGTATCCCGCAGCCGTTGTCGGAGACTTCGAGTTGGACGTGATCTCGTTCGTTCCAAGCGCCCTTTTGGGCGACCGCTCCAGCCGAGACGCGGCGGGTGATTATGCGGATCACGCCATTGCGATCGCCAATTGCGTCGGACGCGTTCGTCACCAGGTTCATGAGAAGCTGCGTAACCTGGCCGGGATTGCCGCGGACGGCGGGAAGGTCCCCGGCCAGGTCGGTCTCGATTGTGGCGCGCTTGGAGACGGATACCTTGAGCAGGCCTAGCATGTCCTCCACCGCTTGCGAGACGTTCAAATGTTCTAGGGCCGGGGTCTCCGTTCCCGCGTAGGTCAACAACTCGCGCACGACCCCGGCACCGCGGATGGCCGCGTCCCGGATCGCATTCAACTCCTGCGTGGGAACCGAGCCCGATTCTGATTCGATCAAGGCGACGTCGGCCTGCGCCAGCACGCCGCCCAAAATGTTGTTGAAGTCGTGGGCAATGCCGTTGGCCAGGGTCCCCACGGTTTCCAGTTTCTGCCTGGCGACAGCCTGCTGCTGAATCCGCCTCCATTCGGTGATGTCGTAGACCGAGCCGACCAGATGAGTACAGGTGCCGACCGCGTCAAATACGGGCGTGACGCTGACTTCGCCGGTCAGACGGCCAGTGGGAAAGTCGGACGTTTCTTCCCAGACCACAATCGTGCGATCTTCGATCGCCTGCCGGTACTTGCCCAGCACCATGGTCAGAGAAGGCTCCCCGATGACTTCATTCACCGTTCTGCCGACCACCGCTTCGCGGCTCAGTCCGGTGACCCCCAGAAACGCGGCGTTGACGGAGACGAAGCGGAATCGACCTTCGGGTTCGACTGCGAGGTAGAAAATGACATCTCGAACGGTGTTGTAGATTGAGACCACCTGCTGCTCGTTTTCGCTCAACGATTTGGCGGTCTCTGTCAACTCGCAGTTCGCCTTGGTCAGACGGTCAATGCTGGCACGGAGGTCGGAAACGTTGAGCTGGCCATCGCGGGCGAACCTGCTCCCGATCACGGCACAGATCAGGAGGTGCAGGTCCACAATAAATATGGACTCATACGTCGTCGCACTGCGCACCCGCGGTATGGCTCGGGTGAGACCTTGTTTTTCGGCGATCCCCAGCGCCGCAACGGCCGCCAGGACGATACCTGCAGTGATCATATATGAGGCGCGATCCAGCAACATCAGGGCCAGCAACAGCATCCCGGGGAACATCAGCATCGCGTGACTGCGGAACCCGTCGTGTGCTTGAACAACCAGCAGGATCGCGGTCAACAACAGCGCCAAAATGGCGGATCGCGCGGCCCACTGCCACCTCCCCGCGCGATTCATCATGACGGCCGCAAACAAACTGGCCACGGCGAAAACCAGTAGCGGCCTTGTTCCCGACTCCCGGGTGCCGATATCCAACATCGCGATCACGCTCACTGCCGAAGCGAGCAGTAAGCAAGCGAATTGCACCGTACGAGCGTTGCGGTCGCGGCCCGGATCCCTGGATGCCTTCGGATAAAGCCAGGATGTCGATTTCCAGCCCCACATGGGCTTACCTCCGTATGCGCTTATCGAAGCGTGTACTCCCACTGCCTGGAGACCGGATATTGTACTCCCACTTCCGCTTGGTCATTATCGCGGCCCGCTCGCAGTCGTTGAATCGATATTGGCAGCGCGCAGAGCTAACGGTCGGCGGTAGGGAAACCGAGTAGACGCCGGTGGACTGCATGGCCACGGTGGTTATGCCACACTGCTGGAGCCATCTCGCCATGCGCTTCAAGTCCGCTGTCCAGGATCCGAACTCCTGCACCGGTTGCGAATCCCGGCTCGGCGATACCGCTACAAAATGACTCGCATTGCCAATGTCAATTCCCGCCGCGTGCGGGTGGACAATCTCCAGATCCGGTTCTGCGGCGTTGAATCGGCGTTCCAGTTCTTTCCGCTGTTGGCGATTGAGGCTGCCGCTGTGCAGCCGCTCAAAGGTGGACTTCTTGCGTTTGGTTTTTGACACAGGACTTAATGTTCACCCCGGGTCTCCTCCGCTGGTTCTCCGCTGCACCAGCGGTCGCGGCGCGAGGCAGCGTTTCGGAGATGTCGTGCGATGCGGAGTTCCATATGGGGACACTGTTTTGCGGCGCCTTCGTCCTTGATCGACCCTCTGTTTCCAGCGTGATATCTGGGGGCATTATGCACTTTAAGTTCAAGCGGTGCAACAAATTTGACTCTGTTATTCTCCTGTTTTACATAGGGAGATTGCGCAACGCATCAAGGAGGGGACCATGAAGCGCTGGTCGTTGAATGTTTTGCGATCGCCTACCGGTGAAGCTCGGCCTTATGATGCCTACACTGTCCAGATCTTCTCCAGCCTGGATCAAGCAATGCTGCCACCGAGGTACGAGGATCTGCTCCGCAAGGCAACTCCCGACAAGAGCTATGCGACCATCACCTCGAGGATGCTGCCCACCCGGAAGATCGTCCGCGGCGAATTGCGCCGAGTGATCTGGAGTGCGTCGAAGTAGAGCATTCGGGTCAAGCCGTCCACCGACACTTCCGCGGGTTCCGTTGGATTGCGGGCGGATCGTCGGCTATCTGAACACGATCCACGCACCCCGATCGATTCTGGAACGCGCCAGCTTCGGGAGCAACGGTATAGTCCGCGGAGAGGATTCTCGGCTGCATTTGCAGCATGGCCCGCCTCACCCCGATCGGAATTGCCTGATTTTCTCGACGAACACGGCCTCAAGCTGAGCCAACATCACAGTCAAATTGTCTCTGGGGCGCTCATCCGGAGTTCTGGTGTCATTCGCTGGATAGCATTTACCGGGAACTTTTGTTTCTGTCTCTCCGGGTGCTATTTTTTGGTCAATGTGCCAGAAGCACTTTCTGCCGGAAGTTGATCAATGAGTGGATCAGCAGCCATGAGCCCATTCCCTGCCGAAGCAGTGGAGGCCAATTGCGCTGGGCGGCTTACTGAAACGCAGCGGAAGAACTGGGCCGGCGCGGATCGCGACTGGCGTGGGAACGTACGCCTAATGGCCTTGGTGCTCGGGCTCGCAGGAGTTCTATTGGTCGCAGGAATCGGGCAGACCCCGGTCCCGACTTTCGCGCGACTCTCGCTCGGCGGTGTGTGCCTTATCGTGGCAGCTTGCCTTGTTTATGTCTCGACGCTCGGGGGAGGCGCGCTGACCAGAGACCTCAGTGAAGGGCGCGTGGAGTCGGTGGAGGGGCCATCATGAGGGACGCGGCTTGCCGGTCTACACCGGATCAAGTCCGGAGCGCTGCTACCTCTACGTCGCGGGCATGCGGCTCGCGTGCGGTCGGACGGCGGACGATGCTGCCCCTCAGGCCGGCACCGTCCGGGCCTACTATATGCCCCGCAGCTGCCATTTGGTCAATCTGGAACGGCTGGTAGATCGGCCCCTCCCGGCAGGTACGCTGGACCACCCTGTGGAGGCCGTCGGGCAGGCATTCTCGGCGCTGAAATCGGAAGATCGGACGCAGCAAGCGGAGGCGATGGCCGCGGTCGAGGCGATAAAGGACGCGATCTTCGGCGAGGCGAGCACGCCTCTTATCGGAACGGCCGCGTCCCTGCCACTTGCGGCGGATATCGTCGGGAACTGGCACAGCCCAGTGATGAACGTTGTCTTCTCCGCAAATGGTACCGTCACCGCCAAGACGGCAGATGGAATGGCACTGGCCGGCCGCTGGTCGATTGCGGGAGACGGCAAGCTGCGTCTTGCCGGCATGGGCGAGGACATGGAGGCGGATGCATCGGTGGTCGGCGATGTCCTCAGCGTCGTCATGGAAGGCAACCGGCTGAATCTCGGACGAGTGGGCAGAGCCTGATGGCGGGCGGCCACCGCGCCCGGAAATCGCCTGCCCGAAAACAGTCGCACTGCCCAAGATGTGTGGGCGTTGACGACAAACCGTGTTGATGACTCGCGACGCGGACCACGTGCGGAAACTGTCCGGCCCCTCTTTGCCGTGACCGCGTAGGGCTGCAGCACCGTGTGTGCTCCGGTCGTTGCCGGAGTGAGCAGCGGACACCGCACTGCCGTCGTTGCCGCCCCCGGGCTGTTCCGATCTGCCCCTGCGTACCGAGCGGAGAAAGGGCACAACTTTTGTTGGGCTCGAACAAGTATCAAGATCGCGCGTTACCGGGCAGAGTAGTGTCTTCCAGGGTTGCACGTTCGTCGAGCGGCCTCTATCGCAGGGTTGAGCGTATAATGGCGCGAGCGGACTAGCATAAAAGTGCAATCCTGACCAGCACGAAAGGCCGAAATCACGCCATGAAGAAGATGCCGGTTGTCTCCAAATTCGTCCTAATGTCGTGCGCGGGTGTCTTATTCGCGACAGCGGTAACGTATGGCGCCGAAATCAGGGTAATGACCTCCGGTGCGTTCACGGCCGCATATCTCGACCTCAGGTCCCAGTTCGAACAGGCTACCCAGGACACAGTCGTCACTGTAACCACGACCATGGGAACCGGGCCGAACTCGATCCCGAATCGGCTGCGACGCGGCGAATCTGCCGACGTCGTCATCGTAGACGACGCTGCGCTCGATCGGCTGATCGCCGACGGCAGAGTCGTGGCGCGTAGCAAGGTGCAGCTTGGGCGATCTAGCATTGGCATGGCCGTGCGATCGGGCACGGCCAAGCCGGACATCAGATCGATCGACGCACTGAAACAGACGCTACTGCAGGCCAAGTCTATCGCTTACTCTGCCAGCGTAAGCGGCGAGTATCTCTCCACCGAGCTGTTTCCACGTCTTGGCATTGCCGCCCAGCTTGCGCCCAAGAGCCAGAGAATCGAGGGTGAGCGAGTCGGCGCCGTAGTTGCGCGTGGCGAGGCGGAGATCGGCTTTCAGCAAGTGAGTGAACTGCTCCCAATTCGGGGTATCGATTACGTCGGGCCGCTTCCGAGCGAGGCTCAGAGGATCACCGTGTTTTCAGGGGGTGTTGGCGCAGGCTCGAAGAATACGGAGTCTGCCAGCCGTTTCATCAGGTTTCTCGCTTCATCGGACGCGGCTCAAACGATTGCGAGGAGCGGCCTGGAGCCGATCGCGGGTATGGAGCCCCCGAGGGCCTTTCATCTCTTGGAAGGGACAATCGGCGACATTCACGAAGCTCTGCGTTCCGCGCGAACAACGTGCCGGGAATTGGTGGAACACTATCTGAATAGAGTAGCTGCCTACAACAAGGCAGGCCCGGCCCTGAACGCGGTTGCAGCCATCAATCCACGTGCGCTGGAAGAGGCCGAGAGGCTGGATGCGGCGTTCCGTGAGTCCGGGCCGGTCGGCGGACTGCACTGCATCCCCGTTTTGGTCAAAGATCAGCTGGAAACCAAAAGACATGCCGACCGGTGGCTGGGCGAAGCATACCTGCTAAAAGGCATGTACGAAGAAGCGGCCTGCGCCTTCTCCAAAATTGAAGCGCCCATTATCGCGGCAGGCTTCCTCGGCTACTGCCACGCCCGCACAGGCCGCGAGCACGAAGCCAGAGAAATTCTGCGGAAACTCGAAGCAACCGGTACTCCCCCGCCGGCCGATCAAATCGCTGTCCTCCATCTCGGCCTGGGTGACACGGATGCCGCCCTGCAATGGCTGGGTAAGGCTGCTGCAGAACGAAGCATGGGTATCCACTGGCTGAAAGTCGAGCCGGTCTGGGATCCGCTTAGGCCTGATCCACGCTTCGCTGCGGTGCTAAGAGAGATGCGCCTCCACGATTAGCCAGTCCGGCCGCCTCCCGACGGTACATCCTCTTGCTCAACGGGCAGCACTGGCGTGTCCTGCGCGTCGTCGAACTGCGGCCGCTGGTGCAGCGGAGGGGCAGCGGAGCTTTGACCACGGTTGCCCGTGGCGGAATGAGGATGGAAACTGGAGCGGAGCGCGGCTTTCGGTGCATGCTCGTTGAAGCCACGCTCGGCAAGCTATGGTCGTTTTTCCC
>Ga0335083_10011948_pt1 | contig 10412 bp, 9 predicted proteins | sample Lox_Sample_42_FD_206716 | JGI IMG/M metagenome (GOLD analysis project Ga0335083, IMG submission 206716) | Soil microbial communities from Loxahatchee National Wildlife Refuge, Florida, United States - Lox_Sample_4.2 | ecosystem: Environmental > Terrestrial > Soil > Wetlands | place: USA: Florida... | reverse complement strand
ATCGAGGCCCGCACCGGCGTCACCGTCGGCCGCGCCCAGCTCGCCGGCCTCGCCGAGGACCTCGCCGCCTGGACGGAGGACTTCTATCAGGAGCGCTCCCGCGACGCGGAAGAAGAACAGCAGCCGGACAGTGACGTGATCATGATGCAGGGCGACGGCAAGGGCATCGCCATGCGCCCGGAGCACCGCAGGAACGCCGGGAAGGAAGACGGCACCCGCCCCGGGGTCAAGAAGATGGCCGAGATCGTCGCGGTCGCCGGCTTCACCCCCGCCGTCCGCGAGCCCGAAGACATCGCCGCCCCGCCTGCCCGCCGCCGGGCGCATCCCGGCCCGAAGGCCCGGGATAAATGGGTATCGGCGTCGGTGACCGAGAGCATCGAGGACATGATCGCCGCAGCCTATGACGAGGCCGACCGCCGCGACCCGGAACGGGTCCGGCAGCGGGTCTTCCTCGTCGACGGGAACAAGCAGCAGATCACCGCCATCGAGGACCACGCGAAGGCCCGGAAGCTGAAGGTCCCGGTCCTGATCGACTACATCCACGTCAGCGGATATATCGGCAAGGCCGCCGCGGCCCTGCATCCCGGCGACCCCGCCGCCGCCGGGCAGTGGGCCGACGGGCAGCTGCTCCGCGTCCTGCACGGCCGCGCGAAAGCCGTCGCCGCGACCCTCGCCTCCGTCGCCGCGAAGGCCCGCGCGAACCCCCGCACCCGCCACCTCGACCTCACCGACATGGACAAGGCCGTCACTTACCTGGAGAACAACCACCGGCACATGAAGTACGACAGGGCACTGGCCAAGGGATGGCCGATCGCCACAGGGATGATCGAGGGCGCCTGCAGATTCGTCATCGAAGACCGTTTCGGAATTACAGGCGCCAGGTGGTCTCCCGACGGCGCCGAGGTCATCCTCAAGATCCGCGCCGTCGTCGTCAACGGCGACCTCGACGACTACATGCGGTACTACAAGGAACGCTACCGCGCCGAGCACCACCTCGCCCGCTACGACGAGGACACCATCGAGCGCCTCAACCTCGCCGCATGACCGGAACACCCGGAAATGACACACCCCTCAGAAAGACGCACCCGCCAGCGGGTCGCATCTCACTACTTCCCAGTAGAGGGGGGCGGCATCATCAGTTACAGCAACAACACCGCTGAGCCCTGCCAATCCCAGCACACCTATAGTGCCGACGCGGGGATCACCGTCTGGTTTCCCGCGTATTACAACGGCCATCGAGTTACGCCGGGCACTGTGACCCAGATTCTGCCCCGCACCCCGGACTTCGTAATCACCTGCTATGCAATGGCGGGCGGTTCGCAGCTTGATCCCAACAAAATGCTTGTCTCCAGATACGGCGGCTGGCGCCTGTCTATGCAAGGCGACGGGAACCTCGTCGTGTACGGTCCCCGCAGTGCTAGCTGGTCGACCTGCACCGAGCGGTGGCCGGGCTCAGTCGCTCAGATGCAGTCCGATGGGAACTTCGTCGTCTACGGCCCCGGCCATGTGGCCCGCTGGGCGACTGGAACGAGCGTCCCAGGGTCTCGAATCGAGATGCAAGACGACGGTAACCTCGTCGTTTACTCTCCCAGCGGCATCCCCCTATGGTCGTCCTGGCAACACCAGCGCCTCTGCTAGTGCCGTAGCCGAGACTGGCTGGGTGACTGAGCGCCTGCGGGTTCGTGAGATTGATGATGACGAGGGCCGGCCGGCGGCCGGTGCGGATCGTGCGCCGGGGCAGCGAGTCGGTGGTGACCTAGCCGCCCGCATGTACGCCGATATGGCGCACTCGACCGTAGGGCCGCTCGAAGGACGGATAGAAGGACGGATAGAAGAGGCGTCAGGACCTACTCTTGTGCCGCTGATGGCGTGCACGGTCATTTCCTGTGCGCGGCGTTGAGACGCAAGGCGACCTCGACGATCGCGCCCTCCCCGATGGCCTCCGCCCGCTGCACCGCCGCCTTGACGGGCACCAGGTAGCGCCCCTCCCTGGGGAACAGCGCGGTGGTGAACCTGGTGCCGCCGATGGTGACGTGGACCGGCACCTGGCCCCAGTAGATAAGGCCGCGGGCTGCCTCCTTCAGATCCTCGCTGTCCTCCGGCGTCATGGCCACGAACAGGTACGGCGCCGGCCCGCGCCACTCGGTCGCCTCGCCAGTGAAGGTCCACTCCGTCGGCCTTGCCGCCGGGGATGAGCCCATAGGCCGGGTACGCGGCTCCATGCCAGAAGTGTGTCAGCCTCACGGTAGACGCGCACTCTAACCCTCAGGCACAAAAGCGGGTCAGCCCTCCTGGAGCAGTATGAGGCGTGCCTTGGCCAGCATCCGCTTCTCCGCAGCCGACAGGCCACGACTGGCCTCCCGTCCGGCCAGGTCACGGACTACCTCAACCACCTGGACCAGATCTCCTGATGCCAGCTTCTCCAGGTTCGCTTTATACCGCTGCGACCAGTTAAGGGAATCGCCGCCGCTACTGGACACGATTGCACAGCCGATCTTGAAGCTCTCCGGGAGTCTCCCGCAGACCAAGGCTCGTTCTCAGGATGACAGTGATCGGACACACTGTCATGCCGCGCGGCAGTGGCCGGGACGGGCAGTGTTCACGGGGTAAGGAAGACTCTCTCGGCGGCGCCCTCGTGCCCGAGGCGCAGGGTCAGCTGGTCCAGCTCGCCGGCGTCGAAATCAAGCGATACGAGCAGCTGCTCGCTGACCCGGATCCCGTCCAGGAACAGCCGGTCAGGCAGGGGTGGCCCGGGCTGGCCGGCGTAGTACCCGGCCCAGCCGGCCGGAGCGTGCTCCAGGGCGTAGCGCGTCAGGCCGGGCAGGCGCTCCAGGGCATCGCGGATACGTGCCGCGCACGCTCCGACGTGAGCATCGAGCACGGGCCCCGGCTCCAGCGCGCCGGTTTCCAGGACAATCTCGACGTCCCGGCTGCCGTTGTCCCTGGGCGGCCGGACAGCGGGATCGAGGTCGATCCATCCGATCAGGCCGTCAGCCCCATCCAGGTACATCGCGCCCAGCCACGCGTGGACAAGGGCGGGGCCACTCCGGTCAATCACCAGCGTATTATCCCGCGAGCCTCAAGTGACGCACTCGTCTGAGGCCAGGCCGAGGCCACAGCGGCGCGCCTGGGAAACCTGCTGGCCGATATCACGCTGATGATCGCCGACCCGCAAGTGCGCCTGACCTGATCCGGCGTCCGGCCGGCGCCGGCCCGGACCCGGCGCCGGCCCCGGACCCGTGACCCTCAGATTGCCGTGCTCAGCGCTACCTGGCACATGTCGGGCAGCTTGCTCTCGGCTATCTTCGCGGCCAGCCGCACACCGATGACCGCGAGCGCGAAACCGTACCCGGCGGCGCATGGCAGCATCACCCCGATCCGGATGGCGTCCGGCCCGCTCGCAGCCAGCACGGCACCGACGATCACCGGCGCGGCCAGTGCCGCCGTGCCCGCCAGGGCGAGGAGGCCGCCAAGCCGGTAGCCGGAGTAACCCGGCGCGGGCACGAGCACCGGAGTGCCGGCCCGCTTGACCATCGGGTAGGGCAGCGCCGCACTGAGCAGGTCGCCGAGACCTAGGGCGGCACCCATTCCGGCCAGGACGACCGGCGTCGCCTCGACTCCCATGCCGGGATCGCCGGCCACGGCCGCCAGCGCGAAGCAGACCGCGACGACCAGCGGAGTCCCGATGACGCCGAGCACGAGGTTCTGACCCGAGAAATAGGCACGCAGGTCGCGACTGCTGCCCAGCGCCGTCGCCTCGAGGACGAACGCCGGTCCGGTCATCCCGGCCGAATTGGCGTGGAAGACGCCCACGAACGCGGCGCCGAAGACCGCGCTGGCGAGGATGACCGCGGGATGATGCATGCGGCCGAAGACCGAACTCGCAGCGGGCACGACCGTGAGCACCGCGACGAGCGCCCAGTTGACGAGCGACAGCGGCTCGCGGCGCTGGTAAAGCCAGAATCTGGCGGCGACCGTACCGCGCAAGCCCAGCCCGGCCAGCGGCAACCTCGTGCCGCGGACCCGCGATGACTGAGTAGTCGTGTCGGCGGTGACCAGAGCCCGCCCGAGCGAGCGGACCCATAGCCAGGCGAAGACGGCGATGACCGCGGACAGCGCCCCTAGGCGGGCGAACGCCAGGCCGGGACGGCCGTCCGAGGCATCGGAGATGGCGTGCGCGGCCAGGCCCGGCGGCAGCCAGCGCATCCACGAGTCGAAACCGGTGAAGCTCGCGGCGGTGATCGTGCCGTCGCTGACCGCCTTCGGCACCACCTGAGTGAAGAACTCGTACAACGCGAACAGCGGGATGATGGCGAACGCGGCCAGGTCCCGGCCCCGGCGCGAGCGGAGCAGGCCGGCCAGGGACGTCGTCACGAACCGGGACAGGGCGATGCAGAACAGCACCTGCAGCAGCACCGCGACCACCGCGACGATAACGCCGAACGCGCCGCTGGCCAGGCCGACCGTCACGCCGAGCAGGCCGACGACGTTGGCAAGCGGCCAGAAACCGGTGAACGACGCCGCCAGCAGGCCGGCCGCGAGCGGGCGCGTGCGCAGCGGGTACAGCGCGAGCACGGCGGGGTCGAGCGTGCTGTCCACGCCGAAGACCAGGATCGGCGCTATCAGCCAGCCGAACGCGAACACGGTGAAGACGACCGACGTGAGCTCCACCGAGGTGCTCTTGCCGCGGAACCCGGCCAGGATGACGAAGGTGACGACCGCGAGCAGCACGGCGAACACCGAGCTGATGATGAAGGAGGCCTTGGCGGAACCGGACGAGCGCAGGGCGTTGACCAGCAGGCGCAGCTTCAGCTGGACGAGGAGCCGAGCCACGACAGCACCTCCTCGTCGGCCGCCCGCGGTCCCACCAGATCGATGAACGCGCGCTGCAGGGTCTTGCCGCCGCGCACCTCCGCCATGGTGCCGGTCACCACGATCCGGCCCTTGTCGATGATCGACACGTGGTCGCAGACTTGTTCGACCAGTTCCATGACATGACTGGAGAACAGCACCGTCGAGCCGGATCCGGCGAACCGGGTCAGCAGCCGACGGATCACATCCCCGGACACCGGGTCCACGCCCTCCAGCGGCTCGTCCAGGAACAGCACCGGCGGGTTGTGGATAAGCGCGCAGCCGAGCGCGGCCTTCTTGCGCATGCCGGTCGAGTAATCGGCGACCAGCCGCCGGGCGTCCCCGGCCAGGTCCAGCACGTCCAGCAGCTGAGCGGCCCGCGTGCGCGCCTGGCCGGCCGGCAGCCCGCGCAGCCGGCCGGCGTACTCCAGCAGTTCCTCGCCACTCAGCCGGTCGAACAGCCTGACCTCCGCGGGCACCACGCCGATGACGGCCTTGGCCGCGGGCGGGTCCTGCCACACATCAAGGCCGTTGATCAGGATCTGGCCGCTGTCCGGCCGCAGCAGCCCGGTCATCATCGACAGCGACGTGGTCTTGCCAGCCCCGTTCGGCCCGACGAGCCCGGCCAGCGAACCCGCCGCGACCTCCAGGTCGATGCCGGCCACGGCTTCCTTCGCACCGAACTTCTTCCGCAGCCCGCGCACCACGACCGCCGCTCCGCCCGTCCCCGGCCCGGCCCGCCCCGGGTAGCGGGGCAACTCGGCGTCCGCGCCTTCCGCCGTGTTCAATTCCTGCCTCCTGCCCCGCCACGTTCTCCCGAGGCCCCCCCGGCTACATCATCACTCCGGGGCGGGTGCAGGCAACCGAAAAGGCCCGGACGCCGGGCTCTCCAGGGGCGTGCGGCCGGTCAGCAGGTCGAGTGGAACAGGCCGCCGACCGGGACAGCGCCGGCGAGGTTGTTGTAGATCTGCACGGCCTCGCGGGTTTCGGCCACGTGGACCTCGACGGACTGCTGCTCCAGGTACTCAAGCGCGGCCGGGTCAACCCGCAGCCGCTCCTCCATGCCCCGGGACAGGACGACGGCGACCGCGCCGCGGTCAAGCAGTTCCTGAACGTCGGCGGGCTGGATGCCCGGGGAATGGCTCATGCCGGTCTCGGACCAGTCCCATTCCCGGCCGCCGCCCGGGTAGAGCTTGAAATCCTTCCCCGCACCGATGCCCTCGACCTCCATATGACCCCAGGAGACCGCGAGGATCCGCGGCGAGGACTGCTGCTGATCCATGTGCCGCCGATCAGAAGGTCGGTTCGGGCATGAACTCCCGCACCTCTTGCGCGCAGCGGCACGCGACGGCGGTCTTGGCCGCCCACTCGAGCGCCTCCTCGCGCGAGGGCACGTCGACGACGCAAAAACCGCCGATGACCTCCTTGGTCTCCGGGTACGGTCCGTCGGTGACCGTCCCGTCGGTGGCCACGATGCTCGCCCGCTGGCTTTCCAGTCCGCCGCCGAAAACCCACACGCCGGCGTCCTTGGCCTCCTGGACCACCTTCCACGCGGCCTTGGACACGTCGGGCAGGTCCTCCTCGGGGAAGGTCATCGCGCCGTCATCGAACGAGATCAGGTACCGCGTCATCTCATGGCTCCCTTGTCCCGGCGACCCTTCCGGCCGCCTCTCACCTCGTCTACGAACACCTCACCCCGGATCCGACACTCGGCCAGAAGAAATCTCGCCCCGACGGCCCCGACGACTCCGGTGGCTACCCCAGCTGGTCGCGGCGGCGGGTCAGGTAGGCGGTCTCCGCGGTGTTGCCGGCCAGTTCGATGGCCCTATCGTAGGCCGCGCGTGACTCCTGGCCGCGGCCTAGCCGGCGCAGCAGGTCGGCGCGGGCCGCGTGATAGGCGTGATAGCCGGCCAGCTTGTCCGCCAGGCGGTCGATGACCGCCAGTGCCACCTCAGGACCGTCGAGCTCGGCGACCGCGATGGCCCGGTTCAGGGCGATGACCGGCGAGGGGTCGAGGCGGGCGAGCTGGTCGTAGAGGGCGAGGATCTGGGCCCAGTCGGTGTCGCGGATGTCGCGGGCGGACGTGTGCACGGCGTTGATCGCGGCGAGAATCTGGTAGCGGCCAGGGGCCACCCGCGCGGCCAGGCGCTCGCGCACCAGCTGGTGCCCCTCGGCGATGAGGGCCGCATCCCAGGCGCCGCGGTCCTGCTCCCCGAGGGTGACCAGCTCGCCGCTGGCCGAGACCCGGGCGGGGCCGCGGGCCTCGATGAGGAGCATCAGGGCCAGCAGCCCGGCCACCTCGCCGTCGTCCGGCATGAGGGCACGGATCAGGCGGGTGAGGCGGATCGCCTCGCCGGTCAGGTCGTGACGCACGGGATCGGTACCGGGGCCGGTCGCGAGGTAACCCTCGTTGAAGACGAGGAAGAGGACGGCGAGCACGCCGGAGACGCGGGCCGGGAGATCTTCCGCGGACGGCACCCGGTACGGGATGCGAGCCGCCTTGATCTTGGCCTTCGCGCGGGTGATCCGCTGCCCCATGGCGGTCTCCTGCACCAGGAAGGCACGGGCGATCTCGGGCACGGTCAGGCCGGCCACCATGCGCAGCGTCAGCGCCAGCCGGGTCTCCATCGCGAGCGCGGGGTGGCAGCAGGTGAAGATCAGCCGGAGCCGGTCGTCGTCGATGGCACCGGGAGGCCCGGGCGGGTCGTCGTCGTGCAGCATGTGGGCCTCCTTCTGCCGGTCGTCGCGCTTGTTCTCCCGCCGGATCCGGTCGATGGCCTTGCGGTTGGCGGTGGTGGTCAGCCAGGCGCCGGGGTTAGGGGGAACGCCGTCGGCCGGCCACCGCTCGACGGCGGTCGCGAACGCCTCGGCGGCCGCCTCCTCAGCGATGTCGAGGTCACCGAAACGCCTGGTCAGAGCCGCTACCACCCAGGCCCACTCCTCGTGGTGGGCCCGGGTGACCGCCTCCCGCGCTTCGACCGTGGTCACAGACACCGCCTCCCGCGCTTCGGCCGTGCTCATCTCCCCTAATTTCCGGCGCCGGTCGTGAGCGAGGCGAGGGCGGCCCGGATTACAGTTGCCGGGTGGCAGGTGATCAGGCCGGGCGGGTGGACAGCTGGATCTGGTCGGTGCGGCTGGCCAAGACCCGGTCGGCGGCGTCCGTTGCCTGCCGGGCGGGGCACGTGCGGGTCAACGGGATCCGGGTCAAGCCCGCGCATCCCGTGCGGGCCGGCGATGAGGTGCGGCTGCGCGGCGAAGAACGTGAGCGCGTGGTGGTCGTCCAGCAGGTCATCACCAAGCGGGTCAGCGCGTCGGCGGCCGCCGCCTGCTACCTCGACAACAGCCCGCCGCCGCCGCCCCGCGAGGAGGCGGCGCCGGTGGCGGTCCGGGATCGCGGCGCGGGCCGCCCGACCAAGCGCGAGCGCCGCAGTATCGAGAAGCTGCTCGGGCGGCCGCGGCCGTCCCGCTGAGCCAGCTTCCCGTGGTGCGTCTCGCTGAACCAGCCCCGCAGTCGTCAGGATGCTAGGACACCGTCATACCGGGAGGACGCCCGCAGCGCATCGGTCAGCAACGCGACCAGCGCCTCGAGCTGCACGTCGGCCGACGAAGCCTCCTGGTCCGAGCCGTCCAGTGCCCGGGCGGCAAGACCCGCCTTGCCGTCGACGAGCCCGGCGATCCGGGCGTCGATGGTCTGCGCGGCGATGATCCGCCACGCGGTGACCGGTTCTGACTGCCCGATGCGGTGGCTGCGGTCGATGGCCTGGGTCTGCTCCGCGTCGGTCCAGGACAGCTCGGCCAGCACGATGTTCGAGGCGACCTGAAGGTTCAGGCCCACGCCCGCCGCGGTCAGCGAGCACACCGCGACCGCGACGTCCGGGTCGTTCACGAAGGCGTCGACGCTCGCCTGCCGTGCCTTGGACGTCTGGCCGCCGCGGATGGACGAGAAGCGCACCCCCTGCCGGGCGAAGATCGCTTCGGCGGTGTCCATCACGTCGACGTGCTTGGCGAAGAAGACGACCTTGCCGGCGCTGCGGGCCAGCTGCGTCGCGTAGTCCGCGGCCAGTTCGGCCTTGGCCTGGCCGATGCGCCGCATCATGGTGAACACGTTCTCGCCGGTCTGCGTGGTCGCGTCCTTCAGCTCCGACCGCGCCACCCGGCGGACGAGGTCGTGGTCGATGCCCTCGATGCCGATGTCGGCGGACCGGTTCGCGAGCGCGGTCTCGTACTGCGCCACCATCCGGGCGGCGAGGTCCCGTTCTGCCGCCCGGATCGACCGGCCGGCCCGTTCGTCCAGCTCCACGGGGAGGTCGGCGATGCGGCGGGCGGGGATGTCGGCGGCCACGTCGACCTTGCGGCGGCGCACGACGCCGATGTCGATCACGCACTGGCGCGCCGCGGCGGAGAAGCCGCGGTCGGCGGGCGTCAGGCCGGTGTCCTCGAGCGCCTCCATCAGCTTGCCGAGGGGCTTGCTGTCGTCGGTCCAGCCGAGGAACTGCCAGATCGCCCGGAAGTCGTCGATGTCGTTGATCAGCGGGGTGCCGGTCAGCGCCATCAGCAGGGGCCGGTCCGTCCGGGACCGGATGCGCTCGGAGAGCGCGAGGACGTGCTGCGAGCGCTGCGAGGACTTGTTCTTGATGAAGTGGGCCTCGTCCACGACCATGCCGCGGAAGCCGAAGTCACCGAGCCAGCCCACGTGCCGGTCGAGAATCTCGTAGTTGAGCACGACGATATCGGCGAAGCCGTCGACCGCGTCGCCGTCCCCCTGCACCACGGTGGCGGGGTGGCGGGGCGCCCACCGGGCCGCCTCACGGGCCCAGTTGGTCTTGACGACGTTCGGCACGACGACCAGCAGCGGGAAAGCGTTCGCGGCTTCGGCGGCGAGCAGCGCCTCGGCCGTCTTGCCCAGGCCCGGCTCGTCGGCGAGCAGGAACGTCCGGTGCCCGGCCGCGGCTGCGGCCACCAGCCGCCCCTGGTGCGGCATCAGTTCCAGCCCGGCCGGGGTGAAGCGGGCCGTCGGCGCCGGGAGCGTCATGCAGGCCGGGGCGCCCCCGCCAGCCTGCTCGAACGAGCTCAGCAGCGGGCCGAGCAGTTCCCAGTTGCCCAGGCGGCGAGGACGGGAGGCGGGCTGCGGAACGGCGGAGAAGTCGGGGGCGAGGAACGGGTTCGCCAGCTGCCGGGAGATCACCGACTGCGGCACGACCCGCCGTTCGGGGGCGGCGGGAACGGCCGCGGGCTCCGCCGGAGCGACCTCTTCCGGCTCCGGATCGATGCCGAAGTCGCGCACAAGCTCCCGCTTGAGCGACCGGGCCGCGTCGGAGACGCCGGAGTTCTCTCCGAGCAGCGCCATGAGCCCGGCGTCCCCGACGGCGGTCGTCGCGAGGATGGTCGCGATGCCGTCCAGGCGCTTGAGCTGTTCAGCCCGGTGACTCTCGGTTCCGTCCGCGGCCCGGATGCGGGCGCGCTCGTCCCGCAGCAGCAGGGCGACGGCCTGGAACTTGGTGCGCACGGCGGGGGTCACCCGGCCGCGCTGGGCAGCCGCCTCGACCTCACGGGCGGTCCGG
>Ga0335083_10011947_pt1 | contig 10412 bp, 10 predicted proteins | sample Lox_Sample_42_FD_206716 | JGI IMG/M metagenome (GOLD analysis project Ga0335083, IMG submission 206716) | Soil microbial communities from Loxahatchee National Wildlife Refuge, Florida, United States - Lox_Sample_4.2 | ecosystem: Environmental > Terrestrial > Soil > Wetlands | place: USA... | reverse complement strand
GCGCCGGCGCCGGCGGTCACGGCGCCGCAGCCGAAACCGGCGCCCAGCCCCGTCGTCGCCCCGAAGCCGCCGGTCGCGACCCCGCCGCCGGCGAAGACGCCCGCCCCGGCCCCGGCCCCGGCCCCGGCCCCGGCGCCGACGCCTGCGCCCAGTCCCGCACCGGCGCCCACGCCTGCCCCTGCGCCCACGCCTGCCCCTGCGCCCGCGCCGGCACCGGCGCCGGCTCCTTCGCCTCCTGCCCCGGCCCCGAGCCCACCGCCGGCGGAACCGGCTCCGCCGGCGCCGGTGCCGCAGCCGACGAGCGTCAATCCAGGCCGGACCGAGGTGACCAGCCCGTCGCAGCCGCTGACCCTGGCGATCATCGATCCGTGGGTCCAGCCGCGACTGCACGAGCCGCCGCCCCCTCCCCCGCCGCCGTCGTCGTCACAGCCGCAACCGCCGACAGGCGGCTGCGACGCGACGACGGGCGGCGGCGGCGGCGGCTCGAGCGAGGGCTCGGGATCGGGCTGGGGCTCGAGCCAGGGCTCGGGCTCCGGCTCGGGCTCGAGCACCGGCTCCTGGCCCACGAGGTGAGGCGCGCAGGCACAATGCCGCGATGCCCAAGACTCCCCTGACGAAGGCCGTCGGCCCGATCGGGATGGCGCTCACCGCGTGGGACGTCTGGCGCCGCCTGTCGCCCCAGCAGCGCCGCTGGATCACGGCCCAGGCGCGCACGCACGGGCCGCGGCTCGCCAGGCAGGCGTGGGCGGCTCAGCAGGCCAAGCGCCCCCGCTGAAGCCGGGGCCTAGGTCAGCGCCGCGCGGGCGATCCGGTCCTGCTCGATCACGTGCGCCGTCGGGTAGCCCTCCGAGGGGCTCGCCCGCCACGGCCGCCCGACGTAGCGCAGCGGCACCCCGGCCGTCGCCTCCTCGAGGCGGTGGCGGATCGACCGCCACGGCCCCATGTTCTGCGGCTCCTCCTGCGCCCACACCACCTCGCGCAGGTACGGGTACGAGGCGATCAGGCCGCGGGCGCTGTCCGACGGGAACGGATAGAGAAGCTCGACGCGCGCCACCGCGACGCCCGAGGCCCGCGCGCGCGCCTCGTGGCCGACGATGTCGTAGTAGACCTTCCCCGAGCAGAGCACGAGCCGGCGCACGGCCTCCTTGTCGACGGTGGTGTCGTCGAGCACCGGCCGGAAGCTCCCCGTCGCAAGGTCCTCGAGCGAGCACGAGGCGTCCTTCAGCCGGAGCAGGCCCTTTGGCGTCGCGACGACCAGCGGCCGCGCGGTCGCGTCGAGCGCCTGGCGGCGGAGCAGGTGGAAGTACTGCGCCGACGTCGTGCAGTTCACGACGCGCAGGTTCTCCTGTGCGCCCATCTGCAGGAAGCGCTCCAGGCGGGCGCTCGAGTGCTCGGGCCCGTTGCCCTCGTAGCCGTGCGGGAGCAGCAGCGTGAGGCGCGACGTCTCGCGCCACTTCGACAGGCCGGACGACACGAACTGGTCGATCACGATCTGGGCGCCGTTCGCGAAGTCGCCGTACTGCGCCTCCCACGCCACGAGCGCCTCGGGAGCCGCAGCCGAGTAGCCGTACTCGAACCCCATGCACGCGTACTCCGAGAGCGGCGAGTTGTAGACCTCGAACGACGCCGTCCCGTGCTCGAGATTCTGCATCGGCACGTACGTCTCACCGGTGTGCACGTCGTGCAGCACGAGGTGGCGCTGCGAGAACGTCCCGCGCTGCGTGTCCTGGCCCGTCAGCCGCACCGGGATGCCGTCGACGAGCAGGGAGGCGAAGGCGAGCGCCTCGGCCTGCCCCCAGTCGATGCCGCCCTCGTCGAGCGCGCGACGGCGCCGCTCGAGCTGGCGCGCGAGCTTCGGATGCACGGTGAATCCGTCCGGGACGCGGAGCAGCTCCTCGGTGAGCTCGCGCAGCCGTTCGACCGGCACGGTGGTGACGACCTCGATGCCCGACGAGAACGGGATCGCACCGTCGTGCTCGCGCTTCGGCGTCTCGCCGAACGACGACTTCAGCCGCTCGTGCGCCTCGCGCAGCTCTGCTTCGACCTCGGCGACCGCGGCGTCGGCCTCGGCCTCGGTCAGCACGCCGTCCTCGATCAGCTTCGCCTGGTACAGCTCGCGCACGCTCGGGTGCGACGCGATCTGCTCGACCATCAGCGGCTGCGTGTACGCCGCCTCGTCCTGCTCGTTGTGGCCGAAGCGGCGGTAGCCGACCAGGTCGATCACGACGTCGTCGCCGAACCGGCGGCGATAGGCCATCGCCAGCCCGACGGCCGAGAGCGCCGCCTCGGCGTCGTCGGCGTTGACGTGGATGATCGGCACGTCGAATCCCTTGGCGAGGTCGGACGAGTAGCGCGTCGAGCGTCCCTCACTCGGGTCGGTGGTGAAGCCGACCTGGTTGTTGGTGATCAGGTGCAGGGTGCCACCGGTCGAGTAGCCGGCCAGGCTCTGCAGGTTCAGCGTCTCGGCGACGATGCCCTGGCCGGCGAATGCCGCGTCGCCGTGCAGCAGGAGCGCAACCGCGACCGACGGGTCGTGCGCGCCGTGCGGCGTCGAACGGTCGGTCTGCTCGGCGCGGGTGCGGCCCTCGACGACCGGGTCGACGGCCTCGAGGTGGCTCGGGTTGGCGACGATCCGGACGCCGACGCTGCCGTTCGACGTCGTGCGCGTCCCGTGGGCGCCGAGGTGGTACTTGACGTCGCCGGTCCCGCCCTCGGGGTCGGCGGCGACGGCATCGAGCGTCCGCTCGCCCTCGAACTCGCGCAGGATCTGCTCGTAGGGCATGCCGATCGTGTGCGCGAGGACGTTCAGGCGACCGCGGTGGGCCATCCCCATCACGATCTCGTGCGCCCCGTCGTCGGCCGCGAGCTCGATCGTCCTGTCGAGCATCGGGATCATCACGTCGAGCCCTTCGAGCGAGAACTGCTTCTGGCCGAGGAACCGCTTGCGCAGGAAGCGCTCCATTCCCTCGACCTCGCAGAGGCGGCGGAAGAGCGCCCGCCGCTCGTCCGGCGTGAGCGGCTCCCGGTAGGCGCCCGACTCGATCGCCCGCCGCAGCCAGACGCGCTGCTCGTGGTCGGAGAGGTGCTCGAGCTCGTAGGCGATCGTGCCGCAGTAGGTCTCGACGAGCTTCGGCAGCACGTCGGCGAGGGTCTCGCCCGGGACGTGCACGCGCAGGACCGACGCGGGGATGCGCGCCTGCAGCTCGGGCGTGAGGCGCGGCTCGAGCCGGAGCGGCTCGAGCGACGGGTCGCCGACCGGCTCGGAGCCGAGCGGGTCGAGGCGTGCGCCCAGGTGGCCGTGGGTGCGGTGCGCCTTGATCAGGGCCATCGCGGCGGCGATACCGCCCAGGAGCTGGGGGTCGGCGTCGGCGGCCGGCGGCGGCTCGGCAACGGCGACCGCGGGCTCCGGCCGTGGTACGGCCTGCTCGCTCTCGGGCGGCGCTTCCGGCTCCGGCTCGTGCGCGTCGTCGCCGCCGTTCCGGGGCAGCCGCTCGAGCAGCCGTACGAGGCCCGGATGACCCTCGATCAGGTGCGGGTCGCCGCTCTCGAAGAGGGCGCGCCAGGCCGGCGGGACGGCGTCGGGGTTCTCGAGGTACTCGTCGAGCAGCGCCTGCGCATAGCCGCTGTTCAACCCGTCGACATCGCGCACGCTCACTCCGGTGTTGTACCAAGGTGGGCCGGGATGTCCTTCCCGCCCGAGCCCGCGCCGTCTCAGTAGAGCGGGTGGTGCGTGATCACCTGCAGCGAGGCTCCGACCACGAAGCACACGCCGATCACGGCGATCGCGAAGCCGGTCAGCCGCTGGTGCCTCCGGCTCATCACGGTCGCGGTGAGCGCGAAGATCAGGGCGACCGGCGCGAGCCTGAACGGGCGGTAGACGAGCTCGAGCGCGCCGAGGAACAGCGCCACGGCGGCAAGCAGGCCGGCGATCGCTTCGACGGCGCCGTGCGAGTCGCGCTCCTCGGACGTCACGACGGGACTCTATCCCGCCGGGCCACGCGCGCTCGGCCGTCACGCTGCCCGTGCGGTCCGCCGCGCCGGGGCCGGGGCCCCTGCGGCTTACGCCAGGGGCGCCACACCGAGTAGTCGTTCGGACCCGCGCCCTGCTCGGGCTCCTTGCAGGCGTACCAGACGACGATCCCGAGGTAGACGACCGGGATCTTCAGGATGAGCATCAAGAAGACCAGTCCCCAGGCCTGGCCTGACATAGGTGGAGTCTACGACAACCGGCCGCCGCCGGATCCACCGATTTCGCCGGATCTACCGATTTCTCGGCCAGTAGAGTCGGCCCCGTGGCGGCCCCCGGCGACGAGACGACCCTCTACGACCTGCGCGTCACCGTCGAGCGGATCGAGGGCCGGTCGGTCTGCGGCCTCGAGGTCGGCGACTACTTCGAGCTCACAGAATCGAGCCGGGTCCGCATCCCCGCCGGGCGCCACTTCTGCCTGTACGCGCTGCAGAGCGTGTTGCCGCTGCTCCCGGCGAAGCAGCGCGAGCTGCCGGCGTCGGACTGGCTCGAGCAGGACTCGCTGGTCGCCTGCCCGGATCCCGACGAGCGGGTGATCATGCGGATCGAGCGCACCGAGCGCCGGACGATGGCCACCGGCGACCTGACGTGACCGGGCAGCGCGAGCTCGGCCTCGCGCTGCAGACCGACAAGGGGACCGGCGAGTACGCGGCGCTGGCCCGCGGCGCCGACGAGGCCGGGTTCGACGTGATCACGGTCTTCAACGACCTGTGGTTCCAGCCCGCACTGCCTGCGCTGCTCGAGATCGCGGCGGCGACGGCGGGCGCACGCCTCGGGCCGTCGTGCCTGAACCCGTTCACCCTCCACCCCGTCGAGATCGCGGGGCAGATCGCCGCACTCGACCGCGCCTCCGACGGACGGGCGTTCCTCGGCCTCGCCGCCGGGGCATGGCTCGACTCGCTCGGCATCGACGACACGCGCCCGGTTCACGGGGTGCGCGAGGCGTGGGAAGTGATCCGCCGCCTGCTCGCGGGCGACCGCTCCGGCTTCACGGGCGAGCGCTTCTCGCTCCGGGCAGGCGACGCGCTGCGCTACGAGCTGCGCCGTCCCGCGGTGCCGCTGCTCGTCGGCACGTGGTCGCCGCGGCTCGCGGCATTCGCAGGCGAGGCAGCGGCCGAAGTCAAGGTCGGCGGCAGCGCCAACCCGCTCGTCGTCGAGGTGCTGCGCCGCCGGATCGGGAACGACAACGTCGGCATCGTCTTCGGCGCGGTGACCGTCGTCGACGAGGACGGCGACCGCGCACGGGCGCTGGCACGGCGCGAGGTGGCGATGTACGTCGACGTCGTCGGCGCGCTCGACCCGACGACCGAGCTCGATCCCGAGCTGCTCCGGCGGCTTGCGGCGCTCGTCGCCGCCGGCGAGCACGATGCCGCGGGCACGCTGCTGCCGGACGGGCTGCTGCGCCGGTTCGCGTTCGCCGGCACGCCCGCGGAGGTCGCAGCCCAGGCCGAGGCGCTGTTCGAGGCGGGCGCGCACCGTGTCGACTTCGGCACGCCGCACGGGATCGACGAGCCGCACGGCGTCGACCTGCTCTGCCGCGAGGTGCTGCCACGGCTTAGGCTGGGTGCATGACCTTCGACTACGCGGAGCGGAGCGGGCGCCTGTCGGAGCGGCTCGAGGCCGAGGGCATCGACGCGCTCTTCCTCGCGCCCTCGGCCGACCTCGAGTACCTGACCGGCGTCGAGCGCGACATCCCGAACTTCGGCGAGGCCGCGTACGCGCACGGCTGGGTCACGGGCGCGTTCTTCCGCCCTTGGGCCGAGCCGGTCTTCGTCCTGCCGCGGATGTTCGCGCTGTTCCACCTGCGCGAGCAGCCCGCGGGTGAGCTCGTCGTCGTTGCGGAGACCGACGACGGCTACGCGGCATTCGAGCGCGTCGCGCGCGGCATGGGAACCACAATCGCGATCGGCGACCGCGTCTGGACGGAGACGGCGCTGAACCTCGGGCGGATCGCCGGCTTCGACGGCCTGCGGACCGGGTCCCGCGTCGTCAACGAGCTGAGGCGCGTCAAGTCGGACGAGGAGCTCGCAGCGCTCGACCGTGCGATCGCGACCGTCGAGCGGGCGATGGCGGAGGTGACGCCGCTCGTCGTGCCCGGCGTCTCCATGCTCGACCTCGTCGAGGCGACCGAGCACGAGTTGCGCGTCGCGGGCTCGCGCTGCCCGTCGTTCACGACGCACATGTTCACCGGCATCGAGAGCACCGACTTCGACTCGGGGACGCACACCGCGCGCGACGGAATCCCGACGGGAACGGCCGTGATGTTCGACTTCGGCGGCGTCGTCGACGGCTACTGCTCCGACTTCGGCCGGACGATCTACTGCGGCGAGCCGACCGCCGAGTACCGCGAGGCGTACGAGATCATGCTGGCGGCGCAGGAAGCGGGGCGTGCGGCGGCCGCCGCCGGGACGCCGGCGCGGGAGGTCAATGCCGCGTGCCGGCTGCCGATCGAGGATGCGGGGCTGGGCGAGCACTTCCGCCACCGAATGGGCCACGGCATCGGGCTCGACGTCCACGAGCGGCCGTTCATCTCCGCCGAGGACGAGACGGCGCTGCAGCCGGGGATGACGTTCACGGACGAGCCCTCGATCATCATCCCGGGCCGCTTCAGCGTCCGGATCGAGGACATCGTGGTGTGCGAGGAGGGCGGCGGGCGGCTGCTCGGCAGCTACCCGTCCGCCCTCGTCGCGACGTAGCTACTTCGGAGAGACCTGCGAGACGTCGACGCCGTACTCGGCGTTGTAGACGGCACCGTTGAGATCACTCGTCGAGACGAACACCTGCGTCGGCTGGATCAGCGGGAAGTACGGGCCCCGCTGGTTGAGGTCGCGCTGGTACGTCTGGTAGAGGCTCTTCCGGACGGCCGGGTTCGTGGTCACGAGCAGCTTGGCGGCAAGCTTCTCGATCGCCGGATCCGAGCCCTTCGGCCAGCCGACGCGGAGTCCGACCAGCTGCCCCGGGGCGAACGTCAGGTAGTCGGCGGGATCCGGATAGTCCGGGCCCCACAGCGACAGACCGAACGCCATCTTCCCGTCGCGGTACTTCGTGAGCCAGGTCGAGGTCGGCGAGCCGGACAGCTGGATGTTGAAGCCGACCGCGTTCAGGTTCGCCTGGATCTTCTGTGCGAGCGTCGTGAACGGGACGCCGTTGATCGTCAGATCGCTCGGGTACTCGAGCGTGATCTGCTGTCCCGCGGCGCCCGACGCCGCGAGGGCGGCCTTCGCCTTGGCGACATCCTGGTTGACGCGAGCGCTCTGCGGCAGCGAGCCCAGGAACATCGAGGGGATGATCCCCGGAGCCTGAATCGCTCCCGGACCGGCGACGCCGACGATCGACTTGTAGTCGAGCGCGTAGCGGACCGCGACCTGGAACTGCTTGTTCGACGTGATCGCGGAGATCTGCGGGTTGTCGTTCGCGAACAGCCAGAAGACCCACGTCGACGGCTGCAGCGAGACCTTCAGGTTCGACTTGCCCTGCAGGGTCTTCGCCTGGTCGGCGGACAAGTCGATCGCGATCTCGTGCTTGCCACGCTGGACGTTGATCAGCTGCGTCGGCGCGATCATGTTGCGCACGACGACGCTCGAGAACGACGGCTTCTTCGCGCCCCAGTAGTTGGTGTTCGGCGTGAGCATGATCTGCGACGTCGTCGAGAACGAGCTGAGGACGTACGGGCCGCTGCCGGCGCCGAGCGACCCCGACGAGTTCAGCCACGACTCCGCCTTGTCGGCCTTCGACGCGTTCGCGGCGTCGCTGCCGCCGTGCGCCTTCAGCAGCTGCGAGTTCACGATCCCGGCCGACGGGTTCGCGAGGATCGCAGGCAGCGCGGTGTTCGGAGTCGACGACTTGATGATCACCGCGTACGGGCCCGCAGCCTTGACCGTCAGGCCCGCCATGAGGAACGAGGGGTTCCCCTTCAGGTTGGCGAGCCGGCGGAGCGAGTACACGACGTCGGCGGACGTCAGCGGGTTGCCGTTCGCGAAGTGGACGTTGTGCTTGAGCTGGAACGTGAACGTCTTCGCGTCGGCCGAAGCCTTCCACGACGACACGAGCAGCGGGATCGGGTTCGAAAGATCGTTGCCCTTGTAGGTGAAGAGCGTGTCGTAGAGCGCGCGGTCGATGATCGACGCAGTCGGGTCGAATGCGCGCCCCGGGTCGGACGTCTTGATCGTGAACGAGTTGTCGATCACGAGCGGCGGAGCCGCGGACGTATGTCGGTTGACGCCGTAGGCTGCGACCGCGCTGACGAGCGCGACGAGCACGGCGATGGGTACGAGCCAGGCGACGCGCCCGGCGGCAGTCTTCCTCACAATCGCCTCCAGATCTGTTGCGAGTCGTAGGGGGCCTTTGACCTATTCGACGGATGCCGGGTGGGAGAAGTTGGCCGCCCGCTCGTGAATCGGCGCCGGCTCCGACCCGGCGGGCTGCAGCCAGCAGGCGGCGGAGCGGCCCGCGGCGAGCTCGACGAGTTGCGGCTCGTCCGCCCGGCAGCGGTCGAAAGCATAGGGGCAGCGCGGGTGGAACCGGCAGCCGGACGGGGGCCGGGCCGGATCGGGCACCTCGCCCGGCAGCGCCTCGGGCAGGAAGCCCGTCCCGTCAGGGTGCGGCACCGCGCCGATCAGCGCCTCGCTGTATGGATGGAGCGGCGCGGTCCAGACGGGCTCGGTCGACCCGGTCTCGACCATCACCCCGAGGTACATCACCGAGACGGTGTGAGCCACGTGCCGCACGATCGCGAGGTCGTGCGAGATCAGCAGCAGCCCCAGGTCCAGCTCCTCGGACAGGCTGACCAGCAGGTTCGCGAGCTGGGCCTGGGCGGAGGCGTCCAGCGAGGCGAGCGGCTCGTCGAGCACGATCACCGACGGATTCGCGGCGAGGGCGCGCGCGATCGCGATCCGCTGCCGCTGGCCGCCCGAGAACTCGTGCGGGTAGCGGCGCTCGGCGTTCCCCGGCAGCCCGACGAGCTCGCACAGCTCCTGCACGGTCGCCGTCGACGACGAGCTCATCCCGTCGGCGATCTGGGAACCGACCTTGCGCCTGGGGTTGAGCGACGAATACGGGTTCTGGAAGACCAGCTGCAGCCGCACCAGCTCTGCCGGCCGCGCGTGGCGCGTGAGCGGCGTCACGTCGTTGCCCTCGAAGCGAACCGACCCGGACGTGACGCGAACGAGCCCGACCGCCGCGCGTGCGAGCGTCGACTTGCCGCAGCCCGACTCGCCGACGAGGCCGACGATCTGACCGGCGTCGACCGCGATGCTCGCACCGGCGACCGCACGGACCAGGCCGCCGCCCCGGCGCTCGTAGTCGACGACGACGTCGACCAGCTCGAGCGTGCTCACCGGCCGTCCACGAGCGGGTCGACGGGGCATGCGAGGAGGCGCCCACCGACGTCGACGAGTTCCGGCACGTCGGTGCGGCACGACTCGTGGAGATAGGCACAGCGCGGATGGAACGTGCAGCCCGCCGGGAACGCGCCCGGTGTCGGCGGCGAGCCGCCGATCGCGACGAGCTCGCGCCCGTGCGCCGCCTCGGGGTGAGGGAGCGCGTCCAGCAGTGCGCGCGTGTACGGATGACGCGGCCGCTGCAGCACGTCCTGCCGCGGCCCCGACTCGACCACCTTCCCCGCGTAGAAGATCGAGATGCGGTCGGCGATCGACGACATCACGCCGAGGTCGTGCGTGATCAGGATCACGGCCAGGTCGTTCTCCCGCCGCAGCCGGTCGAGCAGGTGCAGGATCCCCGCCTGCACGGTGACATCGAGCGCCGTGGTCGGCTCGTCGGCGATCAGGAGCTTGGGCCGGCACGCCAGCGCGATCGCGATCGCGATCCGCTGGCGCATCCCGCCCGAGAACTGGTGTGGATACGCACGCAGCGCCGCCTTGGGATTCGGGATCCGCACCTGGTCGAGGATCTCCATCGCCCGCCGGTCGGCGGCCTTCTGCGACAGCCCGAGATGGAGCTTGACGTGCTCGGTGAGCTGTCGCCCGACCGAGAGCATCGGATGCAGCGATGTCATCGGGTCCTGGAAGACCATCGCGAGGTCGCGCCCCGACAGCTCGCGCAGCGTGCGAGGCGGGATGCCGAGCAGGTCGGTGCCGCCGAAGCGCGCACTACCGTCGACGAGCGCCCCCTCCGGGAGCAGTCCGAACAGCGCGAGCATCGACAGCGTCTTGCCGCTGCCGCTCTCACCGGCGATGCCGAAGACCTCGCCCGGCTCGACCGCATAGTCGACGCCGTCGACCACCGTCACCGGTCCGCGCGCCGTCGCCAGGCGGACCCGCAGGCCCTCGACCTCGAGGAGGCTCATTCCCGCTCCGGCGCCGGCCAAGCCGGCGCCTCCGCTCCTTGGGAGCCTCCGTCGAGCCTACGGCTCAGCACCCGCTCCGGC
>Ga0335083_10011945_pt1 | contig 10414 bp, 4 predicted proteins | sample Lox_Sample_42_FD_206716 | JGI IMG/M metagenome (GOLD analysis project Ga0335083, IMG submission 206716) | Soil microbial communities from Loxahatchee National Wildlife Refuge, Florida, United States - Lox_Sample_4.2 | ecosystem: Environmental > Terrestrial > Soil > Wetlands | place: USA: Florida... | reverse complement strand
GGATACGGACTTCAAATCAAGCGGTGAAGTGTCCTCCCCGATGGCGGTTCCGGGCTTAGCCCTCCCTCAAGGTGCCCGGAACCGCACTTTACGTGTCGATATTGAAAAGCTCGATCAGATGCTCAACCTCACCGGCGAGATTGCAATCGCTCAGGGACGCTTGCGACGGATGTTGGATGAACTCAAGACCGAATCCGGGCGCAAACTGCTGGAAGTGCAACGCGAGATCGAGACCCTCCAGAATGTTTCGACTATTCGAGCGGAATGGTATTGCGCGCTCTTGAGCTCTCGCCCTGCGACGTGCTTTGGTTTTGTTCGTTCGACGTTCCTGGAAACTGATATTCCGGCTTGAGCTCACAGCGATATACCTTGGTCTGGTCTCGTCCGACGGTAGCGTCGCAATTTGCCCAGCTCAGGAAAAGAGCCGGCCCGAGCGGGAAAATAACGGTGTCGCCTGCCACGTCAGCCTGGATGCATACGCCTTCCGCAGCAGCCGGTAATGTGAAACTAAGCGCTCGCCCAAAGATTACAGGATGGGATTCATGCACGATGTCGGTGACCATGGGGTGGAATACTTCCGCTTCCAACAAGAATGTTGCTGTGTCGGACCAAACAAGAACGGACGCGCCGATTTTTTCTCCGCCTCTGGAGAAATCGTCTTTCTCGATTTTCGTAAACGGGCAAGGTCCCGCTATGCATGACACTCTTGCATTCCGGAATTCGTTCCCCGTTCCTGCATCCAAAGATATGGAACCAATCGTAGCTTTCCAGAGACCATCCGGTGAGCACGGGTTTTTACCCTTACACGGCACATCCCCGGTGTTCTGCACTTCGTATGTCTTCACCGCGCTACCTATGTTCACGGCCGTCGTAGCTTTTATCGAATACCTTACCCGCAGATTCGCGACTGTCGTCGTGGGCCGATTCGCTACTCTGGAACGACTTTCAACCAGCGGCACCATCTGAACAATATAGAGTTTGTCGGCGACATAGTCCTGCAGGTCAAGAGGCTTATAGTCGGGATGATGAGCCTGAAAAGCGATTATCCGCCCTCGCCTGACAGATATAGGCAGCTGGAAGGTGAAGTAACCGGAAGAATCAGATTTGGCTCTGACAATGTCAGCACCGCTGTTCACGGTGATGTCAACATTGGCAATGGGCACTCGTTTCCTGGGGTCTGCACTCCGGACAACAATTGCGCCTTTGATCCATAACGGTTTGCGTCGGGTGAGATGCAAGGCGAGCGTAGTAAGGATGGCCAGCAGTACGGCAAGCGAGCCGATCCAAAAAACAACCTTTTCTTCCCGTGTCATTCCGATCCAATCGCAATATCTTACGATGTCGACTCCATCCTGCGACAGTCTGTACGTGTGATTCTTCAAAGGTCTGCCCTGAGCCCTAGGGCTTGTCCCCGCCCCAACATCGGTTAACATAAGTAAAAGCATTCGGATGAAGAATAGTTGCAGCAGATTGCTGACGCGGAGAAGCGCGCTGTGGCGTCTCCTGGGAACGGGCGCAGCTCTTCCATTTGCAAACCCCTTTCTGAGCTCCTCGCCTAAGCCGCAAGAACAGCATAAGCTCCCGGCACAACCCCCGAAGCGCACCTCTCTGTCACCTGAGGACGACCAGTTTCTCGACGAGCTGGAGAGGTTGAACTTCTGCTATTTCATGGAGCAGACCAACCCCGAAACGGGCATCGTGAAGGACAGATGTCAGGTTCAGGGCGATGACCATGGCATTGTGGGCAGCATCGCGGCCACCGGCTTTGGATTAACTGCCTTGTGTATCGCGCAGGAACGCGGATTTATCTCTATGTCATTGGCGCGAGATCGAGTGCTCGCTACCTTGCAGTCTCTTTGGAGCAAGTTGCCGAACCATCGTGGATTCTTTTACCACTGGGCGAATATCGACACCGGCGAAAGGGTGTGGGACGCGGAGATCTCTTCCGTAGATACCTCGATCCTGCTGTGCGGTGTTCTCACCTGCCGGGAGCATTTCAATATCCCTGAGATCACCCGCCTGGCATCTGATGTTTTCGACCGGGTGGAATGGACTTGGCTGTCCGAAGACACTCCTTTACTGCCACACGGATGGACCCCTGAAATCGGCTTCTTACCCTACCGTTGGGATCTCTACAGTGAACTCATGATGATGTACTTGTTGGGCTTGGGGTCCTCGTCCCATCCGCTACCCGTCGAAACCTGGTCAGCCTGGAAGAGAATGCAGTTTGAGTATGACGGTCTTCGCTACATCGGTTCCTTCGCTCCACTATTCGTACATCAGTATTCCCAAGCCTGGTTCGATTTCCGAGGTAAGAGAGACAAGTACGCCGATTATTTTAAGAACTCCGCTATCGCCACTGATGTGCATCGGCGTTTTTGTCTGGAACTGGCAAAACAATTTCCTAGCTACAGTGATGATCTCTGGGGCATAACCGCTTCTGACTCCCAAAACGGCTATGTGATATGGGGAGGACCGCCCGCCACCGGGCCGATTGACGGCACAGTTGTGCCCAGCGCCCCCGGGGGCTCCTTGCCCTTCTTGCCTCAGCCCACTATGCGTGTTCTGCGCAACATTCAGAAGAACTATTCTGCAGCCTGGGGCAAGTACGGCTTCGTCAATTCGTTCAATCCCTTAAACAAGTGGTACGACAACAGCTTCATTGGAATTGATACAGGGATCACGATGCTGATGGCAGAGAACGCCAGGACTGGATTTGTCTGGAATACGTTTATGAAAAGTCCCGAAGCACGCCGTGGAATGGAACGCGCCGGGTTCCGACCTTACTAGATTCAAACTATCTGTATACGGCTTCGGAAGTTAGTTTGACTGCACGCCAGCGACCTCTCCAGACGTTTTTTCCTTCATTTGTGGAAATTCTTCGTTCCTCAAAAAGGTTGCCTTGCATCCGGACTCATGCCACCCGCCCGGCGACGCCGGCTGGGCACCCCAAGCCCCGCCGCTAATGCGAACACCTTCAAGGAAATAGCCGACATCTCGATCGGCCACAACCGCCTCGGAGGATTTCACATCCGATAGCCGTAGTCGCAACAAGAGTGGAACTCAACGTGAAAGGACAGAAGCATTTGCCTGTCCTTCGCCGAATCTGACCTTCTGCGCGGGAGCTGTCGCCTGCGACGGGGCTCTTGGTTTCCAAGTGTCCTTTTGCTTCGCCGACATAAGGCGTGAGCTCGGAATGGTATGACTCATAGGCCGGAGCACGAGAGTTTCTGGAGCGGATGGAAAGAGCGTCTCTCTGCTCTACGACGGGTGCCCCCTGTTCTCAAAATCGTGTGGCGATCGGGCCCGCTTGTCGTAACCCTGGGGCTCGTCTTCCGCCTTTTCGCCTCGCTGCTGCCCATTGCGCTGCTCTGGATTGCGAAGCTGATCATCGACAGCATTGTGCACGCCGTGGCCGGTCACCAGTCCGTGGCACCCGGCTTTTGGTGGCTGGTCGCAGCAGAGTTCGGGCTTGCGGTGTGCGGCAGTTTTCTGGGACGCACCATCGACTACTTCGACGCTCTACTCGCTGACAAGTACACCCGCCACGTAAGCATTGAAGTTATGAAACACGCGGCCGCATTGGACCTGGCCACGTACGAAGATCCAGTGTTCTATGACCGTCTCGAACGGGCGCGCGTCCAAGCGACGGACCGGCTAGGCATGATCCAGTCCATCGGGAGGCTGGTACAGCAGATCATTACTGCCGTTTCACTGTCCATTTCCATCATCGTCTTCTCACCGTGGCTTCTCCTGCTGTTGATAGTAGGGGTGATTCCTGCGTTCTTGGGAGAAAGCCATTTCGCATTCCTTGGATATGCCACGAACTTCCGCCAGACCCCGATTCGGCGTCAACTCGATTATTTACGGGCATTGGGCGGAAGCCGAGAAGCTGCCAAGGAGCTCAAACTTTTTGGGCTCAAGGAATTCTTGATTGAACGATTCACTCGTCTCTCCGATCAGATTTATCGCGAGAATGTCGGCTTGGCGCGCCGGCGCCTGATCGCGGGGACGCTCTTGTCCATGGTCGGCACTGCTGGGTACTACTCCGCCTACGTCTTCGTTGTGTGGCGAACCATCCATGGAGTACTTACGATCGGCGAATTGACCTTCCTGTCTGGCGCGATTGTGCAGGCGAGCAGCAATATCCAACAGATCTTCTCGACCCTCGCGAGCATTGCCGACCAGGCTCTTTTCCTGACTGATCTTCTGGCTTTCTTCGAAATGCGCCCGACCATCTTTTCCAAACCCACCGCGCTGCCGGCACCCAGGCCTATCGTGCGCGGGTTCGAATTTCGCAATGTTTCGTTCCGCTACCCGGGCGGCTCCCGGCTCGTTCTCAACGGCCTGAACTTTCAGCTTAGGCCTGGCGAGCGAGTAGCTCTGGTGGGAGAAAACGGTCAGGGCAAAACGACCATCGTGAAGTTGATGACGCGCCTATACGATCCGCTGGAGGGCCAGATTTTGCTGGACGGAATCGACCTTCGCGAATACAGCCTGGAAGATCTTTACCGCGAGATCGGAGTTATTTTCCAGGACTTCATGCGCTACGAGATGACGGCTCGCGAAAATATAGCTGTCGGTCAGATCGACACGCTCGCGCGTCTCGAGCCTCTCCAAGAGGCGGCAAGAAAGAGCATGGCCGCTCCGGTCATAGAAAGCCTTCCCTTTAACTATGAACAGATGCTGGGACGGCGCTTCGAAGGTGGTGTGGACCTCTCTGGTGGTGAGTGGCAGAAGGTTGCCTTGGCCCGCGCCTACCTCCGTAATGCCCAGATTTTGATTCTTGACGAACCGACTGCCGCCCTGGATGCGCGCAGTGAGTTCGAGGTGTTCCGCCGGTTCGCCGAACTTACGACCGGCAGAACGGCACTTTTTATCTCACACCGGTTTTCCACGGTGCGAATGGCAGATCGCGTCGTCGTGCTTGAACACGGCAGAATCACGGAAGACGGAAGTCACGAGCAACTCGCAAATCTCGGAGGACGGTATGCCGAGATGTTCGAGTTGCAAGCCATGCATTATCGCTGATTAAGAAATTTCGAATGCCCCAAAATACACATCTCGAAATCATTGCTAGTGACGTCCAACGTCTGCCGGAACTGGCCAGCGATGGATGGGATCTCGAACAACTGCGTGCGACAGCGCAAAAGCTTGCAACTCAACTTACCTGCCTGCCCGACGTAAATTCATCAGGCACGATTCTCCGGCGCTGCAAAAAAGTCGCGGCTCAGTTTAAACCTCTGCTCACCGCGCTGGACTCACGACCGGCGGAGGCCCCGGCCTCGGACGACCTTCGTTGGCTTTATGAAAACGTTCGACTGTTGCATACGGAGCTCCAGGTCACGGTGGGAGCGCTGAAGCCCCGCACCAGAATGCCGCATGTCCGCACTCCAGAAGGCGAGATTATTCCGCGAATATTAGCGATCGGCGAGGGGTTTATTGAGGCGATCTCCTGCCAATTCTCCGAACAGAAGTTCGCGCTCTTTATCGAAGCGTTTCAGGAAATCGCTGTTCTGGATCTATGCGAGCTTTGGGCTCTTGCCTCGATACTGAAACTTTTGCTGTTAGAACAGATCGCGGCCCGAGGATCTCAGTTTGTGGGCCTGCGCACTGAGCCGCGAGGTATAGGAATCTGTATTCGTAGCTTGCGCGATATTGGACACGCTACCTGGAAGGAGGTAGTGGAGCCGCTAATTCTCTTTGATCACGTGCTGCGCGAAGATCCGGCTGGTTGTTATGCCCAAATGGATTTTGAGACACGAGACCTGTATCGACACAAGTTGTCAAATATTGCAGGGCACTCGGACTTCACGGAAATGGAAGTCGCTGCGGCGACTCTCGAACTGGCGCAGGAAGCCGCTCAGCGTTTGGGTACCTGCTCCCGCGAAGCGTTGCGCACTAGTCACGTCGGTTATTACCTTGTCGATCAAGGGGTTGCTCTTCTTCACGCGAGAGTGGGCTTCAGGTGTCCGGTCAGGCAAAAGGTCCACGCAAAGCTGCGCAAATTCCGGGATGAATGGTTCCTTCTGGGCATCGGAATCTTGACGTGTGCTATCGCGTCAGCGTTCATATTAGCCGTTCCGTCCCCTGGGGCCTCGTTCGGACTCGCTCTGTTATCGCTTTTAGCGTTGCTGGCGGCCGCCTCGCAAAGTGCAGTGCAGTTAATGAACGACTTAACGACATCGCTGCTGCCGCCAGAAATTTTGCCAAAACTTGATTTTGCCGAGGGGATTCCCACCAATTGCCTCACCATGGTCGCGATCCCCAGCCTGCTTCTGAACCAAAAGCAAGTGCACGGACTGGTTGAAGATCTGGAGGTGCGCTTCCTTGGCAATCACGATCCCAACCTGCATTTTGCGCTCCTAACCGATCTGCCCGACTCCCACGAGCCCGCCCGCGAAGACAACCCCCTAGTCGATCTATGCGCAGAACTGATCCGCAAATTGAACGAGAAGTACGCTGGACAGGGAATGGGGTCGTTCTTTCTTTTCCATCGCCACCGCATTTACAACACGCGGGAAAGAGTATGGATGGGATGGGAGCGAAAACGTGGCAAGTTGATCGAGCTGAACAGATTGTTACGAAGCCAATCCGACAGCTTCCCCGTGAAGGTCGGCGATCTTCGCATACTCCCGCGCGTTCGCTTCGTAATCACTCTCGATTCCGATACCGAGCTCCCGCGTGGGTCGGCGCAGAGGATGGTCGGAACCTTAGCTCATCCTCTGAATTCGGCAATCATAGACCCCGAGAAGAACATCGTCGTCGCGGGATACGGCATCCTTCAGCCGCGTGTGGGGGTGAGCGTACAGAGTACTGCGCGCTCGCGACTTGCAGCCATCTACGCCGGTGAGACTGGCCTCGATATCTACACCAGGGCAGTTTCCGATGCATATCAGGACCTCTACGGGGAAGGGATTTACACCGGTAAGGGAATCTATGAGGTAGAGATTGTCCAGCGGATTTTCGATCGGCGGTTCCCTAGCAATGCCCTGCTCAGCCATGACCTGATCGAAGGCGCGTACGCACGGGCGGGGCTAGTAAGCGATATCGAGGTAATTGAAGATTATCCTTCGCATTACAGCGCCTACAACCGTCGCAAGCACCGCTGGCTACGAGGAGATTGGCAGATCGCCGAGTGGCTGCTTCCTCGTGTTCCGGAGGAATTCGGTGCTCGTGTGAAAAATCCGATTTCTGCGGTTTCACGTTGGAAGATCTTTGACAATCTACGCCGCAGTCTGGTGGAACCCGCTACTTTCCTGCTGTTCGTGTTTGGGTGGCTGATGTCGGGTCGCACAGCTGGTCGCTGGACGCTCGCCGCGGTGTGCATTCTGCTCATTCCGGCGTGTTGCCATTTTGTTCTGAAACTGTTCCGCGCCATGTGGGGACGCAATGTAATTACTGCTCGTGAGGCCGTAGGAGCGCTCTATACCTCCAGCGTGAGTCTATTCTTCACTCTCACATTCCTTGTTCACCAGACGCTGCTATCGCTGGATGCTGTCATTCGTGCTTTGGTGCGCCGCTTTATCACACATCGCCGACTATTAGAGTGGGAAACAGCGGCAGAAACAGAATTGGGTCAGAGGCGTCCCACTCCGATCGACATGTATCTGGACTGGATGCCTCTTCTAGCCGTCGGACTGGGTATTCTGATTCTTCTGGTGCAGCCTCGGGCACTGGCGGCGGCGTTGCCTCTGCTGCTTTTGTGGGGTTCGAGTAAACTTGTGTCCACCTGGTTGAATCGCCCGTCCGTCGCAGCGCCCGAGAGTCCTTCTCCAAAGGACCTCCATTTCCTTCGCACTACCGCTTTACGCACTTGGCGGTATTTCGCCGAGTTCAGCACGGAAGAGCACAACTGGTTGATTCCCGATAATGTGCAGGAGCAGCCACCCAATATTGCGGCACGGATGTCTCCGACGAACCTCGGCTTTCTTCTGAATGCGAGGCAGGTTGCATGCGAATTCGGCTATCTCACGCTGCCCGAATTCGCCGACCTGACTCTCCGTACCCTGGCGACTGTGTCGGGGCTCAAGAAGTATCGCGGCCATCTATTCAACTGGTATGACACACGCACCCTGCAGCCGCTCGCTCCCTGGCTCGTCTCTTCTGTTGATAGCGGTAATTTGATGGCTTCGCTTTGGACTCTCCAGCAGGGATGTCGAGAACGGCTCCGCAAACCCTTGCTCCAGTCGTCGCTGTTCGAAGGCTTCGTAGATTGTGTTCGCGTCCTCGAGGATCGCGGATTGTTTTCCAGGAAGCAGCTCGGCTCTTGTGACTGGGAAGCAGCGCCAGATCGATGGCTGGAGTTGCTAATCGGTTTGCCGGAGACCGCCTTCAACGAGGCTCAGCGCGTTGCATCTGCTTCGAACGATGCTGACAGTGCGCGATGGTTTGCGGAACAGGCTACCTGTCGCCTCGAAGCCATCCGGCAAACGCTGAATTGCTATGCGCCGTGGTGTTTACCGGAATTTGCCGACCTACGAAAAGAGCCTGCTATCAGTCTGGTGTCGATAGACAAGATATCGCTGGAACTGCTGCCGCACTTCATTGAACAGCTTGATGACGAACTTTCCCAAGTCGCACCATCGCTTTCCTCGGAACAACAACTTCTTTGTGAACGCCTGCGCAGCAGGCTTCCTGAAGCGCTCTGGAATGTGAGCAGGCTGATTAAGGACATCCGGATTATCGCCAGCGAAACGGGCAAACTCGCCGATGAAATGGACTTTGCCTTCTTGCTGAATCGTCGTCGCAAGCTCATGTCGGTCGGATTCGACGTAGGATCGCGGCAACTTCATCCCGCTTGTTACGACCTGCTCGGAACCGAGTCTCGTACGGCCGTGTTTGTTGCCGTCGCCAAGGGCGATATTCCTCAACAGAGCTGGTTCCTTTTGGGGCGTGCTCACACGCTCGACCAGGGGCGGCCGGTAATGCTTTCTTGGACGGGAACCTTGTTTGAATACCTGATGCCTTCGCTCTGGATGCGTTCTTATCCCAGAACGCTTCTGGAACGCTCGCGCGTTGCGGCGGTGCGCTCGCAACAAGCTTACGCAGCGGGCAAAGGTGTGCCTTGGGGCATTTCCGAATCAGCCCACACCGCACTCGACGAGGCAGGCAACTATCAGTACCACGCCTTTGGACTGCCGCAGCTCGCGCAGCGAAAACCAGAACTCAAAAACCTGGTGATTTCGCCCTACTCGACCTTTCTTGCACTGGTCAGCGACCCTTCAGGGGCGATTCGCAACCTGCGGAGAATGTCTGAGATGGGATGGCTGAGCGACTACGGCTTCTACGAAGCCGCCGATTATGGCACGACCCGACACCGGTTCCGGCAGCATTCCTACGAATTAGTACGGTGCTGGATGGCTCACCACCAGGGAATGAGCTTGCTTGCGTTAGCTAATTTTCTGAAGGGAAACGTGGTCCAGCAGTGGTTCCATAGCGATCCGCGGGTGCAGGCTACAGAGCTGTTGCTCCAGGAGAAGCCAGTGGCACATGTCCGCAAAAGAGATTTGTCACGTAAACTTGAGGCGGCCTGAAAATTCCTAAAAGAACCCCGTGAAAATGAAAGCACGCACAAGGGCTCTCCTCCTCCTGATGGGAACGCTGGTCTGCCTCGTCACCAGCGCTGCGCATCCACAAAGTGCTCCTGAGCACGAAGTCATCATCGTCGATGCAAAGGGCCCTTCGCGTCCCTTTCCGCATTTTTGGGAGGAGATGTTCGGTTCAGGGCGTGCCATCCTCAGTTTGCGCGAGAGCTATCTTCGCGATTTGCGTGACGTGAAACAGATCACCGGCTTCCAGTATGTCCGTTTTCACGCCATTTTTCACGACGAAGTTGGAGTGTACGATGAAGACGGTCAACAGCATCCTACCTACAACTTTTCTTATGTGGACCAGATCTACGATGGCCTGCTTGCCAACGGCGTAAAGCCCTTCGTTGAGTTGAGCTTCATGCCCAGAAAACTGGCCGCGGCGGATGCCCTTCATTCTTTTTGGTACAAGCCCGATGTTGCTCCACCAAAAGATTGGGTGAAATGGGATGACCTCATCCAGGCTTTTACCGAGCATCTTGTCGAAAGGTACGGTATTGACGAAGTTGCAACCTGGTACTTTGAGGTCTGGAACGAACCCAACATCGATTTTTGGGCTGGTGTGCCAAAGCAAACGACCTACTGGCAGCTCTACGACCACACCGCCCTCGCGCTCAAGAAGGTCAATGGGCGGCTTCGTGTGGGAGGTCCGGCAACGGCTCAAGCGGCATGGGTCGATGCATTTCTCAAGCATTGCGGAGACGCCAACGTTCCAGTGGATTTTGTTTCAAGCCACGTCTACGGGAATGACAAATCTGAAGACGTATTTGGCACCAGCGAAAACATTCCTCGCGACAAAATGGTCTGCCGCGCAGTCTCCAAAG
>Ga0335083_10011944_pt1 | contig 10414 bp, 16 predicted proteins | sample Lox_Sample_42_FD_206716 | JGI IMG/M metagenome (GOLD analysis project Ga0335083, IMG submission 206716) | Soil microbial communities from Loxahatchee National Wildlife Refuge, Florida, United States - Lox_Sample_4.2 | ecosystem: Environmental > Terrestrial > Soil > Wetlands | place: USA... | reverse complement strand
GCCGAGGTTGCAGTGGTACATGTACGGCGAGGGATTGATCAGCCGCAGCGCGCGATACACCTGGAAGGGATCCAGCTGGTGCCGGCCCGCGAACTTCGCCGACAGCACCAGCTGGTACACGTCGCCTGCGGCGATGTATTCCTGCGCCCGGCGTACGCAAGCCATGTATTCCTCGCGGCTCAGCGAGACTTCAGGCTCGCTGAAGCTGCCGGCGGCGCGCGGCAGCGCGATGCGCCCGCGCAAGGCCGCGATCACCTCCTCGCGCAGCACGCGCCGTTCCGCTTCCGTGCCCGCATGCAGCAGCGCGATGCCGCGCGTCAGGTGGTCGAACACCAGCAGCGACTCCGGCGCCACGTAGTGCAGTATCGGCGCCTCCGGCCGGCGCGCATGCCGCAGCGGCAGCTTCTCGAAGAAACGCACCACGTCGTAGGCCGTGAAGCCCACCAGCCCGCCCGCCAGCGGCACGCCCGGCAGCTCCGGCTGCGGCCGCGGCGCGCGCGCCAGCGCCTCGCGCAGGCGCTGCAGCAGCCCTTCCTTCGAGGCCGGCACCGGGTAGGAATGCGGCCCGATGGTCAGCGCGCGCGAATCCAGCCGTACCTCCAGCCCCTCGCCGAAGCCGATGAAGGAGTAGCGGCCCAGCCGCTCGCCGCCCTCCACGCTTTCCAGCAGGAAGCGCGGCCGGAACGAGGCCAGCTTGGCGTAGGCCGAGACCGGCGTATCCAGATCCCCTGCGATGTCGAATGGCGGTTTCAAATGACTACCCCAAAATAAAAAACCCATCCCCGGTTGCCGGAGATGGGTTCTGGTGTTCCTTGCAGTTCTTGAGCTTGTGGCGCGAGCGCCGACGACCAGTACCCCTCTCCTTCAGGAGTGAGGCCACCACCAGCCCTGGGGGGCTGCAATTGAGGTGTGGGTCGTGGTCATGCGGCGGGCAGTATGGCTAGCCCGTTCCGGGGCCGTCAAGCACGAGACTGCACCCCGGGCGCGCCGGCATATCTGCCGGAACGCATGAGTTTGTCGCCCGGATCATGGTGCGTCCGAGTGGAAACTACCGCACCGACATGTCCAAGTCCGTCGCCAGTTACGTCGACCTGGAAGACCGGATCTTCACGATTCGCGGTCTGCCCGTGCTGCTCGATATGGATCTGGCGCTGCTGTACGGCGTGAGTACCAAGGCCCTGCTGCAGGCCGTGCGCAGGAATCCGGATCGCTTCCCTTCCGACTTCATGTTTCCGCTGTCCAATCAAGAACTTGCCCTCTTGAGGTCACAGATTGTGACCTCAAGTTCAGCTTCCGGGCACGGCGGCAGGCGGGTTTTGCCATACGCATTTACCGAACAAGGCGTGGCCATGCTGTCCAGCGTCCTGCGCAGCGAAACTGCCGTGCGGGTCAACATCGAGGTCATGCGCGCCTTCGTACGGCTGCGTCGTGCTGCCGTGATCAGCGGCGAGATCCTGAAGCTGATCGAAGACCTCGCGTCCCGCGTCGATGCCAACGATCAGGCCATTGAACAGCTCGTGGAGGCGATCCGGGCACTGACGAGCACCCCGCCCGTTGCAGCGTCCAGGCCGATAGGGTTCACGGCGGACATCAAGTAATCCGGGCTGAAGCGGGTGAACCTGCTGCTTCGGCGCCGCGATTCCGGCGCGCAATGCCACGACTTCACCTTCGGGCATTGCAACGTGCGTACGCGACGGCCGGAAGCGTACTCTATATTTGACATGATGTAAAATATTCTTTACCTTCCGCCGCAATGCCACAAGCCGCGGAGAACCCGATGTCGTTTCGCGAGAAGACCGCCTGGGTGGCGCTGGTCGCCCTCATCCTGGTTTCACTGATGTATTGGCTGCATGTTCCCGATCCCTTCGAACCGCATCGGCATGGCTGGGTGCTGCTGGCGCTGGGCCTGTCATTCGGCACCTTCATCCTGATCGAGCTCATCGCCTGGGTGGTGTTCTACCTGCGCAATCCCAGGGAGGTCCGCACACCACGTGACGAGCGCGAGCAGATCATTGCACTCAAAGCCACGCGCATCGGCTCGTGGGTGTTCACCTCCGGCACGTTCCTGGCAATCGTCCTGGCGCTGCACGTGGTCGGCGCGGGCCCGGTGGCGCTGGGGATGTCGGTCGCGATCGCCTTCATCGTCGCACAGGTCACTCGCCAGGCCGCGGTCATCATCTACTACCGCCGGGGCATGTGATGACCGGCACGGTCATCACCAACGGAATCCGCCGGCTGCGCTTCGAGCACGCGGAGATGACGCAGCAGGATCTCGCCGACCGCGTTGGCGTGACGCGGCAGACGGTCAATGCCATCGAAGCGGGGAAGTACTCACCCTCGCTCGAAGTGGCTTTCCGGATCGCGCGCGTGTTCAGGCTCGATGTCGAGGAGGTATTCCAGTTCGCGGAAAGCCAGCGCAGGAGCCACAAATGAAGCTCACCCGCATCATCGCGATGCTGCCCGTCCGGAACGTCGCCGCGGGCGTCGCGTTCTATGAAAAACTGGGCTTCAACATCGAACAGCGAAACGATGACTGGGGCTGGGCGATGCTGGCATCCGGCGAATGCCGCCTCATGCTGGATCGGTCGATCAACCAGCATCCCGGTGCGCCGCGCCAGTCCGTGCTGTATCTGTACACCGATGACATCGTGGCCTATCACCGGCAGGTGCGGGCAAACGGCCTTGCTGTCCCCGATCCCGAGAAGACGTTTTACGACATGACTGAATTCAGGGTCGAAGATCCCGACGGCAACCGGCTGTGGATCGGACAGGACAAGACAGCCGCAGGCAAATAGCCTCGCCAGGGTCAGGCGCAGGCTGGGCGCCTCGGCCGGATCGGCACAATGCCCCGATGGCCAGCGCCCTCATCGCATGAGCGCCGCGATCTCTGCACGCAAGGCGACAACCTCGCCCTCGAGCTTTGCAACGCGCGCTTCCAGATCAGAGCGCGTGGGTGTAGATGAACTGGCCGGCACCGCGCCAGAAGGCGCAGCTTCGGCACTTGTCACCATCTGCGGCTGCTCCGGCAATTCCTCGAACAGCTGCGCCCAGCGCGAATCCCGTCTCCCCGCCTCCCGCGCCAGCTGCACGACGAACGGCCCATCGGCCCGCTGCGCCAACCCCTCCAGCAGCGCCTCGATCACCCCCGGCTCCGGCAATTCCGCCAGCCGCGGCACGCGGCTGCGCAATTCCCCCGGCGTCTGCGGCCCGCGCAGCAGCAGCTCGCACAGGGTGCCCGTCTCCTGCGGCGTGAACTTCAGGCTCCCGAACTCGGTGTTGCAGAAGATCTGGTGGTACTTCGGCACGCGGCTGCCATAGCCGGATTTCTCGATCACCATGTGCCGCCGCCCGAGGCCCTCGACCGCGGATTTCACGGTGGCCTCGTCCAGCTGCATCTCGGGCGCGCGGTTGCTCTTCTGGTTGCACGCGTTGACCAGCGCATTCAGCGAAAGTGGATATTGATCGGGCGTGGTGATCTGCTTTTCGAGCAGCGCGCCGATGATGCGGGCTTCGATGGCGGAGAGGCGGATGTTCATGCGCGCAAGTATAGGGAACACAGTACCTGCACCCGGAACTTTCCTCGCCGCCGCACCCCTCCTTATCAGGAGCTAACGACGGGCAATCGTGGGAGCCGCGAGACAGCCAGCCTGGCGCATCATCACCACTGCGAGCGCCCCGCTCAGGCCGCCGGACGTGAACTGAGCGGAATCACGCATCAGAGGAGCGCGTCCTCGGTACTGGTGATGAGCACGCAGGTGCAGCCCGTCGCGCTCCACACCAGATGATCGGTCGTGCCGGGATTCGCGTGGTTGTAGTCACCGGGGAAGAGCTTGCGATCGTCGATCCACAATTCGCCATGCAGCAGGTGCAGCTCCTCGTGGCCTGCATGGGTATGTGCGGGATAGGCGGCGCCCGATCTCAGGCGCACCAGCATGCTGACGCGGCGCCGCTGTGAATCGACGGCCAGCAGCTTGTACTCGATGCCGGTTCCAGCCGCTTCCCATTCCGGCTCCAGCCATGGTTCACGCTCCGGCATCCGGGGCTGCCTGCCGGCCTCGGCGGCGATACGGACGATGAGACGTCGTCGCAGCGACGCGTCCTGTGCCGACTTCTTCCTGCTGTGCGGGCGGGAGCCCGGGTCTGCGGTTTCGGGCTTGCGGACGAGCCTGTCGCAGGCCATGGATCGGGCGGTCGCCATGATCCAGCCGATCACGGTGCGGGCCTCCGGATCGAAACTTGCGGCCTCGCGCCAGATCTGCTCGAACACTTCGACCGTGAGGTCTTCGGCGATATGGGCTCGCGTCGTGATTCGCAGCGCCAGCGTGAAGACGAAACGGTATGACGCGTCGAACAACTCGAGCAGCGCAGCCACGTCGCGACGCGCCACGCGGGAGACCAGCCGCACCCACGCGTTCTCCTCCGAGCGTGACCTGGATGGCGAAAGAAGCAGTGTGCCGAGCAACATGATTCTGGCGGTTATCCTCCCTCTGGGGGAGCACCAAGTCCATTCCGCCGTTCCATGACAGGGAATAGGACGATTCTTACGTTACCGCGGTGCGCCGCCTTACACGATGCACATGGGCCGGCGCACCGATGGTGCGGGCATCGATGGCGGAGAGGCGGAGAGGCGGACGTTCATGCGGGCAGCGACCCGCGGCGCTCAGGCCGCGCGCATGCAGATTCCGCTGGCAATGTTCGGGCTCTCCGGATTCACATCCACGGCACGGGTGCCGGGCTTCACGATGAAATCCATGTCTTGCATCGGAATGGCGCCGAGCAGCACCTGCTCGCCCACCACCAGCGCACCGACATGGCCGGCGCGGGTCTTGAACCGCAGCTGCACGGGCCCGACGTACGGAACATTGCGGCGCGAACCATCCACCAGCATGACTTCGCGGTGCTCCAGCACCTGCAGGTTGAGCTGCAGGCGCACGTGCTCGGGAATGCAGAGGAACACGGAGCCCGTATCGGCGAGGGCCTCGGCTTCCAGCGGAGCGAGGGAAGGATCCCGCGGATTGGACAGCTGCAGCTTGGCGGTCACGATTCCCATGTCTCCACGCCAACGCCGGCAGTCGTATCGTGCCACATCCATAAGTGGCGGAAACAGCCCGAAATCCGCCGTTCCCGGCGGCTGTGCGGCAGGTGCGCTGCGCTACACTGCACAGATGCCCTCCTTCGACGCCATCTCCGAACTCAACGGCCACGAGGTCACCAACGCCATCGACCAGGCCAGCCGCGAGCTCGAGCAGCGTTTCGATTTCCGCGGCACCGGCGCCACCTACGAGCGCGAGGAAAAGGAACCTTTCGTCATCGTCATGAAGGCGCAGGCCGAATTCCAGCTCAAGCAGATGCTGGACATCCTGCGCCTGCGGTTGGCGAAACGCGGCATCGACGTGAGCTGCATGGACGTGAAGGACATCGACAAGAACCTTGGTGGCGCGCGGCAGAACGTGGTACTCAGGCACGGCATCGACCAGGACAACGGCAGGAGGATCGTGAAGCAGCTGAAGGAATCGGGGCTCAAGGTGCAGGCGCAGATCCAGGGCGAGAAGGTGCGCGTCACCGGCAAGAAGAAGGACGACCTGCAGGCGGCGATCGCGCTGCTGCGCGGCACCGGGCTCGGCGTGCCGCTGCAGTTCGAGAACTTCCGGGACTGACGGGGCGGAGCCCCGGGGCAGCCATGTACAGGCGGCTGATCAAGGAAGGGTTCAATCGCCGCTACGTGCTCCTGCCCCTGCTGCTGTCGATCGCGCTGGTACTGCTGGGCTACTGGATCACGGCCAGCCGCCGCGCCGAATCCCGGCAACTCATCGAACTCGTCGCCGAGCGCCAGGAAGTCATCCGCCTGCTGACGGATATTTCGTACAGCGCCATGCAGGCCGAGAGCGCGCAACGCGGCTTCGTGCTCACGGGCGAGGAAAAATACCTGGCGCCGTTCGAATCGGAACTGGCGGCCGCGGCGCAGAAGCTGGCCGAGCTGCGCGACCGCTATGGCCGGCTGAACCCCGCGCAGCTGCCCGCGCTCGGCGGCATCGACAGGGACCTGGCCGTGAAATCGCAGGAAATGCGCCAGTCGATCGCGCTGCAGAAGCAGGGCAAGGCGCAGGAAGCGCTGGCGCTGGTGAGGTCGGATCTCGGCCTGTACAAGATGTCCGCCATCAGCCAGGCGCTGGAAACCCTGCGCGGCCAGGAACGGGGCAATGTGCTCGCGGGGCTGGAAGAATGGCGCCGCGCCACGCGGATGAACACCATCCTCAACATCTGCAACCTGGTGTTCACCATCGTGCTGCTGCTGGTGCTGGGGCTGCTCGCCACCCGCGACATCCGCCGGCGCAGCATGTTCGCCGCGCAGCTGGCCGCGCGCGTCGAGGAGCGCACGGCCGAACTGCGCGACCTGAGCCGGCACATGAGCCGTATCGCGGAGACGGAAAAACACGCGCTGGCGCGCGAGCTGCACGACGAGCTGGGCGGCCTGCTGGTGGCGATGCGCATGGACATCTCCCAGCTGCGCAAGCGCTGCCCGCCCGGCGATGGCGACACCGCGCGCTGGGAGCGCGTCGAGCACGCGCTCAGCCAGGGCATGGAGCTAAAGCGCCGCGTCATCGAGGACCTGCGTCCCACGCTGCTGGACAACATGGGCCTGTTCACCGCGCTGCGCTGGCTGGCCACGCAGCATGCCGAACAGGCGCAGCTGACGCTGCGGATGCAGGGGCTGGACGAGGACGTCGACATCGCGCCCGAAACCGCCATCGCGGTGTTCCGCACCGTGCAGGAGGCCATCGCCAACGTGATCCGGCACGCCGAGGCCACCACGCTGGAAGTGAAGGCGGCGGTGGGCGAGCGGCTGGAGCTGGAGATCGCCGATGACGGCTGCGGACTGCCGGCGGGTGCCGACCGCCAGCCGGGCGCGCACGGCTTGAAGCAGATGCACTTCCGCATCGAGGCCGTGGGCGGCGAGCTGCAGCTGCGCACACGGCAGCCGCATGGAACCTCGGTGATGCTGACCGTGCCGCTGGCGCAGCCGGCGGGCTGAAGGCTCGTCAGTGGTGGCCGGTGCGGATGCCGGCCAGTATCTCCGGCAGGCGCTCCAGGTCCTTTTCCTTGTTGAGAAAATAGTCGACGCCGAGCTGCAGCGCGCGCTCGCGGTACTGCGGCAGCGCATAATTGGTCATCACGATGGTCGGCGGGCGATCCGCGCCCAGCGCCTCCAGCACGCCGAAGCCGGTGCCCACCTTCAGCTGCAGGTCCAGGATCAGCACGTCGACCTGCATCTCGTGCAGCGCGCGCACCGCCGCGGGCTCGTCCTCCACCGTCGCGAGCACGCGCAGGCCCTGCTGCGTGAGCAGCTCGCACAGCCGCTCCGCGATGCGCGGGGAATCCTCGACCAGCAGCACGCGCAGGCCCGCCTGGCCCCCGGCCTCCTCCATCAGATCATCAGTCCGTTGCGGAGGGCGTACGATGTGATATCGGCGTTGGACTTGAAGCACATCTTCTCCAGCACACGGGTGCGGTACGTGCTGACCGTCTTCACGCTCAGCGACAGCTCGTTGGCGATCTCGGAAACCGACTGCCCGGCGGCGAGCTTGCAGAAGATCTGGAACTCCCGCTCCGACAGGCCGGCGTGCAGCGGCCGCTCGTGGTCGTGGTCCAAGTCCGCGGCCAGCAGCTCGGCCAGGCTCCCGCTCACGTAACGCCGGCCGGCCAGTACCTGCGTGATCGCCTTCAGCAGCTCGTCCGGCGAGCTGTCCTTCGACAGGTAGCCGCCGGCGCCGGCCTTCAGCACGTTCACGGCGTACTGGCGCTCCGGAAAGCCGCTGAGCACCAGCACCTTCACGTCGGGATGGCTGACGCGCACGTGCTTGAGGATGTCGAGCCCGCCGCGGTCGGGCATGTTGATGTCGAGGATCAGCAGGTCGATGCGCTCGCCGCGCAGCATGTCGAGCACCTGCATGCCGCTGCCCGCTTCGGCAATATCGGTGAAGCGCCCGCTTTCCTGCAGGTATTGCCGCAAGCCGGCGCGGACCAGTGCGTGGTCGTCTGCGATGAGAACCTTGGCCATTCCCTGCCTCCAGGCATGAATGCTTCGATTATGGTCTGTGATCGCCGACAGACCATAAGAGGACCGGACCCGGAGCATGTCAGAGGATTCCTACAAAGTAACGTTCAGGATTTCGACAGCGCCGGATTTGGCCGGGCGCCACGCCGCAGACGCACCCGCCGCATACCGCCGGCCGGGCAATCCAGCACCGCGCCGCGGCCCAGCACCTGTCCCCAGCGGCGGAAGCGCGGATGCGCATCGAGGGCGATCTTCACCGAGGTGAGGATGGGCACCGCGAGAAACGCGCCGCCCCGTCCCCACGCCGCGGCGCCCACCAGCACGCCGGCGATCACGATCAGTGGATTCAGCAGCAGGCGGCGGCCGAGCAGCTGCGGAGTCACGAACTGGGATTCCAGGATGTGCAGCAGCAGGAACAGCGCGCCGGGCAGCAGCACCATGCCGGAGAGACCGTGCTCGGCGATGCCGCCGGCGAGTATGACCCCGAGCGTGACCAACGCGCCCACGATGGGGATGAAATTCATCAGCGCGGCGATCACGCCGTAGGCGGCCGCGTCCTTCACGTGCAGCAACGACAGCACCACGCCGGTAAGCACGCCGAAGGCCACGTTGATCGCGGTCACCAGCTGCAGGTAGTGCGCGGCCTCGCGGCGGATCGCACTGCATACCCGCAGCCAGTTGCGCCGCTCGCACCGCTCGCGCATGGCCGCCAGCAGCGCGCGGCCGACCCCGGTGCCGCAGGTAAGGATGAAGTGGCTGAGGACCAGGCTGGTGCCGATGGCCACCAGCGACGCGGTGACGCCGGCCAGCAGCGGAGTCAATGCACCCACCAGCGCCGCGGGTGCCTCCTGCGCGGCGGCGCCGTGACGACCCACCGCGGCCAGCAGCAGCCGCTGTCCGGTGGCCATGAGTTCCGGGGCACGCGCGGCCAGCTGCGCCAGCGGGCTGCGCACCGAATAGAGAATGCCCACGCTCGCCCCCACCAGCGCCAGCAGCACGCACAGCGACGCCAGCGCGCGCGGAATGCCCAGGCGGCCGGCGCGGTTCACCACCGGAAACAGCGCGATGGCCACCAGCACGGCGGCGAGGGCCGGAACCGCGATGGTGCGACTGAAGATGATGACTCCGGTCAGCAGCAGCAGCACGCAGCTGCGGACCAGCCGTGCGACGCGGTCGGTATCCGCGGCTTCCCCTTCCGGCGCCTTCATCGCAGTCTTGCTCCCAGCGACCCGACGAAGCTCTGCAACACCGGCGGCAGCGCCCCGCGGATGCCGGACCAGCTGCGGACGGCCAGCATGATCAGCGCCGGAAGCGCGCTGAGCAGCGTGCGGGTGATGATGCTGCGTGGAAAGACGTCGGCCTCGATGCGGCCGGTCGCCGGGTCGGGGATCAGCAGGGCGCGCAGGTGCGCGCGGCTTTCCGCAAGGCGCTGCACTACAGCGTACTCTTCCATTGCTCGAACAGCTCCAGGTCCTTGTGGAGCTCCGACCTGAGCGTGCGGGCGATGTGGCCATCGACCGGCCGCCTCAGCGCCGCATACAGAGCGGCCGCTGCGACGACCAGCAGCAAGCTCGCGCTGCTCATCACGTACGCCAGACGCCAGGCGGTGGCCCACAGCTCGATCAGGCCGGCCATCCACAGTGCCACGAAACCGGTGACGCCACTGGCGGCCGCGAGCAATGCCAGCACGGCGCGGCGGGCCCATGCGCTGCGATACTCCTGCGCCGCGGCCGTGCCGAGTTCGCGGTAGGAACTCAGGTGCCGCAGCAGTTCGAGCAGCAGCGCATGGATCCGCACGATCACTCTTTCCTGCTTCCACGCAGCAGTGCGCCGAGGAGCACCCCCGCCACCGCCGTCATGCCGATCACCATCCATGGCTTGGCGCGCACGTACTGGTCGGTGGCCAGCGCCGCCCGGCGCGTGCCATCCACCGCGGCGCGCACGCCGTCGCGTGCGCCGGTCGCCGCGCGCTGGATGGAAGCCCCGACGCGGTTGCGCACGCGCTCGACGTCGGATTCGTCGATACCGGCCTTCTCCAGCAGGTCCTCCACGTCGTCGAAGAATTTCTGCAGCTGGCTGGCCTTGCGGCGCAGCGCGTCGTCCGCGCTGGCGCCCGCCGCGCGGGCTGCGCCGTTGATGGTTTCCGCAGATGTACCCATGGTCAGACCCTCCGCCTGTTGCCGAATATGAATGCCAGGATTGCGATGATCAGGAACACGCCGAACAGGATCTTCGCGATGCCCGCGGCACCGGCCGCGATGCCCGTGAAGCCCAGCAGTCCGGCGATCAGCGCAATCACCAGGAAAACCACAGCGTAATAAAGCATCTGGCACCTCCGGATTGATTGTCAGCCGTGTG
>Ga0335083_10011942_pt1 | contig 10414 bp, 9 predicted proteins | sample Lox_Sample_42_FD_206716 | JGI IMG/M metagenome (GOLD analysis project Ga0335083, IMG submission 206716) | Soil microbial communities from Loxahatchee National Wildlife Refuge, Florida, United States - Lox_Sample_4.2 | ecosystem: Environmental > Terrestrial > Soil > Wetlands | place: USA: Florida... | reverse complement strand
CCGCTGGAACGCATGCTGCAGGCGCCCGAGGAGGTCCTGGCCGCGTTCGAGCCGCTGGCGGAGAGCGAGAACCCCTGGGTACGCGCCCTGGCCCGGATGCAGCTCGGCAAGATGCGGATCGTGCTCGGCCAGGGCGGGCCGGACGCTGACACGTACCTGGAGATGGCGCTGGCCGAGTTCCGGGCGCTCGGCGAGCGGTTCGGGATCTCGATCGCCCTGACCGAGCTGGCCGACCGGATCGCCGTACGCGGCGAGTTCGCCGGTGCGTGCGAGCACTACGAAGAGGCGATCGCGGTCGTCACCGAAGTCGGTGCGTTCGATGATGTCATCGCGATGCGGTCGCGGCAGGCCAAGCTGTACTGGCTGCTGGGCGACGAGGACGCCAGCGCGGCCGCCATCGCCGAGGCGCGGCGGGGCGCGGAGCGGGTCACCTGGCCGGACGCGCTGGCTGAGCTGGCCCTGGCCCAGGCGGAACTGGCCCGCTGGACCGGCCACGCCGGGGAGGCGCGCCGGCAGCTTCAGCTGGCGGCCACCCTGCTCGGCGACGCCGCGGACGAGCCGGGCATCCGCGCGGCGGCCAGCGACCTGCTCGGCTACCTGGCCGATGATCTCGCCGAGGCCCGCACGTACCGGGCCGCGGCCGTCCAGGCGGCGGCCGAGGCGGGGTACGCGCCCATGATGGCGCAGGCCCTCGTCGGGGTCGCGGACCTGGCCCTGCGCCGCGGCCAGTACGAGCAGGCCGCGCGGCTGCTCGCGGCCAGCGTCGGTATTCGCGGACGGCCGGATCGCACCCTGCCGGATGCGGCCAGGATCGAGCGGGAAACACGGCGTCGCCTCGGCGACACACGGTTCGCCGAGGCGACGCAGGAGGGTACGCAGACGAGCTGGTCCGAGTTGGCCGAGGTCACGCTCGCTTCCTGACGGTCAGCCCGCTGCGCGCTGAATGATGATGTCGCCGCGCCGCGTGCGGGCATGCACCATGACCGTGCCGTCCGGCGGGCCAGAGTCTCCCCGCGGCGACACGAAGTCGTGCACCGCCCCGCGCTCGCTGCTGGCGTCGATCGAGGCCACGGCGCCCTCGCCGATGCCGACCTCGATGTTGCCCGAGCCGTTCATCAGCTTCGCCTGGCCATGTGTCATCCGGCCGATCCGGATGACACCGTTGCCGGTCGTGGCGGTGATGCCGCCGTCGGCGTGGTCGATGTCGAAGTCGCCGCGGCCGCTGCTGAGATCGAGGCCGGCCGAGGCATGGCCGATCCAGGCCTGCCCGCCCGAACTCGACAGCGTGACCGCGCCGCTGACCTCGCCGAGCCGCATCGCGAACGCCCCGCCGTCGATGCTGGCGCGCCCGGCGACGTGGCCGATCGCGACCTCACCAGACGCGACGCTCGCCTGCAGCGCGCCGATGCGGTCCAGCTGGACCTGCCCCGAGGCCATCTGCAGCTCGCACTGGCCGGCTGGGCCATCCACCTGAATGCTGGAGTGCGCCAGGTGCAGGGCCAGGCTGGAGCCGGCGGGCAGGTCGATGGTGATGGCGACCGAGCCGCTCTTGTCCCCAGACGTGGTCGTCTTGACCGAGAGCTGGCCGTCGGCGAAGCCGACCCTGGTGTTGCTGGCCACCTTGACGTCTGACCGGCTCGCCGGGTTGATGGGTTCGACCAGCACCACGGTGTCGGTCCGGTCGCTCGCGGTGGCCCGCACCCGGGCGCCGGCGACTTCTACGGTGGCGGTGATGGGCTGCGGTGTGGCGAATGTAGGCATCAAACTTCTCCTCTCGGTCAGGCCCGCTTCTTGAAGGTGGAGAGCGACCACAGGTAACCGGCCAGGGCGATCCCGGCGCACCAGGCGACGGCGGTGATCGCGTCGCTCGCGGACGGCGCACCGGCCAGCAGCCCGCGCAATGTGTCGATGATCGGCGTGAAGGGCTGGTATTCCGCGAATTGCCGTACGCCCTCGCCCATCTTGGCCACCGGCACGATCGCGCTGCTCAGGAACGGCAGCAGGATCAGCGGAATGATGGCCATCCCCGCCGATTCCGGGGTTTTGGCGAACAGTCCCAGCGCGACCGTGAGCCAGCTGGCCGCGAAGCCCACGAGCGCGACGAGGCCGATCACGCCGAGCCAGTCGAGCAGGCTCGCCTCCGGCCGGAACCCCAGCCCGAAGGCCACTCCGATGATGGCCGCAATGGCGATGAAACTGGTGATCATGCTGGCGACGACATGAGCGCTCAGCACGGCGCCGCGGGATATATCCATCACCTTGAACCGGTTGATGATTCCCTTCGTCATGTCGGTGTTCACGGCCAGCGCGGTCGCGCTCAGCCCGTAGCAGATGGCCAGGACGATCATGCCCGGCGTCGCATAGTCGATGTACTTGCCGCCGACGCTGAAAGCGGCGCCGATCACGTACACGAACATCAACAGCAGCACGACAGGGAATATGACCGCGTTGAACACCGCGGTCGGGTTACGGACGGTGTGCTTGAAGTTGCGGCGCAGCATGATCACCGAATCGGTGCTCATCGTGCGACCTCCTCAGTGTTGGCGTGACCGGTCAGGGCCAGGAAAACGTCGTCGAGGTCCGGCGTGTGCACGGAGAACTCCTCGGGTTCGATCGCGTACTCATCGAGCTGGGCCAGCAGCGTCCGCAGCGACTTGACTCCACCGTCGCTGGGCACCCGCAAAGTCAGGTCCTCGTCGTCCCGCGTGGCGCCGGCCAGGACCAGCGCCGCCGCGTCGAGTTCGCGGACGCTGGTGAACCGCAGGCGGACGTGACTGCCGGGGACCTGGCGCTTGAGCTCGCCGGGAGTGCCCTCCGCGACCAGGCGCCCCTGGTCGAGCACGGCGATCCGGTCGGCCAGCTGATCGGCCTCGTCGAGGTACTGGGTGGTAAGGAAGATGGTCACGCCGTCGGCCACCAGCTCGCGGATGATGCCCCACATCGTGCGGCGGCTGCGTGGATCCAGTCCCGTCGTCGGCTCGTCCAGGAAGATGATCTGGGGGTTGCCGACCAGGGTCATGGCCAGATCCAGCTTCCGGCGCATACCGCCGGAATAGGTCGATACCAGCTTCTGCGCCGATTCGGCCAGATCGAAGCGCTCCAGCAGTTCCGCGACAATCCGCTTGCCGTCGCTGGTGCCCAGGCGCTTGAGGTCCGCCATCAGCTGCAGGTTTTCCTGCCCGGTCAGCAGCTCGTCCACGGCCGCGAACTGACCGGTGACCCCGACCACCGCGCGCACCGCCTTGGTCTCGGCGGCCACGTCGTGGCCGCCGATCCGTACCGTCCCAGCGTCGGCTTTCATCAACGTGGTCAGCACGTTCACCGTTGTCGTTTTGCCCGCCCCATTGGGGCCGAGCAGGGAAAAAACGGTGCCCGCTGGAACATCGAGATCGATGCCGCCGAGCACGGTCTTGTCCCCGAATGCCTTCCGCAGTCCGGAAACTGCGATTGCCGAAGTTGTCATGCGACCACCATCGGCGCCCGGCCTGACACCGGTCTGTCACGCCCCTGACACGGCCCCTGACACGGGGCTGCGCCTGCTGGCTAGGGGTGGGCGGCGGCGAAGTCCAGCAGCAAGGTGGCGGTCGTCCGCGGGTCTTCGAAGATCGGGGTGTGTCCCACGCCCGGCAGCAACTCGACGCGGGCACCGGGCACCTCGCGGTAGGCGGCGGCCGATGCGGAACGCCACCTGCGGTCGTCGGCACCGAAGATCACCAGCAGCGGCAGGCCCAGCCCGGCTATCCGGCCGGGAATGCTCCGCTGCCCGAGGTAATCCCAGTACCCGCCCATCGTCGCCGTGAAGGACCGGTAGGTCATCGCCTGGGTGTGCGCTATGAGCGCGTCGGGGATGTCGACCGGGCGGGTGAAGGCGGTGCGTGCGGCCTTCCGGACGGTGCCCTCGGTCTTCAGCCGCCACAGCAGCGGCCCAGCCAGCGGCGCATCCAGCAGCCGGACCAGCGGCGAGTCAGGGATCTTGGCGTCCTGGCTGGGCCCGGTGTTGATGAGCGCCAGGGCCGCCACCTGGCCGGGGCGCTGTTCAGCCAGGGCGGTCGCCACCATCCCGCCCGAGGAATGCCCGACGACCGTCACCCGGCCCGCGCCGAGCCGGTCCAGCGCCGCGCCGGCCCGGCCAGCCTGGGCGGGCACGTCGTACCTGGCGGCGGGGCCTGATCGCCCGTGGCCGACCAGGTCGGCGCGGATGACGCGATGGGCGCCCGCCAGCGCCGCGACCACCGGGTCCCACAACGCGATCGGGGTCGCGGCATTCTGTAGCAGCAGCAGGGCGGGCGCACCGGGGCTGCCGTCCTGAACGACATGCACGTCGCCGTGGTCAATGCCAGACATGACTGCCAGCATGGCCAGCGCACCGCAGGGCGTCTTGAAGAAATGTTCCGCCCATGGTCCTGGCCGGGCTCAGGCCCTGGCCGGGCTCACGGCGTCAGGCCACGCGACGTCATCGACCGCGAGAAACGGCGTGACCGCCATGGCCGCGGGCGTCATCCCGGCGAAGGCCACGACGTCCCGGTGCAGGTGAGACTGGTCGGCGTAACCGCTGTCGGCCGCCACCACCGCGGCGCTGCGCCCTTCGGCCAGCAGGCGGGCCGCGTGATCGAAACGCACCAGCCGTGCGGCGTGCTTGGGGGTGAGGCCGATCTGAGCCCGGACAGGCGAAGGCAACCTCCGGGGCAGCCACCCAGCCGGTCTCGTGCCGCCGGGCCAGCGCGGCCTCCGCGAGCGCGAACCGGTCCTCCCACGACGTGGCCGCACGCAGCCGCTCCTGTATGCGCACCGCCTCGCGCCCCCAGAGGTCATCGAGGGCCACCACGGTCCCGCTCAGGTCCGCGACGCCACCCAGCACCCCATACGCCGTCAGCGGCGACAACCTCACCTGCAGGCACTCGAAGTCCTGGGGGCCACGTCCCGCGGCACCGACCGGCGCCAGTCCAGCAGCGACGCTGCCCCGGTGCTGCCTGCCGCTGGCATCGTTGACGAGCAGGCCACCGCCGATGTCGACGACCATCATGACCGCGGGGTGCGGTACCACCTGAACGTCAGCCGGGCCGGTGGTCGCGTCGCTGAACCCAGCCATCCTGACGCCGGGCAGCCGGCCGGGCCGCGACGGGCACGCGATGTCCCACCCCGGCGCTGCGGCGCGCGCAGATCGCACCGGGCCATGCTACGTGCCTGCCGACGGGCCTACCTCTCCGTGGTAAGCAGGTGACAGCGGCATCCGGCGCAGCCTGGCCTGCTCCAGGTCGCTGATCTGACGGTCGCGGTCGGCGCCGAGCTTCATGTTCTCGATCTTGTCGTGCAGTTTGATGATCGCGTCCAGCAGCATTTCCGGCCGGGGCGGGCAGCCCGGCAGGTAAATGTCGACCGGCACCACGTGATCGGCGCCCTGGACGATGGCGTAGTTGTTGAACATGCCGCCGGTGGACGCGCACACGCCCATCGAAATGACCCACTTGGGGCTGACCATCTGGTCATAGACCTGCCGCATGACCGGCGCCATCTTCTGGCTGAGCCGGCCGGCCACGATCATGAGGTCGGCCTGGCGCGGCGTGTTGGACACCCGCTCCATGCCGAACCGGGCCAGGTCGTACCGCGGCGCGGCCGCCTGCACCACTTCCATCGCGCAGCAGGCCAGCCCGAAGAACGCAGGCCACAACGACCGCGCCCGCGCGTATCCCGCGGCCTTCTCTACCGTGGTGAGCAGGAATCCGCTCGGCAGCTTTTCTTCCCAGCCCATAGCCCCGTCCAATACGGTCACCGGCCCCCTGATCCCAAGCTGCCCGTACCCGCCCGGATTATCAGATGCGCACACCGGTGTGCGAGTTGCTCGGGATCGAACAGCCGGTAGTCCTGGCGCCCATGGTCGCGGTCCCACGGCTGGCCGCGGCGGTCTCGAATGCCGGCGCGCTCGGCATGCTGACGCTGACATGGTCAGAAGACGTCGGGGCCGTGGTCCGGGAGACGGCGGCGCTGACCGCGCGGCCGTTCTGCGGCAACCTCGTTCTCACCGAAGACCGCCACCGTCGTCTTGACCAGGCCCTGGACGCCGGGTTGCGGATCGTGTCGTTTTTCGAGGGCGACCCCAGCGGCTACATCGAGCAGGTCCACGACGCCGGCGGCGTGGTCATGCACACGGTCGGCACGGCCGAGGAAGCACGGCGGGCGGTCGCGTCGGGCGTGGACGTGATCGTCGCGCAGGGCTGGGAGGCCGGCGGGCACGTGTGGGGGACCATCGCGACCCTTCCGCTGGTGCCCGCCGTGGTGGACGCGGTGGCGCCGGCGCCGGTGATTGCGGCGGGCGGGATCGGTGACGCCCGCGGCGTCGCCGCGGTGCTCGCCCTGGGCGCCCAGGCCGCGTGGGTCGGCACCCGGTTCCTGCTGGCCGAGGAGATGCCGATCCACGACGACTACCGGCGCCGGCTGATAGCCGCGGCCGAGACCGACGCGCAGCGGTACCCCAACCTGTACTCGGTCGGGTGGCCCGACTCTCCCCACCGTGCGCTGCGCAACTCGACCGCCGACGCGTGGGAGGCCGCCGGCCGCCCCCCGCTCGCGCAGCGGCCAGGAACGGGCGAGGTGATCGCGCACCTCGCCTCCGGCGAAGCCATCGTCCGGTACGAGGGAGCGCCGCCGATGGCCGGGACGACCGGTGACATCGAAGCGCTCTCGATGTGGGCCGGGCAGAGCGTCGCACTCGCCAGACAGCCCCAGCCAGCCGCCGTCATCGTGGCCGAACTCACCTCCCGCCTGTAACCCGGCCCGCAAGCGCAGCCCTTCCTGGGTTAGGCCGGGGACGGGTCCTGGCGGATCAGGTCGGCGGCGCGCTCGGCGGTGAGCATGACCGTGACCACCGGATTGACCGACGGGATGGTCGGGAACACCGACGCGTCGGCCACCCGCAGCCCGGTGACGCCGCGCACCCGCAGCGCCGGGTCCAGCACCGCGAGCCGGTCGCCGTCGGCGCCCATCCGGCAGGTGCCGCTGACGTGGTACACGGTCTGGTGGGTGGCCCGGGCCAGGGCCGAGATGTCGGCATCCGACGTCGCCTGCGGGCCCGGGAACACCTCGCGCACCAACTGGGAGGCCATCGGCTCGGACTCGCCGATCCGCCGGGCCGCGCGCACCGCGGCGACCAGGACGGCCTCATCCGCGCCGGCCGGGTCGGTGAAGTACCGGTAGTCGATCGACGGCCGCTGGTCCGGGTCGGCGCTGGTGATCCAGACCCGGCCGCGGCTGCGCGGCTTGGCCACGTTCGGCGCGATCGCCATGTAGTGCGGCGGCATGGCCACGCCGTGCGCGACCACGTGGTCCACCCAGGCCTCGACCGGGAAGTGCATGGTGATGTCCGGGCGGGCCGCGTCCGGGCCCAGCCGCAGCAGCGCCCCGGCGTCCCAGCCGGTGGCGCAGACCGGCGGGGGCGGCGCCGCGACCTGCCACACCACGATGCCCTCGGCGTGGTCCATCAGGTTCTCGCCGACCCCCGGCAGGTCGGCGCGCACCCCTACGCCGGCGGCGGCCAGCACCGCGGCCGGGCCGATCCCGGACAGCTGCAGCAGGCGTGGCGAGTCGATGGCGCCCGCGCAGACCACCACCTCCCGGCGGGCACGGATCTCCGCACGAGCGCCCTGGCCGTCGCGGACCAGCACGCCGGTGGCCCGGTTGCCGCGGTCGAGCAGCACCCGCAGGGCCCGCGTCCGCACCAGCACCCGCAGGTTGGCCGGGCGGCGCTGGGCCGGATGCAGGTAGCAGATGGACGACGAGGACCGGGTGTTGGTCTCGGGCTGGTAGCCGATCTCGAAGAACCCGGTGCCCTCGATGATGTCGTCGCCGTTCCAGGCGGACCGCACGGGCAGCCCCAGCGCGGCGCTGGCCGACTGGATCACGCCCGCCACGAACGGGTTCTGGTCCTGCGGCGGCACCGGCGTGATCGGCGCCTGCAGCCGGCCGAAGTACGGGTGCACCGTGGCGGCGTCCCAGCCAGCGGCCCCGAGTTCAGTCCATTCCCGCAGGTCCGCCACCCGCGGCCGCCAGGAGATCATGGTGTTGGCGGTGGAGCAGCCGCCCAGGATCCGCAGCCGGGCCTGCCGGATCCCGGAGTTGCCCCGCTCCTGGGGCACCGACCGGTAGTCCAGGTCGTACTCCCCTTCCAGCATCTCGGCCCAGCGCCGGATCGAGCGGGCCCGCGGCTCGTGCTCGTCGCTCGGGCCCCACTCGATGAGCCCGACCGAGACGGCCGGATCCTGCGCCAGCCGCGCCGCGACGATGCAGCCCGCCGTGCCACCCCCGACTACGAGGTAGTCGAACTCGGCCATCAACGCTCCCCTCCATCTTTTGCTTAACGGCTATTGCCGGGTACTGGCGTTAAGAAAAGGAAGCGGTCGTCCGGGGCTCAGGAGGGCGGGTAGGCGACCATCAGAACCCCGTGACAGTCCTGCTCGCCGGTGCGGTAGATGTGCGGGCCGTCGCCGCTGTACCGGGCGTAGTCGGCGGGGCCGAGGGTCAGCGGCCCGGCCGCCGGGCCGACCGTGATCGACCCCTCGTGCACCAGCACCCGCTCGACGACGCCGCTGCCGTGCGGGCTGCCGGGGTGCTCGGTGCCGGCCGGCAGGAACATGTCGAAGATCTCGACCAGGCCGCCGCGCTCGATCCGGTCCAGCAGCCGCAGGTCGAGCTGGCCGCCGGGGGTGGCGCCGCGTACCCGGGCGCCCTGCTGGGCCCGGACGACCACCGTGCTGGTCTCACGCCGGTCCTCGAGCAGGTCGCTGAACGGCACGCCGAGCGCGATGGCCAGCGACCAGAGCGTCTCGATGGTCGGGTTGCCGCGGCCCTGCTCCAGGTTGGCCAGCGTGGCTTTGGCCAGGTCAGCGCGGGTGGCGAGGGTGGCCAGCGACAGCCGCCTTGAGGTGCGGAGCCGGTGCAGGTTGGCCGCCAGGATGTCGCCGACGTCCGGGAAGGCCCGGTCCGCTGACTCACCGGCCATAGTCATCTGCCATGCCAACGAACTATACCAACGGTCTAATGAGATGTTACGCTGCGCCCGCCCCCAAGACCCACCACATGGGGAGGGATCCCAACCAGTGCTGCGAACCGGCAAGGACTACCTCGAGTCGATCCGCGACGGGCGGGAGGTGTGGATCGACGGGGAGCGGGTCACCGATGTGCCCAGCCACCCGGCGTTCGCGCCGATCGTCAAGCTGCGCGCCCGGATCTACGACATGGCTCACGAGGCCGGTACCCGTGACCTGCTGACCTACGCCGACGAGGAGTCGGGTGAGCAGTGCGCGACCACGTCGCGCCCGCCGCACACGCGGGAGGACTGGCGGGCCAAGCGGGCGGCGGTCGGCGCCATCCTCGATGACGCCGGCGGCGTCGTCACCCGGGTGGGCGACGAGACCGTCGGCGAGATGTGGTCGCTGCTCGACGGGCAGGACGTGCTGAACGAGATCGACCCGACGTTCTCGGCCAACATCGCCAGGCACGTTCGCCGGGCCCAGTTGCTCGACCCGTTCCACGTCTCGGCCAACACCGACCCCAAGGGAAACCGCGCGCTGCGCCCCCAGGACCAGGACCCGGACGTGCTGCTGCACGTGGCCGGGGAGACCGACAACGGCATCGTCGTGCGCGGGGCCAAGTTCGAGACCGCGGCGGCCTACGCCAACCAGGCGTTCTGCAAGCCCACCATCGGCGACTGGAACAACGAGGTGCTCAGCGACTACGCCGTCGGGTTCCTGGCCGACATGGGCGCCCCGGGCATCCGGCACATCTGCCGGTCCGCGTTCCGGGGCCAGGACGCCGCCGACGACTACCCGCTGACCAGCCGGTACGACGAGATCGACACCATGATCGTTTTTGACGACGTGGAGATCCCCTGGGAGAACGTGTTCTTCTACCGGCACACCAAGGCGGCCGCGTTCATCCGCGCCACCCTGCACCGGTACAGCATCTTCCCCTACGTGCAGCGTTACGCCCGGTTCGCCGACTTCCTGCTGGGCGTGGCGTACGCCAGCGCCCGGTCCACCGGGGTGACCATGCACCAGGCGGTGCGGGAGAAGATCGCCCAGGTGGCCTGCTACCGCGAGGGCATCAACGCCCACCTCACCGCGGCCATCGAGCTGGCCGAGCCCAGCCCGGCCGGGCTGCTGATGCCCAATCAGCCGATGATGTACGCGGGCCGGGTGTTCGCCTCGACCCAGCTGCCGGCGGTCATGCACACCGTCCGCGACCTGTGCGGATGCCAGGTCAGCCTGATGCCGAGCAAGGAGATGTTCGACACCTCCGGCGCCGGCGACTGGCTGCGCAAGTACTTCACCATCGGGGAGATCCCGGCCGAGGAGCGGCGCAAGCTGTTCGCGCTGGCCCGCGACCTGCTCAACTCGGACTACGCCGGGCACCGGCTGACGTT
>Ga0335083_10011941_pt1 | contig 10415 bp, 7 predicted proteins | sample Lox_Sample_42_FD_206716 | JGI IMG/M metagenome (GOLD analysis project Ga0335083, IMG submission 206716) | Soil microbial communities from Loxahatchee National Wildlife Refuge, Florida, United States - Lox_Sample_4.2 | ecosystem: Environmental > Terrestrial > Soil > Wetlands | place: USA: Florida... | reverse complement strand
CCGCTCAGCGGGAGACTGCTCCGCGGCCGACCGCTCAGCGGCCGACTGCTCCGAGGCCAGCGGGGCGATCTCGTCGAGCAGCGGGCCGAGTCCGAGGTCGGCGAAACGCCTGGCCAGCTTGTAGAGCCGGGGCAGCCGCCATGGGGTCTCCTGGTCGGCGGCCAGGGCCGCAACGGCGGAGTCCGGGTCGGCGTCGAGGCCGGACAGTGGCGCGAGCCTGGCGAGCTCCGCGAGCTGGCGGTCGCATTCGTGCCAGCTGAGCATGAGCGCCGGGTACTCGCGCGGCAACCTCGGCTCGCTGTCGGGCGCCACGCCCGGCAGGGCTTGCCACTCCGCGCGGACCTGGCGGCGCAGCGTCCTGCGGTCGAGGAAGCTGTGCTTACCCTGCTCCGCGTCGTGAGTGCGGGCGAAAAGCTCGGTCAGCCGCACCCGTTCGCGATGACTGGACAGCAGGTCCCCGGCGGGCAGGCCGAGTTCCTGACAGGCCGCGGCGAGGCGGGCGATCGCCTCGGGGAGCGTCCTGGTGTTCAGCAAGACCGCGAGGTCGATTGCGGCGCGGGCCTCCTCGCGGCTGCGCAGCGGCGCGCCGAACCAGGGAGTCGTGCCGGGGTGGGCCTCGAAGCCGCCGAGGCGGGTGAACTCGCGCAGCTCGTCGCGCAGCTGTTCGGCAAGCTCGAGCGTGATCCGTTCCGGCACCGCCAGCCTGGTGGCGACCCGCGCGCTGTCCGGGACGCCGAGCAGCGCGGACTGGACCTGGTAGGCCGACAGCCGCCACGGCTCGTGCGCGCGGTGCAGCGCGGCGGTGTGCCTGGCGAGGCGGCGCTGCCGGTCGGTCAGCCGGCGGTGCAGCGCGGAGGTGTCCGGGTCGGCCGCGCGAACCGCCTGGTCCAGGGTGGCGCCGAGCCCGGCGGCGATCCGCTGCCGGTCCCTTGCCCCCTCGTGGATGTCGAGCACCAGGTCCGCAAGGCCGGCAACGGAAAGCCGGGAGAGCACCGCGTCGATCGCGGCGCGCTTCTCCGCGACGAACAGCACCTTCCTCCCGCGGGCGACCATCGCGGCGATCAGGTTCGCGATCGTCTGCGACTTGCCGGTGCCCGGCGGCCCGTGGATGACCAGGCTCCGGCCGGCGAGGACGGCGTCGATCGCTGCGCGCTGCGAGGAGTCGGCGTCGAGGATGGAGTAGTCCGCCACCGGGTCGGTCAGGCCGGCCAGGGCAGGCCCAGCGAGTTCGGCGGCAGTCAGCTCGGCATCGCCAATTCCGGAATAGGGTGGCGCGTCCGGTGCGACCGCGTGCTGCGCCTGCGGGTCGCCGGCGATCGCCGCGACCAGGTCGCTGTCCGCGAGCAGGTCGCCCGCCGCCTCCAGGTCGCGGACCATGGGCAGCTTGGCGTAGGTGAAGGTGCCGATGACCTTGCGCTTGTCGATGCGGAAGCCGGGAATCTCCGCGTCGCGTGCGGCCTTGGCCAGCTGACCCGCGATCCTGTCCGGCGCGGGCCTGTCGATCACCGCGCCGAACACGGTGCCGAGCTTGTGCAGCAGGACGGGATTGACCTCGGTGTCGTCATCGAGCGTGAGGTCGAAGTCGTCGTACCGCGCGCGGGTCGGTGCGATCGTCAGCGGACGGAGCAGGACCGGTGCGGCCGGCTCGAGAAACAGCTCGTCCCAGCGTGCGAGGCCGGTGGCCAGATAGCCGGCCTTGATGCCGCGTTCCTCCTGGAGCTCGCGCGCCTTCCGGTAGATCGCCTGCATCCGCCGGATGGCCTCGGCCCTGATGTCCGCGTCGGCGAACAGCTTGCTGAGCCTGATGTGCCCGCTCTTCTCGAACCGCTCGACCGCGTCCGGGTCGGCGTTGGCCAGGTCGAGCGTTCCCGCCCTGCGGTCCTTGTAATAAAGCAGCGTGTTGCGCCCGCCCAGATCGGTAAGCGCGTCCGTCCACTGCCGCTGCGCGGCGGCGACCAAGGCAAGCCGCCTGGCATCGCTCTCGTCAATTGGGCTTTCGTCAACGGGGCTGTCGTCACCGGGTCCGGCGGACACCGGCTGGGTCGGCTCTGGACGCTGGCTCGGCTCGCTCACGCGCGGTCCTCCGCGGTCTTGCGCGCCGCGGCGCGCTCCTAGGGGAACCCCAGCTACCCGGCTTCTGACGGCACAAACCGGGACGGGATCCGCGCTAGGTCGCGATCCCCCGCCTGCGCATCGTGGTGACTTCGTGATCGTCGACGGCATCCCGGTGAGCAGCGCCTTCCGGTAGCTTTATGGCGCTCGTTACCTTTTGCGTTGCTCACGACCAAAGGATTGCTCACCCAGATGCAGTCGCTAGAGAGCGGGATCGGCACGGCTCGGGTGGAAAACCACCTGGCATCGCGTTTCGCCCGGCACAAGGTGAGCGCCGCGGTGCTCGCCGGGCTCCTTGTCATCGTCGGCCTGGCGACCGCGTGGAACCTCGAGGGCTGGCCCGGCCGGGTCGATGACGACGAGGGCACCTACGTCGCCCAGGCCTGGGCCGTCGTCTACGAGCACACGATCACGCATTACAGCTACTGGTACGACCACCCGCCGCTCGGCTGGGTGCAGATCGGGCTGTTCGGCTGGGTGACCGACGGGTTCAACCGGGTGGCGGCCGCTGTCTTCGTTGGCCGTCAGTTCATGTGGTGCCTGACCCTGGTCGGCTGCGTGCTGCTCTACGTGCTGTGCCGGCGGCTCGGGATGCGCCGGACGACGAGCGCGATCACCGTCGCGCTGTTCGGGCTGAGCCCGCTCGGCCAGTTCTTCCACCGCCTGGTCTCGCTGGACAACATCGCGACGGTCTGGGTGCTCGGGGCGCTCGTCGCCGCCACTTCGCCGCGCCGCGGCTGGCGCCGCGCCTGCCTGGCCGGCGCCTGCGCCGCCATCGCGGTGCTGTCCAAGGAGACCGCGATCTTCCTGGTGCCGGTAATCGCCTGGGTGCTCTGGCAGCACACCTGTGCGGTGGGCGACGAACGGGACCCGGCGGCCGACGGGGCTGTCGCGGCGACGGCCGAGAGGCCTGGGGAAGCGGTCGCCGTCACGGAGCAAGCCGTCGCGGAGCCCATCCCCCGTGCGCGGCCGGACGCCGCCGCTGAGACCTCCCCCGCCGACCCGGCCGGGACCGCCCCGGACGGCGCGGAGGCCGCGCCGGTGTGGATGCCCGACTTCCGGGCCTTCGCCGGGCGGCACTCCACGGAACTGACCCGGCTGCGCGGGATGGCGAGCAATCCTGGCACCCTGCTACGCGGTCCCGCCGTGCTGCACAGGCTCCCCCGGCGCGTCAGGCACCTGCTCGTCTTCGCGGTGACCGGATGCGTGATCGTGGCGCTCTACCCGGTCTACGCGCTGCAGCGCGGTCAGCTGCCGCTGATGTGGGACACGCTGTGGTGGCAGTTCTCCACCAGGCCGGGCAGCGGCAGCCTGCTCGACCCGAACAGCGGCACCTACGCCGTCGCCCGCGGCTGGGTGAGCAGCGACCCGTGGTTGCTCGTCACCGGCTTCATCGCGGCCATCGCGCTGCTGCTCTCCCGGCGGCTGCGCCCGTTTGCCGTCGCCCTGCTGCTGCAGATCGTGGTGCTGGTCAAGGGCGGTTACCTGCCGTTCTTCTATGTCACCGAGATGCTGCCCTTCGCGGCGCTGGCGATCGGCGGCGCGGCGGACACGCTGTGGGACGTGGCCGACCCCGAGTGGCTGACGCGGAGCCGCGGCTCGCTTCCCGCTTTCGCCCGCCGGTGGCGGGGTTCTTACCTCGGCCCGGGGATCGTCGCCGTCGTGGCGCTGCTCTTCGCGGCGATCGCGGTGCCGTCCTGGGTGAGCCAGCTGAACACGAACTCCACGGCCAACGGCGACGCCCCCTACCTGGCGGCGGTCAGCTGGGCGAAGCAGAACGTGGCCAAGGGCGACACGGTCGCCGTCGACGACTACCTGTGGGTCGACCTGAAGCGGCAGGGGCTGAACCCGCTGTGGATCTGGAAGATCGATCCGCAGACGGCGCCGGACGGCTGGAAGTCCATCGACTACATCATCCTGCAGCCGCAGTCGCCGGGCACCCTCGCGGGCATGCCCGCCCTGCAGGGCGCCTATGCGCACTCCGTCCTGGTAAAGGACTTCGGCAATGGCCTCACCGTCCGCCGGGTGACCGGGGGCTAGCGCGGGTCGTTTCTCAGCATCCTTAAGCGGCGGCCCGCCGGTTGACGGGCCGCCTTTTCCTGTCTTAAAGTGCTAGACAACTAAGACACTAGGAGAGTAGGAAGATGATCAGCTTTCGAGTGGACGGGCGATCGGGGGTGCCGCCGTACCTCCAGCTCGTCCAGCAGGTACGGCAGGCGCTGCGAATGGGCCTGCTCGAGGTTGGCGACCAGCTCCCGACGGTGCGAGAGGTGGTCGCGGAGGTGGCCGTGAACCCGAACACGGTGCTCAAGGCCTATCGGGACCTGGAACGTGAGGGTCTGGTCGAGGCGCGGGCCGGGCAGGGCACGTTCGTGCTGAGCCGGCCCGCGGGTCCCCCGCCCACGACCCACTCGCGGCTGGGCCGGTCCCTGTCCCGCTGGGTCCGCGAGGCGCGGGAGGCAGGGCTCGACGACGAGTCGATGGAGTCATTGCTCCGGGTCACCCTGCGGGCCTCCGACCACGCCGTTTCCGAACTGAACGGGGAAATCGCATGAGCGCGGCAGTGAAGCCGGCGCAGGCCGGGCCAACGGCGGTCGAGACGATGGCGATCGAGACAAGCGGGCTGACCAAGCGGTACGGGCGGGGCACCGCCCTGAGCGACTGCACGGCGGACATCGGCTACCTCGCGCAGGACGTGCCGCTGTACCGCCGGCTGTCCGCCGAGGACCACATCAGAGCCGGGGCGCAGCTGAACCAGCGCTGGGACGGCGCGGCCGCGCGGGCGCGACTGCGCGAGCTCGACGTCCCGCTCGACCGGGCGGTCGGCACGCTGTCCGGCGGTCAGCGGGCACAGGTCCCTGACGACAGTGCCTCTCTCGGCAGCGGCCTGATCGGTGCCGTCGTCGAGGCCAGCCTCGCGGTCCCCGCCCTGCTCGGCATGTTCCTCGGCGCGCCCGCGGTCGCGCGCGAGGTGGAGACGGGCACTGCGCACTTCGCCTGGACCCAGGCCGTCACCAGGCGTCACTGGCTGACAGTCAAGACTTGCTGGCTGCTGCTCGCCGCGCTCGTCTGGGGCGGCGCCGTCGGCGCTCTTGTCACCTGGTGGTCGGGCCCGCGCAACGCCGTCGCGGCGAACCAGTTCAGCCCGGGCACCTTCGACGTCCAGGGCATCATGCCCGCCGTCTACTCGCTGTTCGCGATGGCCCTCGGCATCGCCCGGGCACGCTATCACGCAAGACGATGCCCCACGGACTCAGCGTGCGGTCCCCCGGCCGGGCGGTCAGAGCCTCGATCCAGTCGGCCTCCATGATTTCCCGAAGCGGAACGGCGTCTTCTTTCCGCAGGAGCCGAAGGCCGAGACGATCAGTAGTAACCATCCACCTGTCCGGCACCTGCCCCGTTGCGTCGAAGGCCATGGTCTCCATCGAACAACACCACTTGGCGTGCCTCGCGGCCAGCGACATATACCGAATTTGGGTGGTACAAAACAGGCGAAATCGGATGGGATTTTGCCCCAAACGCGGTATATGTGCTTCCGGAACATCGGCTAATCCGGCCATGCGGGCGCGTAAGGCGGCGGCGCGGGCTGCGGCGGCGACCAGGTTGAAGGAATGCTGGCGGTCGGCCGGGTCGTGGGTCTGGGTGGTGATCATCAGCTCGTCGACCTCGGTGGTCTTGATGAGGTCGGTCAGGCCCGCGAGTACCGTGTCGGGCGCGCCGATGTGCTGGGTGGACTGGCGGTCCTCGATGAACGAGCGCTCCAGGTCGGAGTACGGGTAGTCCGCGGCCTCCTGCGGGCTTGGCACCTTGCCCGGTCGTCCGCTGCGCAGCTTGAGGAAGGACAGCGCGGAGGCGCCGGCCAGGAACTTCGCCTGCTCGTCGGTGTCCGCGCAGATGACGCCCGCGGCGATCATGCTGTACGGCTTGTCTAGTGCCGACGAGGGGCGGAACGACTTGCGGTACAGGTCGAGGGCGGGCAGCGTGTTCTGCGGCATGAAGTGGTGCGCGAACGCGAACGGGATGCCGAGCGCGCCGGCCACCTGGGCGCTGTAGCCGCTGGACCCGAGCAGCCACAGGTCGGGGCCGTCACCCTCGCCGGGTATCGCGTGCACCTGCCGGTACGGGTGCTTTTCCGGCCACTGACCGGTGAAGAAGCCGATCAGGTCGGTGAGCTGGCGGGGGAAGTCGTCAGGGCCGCCGTGCCGCAGCGCCTGCGCGGTCGCCTGGTCGGTGCCGGGGGCACGGCCGATGCCCAGGTCGATGCGGCCGGGGTGCAGCGCCTCGAGCATGCCGAACTGCTCCGCCACCACGAGCGAGGAGTGGTTCGGCAGCATCACGCCGCCCGAGCCCACCCTGATGGTGCTCGTCGCGTCGGCGACGTGGCCGATGAGCACCGGGGGCGAGGAACTGGCGACGCCTGGCATGCCATGGTGCTCGGCGACCCAGAAGCGGGTGAAGCCGAGTTCCTCGGTCTTCTTCGCCAGGTCGATCGTGGCGCGCAGCGCGTCTCCCGCCGTCGATCCTTCGGGGACGGGGGCCAGGTCGAGCACGCCGAGCGGAACGCCGGCCAGGGTCAGGGGAGTATTAGCGTCAGCCACGCTTTCGCACAACACCACCACGCGGCCAGTTCTTCCACGGGGATGCGTGGTTGCCGACTCAGGGGCGATAAGCCTTCATCGATCGTTCGTTTGGGTGTAACGGCGTCGTGGCTGAATTCGAACACCGTATGGCGATCTTGGAAGACATGAGGATCGCGATCATTACGGAGTCGTTCCCGCCTGACGTTAACGGCGTCGCGCACTGCGTAGTGCGCGTGGCGGAAAACCTTGTCCGCAAGGGTCACCATCCCCTGGTCATCGCGCCGGAATCGTCTCGCGCGGTCGCTGACGACGAGTTTCCCTACCCGGTGGAGCGGGTGCCGTCTGTCCCGCTGCCCGGCTACCCCACCTTCCGGCTCGGCCTGCCGACCCCCAGGACGCGCAAGGCGATCGTGCGGCACGGGACCGAGGTCGTCCACCTGGCGAGCCCGGTCGCGCTCGGGGCGTGGGGCGCCCGCGTGGCGCGCGCCGAGCACCTGCCGATGGTCGCCGTCTACCAGACCGACCTGCCAAGCTACGCGCGCGCCTATCACCTCGGCCGGGCGACAGAGGCGTTCGCCTGGCGCTGGCTGCGCGACATACACAACACGGCCAGCCGCACCCTCGCACCGTCCAGCATGACCGCCGCCGACCTGGACACACACGGGCTCGAGCGGGTCTGGCTGTGGGGCCGCGGCGTGGACACCGAACGGTTCCACCCGGCACACAGGGACGAACGGCTGCGCGCCGAGATCGCGCCAGACGGCGAGGTGATCGTCGGCTACGTGGGGCGGCTCGCCATCGAGAAGCGCGTCGACCTGCTCGCCGCCGTCGCCGCGCTGCCCGGGGTGAAGCTGGCGGTCACCGGCGGCGGCCCGATGGAGGAGGAACTGCGGGCCGCGCTGCCGTCGGCGGCCTTCCTCGGCATGCGGTACGGGCCGGACCTGGCGCGGATCTACGCCTCGCTCGACGTCTTCGTGCACACCGGGCCGTTCGACACGTTCGGTCAGACGATCCAGGAGGCCTCGGCGAGCGGCCTGCCAGTGGTGGCGCCCGCATCCGGCGGCCCGCTTGACCTGGTGGACGACGGGACGACCGGCCACCTGGTCTCCCCGGGAGACCCCGGCGAGCTCGCCGCGGCGGTCGGCAGGCTCGCGGCCAGTCCGGCGCTGCGCGAGCGGCTCGGCGCGGCGGCGCGGCGGCGGGTGCTCACCAGGACCTGGTCCGCGCTGACCGACGAGCTACTCGGCCACTACGCGGCCGTCACCGGCACGGACGCCGTGCCCGCGCGGCTCGCCGCATGACCGCGATCAGCAGGCAACTCACCCGTCCCCTTGGCAGGTAATGGCATGACGCGAATCGTGACGCTCGGCGACTCGATCACCCTCGGCATGGGCGACCCGGCACCGGGCGGCGGCTGGCGCGGCTGGGCCAGCATCCTCGCCGCCGGCCTGCCCAAGCCGGAACTGCACAACCTGGCGACGAAGGGTGCACAGGCCAAGCACGTCGAGCGCGACCAACTGCCCACCGCGCTGCTGCTCCGGCCGCACGTCGCAAGCGTGGTCGTCGGCATCAACGACACGCTGCGGGCCGGGTTCGACCCGGTGCGCACCGGCCAGGCCACGGCGCGGACGGTGGCCGCGCTCACCGCGAGCGGCGCCACGGTGCTGACGATGCGGCTGCCCGATCCCGCCCAGATGTTCGGCCTGCCGCCGGGTCTCGCGCGTCCGCTATCGCGGCGCATGCGAGCGGTCAACGCGGAACTCGACAGGATCGCCGCCCATTACGGCACCCTGCACTGGGACGCGTCCACCGACCCGGAGACCTACGACAGGCGCAACTGGTCGGTGGACCGGCTGCACCCGAACGAGCGCGGGCACCGGCTGACGGCCTGCCGGTTCTGGGAGCGGCTGCACGCCGCGGGTGTGCCGGTGGCCGAGCGGCCCGGCGCCGAGCCGACGAGCCCGCCGCCGACCCGCAGGGACGACGCGCTGTGGATGGCGACCAAGGGAACTAAGTGGTTCCTGCGCCGCTCCATCGACCTCATCCCCTACATGCTGTTCATGGCCGCGCGTGAGGCTCTCGTCCCGCCGCAGGAATGGCCGGTCACTGCGGTGGCCGCCTGGCAGGCGCCAGTGACGGGAGAGGCTCCGGTTTCCAGACCGGCGCCGGCCGCCGAGCCCGTCGCGGAATAGGCGTCGGCCCGCCCGGCAATTCCATAGTGCGGGCACCTTATTCCCACAATGTGGTGATCTGTCGGATTCCCGGGCGGATGCGCAGCTTATGTGTGGCGAGATGACCATGAACGCGTGCATTGTCACGATTCAGCCTCTACGCTTTGATGGCGATGAAATCAGGGGCGGGGAGCCGCGATCTGATACCGCCGTTGCTGCGGGACCAGGTCTTCCGGCGGTACTGGGGTGCGTCGACGGTGTCGATGTTTGGCGACCAAGTCTCGTCGGTCGCCGTGCCGCTCACCGCTGTCCTCGTGCTGCACGCAGTGTCGTACCAAATGGGCGTGCTCACCGCGCTCGAATGGCTGCCGAGCCTGCTGTTCGCGCTGCACGCAGGGGCGTGGGTAGACCGGCGGGGCAAGCGGCGCAGCGCGATGATCCTCGCGGACCTGGGCCGTGCGGTGGCTTTCACGACCATTCCCCTGTGTTACAAGCTGCACGTGCTGACCTTCGCGCAGATGTGCGCGGTGACGTTCGCGGCCGGCTCGCTTTCCGTGCTTTTCACGGTGTCCGACGGAACGCTTTTCATGTCGATCGTGCAACCAGAGGAGTACGTCGACGGCCAGTCGCTGCTTTACGGAAGCAGGGCATTGTCCCTGCTCAGCGGCCCTTCGGTCGGCGGTCTGCTGGTTCAGGCGCTGAGCGCGCCGGTCGCCGTGCTCGCGGACGCCGTCTCCTTTCTCGGTTCCGCCGTGCAGCTCAGCACGATCCGGCCGGTCGAGCCGCCGGCCGACCAGCAAGACGGCGTGACGGCGGGCATGCGGTTCATCGCCGGGTCGCCGATCGTCCGCGCGTCGCTGACCGGCGTGGCGGTGGTCAACTTCTTCAACGTCATGTTCCAGGCCCTGTTCATGCTCTACGCGGTGCGCATGCTCCGGCTCACCCCTGAGCTGCTCGGCGGGGTGATCGGCGCGGGCTCTGTCGGCGGCATTCTCGGCTCCGTGCTGTGCAAGCGGCTGACCTCGCGCCATGGCGCCGGGCTGGTCTACGTCGCGAGCTGCCTCGTGTTCACGCTGCCGCGGGCGCTCGTGCCGCTGGCGCCGCCCGGCCACCGGACGCTGATCCTGCTGATGCTGTTCACCTCCTGCTTCTGGAGCGGGTTCGGCGTCATGGTGCTCGACATCAGCAGCGCGGCCATCTTCGGCGTGCTCATCCCCGGCATCCTGCGGTCCCGGGTGGCCGGCGCCTTCCAGGCGATCAACTACGGCACCCGGCCGGCCGGCGCGCTGCTCGGCGGCATGCTCGGCGAGATGCTCGGCGTGCGGTTCACGCTCTGGATCGCGGTGCTCGGGGGGGTAGCGGGCTCGCTGCTGCTGCTGCCGACCCCGCTATCCGGGTTCCGGATGCCCCCCTCGGAATCCTGAAGACCGGCCGGCCCGCCTCGGGCGAACGCGTGGCGCAGGGCGAGGAGCCCGCACGAACTCTCTTTTTTCTGATGTTGACGGTCGCTGACTCTCTCCAGTAGGGGCAGAAAAAAGAGAGTTCGCCGGTC
>Ga0335083_10011940_pt1 | contig 10415 bp, 8 predicted proteins | sample Lox_Sample_42_FD_206716 | JGI IMG/M metagenome (GOLD analysis project Ga0335083, IMG submission 206716) | Soil microbial communities from Loxahatchee National Wildlife Refuge, Florida, United States - Lox_Sample_4.2 | ecosystem: Environmental > Terrestrial > Soil > Wetlands | place: USA: Florida... | reverse complement strand
GGTTCCACTCAAGGTAGTCCACTCCGTTGAGAATACCGGCGATCGTTCCGGATCGCGCGCGCAGGACGCCTTCGAGCCCAAACCCGTACTCGGCGGTCTGAATTTCCTGCGCATACTTCCGGCTTACGGTCGTGAGGAAGTCGGCGGAGGTGATTGCGCCTTTCAGGAAGTTTACTTTGCCGTAGAATTCCAACTTCGTCATCGTGAACAGGTCCCAGGGCAGCATCAGCAGCGGCAAGATCTCCGGCTGAAACAAGCCCTGGTAGCCCAGATTGTGGATGGTGAAGACGCAGGGCACGCGCTCGAAGACCGGGTCTTCGGTATAGAGTGTGTTCAGGAGTATCGGTATAAGCGCCGTCTGCCAGTCGTGGCAATGCAGTACGTCGGGGCGCCCCAGGAACTTCGTAGCTTCCAGCACGGCGCGGCACAAAAGAGCGAACCGTTCGGCGTTGTCGGGGTAGTCACCAATGGGAGTGCCGTAAAGACCATCGCGGTCGAAGAACGGCGGATATTCGACGAAGTACACCTGCACGCCATCGTGCAGGCCGCCATCCAATATGGAGCAGAAGCGATAACGATCGTCAAAGGGGACCGTGATGCTCGAAATGACGGTGACTGGGTTCTCTAACTTGGTCTGTCGATAGCGGGGAACAAATACGCTGACCTGGTGGCCCAGTTTAACCAGCGCCGGCGGGAGTGAGCCCACGACGTCTGCTAATCCGCCGGTTTTGGAATAAGGTGTACATTCCGATGCCGCCATGACGATTCGCATGTAACCTCCGAGCGCGCGACTACATTGACGGACAAGACGTGTCGCCGGGCAGAAATGGCAGTCCGCCGACACGCCGGAAAGAAAACCGCGACTGCGTTTATGATGAACGGACCAAAGAAACACTTGAGTCTAATTGCCGCGGGGAAAGAGGGTCAACGTGCCTAAGCCCACAAGATCGACTGCTGAGCGACAAACTCGCCATAAGCCCAAGCTGGGACAAAATTTCCTGATCGATCACAGCGCGGCACGGCGCATCGTCGAAGCTCTGGGTGACATTTCGAATCGTACTGTCCTCGAAATCGGCCCGGGCGAGGGAGTCCTGACGGACCTCCTGGTAGCGCGGGCGAAGAAAGTCATTGGCGTGGAATTGGACCGCGTGTTGGCAGCGCAGTTGCGCATGCGTTATGCCACCCGGAACAACGTCGAAATCCTTGAGTCCGACTTCGTGACCGTCGAGTTTCCCTCGATGCTCGGAAGGCGTCCCGGTCCTTTGCACGATCTACGTCCCACCAAGCCCGAGACGGTCGACATTGTGGGCAATATCCCGTATTACGTCACCTCCGACATCGTGCTCAGGATCCTGGCTCTCCATCAAAGTGTCGAGGGGGCCGTAATCATGGTGCAGCGGGAAGTGGCTGACCGCATTTCTGCCGCTCCAGGCTCGCGAGACTACGGCCTGTTATCAGCGACGGCCCAGCTCTATGCTCGCGTCGAAAACCTATTTACTCTGCCGCCCGAAGCCTTTAATCCTCCGCCGGACGTGCATTCGTCGGTGCTGCGCCTGACCATGGCTCCCCGCCTCGAAGAGCTGCAAATTGAGGAGGAGCCCTTCATTCGCTTCTTGAAACTGGCCTTTGCCCAGAAGCGAAAGACGCTGGCCAACAATTTGAAAGGCGCGTACTCGGATGTTTCCATAAAGTCGGGACTGAAGTCGGCAGGGCTTCGGACAGACGTGCGCGCTGAAGCGGTGCCGCTGGAGAAAATGGCCGCTCTGTCAGGTGCTTTACAGGCAGCGTAAACTTTCTTTGGGAGGGGTTCTCCCATGAGCACTGATATCCGTCCGCCTGCAGTTGCAGGACGTTTTTATCCCGCCGATGCCCAGGAATTGCAATCCGAAATCCGGACGTTTACGCAGAGTTCTGAGCCAACGGCGGTACAGCCAGTGAAGGTTCGTGCGCTGGGATGCATAGTCCCTCACGCAGGCTATGTCTACTCCGGAGCCGTAGCCGGCGCGGTCTATCGCAGTCTCGAGTTGCCGTCCCGCTATGTCATTCTTTGCCCTAATCACACCGGTCGGGGCGAACCATTGGCGATTATGAGTCAAGGCTCGTGGCAGACGCCGCTGGGCATGGTCGCCATCGACACAGAGCTCGCGGAGGCGCTGAAGACCCGCTTTCCGTTGCTTGCGGAAGATGAGGTTGCCCACCGCTTCGAGCACGCGTTGGAGGTGCAGCTTCCATTTCTCCAGGTGCTCCATCCTGAATTTCGGTTGGTTCCTATCGCTGTCGGGACGGGGCAATTTGAAGTGTTGAGCGCACTCGGGATTTCCCTTGCGGCTGCGATTCGCGAGCTGAGCGATACCGTTCTGGTAGTCGCTTCCAGTGACATGAACCATTACGAAAGCGATTCGATTACGCGGGTGAAGGACCGCCGTGCCATCGATCAGATTCTCGCCTTGAAGCCGCGAGGACTGTACGAGGTGATCCGCGAAGCCAAGATCAGCATGTGCGGCTATGGACCAGCAGTGGCGATGCTCACCGCAACGCTGAAACTGGGCGCAACCAAGGCTGAACTGATCCGCTACGCAACGTCCGGCGATGTTTCCGGGGATCGCCAGATGGTCGTCGGATATGCAGGAATCGCGATTGCTTGAGCCTGTCGAAAGGCGGGCGCTACTGCCCGCTCTGCTCCTCCTGCTTCACGGCGGCTTCAGCTGCCTGGAAGCCTAGTTTGGAGTGAGTTCCGTCGCAGAAGGGTTTGTTAACCGACGCGCCGCAGCGGCAAAGAGAGAAAGCCGGCTTGCCGGTGAGATCGTAAGGATTGCCGTCCGCATCCACCAGTTCGACAGCGCCCTCAGGCGCCTCCACTCGATAAGGCCCATTCTTGCGAACTGTGATTTTTACCTGTGCCATCCACATCCTCCAATACACGGCGGAAGGATCCGCTTCGTCATTGTAAAGGAGGCTGTCGTGGCTGCGCCTGCCGCGGCGGGTCGATTCGATACAGTTGCTACCCTGAGATGGCCGGCTGAAGGCGGGACCGCATCTGCTCCGCCAGTTTGTGCACCGAGTTGATCCGGTCGGCGACTCGAGGTGGGAGCGCCGATTCCCGCAACGCGAGCTCGCTGGCCAACAAGATGCCTGTGACATCGCCACGCAACTGAATCTGCAATTCGCACATCGCAGACCGCCTCGCTCCCAAACGCTCGACGTGTTTGCGCATCAGTCCCGCCTGCACCTCGCGCACGACTCGTTCCGTGCGGTGCAGGCCGAGGTTGATGTAGATGGGCATGGCCATAGCGGCGTGACTCAGCAGCGCGTCGATGGCGCCGTCGTCAATTTCCACCAGCGACTCATCAATCACCAGCGCATCGTATTCGCCAGATTGCAGTCGGACGAGGGCGCGACCAACTGAATTCGCGATGGCCACCTTTTGCCGCGCACTTTGCTCAAGTGCTGCGGCACACTCCTTAGCGCGACCCGAAGTTGTAACCAGCAGAATCATATTTCCTTCTTTCGGCCTTCCATCAGGCACACTTCCACTTCGACTTGCCAGATGCAACGCAGGCGCGATGCGGGCCTAACTCAGGGCATCACGCCGTATTCTTTCAGCTTGCGATACAGAGTTGTCTTCCCGATGCCCAGCTGTCGCGCCGCCTCCAGCTTGTCCCCGTGCATTTGCTCGACTGCCTGCAGGATGGCGCGCTTCTCCAATTCCGAGAGCGGCACGATACCGCGACCCTGGGCTAGATCCAGTGTCGGATAGGTTTCATTTGCCAGGTTACGGAGGGCGGTTGGCAGATCGCCAATCTGAAGCGTAGCGCTCGAACTCAGAGCGCAGGCCCGCTCCAGGCAGTTCTCCAACTCGCGCACGTTGCCCGGCCAGTCATAATCCAGCATCCGCCGCAGCGCTTCGTCACTGATTGTGCGGTGAACCCCGGTGGTACGTGCTACGCGTTCCAGCACGTGCCCGGCCAGCAATGGGATGTCCTGCTTGCGTTCGCGCAGTGGGGGGACGCGCAGGGTCAGCACATTGAGGCGGAAGAAGAGGTCCCGGCGAAATGTCCCTTGCTGCACAGCTGACTCGAGATCGCGATTGGTGGCCGCCAGGATGCGCACATTGACGGCTACCGACCGGGTGCTGCCCACCGGGCGAATCTCCTTTTCCTGGATGGCACGCAACAGCTTGGCTTGCAGATCGATGGGCAATTCGCCCACCTCATCCAGAAAGATGGTGCCTCCGTCAGCGGTGGCCAACAGCCCGTCCTTGGCACGCACTGCTCCGGTAAAGGCGCCGCGAACATAACCAAACAGCTCACTCTCAATCAGCGTCGGCACCAGCGCGCCGCAATCCACTGGGATGAAGGGACGATCGCGATAACCTCCGCCAAAGTGAATGGATCGGGCGACTAGTTCCTTGCCGGTACCGCTCTCACCCAGAATCAGTACGGGATGCGAACTGTTCGCCGCTTTGCCGATGATGCGGTAAAGCTTTTCCATCTCGGGAGCGCGGCCAACCAGCGGTCCGAAGCCGTGTTTCGACTTCATTGCGTCACGCAACAGGCGGTTCTCGTTGGCCAATTTCAGCTGCGCGCCGACGCGGTCCAGCACCAGGCGCAGCTCATCGAAGGTGAATGGTTTGCTGATGTAGTCGTAGGCGCCGGCCTTCATCGCCTGCACTGCCGAATGCACCGTGGCATATCCGGTCATGATGATGACCAGGGCCTCCGAACGCCTACGCTTAATCTCCTGCAGTACATCGATTCCGTTGGAACCCCGGATTCGCAGGTCCAACAGGACCACATCAATTCCGACGGTATCGAGGATATGGATTACTTCCTGCGAAGACTGTGCGACATAGGTGGCAAATCCCAGACACTCGGCGACGTCGCGGCAGGATTCCCTTACCGCGCTTTCATCGTCGACGACCAGCAGATGTAGCAGTTCACTTTGGGAAGTACTCTCAGAGCGCTCAGCGGTCTCAGTTGTCTCAGTGGCAAGCACGGCTTCTAACCTCGATTTAAGAAGCGAAAATTATGGCTGTCCGTCCGCAAAATTTTCTTTCTTTATTGTCCCTTTTTGGGAATTCCAGGCTAGTGCAGCAGTCACACCTTGTTGTGAGCATCCGCCACATCGTCCCTAAGAACAGGGGCCGCATGGGAGGCAGTAAAAGACGCGAGACCGATTATGTCTTCCGCCGCCCCTGACGGCCCCTGGCTCGCCACTGCTACGCGTTCGGCTACAGGAGGAACTTCCGAAACCTCGAATCCTAGTTGCATCTCCCTGGCAAAACCATCCACCGAGATCCGCTCGAGCAGTCTCTTGAGCAGCGCCGCGCCACGCTGTGCTCCACGTTCAATCTCGTGAATATAGCGTTTTGAGCGGCTGTAGGAAGGCAGCTTTCCGTCCAAGGCCTGCGCATTCATCAACACCACGGCAAAGGCATTATTCAGATCGTGCAGCAGCTCAATGCAGTACTCGGCAGCAAGCGGCGAGAGTCGCGACTGTGCTGGCGCGCTCTCGCCACTCGCCGGCTCAAGGGAGGCCACTCGTCCAACTGCAACTCGCTGACTAACCGGCTCCGGCAAATTCATGTGAGCTCTCGGGATTACACCGGGAGATATGCAATGGGCATGCCAAAGTGGGATTAGAATTCTGAGCCTGATTTTTGACGGCTTTGCGGGGAATTCCTCGCGGCAAAGCCCGACCAAGCAGGGCGTCATCTCCAGTTTTGGGAAGGATCAGATTGGCGTTTTGGCGAAGGTCAGAAATCTGAAGGGCTTAGATTGGTGCCCTTTCAGGAAAAAGTTAGCGGCCGGCCCGAATCGGGCTGACCGCTTCAGAAAAACTCTCGAACCGAACTCAAGCGGGGATTATCGTTCGCTTCGCGTTGTACCCTCTATGACTACGGCACTGGCTGAGCTTTGGGCCGACTTTCCCTGCTCGTCCTGAAGTAACACGCCATTGTAAGCCGAGGTCGCAAGGAGATGGCCCTGGTAGCTCATCGCCGAACGGATCAACACATCCGCACTTTGGGTTGGCTGCCAGGTGTGCCCGTTATCTTTGCTGACGAATACTTTACGCTCCTGTAAAGCCGTCGCCAGCAGGCGCTCACCAGCCGGGTCGTACACCACAGTGAGAACGTCGTCTTTCGGAAGCCCTCCCAGTGTGTATGTCCAAGTCTTGCCACCGTCCGTTGAATGCACTGCCCCCTGGCGCGATGCCAGCCAGAGCGAAGAATCCGGCATCATCGTCAGGTCATGCACGCGGCCCACATAGGTGGGAAGCGTGAGCGTCTCCCAAGTCTTGCCCCAGTCACGGGAGATATATGCCGCCTTGTGGCTGACCAAGGTCACGGTTCCGTCGGGATAGCTATTCACCCCAGTGAAGCTGGTTTCGCTGTTAACCGGCTGGCCGTACCACTTCTTGCCTTGATCCATGCTAATAAAGAGCCCATCGCTGGTGGCGGCAAACCAGGCATCCTTGCCCATGTGAAGCGACCGCACGCGAGGCGCTGTCGCCTCGGCAATGACGGGCTCAACCGGGGCCTTTGGCTTCGCCGGTGCAGCTTTCTTGCTGTGCGATGCGGACGAATGCGTCGACTTCGGCTTGACCGGAGCCGGCTCAGGAGTGGCTTCCTTTGGCCTCCACTCCGGCACTACGCCAAAAATCATGCTGGCCGCTTCCCAGGAGTGCTTGGCTGGTGAGTAGTAATAGATGCCGTGATTGGTTCCGGCGAACAACTCGCCGCCATCGGCCTGTTGCAGGCTCAGGATGTCGCGCCCGCCGAGGCCCTTGCTGGATTGGTACCAGTTGTTGCCCGAGTCCTCGGAAACGAACATGCCGCCGAGGTCTCCGTCATTGGCCACACCTGCGTAGAGATGGTTCGGGTCACTGTGGTCAACCACCACTTCGTTCACCACACGATGTGCGAAGCCGCGGTTGGAAGTGGTGTAATGCGCGAACGCATCATTGCTGGCAAGAATTCCGCGGACATCCGTTGCGACCAACACCCGGTCGGGATTTCGCGGGTCGATGAGGATGTCGTTCACAATGACATCCGAGGCGGTGACAAGCGACCACTTGGCGCCCCCGTCAACCGTCTTCCACATTCCGCCGGTTGTTCCGGCATAGACGATGTTGCTGCGAACCGGATCCTGTTTGAGCACGCGCGTGCGGATGGCGGAGTGGGGAAGGCCCTGCACCCGGTGAAACAGCTCCGCGCCGTTATCGCTCTTGTAGATGCCGGAGCAGGCGCTGGCGTAAACCCGTGAAGGCGTTCTGGGGTCGACGATGATACTGAAGACGTCAGAATCATCCAGCATTCCGTCCTTAACGTTGTGCCAGTTCTTGCCACCGTCGGAGGTTTTCCAGGCCAGATGTCGCGTGCCGGCGTAAATCACGTCCGGATTCTGCGGGTCGATTGCGACGGAAACAAAATTTTTCATGGAGGCGTGGTTCTCCATGATCATGGGGTTCTCGGGGGTCAGCCGGTCCCAGGTAGCTCCGGCATCGGTCGAGCGAAAAACCCCTTCAAAGGCTCCCATCACCAGAACGTTGTGATTGCTCGGCGCCATGGCCAAAGCGCGAATCGACTTGCCGTGGGTACCCGGCAGCTCCTTCCACGTCTTGCCGCCATCATAGGAGCGAAAAACGCCGCCTTCGCCTTCGTTGAACAGACCCCACCCGGCAGCATAGATCGTCTGCGGATTTGTGGGATCGAAGATGATGTGATCGAACACATAGTCATCACCCAGGCGGAAATTGGCGAACAACTCCCAGGAAGCACCACCGTTTTTCGAAGCGAACAACTGCCCGGCACTGGTACCGATCAGGATGAAATCCGGGTTGCTCGGGTCGAACGCCAGGCTGCGTACGTTGCCACCTTCGGGACCGAGCATTCTCCAATCAGACGCGAAAGAGAAACCAGCTACCAGGGTTATGAACAGGATTGCCAATCCGGACCAAGCGCGGCCTTTGCAAACTACAAACGACATCTTTCTTCCCCTCAAAATCAAGAGCTGACGACACACATTCTCAATCGTAACTCTGAATCAGGCATTTTTCGAAGTTGAGGCGTCAGCCGCGCTCAACCAGTAACTAGGAATCGACTCCGGTAAACCGGAAAAAGGCCGGTGAGAGTTTCCCTCTCACCGGCCCAGAGTACGAACGTGGACACTCGCCTATTGCGCAGGAGGCGCAGCAGGCTTGGCCTTGTGGGCCTTCTTCTTCGGAGCAGGAGCGTTACGCGACTGCGGCTGCACCTGGCTCTCGTCAACCACGGTACCCTCTTCCAGTTGTCCACCGCAGAGCGTTCCCTCCGGCACGAAGTAGAAGTGGGTTGCCTTGCCCTTGGTACCACCGGCGCGAGGCGTTACGCGGCTGCCGTCCACCTTGGTCGGACCGTCGGTCGTGAGGTAGTACTTCACGTTGACCGAGCGCTGCGAACCAAGTGTCTGCTCGCTGACCGACTCCTTCTCGTCGGTGTAGCCGACGATGTCCAGCTTGCCGTTAGGCATCTGCTGCAGGCGGAGCGACAGGCGATCCAGCGTGTCCTTGCAATCGTTGTCTACACGCCACGGCTTCTTGGGGTTCTTCTCAAACGTACACTCGCCCCAGTCTTCGATGTTCACGCAGCTCTTGACCGCGGGAACCGTAACCGACGCTGTGCAGCTTGAGCTCAGGTTGGCGCGATCATCTGTCGCCGTACCAGTTACCGTGATGGTGTTGCCCGCATCGGCATTCGTCGCCGTCAGGGTGGCGCTGGTGCCGTTAGGAGTCAACTGACCACCCGTTGCCGACCACTTGTACGACATTGGCCAGCCCTGCGGGTCGGTAGCTGTCATCGTGATTGTCGACGGTTCGCCGATGGCGATGGTCGACGGGCTCGCGCTGCAGCTCACATTCGGGGCCTGCGGCTGCTTGATGGTGAAGCTAGCAGCGCAAGTCGCCGAATTGTTTTTCTTTCCGCCCCTGGGATCGGTAACGGTGGCGTTGGCCGAATAGCTACCCGGAGCTACGCCCGTGGTGTCCACGGTCGAAGCCTGGGTATTGGCGGCCTGCATCTTGCCACCATTGGTGGTCCAGGCGTAGGTCAAGGTGTGCTTCGGATTGAAGTTGCTTCCGGTAGCATTCACCTTTACCGGGTCACCCGACCATACTTCGGTCGGACTGGCGGTACAAGCGGCGGCCACTGGGACCGTCGGGTATTCTCCAATGTTGAATACCACGCCGCCCGACAGGCGAATCATGTTCCAGTTGTTGGTGGTGTGCTGGGGGTCGTTCTCCCGATAATAGGTCCAGATGTAATCCAACTGCGCCATCCGGATAGAGAACTTCTTGCCCAAATTGAGGTCAAGACCGCCTCCCACAGCAACGGCCGGCTTCCACTCAGACCGCAGGAAATCCGGGCTGAGATCAGCGGTACCCACCATCACGCGCGCGAACGGTGACAGCTGTGGACTGTGTAATTTGTACTGAATGCCGGCCATCGCCAGTCCGACCGTTTCTCCAAAGGTCGGGCCGAGGCTATTGGTCTGGCTGTTCCAGTGGTAACCGCCATCCACGAGAATACCCAGATTGTGTGCGCCTGGCAGATAGTACGTTATGCTGGCGTCGAAGCCGCTAGTGATATCCGGCACCTTGCCCCAATCCACGTTGCCATTGGGGTGCAGCCAGGCATAACCGCCGTAAACCTCATACTTGGGATAGACCGTATCTTGCGCCGCGGCATAGGTTCCCGACAATCCTATTACCACCACAAGCGCAATCAGCACTGCATAGGCACGTTTTGGGACTACTGCATTACAAGACATTCGTAATCCTCCGAAACTCTCACGATACCGCCCCCTCAGGTGGCGAAACTCAAATCATGTAACGAGACGAGGCAACAAGGATTGTCGCCTACCTTTACAGCAACCCGACTTGCAACACTTTTTACAAAAGCAGATTGTACAGCAACCTCAAGCTATTAAGCTTACTGTTTTCAACGCTGATTTGACAACTTCTCTTTAAGCTATTAACTCTTCGGATACATTTTGTATGCATTCTGCACTGCCCCGGCAAACTTCGAGTATATCCTATCCACAAGCGTTGCTTCTGCACTAAGCCTTCCTGCCACCACGGTAACGTTACGCACCGGGTACCCCAGATTCGGTTTCGGGCCTTTATTTCTGCCGCTTTCGTTGCTGCCTTGCCGTGTGCTCTAAACCATCTGTTCCGTTTCTTCGCTGGCCTCAGAGTGCTTCGGAACCGCTTATCACCGTGCCTCCGGTATTAACTGAATAGTAGCCGTCCGCGGCCGTCCCCGAGACCGTACTTGCGATCCTCGAGGGTGCTCTGAAGATAGGTGGCAAGCAAATGAAATTAAACGAACGCCCCTTGCCCCTCCGTGGACTGAATGGCAATTCATTCCCCCCTCGCCC
>Ga0335083_10011939_pt1 | contig 10415 bp, 7 predicted proteins | sample Lox_Sample_42_FD_206716 | JGI IMG/M metagenome (GOLD analysis project Ga0335083, IMG submission 206716) | Soil microbial communities from Loxahatchee National Wildlife Refuge, Florida, United States - Lox_Sample_4.2 | ecosystem: Environmental > Terrestrial > Soil > Wetlands | place: USA: Florida... | reverse complement strand
CAAATCCGACGTTATCGCCGGCGTCGATCTTTCGGCCGAACCCGACGATGTCGCCAATATCCTCATCGACCTCGCCCAGCGCGAAACCAAGGTCTTCTCGACGCAATTCGCGCGCACGCTGGTGGGCGAGCTCAAGCCGACGACCAAGCTGCACGTGCATCCGCTGAAATCGGCGGGCTTCATCGTACTCAAGGCGCCCGACGTGCCCTCGGTGCTGGTCGAGCTTGGCTACATGTCGACCAAGGACGACCTGTCGCATCTGATGTCGCCGGCCTGGCGCACGCATACCGCGGATTCGCTGGTGCAGGCGGTCAACACGTTTTTCGCCCCGAGGCTTGCCGGGGCGGGCGCAATACGAGGGGCCGATTGATGCGCTATCGGCCTCAGTTTCAACATAAAACCGGACGATTGCTGCGGTTTACCACGGTGGCGGATGGCGGCAAAAACGCCGGCGGGGTCGGTGGTCCGGTGGTGCAAAACCTGTCATTTTTGTGGGCCATGCTGACGGCAACAGGCCGGCGCGGGACCGGCGTCAGGGTGCTTCGCGCATGCGACTGATGATGCGCTTCTTCGGGTTGCTGTTCGCGGCGGGCACCATCCTGTTCGTGGTCGGGGTCGCGGCGACCGCGGGCCTGTTGTGGCATTTCTCCAAGGACCTGCCCGACTACTCGCAATTGCAGGACTACGAGCCGCCGGTGATGACGCGGGTGCATGCGTCCGACGGCTCGCTGCTTGCCGAATACGCCAAGGAGCGGCGGCTCTATATTCCGATCCAGGCGGTGCCGAAACTCGTGATCAGCGCCTTCCTCGCCGCCGAGGACAAGAACTTCTACGAGCATGGCGGCATCGATTTCACCGGCGTCGCCCGCGCCGCGTTCAATTACATCGAGAACTACGGCTCCAGCCGCCGCCCGCAGGGCGCTTCAACCATTACGCAACAAGTCGCCAAGAACTTCTTGTTAACGAACGAACTTTCGCTGACGCGCAAGGTCAAGGAAGCGCTCCTGGCGATGAAGATCGAGCGCACCTACAGCAAGGACAAGATCCTCGAGCTTTACTTGAACGAAATCTACCTCGGCCTTGGTGCCTATGGCATTGCCGCCGCCTCGCTCGTTTATTTCGACAAGTCGGTCAACGAGCTGACCATCGCCGACGCCGCCTATCTCGCGGCGCTGCCGAAGGCGCCGAACAATTATCATCCGTTCCGCCAGCGCGAGCGCGCCATCGAGCGGCGCAACTGGGTGATCGACCAGATGGCGCAGGACGGCTTCATCAAATCGGCCGATGCCGAGAAGGCCAAGCGCCAGCCGCTGTCGGTGACGCAGAAGGCGAGCGGCGAACATATTTTCTCCGCCGAATATTTCGCCGAGGAAGTGCGCCGCGAGATCGCCGAGCGCTATGGCGAGAAGAAACTCTACGAAGGCGGCCTGTCGGTGCGCACCACGCTCGACACCAAGATGCAGGTGCTGGCGCGCAGGGTGCTGACCGAAGGGCTGGTGCACTACGACGAGGCTCATGGCTGGCGCGGGCCGGTGACCAAGATCGATATTGCCGGCGACTGGGGCGCCAAGCTTGCCGACGTCAAGGCGCTCGACGATGTCGACCCGTGGCGGCTCGCGGTGGTGCTGGAGGCCGACGATCAGTCGGCGCGCATCGGGCTGCAGCCGCGGCGCGAGCCGGGCGGCTATGTCAGCAAGGAACGGCCGACCGGGATCATTCCCATCGACGGCGTGAAATGGGCGCGCGTCAACGGCAAGCCGGCGGCCAGAGTCGGCCAGGTTTTAACGCCGGGCGACGTCGTCTATGTCGAGCCGGCCAAGCTCGAAGGCCAGTTCCGCCTGCACCAGGTTCCGGAAGTCTCCGGCGCCATGGTGGTCGAGGATCCCTGGACCGGGCGTGTGCTCGCCATGGTCGGCGGCTTTTCCTACGACCAGAGCCAGTTCAACCGCGCCACCCAGGCGCTGCGCCAGCCCGGCTCCTCGTTCAAGCCGTTCGTCTATGCCGCCGCGCTCGACAACGGCTACACGCCGTCGAGCCTGATCCTCGATGCCCCGATCGAGATCGACCAGGGGCCCGGCCTCGGGGTGTGGAAGCCGGAGAACTACGAGCAGGATTTCTTCGGCCCCTCGACGCTGCGTTTCGGCATCGAACATTCGCGCAACGTGATGACGGTGCGGCTGGCGCAGGATATCGGCATGCCGCTGATCGCCGATTACGCCAAGCGCTTCGGCGTCTATGACGATCTGCCGCCGTATCTGTCCTTTGCGCTCGGCGCCGGCGAAACGACGCTGCTGCGCATGGCCACGGCCTACGCCATGATCGACAATGGCGGCCGCCGGGTGAAGCCGACGTTGATCGACCGCATCCAGGACCGCTATGGCCACACGGTCTATCGTCACGACGAGCGCGAGTGCATCGGCTGCGACGCGCAGAAGTGGGAGAACCAGCCGGAGCCGTCGCTGGTCGACCGCAGCGAGCGCGTGCTCGATCCGATGACCGCCTATCAGATCACCAACATTATGGAAGGCGTCGTCCTGCGCGGCACCGCGGCCGGCGCCGGGTTCCAGAAGGATGTCGGCAAGCCGGTTGCCGGCAAAACGGGGACGACCAACGACTACAAGGATGCCTGGTTCATCGGCTTTACCCCCGACGTCGTGGCCGGCGTCTATATCGGCTATGACAAGCCGCGCACGCTTGGCCGCGGCGAAACCGGCGGCCGCCTGGCGGCGCCGATCGTGAAGGATTTCATGCAAGTTGCGCTCGCCGGCAAGCCGGCGATGCCGTTCCGCGTGCCGCCCGGCATCAAGCTCGTCCGCGTCGACCTGAAAACCGGCGTCCGCGCCGGGCCGGGTACGCAGAAGGCGATCTTCGAAGCCTTCAAGCCGGGCACGGCGCCGCCCGACAATTATTCGGTGGTCGGTTTCGGCAATAGCGACGCGGGTCAGTCCTTCGGCGCCGGCGCATCGCCCGACGCCGATCGCGCGGTGCGCTCCGGCACCGGCGGGCTCTACTGACTTTTGCGGAATTTAGGTTTTGCGCAGACGCGCAAGAACCCCGGCGTCGCCGCCGGGGTTTTGTTGCGGGTCTTGGTTAGGCGGCCCTGGCGTTGACGCTGCTCTCGGCGATCGAATTGAGCTTGGCGTCGGCCGCCTTTTCCTCGTCGAGGTTCTGCTGCAACAGCCGGGCGCAATCGGCCCGGCCGAGTTGCTTGGCCCACGCGATCAACGTGCCGTAGCGGGTCATCTCGTAATGCTCGACGGCTTGCGCCGCGGCGATGAGGGCTGCGTCCAGCACCTTCTTGTCCTCGACCTCGCCGGCGACATCTTCGGCTTCTTCGATGATGCCGTCGATCGCCGGGCAATCGATGCCCTTGGCTTCGGCGCCGTGCATTTTGAACACCTGCTCGAGGCGGGCGACGTGATTCTTGGTCTCGCCCAGATGTTTCTCAAAGCCCTGCTTGAGCTGGGGGTCGGTCGCTTTTTCGATCATGTCCGGCAGAGCCTTCACGATCTGCTTTTCCGCGTAATAGATATCGCGCAACTGGTGCACGAAGAGGTCGTCAAACGTTTTGATGTCCTTGCTGAACAGGCCCATGGGCGGTTCCTCCGGCTGGTGGCAGAGCGTGCTGCTCCTGCCGCGACAATTCCGGCTCGCGCGCATGGTTCCTGCGCCGCGCAAATCTTTGCGATTAGCAATTGACGTAGTCAGGGTTGCGTGCGGCGCACGGGAGGGCTAAATCGCGGCACGCAGTTTGTTCCAAGAGCTTTTCCATGCGCGCAGAAACCCTAAAGCTCGTCGAAGACATCAAGCAGTCGATGCAACTGCTGAGGAGGCATCTTTGACGTCGATGCCGCGAAGCGCCGTCTCGCCGAACTGAACAAGGAAGCCGAAGACCCGGCGCTGTGGAACGAGCAGGCGCGCGCGCAGAAGGTGATGCGCGAGCGCGACGCGCTCGACGATCAGCTCAATGCCATCGGGCGCATGGAGCGCGAGCTCGACGATGAGCTCACCATGATCGAACTCGGCGAATCCGAGAAAGACGAAAAAGCCGTTGCCGACGCCGAGGCGGCGCTGAGAAAGCTGAAAGCCGACGTGGCGCGGCGCGAGCTCGAGGCGCTGCTCTCCGGCGAGGCCGATGCCAACGACTGCTATCTCGAGGTGCACGCCGGCGCCGGCGGCACCGAGAGCCAGGACTGGGCCGGCATGCTGGTGCGCATGTATGTGCGCTGGGCGGAGGCGCACGGCTACAAGGTCGATTGGCTGGAAGAAACCGAAGGCGAGGGCGCCGGCATCAAGTCTGCGACGCTGATGGTCAAGGGCCACAACGCCTATGGCTGGCTGAAAAGCGAGGGCGGCGTGCACCGCCTGGTGCGCATCTCGCCGTTCGATGCCAATGCGCGGCGGCATACCTCGTTCGCGAGCGTCAGCGTCTATCCGGTGATCGACGACCGCATCAAGATCGACATCAACGAGAAGGACGTACGTACCGACGTGATGCGCTCGGGCGGCGCCGGCGGCCAGCACGTCAACAAGACCGAGTCGGCGGTTCGGCTCACGCACATCCCGACCAACATCGTGGTCAAGGTGCAGCAGGATCGCTCGCAGCACCGCAACCGGGCGATCGCCTGGGACATGCTGCGCGCGCGGCTGTTCGAGGCGGAGATGAAGAAACGTGAGGATAAAGCCGCTGCCGAAGCCGCCGCCAAGACCGATATCGCCTGGGGCCACCAGATCCGCTCTTACGTGCTGCAGCCGTATCAGATGGTGAAGGACCTGCGCACCGGCGTCTCGACCTCGAACACCGGCGCGGTGCTCGACGGCGATCTCGACGAGTTCATGCAGGCGGCGCTGGCGCAGAAGGCTTTCGGCGGCGGGCCGGCCGAGGTCGAAGACGTCGAGTAGCGTGACGGCTGTCACACGCCGGTCTGGCCGAAGCCAGGAATTGAAGACAAACCAAACATTTCGCGAGACCGATCACATCCGCGTGCACGTGATGCACGGCACAGTCTGCGGGCCGGCAGCCTTCTATTTTTGACCGCGACAGAAAGCATTCCGCTTCAAGCAGGGATGCACCGCAGAAACAGGGTGTCGTCATGGTCAAGTTTGCTTACGCCGTGCTGGCCGCTGCCGCGATCGCCGGTCTCATTACATTGCTCACGGCGACGAGCGAACGGCTCGATGCCGGCCCGTTGCCGGCGCAAACCGAAGCGACGTTGAAGGACTGCACGCAGCGGCCGTGGCCGTATCTAAATTGCATCGGGACGCCGCTCGGCAACCAGAATATCCGGCTGATCACCACCGAGCGGTTGTGACGGCGCAGCGGCTCAGAGGCTGCCGAGCCTTACTCCGGCACGCAGGAACTTCTGCGGATCGACGGCCTCGCCGTTGATCCTTGTCTCGTAGTGCAGATGCGGTCCGGTCGAGCGGCCGGTCGAGCCGATCAATCCGACCGTCTCGCCGATGCGCACGAACTGCCCGACCTTGACCAGAATCTTCGACAGGTGGCCGTAACGGGTGGCAAGGCCGTTGCCGTGGTTGAGCTCGACCATGTTGCCGTAGCCGCCGTCCCAGCCGGCGATGGTCACTCGGCCGGTGGCGGTCGCGCGCACCGGCTCGCCCACCTCGCCGCGCAGATCGACGCCGGTGTGTACCGCAGGGCGCCCGAGGAAGGGATCAAGGCGCATGCCGAACGGCGAACTCATGTCGATGTCGCCGTTCACCGGCTTGCGCACCGGAACGGCGGTGAGTGTCTGCGAGAACTGCGTGAGTTCGGCGCGCGCGACGTTGACGCGGTAAAGCTGGCGCTCGAAATTGCTGGCGCCGGCGGGCGGCGCCTTCAGCGGCACGTAGGGCCCGCCGGTCGCCGAATTGGTGCGGACTTTGGCGGCATCGAGGCCGAGGTCGCTGAGCACGTTGCGGATGTGGCGCGCCCTGTTGTCGTAGCTTTCCTCGAGATCGGTGAGCGTCGCGCTCTGCCGCAATTCGACCTTGTCGAGCGAGGCGGAGACCAGCGCCAACACGCCGCCAAGTCCGGCGCCGGCGGCGCTCGCCGTGCGCACGGCGCGCGATGGCAGCCGCGTCTGGCGGTCGGGCGTGGAGAAGATCACCGAGTTGTCGATCGGCGCCGCCTTCTGCCGCTCCGCCGGCAGCGCATTGCGCGTCGGGCGAATCGAGCCGGTGGTCAGCCCATCGTTGCTGAGAACCGACGAGCGCTGCTCCAGCACCGCCTGGCGCTGCAGCAGGGCGTTCAATTTCTGTTCGAACTGCTCCTGATCGAGCAGTTGCCGGCTGGTGATGCGGTCGACCTGCGCGCGCAATTCGGCGATACGGTCCTCGTAGGCGAACTGCATCTCCGCCTGGCGGCCGACGAGGCGCGTGAGCACGTCGTCGTGAAAGGCGAAATAGGTTCCGGTCGCGATCGACCAGATGCCCATGACCACCAGCGTGCCGACGACGATCCAGAACAGCACCGGACCGATGCGCACCTGGCGGCCGGCGTGAACCAGCATGTAGTCGCCGTGGCGGCGCTGCAGGTGGCGGGAGACAGCGGCGGCGGATTGGACGCGGGTTCCGGCGTGGCGGGGGGTAGGGCCGGCATGCGCGGCATACGAGGACGAATGCGACATCAACACTCCCGGGCCGGATCGGCCCGAGCAAGCCGCTACCAGCGGCTCGATATCAGTCACTTATGGTTAAAAAAGCGGAAATCCCTTCAGCGCCTCCGCCGCCAGCAGAACCTCTTCGGCGTGGCCCGGCACGCTCACCTTGGGCCAGATGCGTGCGATGCGGCCTTTCCCGTCGATAAGAAAAGTCTTGCGGATGACCCCCAGGTATTTGCGGCCATACATCGATTTTTCGCCCCAAGCCCCGTAGGCTTCCAGCATCCGCTTCGTTTCGTCGGATCCGAGCGCGATCGTGAGCTTGTGCTTGGCCTTGAACTTGTCCTGCGCCTTCACCGGATCGGCGGAGACACCGAGGATTTCGGTTCCGGCCTTGGCGAAGGCGGGGCGCAGCTTGGAGAACGCGATCGCTTCCTTGGTACAGCCCGGCGTATCGGCCTTGGGGTAGAAATAGAGAACGAGGTTACGGCCCTTGAAATCCTTGAGCGAGACGCTGGCGCCGCCGTCGCGCGCCAAAGTGAAGGCCGGCGCAGTCGCCCCTTCGGCAAGTTCGCGGGTAAGTTCTTGCGCCATCATGCCTTCCTTTCGTCGCTTTCGCCGGGTCAAGGTGTCGCTTGCCATGTGCGTCGGGCGGGTGCAACCGGCAGCACGCAAACGTCGCACGATCCGGCGCGGACGGACGCCTGATCATTGCGAGGCGGATGGGGCGGTCAGCAGGGCATGACCGGTAAAGAGGCAAGACAGCGGCCAGCGGATCATCACGCGCAGGCGAAGCGCCACGCGCCGCACCACGTGTCCCATCACGCGCAGCCCGGCCCCCGCCGGCAACGATGGGGTGAGGTTCGCCGTCAGTGGGTGCGCCTGGCCCGTCGCCCGCGTGTGCGGCAGGTCTTCTGGGGCACGACGCTCGGCTTTGCCATCCTTGCGGTCGCCGTGGCCGGTCTGTGGTGGCGCCTGTCGAGCGGGCCAATCGAAATTCCGCTGGCGACGCCGTGGCTGAAAGCGGCGATCGAGGATAATTTCGGCGGCAACCGCACCGTCTCGGTTGGCGGCACGCAAGTCGAGCGCGACGAAAGTGGCCGCATCTCGCTGCGCCTGCGCGATATCGTGGTGCGCGATGCCGACGGCGCCGTGGTGGCGAGCGCACCCAAGGCCGAAGTCGGCATCTCCGGCACCAGCCTGATCACCGGCAAGGTGCGGGCGCAGAGCCTCAATCTGGTCGGCGCCGAAATGGCGGTGCGCATCGAGACCGACGGCAAGGTGACCGTCTTCGCCGGCGCCGACAAGCGGCCGCTGGCCACGGCATCGCCGCCCGCCGGCGCGGCACCTGCCGGCGGCAAAAACGCGAACGAGCCGGCGCCGGTGCGCGCAGGGATCGCCGATCTCGCCGGCGCGCTCGCCTGGATCGACGGGCTCGGCGCCTCGGGTCTCGACGGCTACGATCTGCGCGAGCTCGGGCTCAAGGACGGCAACCTCACCGTTGACGACCAACGCAATGGCAAGCACTGGAGCTTCACCCACATCAACGTCAGCCTGACACGGCCGCGGCAGGGCGGCGTGGTGTTCCGCGTCACCTCGGAGAATCCGGCGCAGCGTTGGGATCTCAGCGCCGCAATGCGGCCCTTGAGCGACGGCGTGCGCGCGCTCGGCATCGAGGCGCGCAAGGTTTCGGTGCGCGACCTGCTGCTGGCGCTGCGCCTCGATCAGGGCGACATCGAGAGCGATTTGCCGCTGTCGGCAAGCGTCCGCGCCGAGATTTCGGCCGACGGCACGCCGCGGGCGGTGCAGGGGCAATTGCTGGCGGATAAAGGCACCATTAGCGACCGCGCCAATCGCGACCTGGTCGTGAAAATCGACCGTGCCGAATTTCGTTTCAATTGGGATGCCCAGCGCCGCCAGCTTGTCGTGCCCTTCCAGGTGCACTCCGATGGCAACCAGTTCACCATGCGGGCGACGGTGGCGACGCCGTCGGATCAAAGCGGCGTCTGGCTGCTCAACCTCACCCGCGACGATTCGGTGATCGACCCGGTGATCCTGGCGCCGACGGACGACGACGAAGCGTTCGCGTTCAACCGCGCGTCGGCGCGGATTCGCCTCGACACCACGCGCAAGCGCATCGATCTCGAGCAGGGCGATTTCAGCCGCGTCGACACGAGGCCACTGCACAATCTCGGCATCGCCGTCACCGGCAGCCTCGACTTTTCCGGCGCCGAGCCACGTTTGGCCTTTGGCGTCGCCGGCACGCGCATGCCGCTCTCGGTGATGCGGCGGATATGGCCGATATTCACCGCCGGAGACGTGCGCCAATGGGTCGCGCAGCACGTGTCGGGCGGCATCGTCGAGCACCTGGTGGTGGCCGGCAATGCTCCGCTCGTCGATTTCAAGCATGGCGGCCCGCCGATGCCGGAAGAAGGGCTTTCGGTGGAAATGGAGACCAGCGGCACCACGCTGCAGCCGGTCGCTTCATTGCCGCCGATCCGCGATGCCGATCTGACCGTCCGCGTCACCGGGCAAAACGCCAATATCAGTCTTGGCCGCGGCACGGTGGTGGTTTCGCCAGGGCGCAAGCTCAGCGTCACCGGCGGCGTATTCGACATCGCCGACACCCATCTCAAGCCGGCACCGGCACAGGCGACCTTCCGCGTCGACGGCACGGTTCCGGCGGCGGCCGAACTGCTGTCGAGCGATCCGCTGCGCGAGACCACGGGCCTCGTGCTCGATCCGGGCAGCAGCCGCGGCACCGTCACCGCGCGGGTCGCGGTCAACCTTCTGGTCGAAAAGGCGCCGCCGAAGAATTCTGCCGCCTATACGATCAACGCCGACCTCACCAATTTTTCCGCCGACAAACTGCTGCTCGGCCAGAAGATGGACGCCGCGCTGCTGCACGTAAACGCCAGCCGTGCCGGCTATGATGTCAAAGGTGACGTCAAGATCAACGGCGTAGCGGCCAATCTCGACTTCCGCCAGGCGGCGGGCGAGCCGGACGGCGACATGCGGCTGCAGGCCAATCTTGACGAGGCCGCGCGCGCGCGTCTCGGCATCGATCTCGGTTCCGCGGTCGGCGGCGCGATCCCGGTGACCGTCAGCGGACGCGCCGGCGGCGACGCCCCCGACGAGCGCCTGAACATCGACGCTGATCTTACGCCGGTGAAGATCGAGAATCTTCTGCCCGGCTGGGTGAAGGCCGCGGGCAAGCCGGCGCACGCGACCTATACGCTGGTCAAGACCGCCAAATCGACGCGCTTCGACGATCTTGTCATCGACGGCTCGGGCGCTCTGGTGAAGGGCTCGATCGAGTTCGACGCCTCCAAGGATATCACCGCGGTCAATTTTCCGGTGTTCGGCTTTGCCGACGGCGACAAGGTGAACTTGAAGGCCGATCGCGGCAGCGACGGCGTGCTGCGCGTAGTGATGCGTGGCGACATTTTCGACGGCAGTAATTTCGTCAAGACATCGCTCGCGGGCAACGAACCCGATAAATCGAAGCGCAAGCCGGTCGATCTCGATCTTGACGTCAAGCTCGGGACGGTGATCGGCCGCAACGGCGAGACGCTGCGCGGGCTCGATCTGAAATTCGCGCGCCGCAGCGGCCGCATCCGCAATTTCCTGCTCGGCGCCAAGATCGGCAGCGATTCGCCGCTCAACGGCGACCTGCGGTTGCGCGCCCGCGACGGTCACCAGGTCGTCTACATCGAGACCGAAGACGCCGGCGCGCTGTTCCGATTCACCGATATGTATCCGCGCATGCAGGGTGGACAGATGTGGGTTGCCGTGGACCCGCCGTCGCAGGATCAG
>Ga0335083_10011938_pt1 | contig 10415 bp, 10 predicted proteins | sample Lox_Sample_42_FD_206716 | JGI IMG/M metagenome (GOLD analysis project Ga0335083, IMG submission 206716) | Soil microbial communities from Loxahatchee National Wildlife Refuge, Florida, United States - Lox_Sample_4.2 | ecosystem: Environmental > Terrestrial > Soil > Wetlands | place: USA... | reverse complement strand
CGGCGGCGCTCTACGGGTGCGCGGGGAAAGGAATTGCCGGGGCCGAACAGATCCAGGGCAAGGAGCTCTCCTACAACAACCTGGTGGATCTCGATGCCGCCTGGCAACTGGTGAATGAATTCGCCGCCCCGGCAGTGGCAATCATCAAGCACACCAACCCCTGCGGATGCGCCGAACAATCCGCGCTCGCCGAGGCGTGGCGCAGAGCCCTGGAATGCGATCCCGTCTCCGCCTTCGGAGGCGTGATCGGCATCAACCGCACCATCGACGAAGAGACGGCTCGCGAGATGGCCAAGCTTTTCGTCGAGGCCGTTGCGGCGCCCGGCTATTCGCCGGAAGCGCTCGCCATTCTCGGCGCGAAGAAGAATCTGCGCCTGATGCGCGTGGCCGCCGGTTCCGATCCGCTCGTGATCAAATCAATTTCCGGCGGTTTTCTCGCGCAGACAGCCGACGACGCGAAACTCGATCGCTCCAAAGCCGTCGTACGGACGAAACGAGCGCCCACCGAAGAAGAATGGACGGCGATGGAATTCGGCTGGAAGGTCGCCAAACACGTAAAGTCCAATGCCATTGTGTATGCCAGGGCGGGACAGACCGTGGGCGTCGGTGCCGGACAAATGAGCCGCGTCGATTCGGTTAAGCTCGGTGCCATGAAGGCGGCGCTTCCCCTGGCCGGGACGATCGTGGCCTCGGATGCATACTTCCCGTTTCCGGACGGAGTCGAAGAAGCCGTGAAGAACGGGGCGACAGCGTTCATCCAACCCGGGGGCAGCATCCGCGACGAAGAAGTGATCGTTGCAGCCGACCGGCTGGGCGTTGCCATGGTCTTCACTGGCGTGCGCCATTTCCGGCACTGAGAGCGCGAAAAACGTCCACGAACCGCAGATGAACGCCGATAAACGCCGATAATTTTTTGGGCCTTATCCGCTTCATCTGCGTTGATCTGCGGCCATTCTCATCACACCATCAACCCCGTTGCCGCAAACAGAATTCCGGTGATGCCGGCGATGATCCCCAGCACCGGAAACATCTTGCGCCGTGCAATGAAGTAGAGCGAGCTTAGCACCAGGCCGATTTCCAGCAGCCCCTCGCCGATATCGAACCGCAGCGCCCGCTGCTCGTCGGTTTCCGCGGCATGGTCCTTGCTTTCGGCGTCTTCCTGGATCTGCTTGCTCTGTCCCTCGTACTTCTTCTTCTGTCCGGCGTAATCCTCCAACATTTTTGCGGCAGCCGGGCTGTCGCGTCCTAAAGTGCTCACCAGGTTCTCGCCCAGCTCGACACTGTGGTACTTCACCCGGGTCGACTGATAGTAAGCCCAGGCGTCGTTTGCGCTGGACTTGTGCATGATTGCGGCCGTATGCGTTCGGTGGCTGGCGATAGTGACCATGGCCAGCAGCACGGCGAGTATCGCCGCCAATATCCCCACCCGCTTCCCCATCGGGTCGCCGGCGTGTCCGCCTTCGTGATGAATTTCGAGTTCGGCCATGAGTAATTCCCGTATTATAAATCTCTGGTGATCGACGACGAGAAGTTCATGCTGGAGGCGCTGCGCCTGGCCCGCAAAGGGGCCGGCGCCGGCGAAGTGCCCGTCGGCGCGATTGTGGTGCGCGATGGCCAGATCGTCGGCCGCGGATGGAACTCGCCGATTGCACGCACCGACCCGACGGCGCACGCGGAGATTCTGGCCTTGCGGGAGGCGGGAGCTCGTCTGGGCAACTATCGCCTGGAAGATGCGACGCTCTACTGCACTCTCGAACCGTGTGTCATGTGTGCCGGCGCGCTGGTTGCGGCACGGATGCAGAGGCTGGTCTTCGGTGCGCGTGACCTGCGTTTTGGCGGCGTGCGCAGCAAGTTCCAGCTCGCCGATTCGGAACTTCTGAACCACAGAGTGGAGATAGTCGAGGGGGTCCTGGCCGCTGAGTGCGTGGAAGTACTGCGGGGATTTTTTCAGGAGAAGCGTTGACTTCGCAAGCCGGAGCCCCGGCTATCTCCTCAGGTAGCTGTCGTCGCCGCTCAGCCAATCCTGCCTGACCGGCGTGAAGGTATCCAACACGTCGGTATCCTCGAGCGCCTCGACCCCGTGCGGCACCATCGAGGGCAGCACCAGCGATTGTCCCGAGCGCACCACCTGCTCCACGCCCGCAACCGTGAACCTCAAGGCGCCGCTTTCGACATGGGCCACCTGCTCGTGTACGTGCTTGTGCTCCGGCACGACGCCGCCCTTCTTGATATGCAGGCGCGCAATCGTCATGGCGTCCGTGTGAATGCAACGGCGGGTGACGTGCGCGTTCATTTCTTCGGCGGGAACCTGACTCCAGTCGTAAAGCACCATGAAGCGATTCTAACAGTCCCGCGGGCCACCGGATTCCCGGCACGCCCCGTTACGGTATTATGAAAGCTTGTGAAAGGCATCGTCTTAGCAGGGGGAACCGGAAGCAGGCTGTTCCCGCTTACCAAAATCACCAACAAGCACCTGTTGCCGATCTTCGATCGGCCGATGATTTATTACCCGATTCAGACCCTTGTCGACGCGGGGATTCGGGAGATTCTGATTGTCACCGGCGGCCGCAATTCCGGCGACTTTCTGCGCCTCCTCGCCAACGGAAGGAATTTCGGGCTTCAGCACATCAACTATACCTACCAGGAGGGCGAAGGCGGCATCGCCGATGCCCTGGCGCTCGCCGAACACTTTGCAGACGGCCAGAAAATCTGCGTCGTCCTGGGTGACAACATCATCGAGGGCAACATTCTGGAAGCTGCCGAGAAGTTCCGCGCGCAGGAGGCCGGGGCCCACATTCTGCTTAAGGAAGTGCCCGACGCAGAGCGTTTTGGTGTGGCCGAGATCTCCGGCTCCCGCATCGTCGGTATCGAGGAAAAGCCCGCGAAACCCAAGTCCAGCTACGCGGTCACCGGCATTTACATGTACGACGCCACAGTGTTCGATAAGATCCGCACGCTGGTGCCGTCGGGGCGCGGCGAACTGGAAATTACGGACGTCAATAACGCCTACATCCGCGAAGGAACCATGACTTACTCCTACCTGGAGGGTTGGTGGACCGACGCCGGAACCTTCGATTCCCTGCTGCGCGCGGCCAACCTGGTGGCGCAGTCTGTTGCCAGGAAAAAGGGCGCACCGGAGAAGAATCTGACCGCCGTCGAAGGAGCGGTGCGCGTCTGATGGCAGGCGGCGTTCAGGCTGTAGGACGGCGCCTGGCCGAGGGAGAATTGGAACTCGCCCTGCCTGAAAATGCCAAGGGCATTGGCTCCGTGATTCTCGACCCGGCGTCCGGCTCTCTCATCTCCGGCGTGCGCGTGCAGCCCCTCGCCCTGTATCCCGATGACCGGGGTTACTTCCTCGAAGTGCAGCGCATCGGGCACGGCCTGGCGGCAGGCTTCCCGCCGGCAACTACACAGGTGTCGGCAGCCCTCAATTTCCCGGGCACGATCAAAGCATTCCACTATCACCTTCACCAGACCGATTGCTGGACACCCGTCAAAGGAATGATGCAGGTGGCGCTCGCCGACTTGCGCGTCGCATCCCCCACGTTTGGCGCGCGCAACACCCTGTACCTCGGCGCGATGCGCCCGTGGCAGGTGCTGATTCCTCCCGGGGTGGCGCACGGTTACAAGGTGATCGGATGCGAGGAGTGTCTGCTTGTCTACCTGACGGACCGCTTTTACGATCCCCAGGATGAAGGCCGCATCCCCTGGAACGACTCCGGAATCAACTACGACTGGGACACACAGAAAAAATAGCCCATGAAGATTCTTGTGACCGGCGGCGCGGGATTCATCGGGTCTGCGTTCGTGCGGATGGCCATCGGCGAAACCGATTTCCAGGTGATCAACCTGGATAAGCTGACCTACGCAGGCAATCTGGAGAACCTCACCTCAATCGAACATCACGACCGCTACCGTTTTGTGCATGGCGATATCTGCGACGCTGCGGTCGTCGAGGACGTGCTGGCCGGCGAACAACCTGACGCCATCGTACACTTTGCCGCTGAATCCCACGTGGACCGCAGCATCCTCTCGCCGGAGCCGGTGGTTCGCACCAATTTGAACGGCACGTTCACGCTGCTCGATGGCGCGAGGCGGCATTCCATCGCGCGCTTCGTCCACGTCTCCACCGACGAGGTCTACGGGAGCCTGGCCGCTCCCGCTGAAGCGGATGAGAATTATCCGCTGAATCCAAGCAGCCCGTATTCGGCGTCCAAGGCGGGCTCGGATCTGCTGGCGCGCTCGTATTTCGTGACCTTCAAGCTGCCGGTCGTGATCACGCGCGCGTCCAACAACTACGGACCATACCAGTTCCCGGAAAAGCTCATCCCCTTGATGATTGCCAACGCCCTGGACTCCGAGACCCTGCCCGTGTACGGCGACGGGCAGCAGGTGCGCGACTGGCTCTACGTGGATGACCACTGCCGCGGCATTCTGGCCGCCCTGCGGCATGGACGCGATGGCGAAATCTACAATATCGGCGGCAATCGCTCGCTGCCTAACCTGGAAGTCGTGCGCAAGGTGCTCTCGCTCACCGGCCGGCCCGAGAGTCTCATCCGGTATGTGAAGGACCGTCCTGGCCACGACCGCAGGTACGCGCTTTCGAGCGCGAAACTCATGCGCGAAACCGGATGGCATCCCGTCATGAATTTTGAGGAGGGCCTGGCGCGGACCATCGAGTGGTATCGCGAGAACTCATCCTGGGTGGCGCGCGTGCGCAGCGGCGAGTACCGGTCGTATTACGAACACAATTACGGCAACCGCCAAATCGTTTCGTAGAGCGGCGCTCCATGAGAGTGGTGATCGAAGCCGCGGCGCTCAGCCTCTCCAGCGGCGGGCTGGCGCGGTACACGAGCGAGCTGAGTCTCGCGTTGGCTCATACCTTTCCGGATGATGAGTACTACCTGGTCTCCGACCAGGCCTTCCAAATGCCTGCCGGCGCGCCGCCCAATCTCATGCGCGGCGGTGGCCCGCGCAACGCTGTGGAGCGGCGCTGGTGGCTGTGGGGGCTCTCCCGGGAGCTCAGCCGTCTGCATGCCGACCTGATCCACGGCCCCGATTTCGCGGTGCCCTATCTCGGCCGGCGTCCCAGCGTCCTCACCCTTCACGACCTCTCGCCCTGGATGGACGAGCGGTGGCATCATGACGCAACCCGTGTACGGCGCCGCACACCGATTCTGCTTGACCTCGACCTGGCCACCATGGTGATTACACCTAGCGAGACCGTGCGCAGGCAGGCGATGGAACGCTTCCGCCTGCCGCCGGAACGGGTTGTGACTGTACCCGAGGCCGCCGCTTCCTGGCTCCGCCCGGTTCCTGCGCCCCAGACATCCACACCTTACTTTCTCTTCGTCGGCACGCTGGAGCCGCGCAAGAATCTCGAGGTGCTGCTGGATGCGTGGCGCGCGGTGCGTCGCAGCTCGGCAGTCGACCTGGTCTTGGTCGGGCGGCGCCGGGCGGACGCTCCCGAGATCCGTGAAGAGCCCGGCATGTGCCTGATGGGGGAAGTCGCCGACGCCCGGCTCGCTGCGCTATACTCGGGCGCGTTGGCGCTTGTGTATCCCTCACTGTACGAGGGTTTCGGATTGCCTCTGCTGGAAGCGATGCAGTGCGGCGCTCCGGTGATTGCGTCGCGTGCCTTGCTTGAGACGGGAGGCGATGCCGCGCTCTACGCGGATGGCGCCGAAGAGCTGGCTCGCGCAATGTCCGAAGTGGCGGCGGACAGCGGCCTGGCGGCAGACATGCGTGCGCGGTCACTCACCCGCGCCGCGGAGTTCTCCTGGGAGCACACGGCACGCCTCACTCGCCAGGTCTACGAGGAGGCGCGGCAGCGTTTTGATCAATAAGCCGCAGGCACTATTCCTCGCGCCTGAAACGCCTTACCCCACCACCGGCGGAGGCGCCATCCGGACGGCGTCCCTTCTGGAACATGTGGCAGCCCGCTACCTCACCGACCTCATCGTCTTTCGTGAGCCCGGCGCCCCGGATCCGAGAGCGCAACTCCCTCAGGGCCTGGTTCGCCGCGCGACGGTTCTCGATCTCGCCGCCCACGGCCGCGGTTTTGCCGCCCGCGCGCTGCGCAACGCCGGGCGCTTGCTTCGTAATGTCCCGCCGCTGATGGACCGGTTCTCCGGCTTCGAAGACGCCGTCCTGCGCGCCACGGACGGCTTCGAGTACGATCTCGGCGTCATCGAGCACTTCTGGTGCGCGCCGTATCAGCAGCAGATCGACGCTGCCTGCGAACGGACCGTGCTCGACCTGCACAACGTCGAAAGCGTGCTTCACGGGCGCTGCGCGCGGGTCGAGCCCGGCGCCATCGGCGTGGCTCATCGCGCGTTTGAAGGCGCGGCTCGCAGGCTGGAGCAGCAATGGCTGCCGCGGTTTTCCAAAGTCCTCACGGCTTCGGATGCCGACGCCTCGGCCGTGCGTGCCATCGCACCCAAAGCCAACGTCTCGGTGTATCCCAACTCGGTGCGGCTTGTGCCGCTGCCGCCGCCCGGCCACCATGAGGCAATCGTTTTCTCGGGCAACATGGAATATCATCCTAACTTCGATGCAGTACGTTTCTTCCGATCGGAGATATGGCCCTTACTTCGTGAGAAACATCACTTATTGACCTGGCGCCTGGTTGGTAAGAATCCGCACGCTGTCGCGCGCCTTGTCTCGAGCGATTCCCGAATCGAGTTGGTTGGTCCAGTGCCAGACGCGGTCACCGAAATCGCCCGCTCCCGAATTGCCGTGGTGCCGTTGCGCACCGGCAGCGGGACGCGTCTGAAGATCCTGGAGGCCTGGACGGCGGGCCTGCCAGTGGTTTCGACGAGTCTCGGCGCTGAAGGCCTGCCCGCACGGGACATGGAAAACATCCTGCTCGCCGATACACCCGATGAGTTCGCCAGAGCCGTTACACGGCTCCTGACGTGCCCGGAGTTGTGCCGGAGTTTGGGCACTGCTGGCAGGCTGTTGGTGGAAAAGGAGTTTACATGGGAGTCGGCCAGAAATATGTTGGACTTTTGACTCGGCGCGAGGCATCATGGTCCGTTATACTGAAAGCTAATCATTAGATGCGCTTCGCCGTTGATGCCCACGCCATCGGCCGCCACCTCACGGGGAATGAGGTTTACGTTCGGAGCCTTCTGAACGCACTTGCCGGCCTGAACCACGGGTCAGAGTTCATTGCCTACGTGTCGGCGGACAGCGCTTCGCAGTACCTTCCCGCAAACATCCGCACCCGGCGTGTCGCCACCAATCCGTTTGTGCGCCTCGGCTTCGACCTGGCCATGCGGGTTCGTCAGGATCGCCCCGACCTGCTGCACGTGCAATATACGGCTCCGCTCGCGTGCCCGGTGCCCGTCGTGGTGAGCGTGCACGACGTAAGCTTTCTCGAGCATCCCGAATATTTCACCCGCGATCGGGCATGGCAGTTACAGTTCACCGTGCGCCGCACCGTGAATCGCGCGGCGAGGATTCTTACCGGCAGCGAGTTTTCGCGCGCTTCGATCCTGAAGGTCTACGGCGATCTGGCCGAGGACAAAGTAGTGGTGGTGCCCAACGCCGCCGCATCCGAGTTTCGTCCGATTTCGCGCGAGGCTGCCACAGCGGCGGTGCGCGAGCGCTTCTCCATCAACGCGCCGTTCGTGCTCTCCGTCGGCGACCTGCAGCCGCGCAAGAATCAGATCGGCCTCATCAAGGCGTTCGCGCGTCTGCTGCACGCCTACCCCCAGCTCAAGCAGAACCTCGTTTTCGCCGGCAAGGAAACCTGGTTTGCCGACCAGGTGCACAAGGCCGCGCGCGACAGCGGCATTGCGGGCCGCATTCAGTTCTCCGGCTTCGTCTCCGACGACGACCTGCTGCAGCTCTACAACGCCTGCGACTTGTTCGTGTTTCCGTCCTTCTACGAGGGTTTCGGGCTGCCCGCCCTGGAGGCCATGGCCTGCGGACGCGCCGTGGCCTGCTCGCATACTTCGGCCTTGCCGGAAGTGGTGGACGGCGCCGCCATCCTGTTCGATCCCTATGCCGCCGATGAGATCGTGCGCGCACTGGCCGATCTCCTTCTGGACCGCGAGCTGCGCACGCGCTTCGAGCGATTGGGCCTGCAGCGCGCTGCCCACTTCAGTTGGCACAAGACCGCAAGCCGCACCCTGGAAGTCTTCAGCGACGTGCTCGAACAACGCGCACGGCGCGCCGTGTACTCGGACCCCGTAGCCCATCGATGAATTTCCTCTCCCGTTTTCTCCTCGGATCCCTGCTTCTGGCCGCGCCTGTCCACGCGGCGGACCAACCCCTCACCGGATTCCCCTTCCAGAACGAAACGCTCCGCTACAACGTCAACTGGCCCAGCGGCCTCACGCTGGGCGAAGTGACGTTCACCGCCCAGAAAGCCGAGTCCGGCTGGAATTTCGAAGCGGCGCTGAACGTCGCCATCCCCGGCTTGCCCATCGCCGACAAGTACAAATCCGCCGTCACTCCGGACTACTGCTCGACCGAGCTCAACCGCGAATTGAGCCGCGGTAACAAGAGGAACACCGAGAAGACGACGTTCGACCAGCACGGCGGCCACGCCACGCGCCAGACGCTCTTCCCGCTGGGCGGCGGAAAGACCGAGCTCGATATCCCGCCCTGCGCGCGCGATGCGCTGGCCTACGAATATTTCGCTCGCAAGGAGCTCGGCCAGGGGCGCATGCCGCCGGCCGGCAAGGTTTACTTCGGCGGCGCCTACCAGGTGAGGATGGAGTACACCGGCGCACAGAACATCCCCGTCGCGGGAAAGCAAACCGTCACCGACCACATCAACGTCTCGGTGAGAGGCCCGGCCTCGAATTTCACATTTGAGGTTTTCTACGCGCGCGACCCGGCACGCACACCTTTGCTGGTCAAGATCCCGGTGGCGGTAGGGACCATCTCGCTGGAGCTGGTGCGCTAGAATGCGCGTGGCGTTCTTCTCGCCGCTGCCCCCTGCGCGCAGCGGCATCGCCGATTATTCCGAAGCCCTGGCCGAAGCGCTCCGCCCGCTGGTCGAGCTCGAGGTCTTCTCCGGCGGGCACATGGCCTTCGACCCCGAGCGCTTCGATGTGCCCGTCTACCACGTCGGCAATAACGGCTATCACGGCTTCGTCTATGAGACGGCCCTCCGCCATCCCGGCGTGGTGGTGATGCATGAAAGCAACTTGCATCACCTGATCGCCGATCTCACCATCAAGCGCGGCGATTGGGACGCCTACCTCCGCGAATGCGAATTCGAAGGCGGCGCCGCGGCGCGCGAATTTGCCGAAAAGGTGCGCCGTCTCGAAGTGGGCCCCGACTATGAAGGCGTGCGCATGACCCGCCGCCTCCTCGAAAGCGCCCGCGCCGTGATCGTGCACAGCCGTTTCATGCGCGACGAAATGCGCAGCGCCGGATTCCACGGCCCATGCGCGGTGATTCCTCACGGCGCCTGGATCCCTGAGGCCGACCGCAACCAGTACCGCTATAAGCTGGGCCTCGATGAGATCACACCGCTCATCGGCATCTTCGGCTTCCTCAAACCGTACAAACGCATCGCCGAATCGCTCCGCGCCTTCCGGCGGCTGGTGAGACTGGTCCCCCAGGCCAAAATGATCCTGGTGGGCGAGCCGCATCCCGAGTTTCCCATCGAAGCCATGATCCGTTCGATGGGCCTTTCGGCGAACGTGCGCGTGATCGGCTTCGCGCCCATCAAAGACTTCGTAGGATACCTGGGCGCCTGCGATATCGTGCTCAACCTGCGCTATCCCACGGTCGGCGAAAGCTCCGGGACGCTGCTGCGCTCCCTGGGCCTTGGCAAAGCGGTCCTGGTGAGCGAGATCGGCAGCTTCGCCGAATTCCCCGACGACGTTTGCCTCAAGGTGCCGGTCGGCGGCGGCGAAGAAGACGTCATCTTCGAGTACCTCAACCTGCTGGTCTCGCGCCCGGACCTCGCGCGTGCCCTGGGAGACCGCGCCAAAGACTATGTCGCGCGCGAGTGCAACTGGGCCGCCGTCGCCGCTCAATACGCCGGGTTCCTGGAATCGGTCGTCAGTGGAACAGAGTGGGGCAGGCCTCCCGGCCTGCCCGAGTCCGAAAAGGAACCTGCACCTGAACCGGCCGACCTGAAGCCCTGTCCCACCATCGACTACCTCCGCGGCTGGGCCGCCACTCCCGAAGCCGCGGGCTACCTCGACGCCCATCAGACCCGCCTGGCCAAGACTCTGCAGATCACTCCCCCCGGCGGCCCGGAGGATCGCATCCTCGAAATGGGCGCCTACCTTCAGATCACGCCGGCCCTGCGCTCCAGGCTCGGCTACGGCGAAGTCCGCGGGTGTTATTACGGCCCTCTCGGGCGCGTCGATCACCGCACGGTGACTTCCGCCGAAGGCGAGACCTTCGCCTGCGAGATCGACCACTTTAACGCCGAGAAGGAC
>Ga0335083_10011936_pt1 | contig 10416 bp, 9 predicted proteins | sample Lox_Sample_42_FD_206716 | JGI IMG/M metagenome (GOLD analysis project Ga0335083, IMG submission 206716) | Soil microbial communities from Loxahatchee National Wildlife Refuge, Florida, United States - Lox_Sample_4.2 | ecosystem: Environmental > Terrestrial > Soil > Wetlands | place: USA: Florida... | reverse complement strand
CGCGGTCAGCGGCAGCCGGGTGACGGTGACCAACGACAGCTGGGATGCCACGGTCAAAGCGGGCGGCTCGGTGACGGTCGGCTTCGTGACCAGCTCCGCGGGCCAGGCCGGTGCCCCCACCGACTGCACGATCAACGGCGTGGCCTGCCAGGCGGGTGGCTCGGGCACGCCAACCAGCCCGGCCGCGACGGCCAGCGCCACCACGGCACCCAGCCCATCCGCGCCGGCCTCGGCGTCGCCCACCGCCAGCGCCTCGCCGTCCCCCAGCACATCGAGTTCGCCATCGGCCGGCGGTGCCGGGTTCGCCCCGTATGTTGACACCAGTTTGTACCCACCGTTCAACCTGGTGACGACGGCCCAGGCCACTGGCGTTAAGCAATTCAATCTGGCCTTCGTGGTGGCCGGCGGAAGCGGTGGCTGCACGCCGGAGTGGGGCGGCGTGACCGCCGCTGGGAGCGATCCGGTGGCCTCCCAGATCGGTGCGCTGCGGGCGATCGGCGGCGACGTGCGGATCTCGTTCGGCGGTGAAGCCGGCAGCGAGCTGGCCCTGACCTGCACCAGCGTGCCTTCGCTGGAGGCCGCCTACCAGCAGGTGATCTCGGCCTACGACGTTAACAAGATCGACTTTGACATCGAGGGCGCGGCCATCGCCAACACCGCCGCCAACACCCGGCGGGACCAGGCCATCGCGGCGCTGCAGGCGCAGGACCAGGGCCTGCAGGTGTCGTTCACGCTCCCGGTGCTGCCGTCCGGCCTGACCAGCGACGGTGTCGCGGTGCTGACCGGCGCGGCGCAAGCGGGCGTGCAGATCTCCGCGGTCAACGTGATGGCCATGGATTACGGCGACGGGGCCGCCCCGAACCCGTCCGGGCAGATGGGCACGTTCGCCATCGACGCGGCCACCGCGACCGACGCCCAGGTGGCCAGCGTGCTGGGGATCAGCGACGCCGCCGCCTGGTCCAAGATCGCCGTCACCCCGATGATCGGGGTGAACGACACCAGCGACGAGATCTTCACCGTGGCCAACGCGCAGCAGCTGGCCGCGTTCGCCGCCAGCAAGCATCTGGCCTGGCTGTCCATGTGGTCGGCCGCCCGTGACACCGAATGCCCCGGCGGCGCGGCCAGCTTCGCCCAGGCGACCTGCAGCAGCATCGTCCAGTCGCCGGACGCGTTCTCCGGCGCGCTCGGCGCGTACTGACCGGCCCGCCAGGAAGGGAACTCGCGATGAACATCTCCCGCCGGACGATGCTGGCCGGGTCGGCGGCCGTGCTGGCCGGGCCGCTGCTGGCCAGCCTGCCCGCCTTACGGCGGGCGGCCGGCGTGCCCGTGCGTCAGGGGCGCGTGCGCCAGGTACCCGTGGTTCGGGTAGCGGCTCAGGCCGTGGCGCAGACCGCCGCGACGGTCTCGATCAGCATCCAGAACCACACCGGCTCGGACGCCGTGTACGCGTTCGTCACCGGCCAGGCGATCGACAACGGCAACGCGCTCATGCTGCTCGAAGCCGACGGGCAGACGCCCTATTACCCGGCGTCGCCGGCCAGCACGGGCAGCCCACTCGCGGTGGACTGCGCCATCCCGCTGAGCGCCCCGGGTGGCGCGCCGGTGACCATCAGCGTCCCGCACCTGGCCGGGGCCCGGCTGTGGTTCTCCATCGGCAGCCCGCTGACATTCCTGCTCAACCCGGGGCCGGCGCTGGTCGAGCCGTCGGTGACCAACCCGTCGGATCCGAACATCGGCCTGCAGTGGGACTTCGCCGAGTTCACCTACAACGACGCCGAGCTGTTCGCCAACATCACGTTCGTCGACTTCGTGTCGATCCCGGTCGCGCTCACCCTGACCGACACCTCCGGCAATCAGCAGACCGCCGCGGGCCTGCCGGCCGGCGGGCTGGACACCGTGTGCGCCCGGCTGACCGAGCAGGCGGCCGCCGATGGGAACCCGTGGACCGACCTGATCGTCACCAGTGGCGGGCAGTACCTGCGCGCGCTCAGCCCGGCGCAGGGCGTCGCGGTCAACCCGTCGTTCCTGTCCGGCTACTTCGACGGCTACGTCAGCCAGGTCTGGGCCAAGTACGCGGCCAGCACACTGACCGTGGACACCCAGGCGTCCTACGGGACCGTCACCGGCCAGGTCAGCGGGGGCGTGCTCACGTTCAGCGGGGTGGGCTCGTTCGCCCAGCCCGCCACGGCTGACATCTTCAGCTGCAACTCCGGGCCGCTGCGCCCGGCCGGGCTGAGTGCCGAGATGCTGGCCATCCTGCCCCGGCTGGCGGCCGCGTTCAACCGCAGCACGCTGCTCATCGACGCCGACCAGCCGGACGGCGAGAACCCCGCCGGCTACTACACCAACCCGGTGACCAACCATTACGCGCGGATCGTCCACGCCACCACGCTGGACGGCCGCGGCTACTCGTTCCCCTATGACGACGTGGCCCCGACTGGCGGCGCTGACCAGTCGGGGTCGGTGTCCAGCGGCAGCCCCGCCCAGCTAGCCGTCACGGTTGGTGGGGTGCACTGAGCGGGGCTGCCGCGGTGGCTAGGCCTTGGGCCGGGACTTGGCCGGGAACATCGGGAGTAGCTCCCGGCCGAGGGTCACGTTGAGCACGATGGCCGCGGCCAGGTACCCGGCGGCGAACCCGTCGAGCAGGGCGAACCAGCCGCTGATCTTGGTAACGTCCGCGCTCCAGCTGGCCGTGCCGCCGAGGTTGGCGATGGCCGACAGCACGAGCACGAAGATGGCCAGCGTGAACGGCGCGAACGCGGCCAGGCTGATGCTGGTCGCGCCAATCGCGAACACCGCGGTGAATATGGCCCACAGGATCAGCCACGCGGCGAACGCGTGGTCGAACCCGAGGACGCCGCTGGCGGCGATGACCGGGCCGGCGAAGAACTTCAGGATCAGTGCGGTGGACACCAGGAATCCGGCATACCCCACGCCGAACGTGCCGCCGAACAGCTCCCCGCTGCGGAATTCCCACAGCCCGCCAATCAGCAGCCCGATCGCGCCGATCCCGAAGCAGGTGGCGATGAAGAGATCGTTTGCGGCGCCGGTCAGGATGCCGGTCTGGACCAAGCCGAGCATGGTGACGGCGAACGCGAAGGCGAACGCTGATAACGGAACCCCAGGCGCCGTGGCCGGGTACGCATGGCCTGGCCCTGGCGCCCAGGCGACCGCAGCGGGCTCGCTGGCCGGGCCTGGAGTGAGGGTCGACTCGTCACGTGTGGTCATGTTGTGCTCCTTCGCGATGACCGCTTGCCTGAACCTGGACCTGGTCAGCCGGAGCGCGCAGGTCACGAATACCTCTGCGCGGCAGCCAATAGGCAGGCAAAAATGCCTGTCTTCGGAGAACGCAACAGCACCATCTGAGCAGCTTGCCCACAATGGTAGGTAGTTTGAAACCGATTGCAAGACCCACGCCTGAAGAAGCGACGGGGCCGCCCATGGACGCGTCCAGACCGAACATCGCCCGGGTCTATGACTACTGGCTCGGCGGCCAGGACAACTACGCCATTGACCGTGAGGTAGCCGGGCGGATGCTGGAGCACGACCCGGAGTTGCGTGAGCGGGTCAGGGACAACCGGGACTTCGTCGTCACGGTGGTCAGGCAGGCCGCGGACCGGGGCATCGTTCAGTTCCTGGACCTCGGCGCCGGGCTGCCCACCCATCCTTCGGTGCACGAGGCCGCCCGCGAGGTGAACCCGCGGGCGCGGGTGGTGTACGTGGACTATGACCCGGTCGTGGTCAGTCACGCCCGGGCTCTGCTGGCCACCGGCGAGGGGCTGGCCGTCACGCCGGCCGACCTGCGGGACCCGGCGGCCGTGCTGGCCGACCCGGTGGTCCGCGACGTTATTGACCCCGCGCGGCCCGTCTGCGTCATCCTGGCCGCCGTGGTGCACTTCCTGCCCGCGGCCCAGGCCACCGAGATCGCCGCCGGGTTCATCCGGCCGCTCGCCGCCGGGTCGTGGCTGGCCGTTTCGTTCGCTCATTTCGACGACGAGGAACTGCTGGCCCGGCTGTACGCGCTGCACACCACCGCCCCGTTCCTTAACCACGGCACGGCGCAGCTGGCCGCGCTGCTGGCCGGGCTGGACCTGATCCCGCCGGGGATCGCCGACGTGCGGCGCTGGCTGGCGGGCATCGCCGGGACGCCGAAGTGCAGGCCCGCGTACATGGTGTGCGGAGTAGGCGCCAAGCCGGAGCCGGGCCGGGACGGTCCGGCGGTCTAGGGCCCGTCGTCCTGGTCCGCCTCGGTGGCGGTGGCATGCCGGCGCAGCAGTTCGGTCAGCGCGGCGATTTCGGCGGCCAGTGCGGCGCGGCCCGGCCGGGTGATCCGGACCCAGGTCCGGGGCCGGCGGCCGTGGTACCCCTTGTCCACCTTGATGAGCCCGGCTTCTTCCAGCACGGTCAGGTGCCGGGACAGGTTCCCGGGCGTCAGGCCGAGCGCGTCCCTCAGGTAGCTGAACTCGGCCCGCGCCTCGGCCGCGATCGTCAGGATGCCCAGCCGGTGCCGCTGATGGACCGTCTCGTCCAGGCCATTGGTCGGATGGGTCACGCCGGCCGCCGCAGCCGCTGCGCCAGGAGGGCGCCGAGCCCGCAGGCCAGCAGGACCAGCGCGGGCAGCAGGATGTCCGGCAGCACGGTCCAGTCCCAGCCGAACGGGCTGCGGGCCGGATTCCAGCCCAGCCGGAACAGGAGGTTCTCCACGTTGTACAGGCTGGCCAGCAGCGCGGCCGCGGTGTAGGCCAGCGCGATGACGGCCAGGGCCGGGCTGCGTTCGGCCCGGGCCAGCACCCACAGGCCGACGGCGATGATCAGGAAGGCCAGGGTGCCCCTGACCCAGGCGTCCCCGGCCGGCGCCCACACCAGGAACAGCCCCGGCACGGCCCGGCTGAGCGGGGGTAGGACCACGGCCAGCACGGTCAGCACGATGCCGGTGATCACATAGCCACGCGACGGAGTGCGCACCCCGGCCCGGCGCGCCGACCGCCAGTACCAGAGCACGGTGAGCAGGAATCCCGCTATCAGGGCGACGGTCCAGTACCAGCCGATGTAGAAGCCGTCCTGGCCCACGGACATCCCGCCGAGCAGTAGCGGCCCGGTGTTGCTGGTCTGGTAGGCGCCCGGTCCCGCGGGCACGCTGGCGGCCGAGGCCAGATACAGCGGCGCGGCTGCGCAGCCGAGCACGCCGAACAGCACCAGCGGGAACCAGTAGCCGTGCCGGGCCGCCCGGGTCCGGCGCCGCAGCTGGGACATGTCGGTGAGCAGCTCGCCGGGGTCGTCATCGCTCATTCCAATAGCTTGGCATTACAAACTAGATGGCGCAAGCAACTTCTAGCGGGCATTTGGGCGTCGTGCGGGGATTGACTGGATGGCGAGAACGGCTATAGGTTCTAGCTATGGCTAGAACCTATAGCCAGCCGGAAGGCGCTGACCGGCGGCTCATCAGGCGCCGGCAGACCATCGAAGCCGCGCTCGACATGGCCGTGGCGATCATGGAGGAGGCCGGTGTCGGCGGCCTGTCGATGTCGGAGATCGCGCGGCGGCTCGGGATGCGCCAGCCGTCGCTGTACAAGTACTTCCCGTCGCTGCACGCGGTCTATGACGCGTTGTTCGCCCGCGGGGTGGAGCGCAGCGGCGCGGCCGTGCAGGGTGCCGTCGAGCAAGGGCCGCGCGGGGTGGTGACCATCCGGGCGGCGGCCCGGGCCCTGGTGCGCTGGGCGGTCGAGAACCCTGCCCTGGCCCAGCTGCTGTACTGGCGCCCGGTGCCGGGATTCGCTCCCTCGGCGGCCACGTTCGCGGCCAGCGAGCGGCAGATGGAGCAGTTGCGGGCCGCGTTCGCCGCGGCCGTGCGGGACGGGGTGCTGCACCCTGATGCTGCTTCCGCCGAGACGACACGGCTGTTCACCGTGGTGCTGAGCGGCCTGGTCTCGCAGCAGATGGCCAACGAGCCGGGCGCGGACTATGACACCGGGACGTTCACCGGCCTCACCGAGGCGGCGCTCGACATGTTCTTCGCCCGTTACACGCGGCCCCGGGGGACCGAGGGGGACCGATGACTGTGCTGCTGGCCACCAAGGGCGCGTGCGATCTGGATCCCGCGCGCCTGCTGGACGTGTTCGGCAGGCAACGGCAGCGGTTCGCCGCCGTGCTGCGCGACTTCGGTCCCGGCGACTGGGCCGCCCCGACCCGGTGCGCTGCCTGGTCGGCCCACGACGTCGTCCGCCACCTGTGCGATGGCAGCACGAAGCTCGCCGCCCTCGGCCCTGATGACCGCACGCTCGACCTCGCGGCCGGCTTCGACCCGCGCCTCACGCCCCTCAGCTGGCCCGCCATCTCGGCCACCGAGTCACCCGCCGGCACGCTCACCCATTTCCTGGCCGTCACCGGCGACCTGCTCGCGGTGACCCGCGACCGGCTGGCCCGCGGCCACAGCTTCGGCGTCCGGTTGCCGTACGGGACCATGGACTGGACCGTCCTGCTCCTGCACGGCTTCTGGGATTCGTGGCTTCACGAGCGCGACATCCTGCTGGCCCAGGGCCGCGAACACCCCACCGACGGCGACGCGACCGGCTACGCCACCGCCTACGGACTGTTCATGGCCGCGGCCGTGGCCGAGATGACCGGCCGGCCGGTGCGGGCCAGGCTGGACCTGAGTGGCCCCGGCGGCGGTGTTTTCGATCTGGACGATCGCAGCGGCGTCACGCTCACCGCCACCTGGGGGGCCGCCGCGGGACCCCCGGCGGCGGCGACCGCGGACGCGCTGGCCGGCCGCGCGCCCCTGGCCGCGGTGCTCGGCGATCTGCCCGCCAGCTCATGTGCGGCCCTGGCCCGCATGGGGAACTTCTTCAACACACCGGTGTAGTAGCGCGACCCGGCCGGCGGGCACGCCCGGTAGCCCGGCAACCCCTGGAGAGGGGCAGCGATGCAGTTCTACCTGAACGGCTACCAGCCAGGTGACCCGCTCATCGAGGACCCTGATCCGGCGGTGGCGCAGCGGCCGGAAGGTCTCCCCGAGGAGGCCGACGTGGTGATCATCGGGTGCGGTCCAGCCGGCCTGGTCCTGGCCGCGCAGCTGGCCAATTTCCCCGGCATCCACACGGTGGTCATCGACCGCAGGGACGGCCCGCTCCAGGTGGGCCAGGCCGACGGGGTCGCCTGCCGCACGGTAGAGATCTTCGCGGCGTTCGGGCTGGCCGGCCGGCTGGTCGCGGAGGCCTACTGGGTGAACGAGGTCTCCTTCTGGCGGCCGGACCCGCAGGACCGGTCCAGGATCACCCGGACCGGGCGGGTGCAGGACGTCGAGGACGGCCTGTCGGAGTTTCCGCACGTGATCGTCAACCAGGCGCGGATGCTGGCCTACCTCCGCGAGCACATGGAGCGGTCGGCCAGCCGGCTGCGGCCGGTCTACGGCCTGCAGGCGACCGATGTCCGGGTGGACACCAGCGGCGCGGCCGACTACCCGGTGACGGTAACCCTGCAGCATGTCGCGGGGCTTCAGGAGACCGGGCCGACCTCGACCGTGCGGGCCAAGTACGTCGTCGGCTGCGACGGCGCCCGCAGCCGGGTCCGGGCCGCGATCGGCCAGGAGCTGGCAGGCGACCCGATGAACCAGTCCTGGGGCGTCATGGACGTCCTGGCGGTCACCGACTTCCCCGACATCCGGCTCAAGAGCGTCATCCACTCGGCCAATCAGGGCAACCTGCTGATCATCCCGCGCGAGGGCGGGTACCTGGCCCGGTTCTACATCGAACTGGACCAGGAGCACGACCGCGAGATGCTGCAGGCCGGGACGGTCACCCCGGAGAAGCTGGTCGCGGTGGCCAACCGGATCCTGCACCCGTACACGCTGGAGGTAAAAGACGTCGGGTGGTGGTCGGTGTACGAGATCGGCCAGCGGCTGTGCGCCAAGTTCGATGACGTGCCCGTGGCCGAACCGGGCAGCCGCCTGCCCCGGGTGTTCATCGCCGGCGACGCTTGCCACACGCACAGCGCCAAAGCCGGCCAGGGCATGAACGTGTCGATGGCGGACGCCTGGAACCTCGGCTGGAAGCTGGCCGGCGTGCTGGGCGGCACGGCCAAGCCAGAGTTGCTGCACACCTACTCCAGCGAACGCCAGACGTTCGCCCAGGAGCTCATCGACTTCGACCGCGAGTTCGCCCGGATGTTCAGCGCCCCGCCGAAGGAGACCGCGGACAGCGAGGGCGAAGGGGTTGTCCCGGAGGAGTTCCACCGTCACTTCATCCAGCAGGGACGCTTCACCGCGGGCGTCGCGACCCGGTACGGCCCGTCGATGATCACCGCCGGGCCGGCCTGGCAGCATCTGGCGCCGGGATTCCCGGTCGGGATGCGCTTCCACTCGGCCCCGGTCATCCGGCTGGCCGATGCCAAGCCGATGCATCTGGGCCACGTCGCCCGGGCCGACGGCGCCTGGCGTCTCTACCTCTTCGCCGACCGCGCCGACCCGGCCAGCCCGGCCTCCCGGGCCCGGCAGCTGTGCGAGTTCCTGGCCTCACCGAAGTCGCCCATCGCCCGGTTCACACCCGAGGGCGGCGCGCCCGACTCGGTCATCGACGTCCGCGCCGTCTTCCAGCAGGGGCATCGCGACCTGGCCGTGAGCTCGCTGCCGGCCGTGCTGCTGCCCGCCAAGGGCCGGTTCGGCCTGATCGACTACGAGAAGGCGTTCTGCCCCGACCCCGTGGCTGGTGACGTCTTCGACCTGCGCGGCATCGACCGCGGCCCGGGCTGCCTGGTCGTCGTCCGGCCGGACCAGTACGCCGCCCACGTGCTGCCGCTGGACGCGGCCGACGAGCTGGCTGACTTCCTGGCCGGGGTTCTGGTCGACGCGAGATAGGCATTGCGCCTGCTCTGAGGTTTCGGTCAGCGCGCGCTGAGGCCGGTCACGGATGGTAGTCACATAGGCGGTCACGGCCGGGGACGCGAGACAGCCGGAAGGTGCCCTCATGAGCGGAACAGCCAAGATCAGCGCCATCGCGCTGGACGCGTCGGGCCCTGCCCACCGGTCTGGGGACCGGGCCAGGCGGGTGTTCGCGGTGCTGCTGGTGCTGTCCATGGCCGGGGTCGCGGTGGCGCAGTACACCACGGGCCGCGGGATCATCCCGATCGCCTGGCTGTCAGTGGGCCCGCTGCTGGCCTCCCTGGTGCTGTCCCCGTGGATCACCGCCGGGGTGGCGGCCTGGGCGCTGCTGCTGGGCGTGGGGTTCTTCGCTACCCAGCCCGGCCCGGCCGGGATGCTCACCTCACACCTCAGCGTGCTGGTGCTGCTGGCGGCGTTCGCCGTGGTCAACGCGGTGCTGCGGACCATGGCACAGCGGCGGCTCAGCCAGGTCCGGGCCGTGGCCCGGGTGGCGCAGAGCGCGCTGCTGCGCGAGGTCCCAGCCACCGTCACCGCGGGCCGGCTGGCCTCACGGTACGTCTCGGCCGCGGCCGAGGCGCGGGTGGGCGGTGATGTGCTCGAAGTCGTCCCCGACGCGACCCGGCCACGCTGGCTGATCGGGGACACCCGCGGGAAGGGCCTGCCCGCGGTCCGCCTGGCCAGCGTGGCGATGACCAGCTTCCGCGACGCCTGCGCCCAGCCGGGCCTGTCCCTGCCGGAGGTCGCCCGGGTGGTGGACAAGTCCGTCACCCACGCCGCGGGGGAAGAGGACTTCGTCACCGCCGTGTTCGCCGAGCTCGACCCGAACGGCTGGCTGCAGCTGGTGACCTGCGGGCACCCGCCGCCACTGCGGCTGACCCCCGACGGCGGCCTGCAGGCGCTGAACCCCCGGGCCTACGCCACCCCGCTGGGCCTGCACCCGGACCTGCAGCCGTCCACGTTCACGGTCAGCCCGGGGGACCGCCTGGTGTTCTACACCGACGGCCTGCTCGAGGCACGTGACCGGGCGGGCCGGTACTTCCGGCTGGAAGACTGCGCCGGGACGCTGCGCCAGCCCGACCTGCAGGCCGCCGCGGACGGCCTGCTCGACCAGCTCCTCACGCACACCAGGCGCAAACTCGACGACGACGTCGCACTGCTCCTGGTCGAGGCGACATCCCAGGTCTCGGCCGGGCCCCTGCGGCCAGACGACCGCGACACCGCAGCCGCCAGCCCCATGGACCTCGCCCTGGCCGCCACCGGCCCTCGCTAGCTGGCGAACCTGGTCAGGTCGCAGCGGGCGCGGTCGAGATCCTGGCAGCAGGCCAGGCACCAGGGCCGGCGGACGACCGTGTCGTTCTTGTGGCTGACCCAGAATCCGGCCGGGCTCTGGCGGCAGTGGACGCAGAGCTGATGGGTGCGCGGCAGGCGGGGCGGGCTCAGCATGGCAGCCCCGCGGACGCGGGTCGTGGCGTGGCCCGCGATCGCGGCGGCCGGGCTGGCAGCCGGTCCGCGGCCATCCGGAAGTGATGGCCGGCGGCGCA
>Ga0335083_10011935_pt1 | contig 10416 bp, 8 predicted proteins | sample Lox_Sample_42_FD_206716 | JGI IMG/M metagenome (GOLD analysis project Ga0335083, IMG submission 206716) | Soil microbial communities from Loxahatchee National Wildlife Refuge, Florida, United States - Lox_Sample_4.2 | ecosystem: Environmental > Terrestrial > Soil > Wetlands | place: USA: Florida... | reverse complement strand
TCGCTCGCCGCCCAGGGCGACGAGGGTGGCACCCAGCGCGGATTCCAGACCAGGTGAGAAATCTTGAACGACCCGACCGGTGTCGGGTATTCCTTCATGCCGATACTGACCCGGTAACTGCGGCTCAGGATCCCGCGCTCGAAGACCTCGAGCCGATAGGCGGGCAGGTTCAGTCGGAGCTCGATCGGTTCGGGCTGCGCCTGCGCCACGGCGGAGCCGGGCGTACCGACCAGCGCCGAAACGATGAGCCAACGGGTCCCCCGGAAACCGAGGGATGTCTGCATTGAGACCTCCCTGGCAGGTATCATCGCGGGAGGTCCGTGAAACTCGACTGAAAGGCAGGCGAAACGGGCTTCAGGGAACATCGTGGGGTGGGGCCTTCACCGGCTCTTCACGGTCCTTGCCCCAGATTAGCCGTACGCGCACCTGCGTAACCCGATCCATTCCTCGGCCCAGCCGTCCGCTATGGCCATTGGTCTCGCGACATCTCCGGAGCCGTCCTGGCACACGTTGCCCGTGCCGGAGGTCGCCCGGGTACTGGGCACGGACCTCGACAATGGCCTCTCGACTGGCGAGGCCGTGCGGAGACGACAGGAGCAGGGAGCGAATCGGCTTCCCGAGCCACCGCCGCTTTCCTGGTGGCGAATCCTGGTTCGCCAGTTTACGGACGTCGTTGTCCTGGTCCTGCTCGCCGCAGCCGTCATCGCGGCCTTCGTCGGAGAGCCGCAGGACAGCCTGGCGATCGCGCTGATCCTGCTCCTCAACGCGGCCCTGGGCTTCGGACAGGAGTACCGAACCGAGCGCGCGCTCGCCACGCTCAAGGCTCTCGCCGCCCCGCACGCCCAGGTCCGCCGGGACGGGACACTTCGGACCGTGCTTGCGGAGGAGCTGGTGCGGGGTGACCTGGTCACTCTCCAGATGGGGGATGTCGTCCCCGCCGATCTTCGCCTCGTCGAGGCGATCCAGCTTCAGATCGATGAATCCATGCTCACCGGTGAGTCGCTCCCGGTGGACAAGCACGCCCGCCCAGTCGACCCCGAGGGGCCGCCGGCGGCTCGCAGTAATCTCGCCCTCGCCGGCACCCTGGTGACGCGGGGCCGGGGAATCGGACTGGTGGTGGCGACGGGCAGCGCCACGGAATTCGGTCGCATCGGGATGCTGCTCAAGGAGACCGAGCGGGAGCCGACCCCGCTTCAGCGGCGACTCCAGGAGTTGGGGCAACGGCTGGCGATTGGGGCCGGCGTCATCTGCGGGTTGGTCTTCGTCGCCGGCCTGATCCGGGGCGAGCCGCCGCTGCTGATGTTCATGGTGGCGTTGAGCCTGGCGGTCGCCGCGATGCCGGAGGCGCTCCCGGCTGTGGTGACCCTGCTGCTGTCCCGCGGGGCTCATCTGCTGGCCCGGCGGCAGGCCCTGGTCCGGCGGCTCACGGCGGTTGAGACCCTGGGTTCAGTGACCTGGATCTGCGCCGACAAGACCGGGACCCTGACCCAGAACCGGATGGAGGTCCGGGCCGCGTACCTCGATGACGAGATCACCGACTGGCCCCCACCCCTCGCCGGGCGCCAGGAGCTGGGCCAGCGATTCCTCCTGGCGCTGGCGCTCTGTACTGATGCTACGCTCGACAACGGCGGCACCGGTGATACGACCGAGCTGGCGCTGCTCCGCGCCGCCGCTCTGCTCGGCGCCACCCGCTCTTCGCTCGAGGCGCGCTATCCTCGAGTCGGTGAGCTGCCGTTCACGCCGGTCCGGGGGCGGATGACCACGATCCACCGGGACGGGGACGGGGCCATCGCCTTGACCAAGGGGTCGCCGGAACAACTGCTGCCCCGGTGCCACCGGGCCCTCACTCGGAACGGCACTGAACCCTTGCGGCGCGAGAAGGTCGAAGGCGCCGCTCACCTGCTGGCGAACCGCGGAATGCGCGTTCTGGCTCTTGCCTGCCGCGAGTGGTCAGCGCAGCCGTCCGCGCACGCGGCGCCGAGCGCGATCGAGAGTCGGCTCACGCTGCTCGGGCTGGTCGGAATCGCCGATCCTCCGCGACCGGAAACCTCGGAGGCCATCGCGCTCTGCCGCTCCGCCGGCATCACGCCGGTCATGATCACCGGCGATCACCCCGGCACCGCCAGCGCCATCGCCCGGGAGATCGGGCTGCTTGACGACGAGGGAATCATTGTGACCGGCGACCAGGTCACCCGATGGTCCGGGGAGGAGCTCCAGGAAGCGGCGACCCGGGTGCGGGTCTACGCCCGGGTGGTGCCCGAGCAGAAGCTCGCCATCGTCACGGCGCTCCAGCGCCGGGGCGAGGTGGTGGCGATGACCGGCGACGGGGTCAACGATGCCCCGGCACTCAAACGAGCCGACATCGGGATCGCCATGGGCCGGGCCGGCACCGAGGTGGCCCGGGAGGCCGCCGACCTCGTCCTCCTGGACGACAACTTTGCGACCATCGTCAATGCGGTTCGCCAGGGGCGCCGGGTCTATGACAACATCCGCAAGTTCCTGCGCTACGTCCTGACTGGGAACGCCGGAGAAATCTGGACCCTGGTCCTGGCCCCGTTCTTCGGCCTGCCCTTGCCCCTGCTACCGGTCCAGATCCTCTGGGTGAACCTGGTCACCGATGGCCTTCCCGGCCTCGCCTTCGTCGCCGAGCCGGAAGAGCCCGGCGTCATGCGCCGGCCGCCCCGACCACCCGACGAGAGCGTGTTCGCCGGCGGGATCTGGCAGCACGTGCTCTGGGTGGGGCTGCTGATCGGAGGCGTGACTCTCGCCACCATGGTCTGGTTCCTGGAGCACGGCAGCGATCGCCGGGGCACCGCGACCTTCACCACGCTCGCGCTGGCTCAGCTGGCCCAGGCGCTGGCGATCCGCAGTGAAGTGGAACCCGCGTGGCACACGTTCGGCGCCAACCTCCCCCTTCTCGGCTCGATCGCGCTGACGGTCGGGCTCCAGGCCGCGATCATCTACCATCCCCTGCTTCAGCGGGTGTTCAGGACCGCCCCGCTCGAGCTCCGCGACTGGGGCGTGTGTCTGGCGGGTGCGGCACTGGTGTTCGCAGCGGTGGAGGTCGAGAAGTGGCTTCGGCGGCGGGGGCCCCCGACCTGACTTCGCCCTCAGGGCACCTCCAGCACTCCCGCCCCTTGAAGTTTTCCGCTTCGCAGCCGCTCGAGCGCCTCGTTGGCTCGCTCGAGCGCAAACCGCTCGGTCTCGGTGCGCACCGGAATCGTGGCCAGCAGGCGAAAGAACCCCTGGCCGTCGGCGCGGGTGAGGTTGGCCACCGATCGCACCGAGCGTTCGCCCCAGAGGATGTGATAGGGGAACGAGGGGATGTTGCTCATGTGGATCCCGGCACAGACCACGGTGCCACCCTTCTCGACCACCTCCAACGCGACCGGCACCAGCGCCCCCACCGGGGCAAAGATGATGGCGGCATTCAGTGGCAACGGTGGCGGCTCGGTCGAGGACCCGGCCCACACCGCACCCAATTCTCGCGCGAATCGCTGCGCCGCCAGGTCGCCGGAACGGGTGAAGGCGAACACCTCCCTGCCCTGCCCGACCGCCACCTGGGCCACGAGATGGGCCGCAGCGCCGAACCCATAGAGGCCCAGGCGCCGGGCATCTCCCGCCGCGGTCAGCGCCCGAAAGCCGATCAGCCCCGCGCATAGCAACGGCGCCGCGGCCACGTCGCCATAGCCCTCGGGGATGGGGAAACAGAACCGCTCGTCCGCCACCGTGAACTGGGCATAGCCGCCGTCCAGCTGATAGCCGGTGAATCGGGCCCGATCGCACAGGTTCTCCCGACCCGACCGGCAGAAACTGCAGGTGCCGCAGGTCCAACCCAACCAGGGCACACCAACCCGATCGCCGGCTCGGAAGCGGCCGGCGCCGGCTCCCGATTCGACCACCGTGCCGACGATCTCGTGGCCCAGCACCAGCGGGAGCTTGGGGTCCGGCAGCTCGCCGTCCGCCACGTGGAGATCGGTCCGGCAGACCCCGCAGGCCTTGACTCTGAGGAGCACCTGGCCCGCGGCCGTTCGTGGCACCGGGATCTCGCGGGGCTCGAGCGCGTGGTGCGGAGAGGTGAGCACCATCGCCAGCATCGTGTCCGTTCGATTCGCCATACGGTTGTACCTGCGCTAGCTGGGAGAAGCGGTGCGGGTGGCCTTGACCCGAACGCCTTCGTCGATCCGATCGGTGGGGAAGCGGATCACCAGATCGCCCGGGGCCAGTCCCTTCACGACCTCGGTAGCCTCCGCTCCCCGATGGCCGATCTCCACCGTGCGCCGGTGGGCCCGACCGTTACTCACGACGAAAAGCTGCCACTCGGTCCCCCTGCGGAACAGCGCGCTCCCGGGCACCTGCAACACGTCGGGTGCCTGCCACACCACGACTCGAACCTGCACCCGGTAGCGGTCTCCCAGGGGAGTCGGCGGATCGATAAAGTCGCCCACGACGTTGACTCGCTGTTCTTCGACGCCGAGCGCGGAAACCTTGGTGAAGCCCGAAGGCTCGACCACCCGGACCCGGGCCCGGAGCGTCTTTCCGCCGCCCCATTCTTCCACCAGCATGGTGTCTCCCGGCGCCACCTTTACCGCGTCGCTCGAGAGCAGATCGGACACCACTTCGAGGCGCCTTGGGTCTCCCAGCTCGAGGACTGGCGCGCCGGCCGGCACCACCCGGACGTCGGGCTCGACCACCCGCAGCACCCGCCCCGCGACCGGGGCTTTCAGGTCGATGGCGGTGCGTCCCCCGGGGCCGGGCCCCGTCACCGCCAGCAGGGCCGCGCGAGCCTGCTCCACGTCGTGTTGCGCCGCCTGCGCCTTGTAATCCGCTGCCTCGATCTCCCGCAGCCGGTTGGTCTCCTGCAGCCGGGCGCGCTCCAGATCCTGGGGGGAGAGCAATCCCTGAGCGGCGAGTGAATCGGCTCGGATCTGATCTCTCACTGCCTGGTCGTAGTTGTCTCGAGCCTGGTGCAGCGCCGCGTCGGCCACCCGCTTGGCGTCCTCCGCCGAATGCAGGCGCGCCTCCGCCTGCTCGCGAGCCCGCGGATCGAGTGGTGCCGGGTCGAGTCGAGCCACCACCTGCCCCTTCCCTACCAGGTCTCCCTCCTTGAGCGTGATCCGCGAGAGCTGCCCGGCAAACGGCGCGGCGACGGTGTACCGGTCCCGCACGCGGGTCATCCCCTCCTCGTCGATCGTGACCTGGAGCGGTCCTCGGCTGATCGTCGCCAGTTCGATCGGAATGGGTGATGGCCGAATAATGAACGCCACCACCACCGCTACCGCGATGACGGCGATCAGCCATATCCCCCGCTTGAGCCAGCGATTCATGATCTACTCTCGGGTCTTGAGCACGGCGACCAGGTCCAGCCGGTCCACCCGCCGCCGGACGACCAGGGCCGACAGAATGGCCGCGACCACCATCACGACGACGCTGAACACATAGGTGGCGCCGCTCACCACCAGCGGCATCCGGAACAACTCGGAGCTGAACACCACGGCGATGAGGGCGTACAGCCCGAACCCCACCACCAGACCCACCGGGATCGCAATCGCGGTCAAAATGGCCTGCTCGCCCAACAGCATGGCGGAGACCTCACGCCGGGTGAAGCCGAGAACCCGGAGACTGGCCAGCTCGCGGGCCCGCTCCGAGAGGGCAATGCGAGACCCGTTATACACCATCCCCACCGCGATCACCACCGCGAAGATCACCAGCACCCGGCTCGATATCCGGCTGCTCTCCGCCAGTGTCTTTTCGAAGTTGGCGAGATCTGCCTCTCGCACCGAAACCGCCGCCACGGCCGGCATCCGCTTGAGTTCGACGTAGAGCCGCTGCGCCTGGACCGGGTCCACGGCGAGATAGGCGCCCGACATGGTGCGTTCCTCGACCAGCAAGCGGCTCAGCGCCCTCGCGTCCATCAGGGCCGCCATGCCGATCAGGTCGTCCACCAGTCCGGTGAGCACGACGGAGCGGACCGGTCGCTTTCCCTCGAGGACTTCCACCACCACGGTGTCGCCCGTTCGCACGCCGAGGATGTTCCCCAGCGCTCTGCTCAACACCAATCCGTCCGGCGGGATCGGCGTCTCCCGTTGATAGCGGTCAATTACCCGTCGCAGGTTACTGCGGGGCTCGAGACCGGTCAGGGCGATGCGGTAGGTCCGCGCCCCGAAGCGCAGCCGGACCGGCGTGCTGCGAAACGGCTCGACTTGCAGCACCCCGGGCAAGTGGCCGAGGTCGTACCGGGTCCGAAGCGCGCGCGGATCGGTGAAGATGACCGTGGCATCCATGCGCTGGCTCTCGCGGAACATGACGTCGGCCATGTAGGCCACCGCATCGTACATCCCGCGCCCCGGGACCACGGTGGCGATGGCAAACGAGAGGCCCACCACCGAGAGCGCGGCCTTGACCGGCCGGCGTCCTAGCGTCCGGGCGATCATGCGCCCTTCCGGTCCCAACCAGCGAGACAGACCGATTCGGTCCAGCAGCCCGGCCCGGAAGGTGGGCGGGGCGTCGGGTCGCATCGCCTCCGCCGGGGGGAGGCGAATCGCCCGACGCACCGCCCCCAGGGTACCGATCGCCGCCGCCAGCACCGTCACCAACAGCCCCAGGCCCACCACCCAGCCGCTGGTCACATACCGCAGCACCGGAAAGTGATAGAACTTGGCAAAGACCCCGGTCACCAGGCGCCCGAAATACAACCCGGTCGCGCTTCCTCCCCCCGCGCCGAAGGCCACCGGCGCCATCCCCAGCCACAGATAGTGCAGACCGACGGCCCGGTTCCCATAACCGAATGCCTTGAGCACCGCGATCTGATCGCGCTGAGTGTTCACCAGGCGACCCATGACCAGGTTGAGCAGAAAGGCCGCGATTCCCAGGAAGATGTACCCGATGATGAAGCCGGTGACCTGGTGCTGCTTGATCTCGTCGGAGATGAATCGATGAGAGAGCTGATCATGGCGGGCGTATGCGCCGATCCCGCCGTAGGCGGCCAGGAGGCGGTCCAGACGGGCCAGGACGTCAGATACATCGGCGTCGGGCACCAGGGCCAGAGCCAGATCGTTGAACGCGCCGTCGAGATCCAGCGCCGGCCCCAGCTGATCGCGGCGCATCCAGAGCACGCCGAACCGCCGGTTGTCCGGGAAGAGTCCACCCGCCGCGATCTCGTAGACGAACTCGGGAGAGAGCGCGACCCCCACGATGATGAGCCGCTCCCAGCGGCCGTTGATCACGGCGCCGATTCGATCACCGCTCCGAAACCGGTTGGCCAGCGCGAACCCCTCGCTCACCAGTACTTCTCCCCGGACTTCGGGGTCGGGGAGCCGGCCGCTCCGAAGATGGATGTCGTTGAGCAGCGGCCGGCCCCGGTCCGGCAGCGAGACGATGTGGCCGGTGGCGGGTTCGACCAGGCCCGGGACGTCGAGCACCACGTCGGCCACCACCCGCGACTCCGCGAGGCGAACCCCCGGAATCTCTCGAACCAGATCGAGCACCCGCTCGGGGGCACGCTTGACCGACGCGAACGCGTCGGCGAACCGATAGGCGGCGTAGTAGGCCCGCTGGGACGCGCTCAGGGAGTCGCTCATCCCCCGCATGGTGATCATCGCGGCGACCCCGCACCCGACGACCAGCCCGATCGCCACTAGTTGGCTCCTCAAATGCCAGAGATCGCGGACGAGTTTGCGGTTGAGGGCGCTCATGGGCCTTACCAGCTCAGCTCCCTCGGGGAGGCCCGACGGGGGTTCCGGGTCACCTCGGTGATCTGGCCGCTCCGCATGCGGATCACCCGGTCGGCCATCGCCGCGATGGCCGCGTTGTGGGTGATGATCGCCGTGGTGGTCCCCAGCTCCTGGTTCACCTTGGCCAGGACTTCCAGCACCAGTACGCCGGTCTCGTAGTCCAGGGCCCCGGTGGGCTCGTCGCAGAGCAGCACATCGGGCCGCTTCGCCACCGCCCGCGCGATGGCCACCCGCTGTTGCTCTCCTCCCGAGAGCTGGGCCGGGAAGTGGTCGAGCCGCTCCCCCAGGCCGACCAGCCGGAGCGCCTCGGTGGGATCCATCGGCCGCTCCGCGATCTCGGTGACCAGCGCGACGTTTTCCAGCGCCGTGAGGCTGGGGATCAGGTTGTAGAACTGGAAGACGAAGCCCACGTGTTCGCGCCGGAAGCGGGTCAGCTCCCGTTCATCCTCCTTGGTGAGGTCGTGGTCGAGGAAACCGACCGCGCCGCTGGTCGGCACGTCCAGGCCGCCCAGGATGTTGAGCAGGGTGGATTTTCCGCTGCCGGAGGGGCCGAGCAGGACCACCAGTTCGCCGCGATAGAGCTCGAGGTCTACTTCGCGGAGGGCATGGACCTCCACTTCGCCCATGCGGTAAATCTTGCTCAGCCCCCGCGCGGTGAAGACCGCGGGCGCCGTGGCTGGGATACTGGTCGCCGTCATCTCACGGTCATGGTAGAGGGCCTCGGCAACGGGGACGCTGAACCGGTAATGAAGCCGTCTTCACGAAAACTACTTCAAGTCTTCTTCAGACCGGTTTCAAGTCGCTTTCCCGATCATAGAGTCAACCGGGAGGTGGCTTATGACGAGGAAACTCCGGCTCATCGGCACGGCCGTTGGGTTGTGTCTTGGAGCGGTTGATCTCGCTGCCCAGCAACCGGGATCGGCGATCACACCAGGGGACCGGATCAGGGTCTACCGGGTGGCGGAACCGGACGGCCGGGTGACTGGAACGTTCGTGGGTCGCGACACCACTGACCTTCAAGTGGTCAGCGACGTCGCAAAGACACAGATCAGCATCCCTTTGGTCGAGGTGACCAAGCTCGAGCGATCGACGGGGCCGCACGGGCACACCCTGGCGGGGCTGGGCGTTGGCGCCGGAATCGGCCTGGGATTGGGCCTGGTCGCAGCGGGTGGGAACAATGATTGGGTCGAGATCGGTGCCGGCGAAGTCGTGCTGGGCACGGCCGTGTTTGCCGCAGCCGGTGCGCTCGTGGGAACCATCGTACGGAACGAGACGTGGGTAGAGGTACCCTTGGCCAGCATTGAGCCTCCGCCAACCGCGGCACCCGACACGACCGCCCCGATTGTTGCCCCGATCGCGGCGGAGCAATAGGCGTCTCGACGCCTAGCGCTTCTTGGCCTTTGCGGCGCGCTCCGGGGGTTTGCCCTTGGGCACTGCTGGCTTGATCGCGCCCTTGACCACAGTCCCGGCCGGCGCCTTCACCAGCATCCCCCCCGCCACGGCCCGGACGATGTCGGTCTGGCTGATCACGCCTACCAGCTTCCCATTGGCCTGGACGAAGAGCCGGTGGACCTCCCCATAGAGCATCTGCTGGGCAGCCTCCCTGAGCTCCGCTTCCGCTTCAACCATGAGCGGCTTGCGGGTCATGACCTCCTCGACCAGCACCTCCTCGCGCGATTCCGGGGTGGCGCCTTCGCCCTCGGCTTCGGCCTCCATGATGTCGCTGGACGATACCACACCGATCACGGCACCGGTCCGATCCACCACCGGGAGCCCGGAAACATGACCGTCCGCCAGCACGCGGATTGCCTCACTCAAGGTGTCGTCGCCCCGGACGGAAATGACCTTGGATGTCATCAGATCGGAGACTTTCACGGCTCCTCCTCCTTTTGCTGAAACCCGTTGAACTCAGGCGGCCCCGACCAAGGCGGTCAGCGCGCTCCGATCCGCCACCCCGACGTGGCGCCTGGTCTCCTGCCCATGGCGAAAGGCGATCAGGGTCGGAATCCCGCGCACCTGGAACTGCTCCGCCGTCCGCGGGTTGTGGTCGGTGTCGAGCTTGAGCACCAGCACCTCGCCCCGGCGCTCCGAGGCAAACTCGTCCAGCGTCGGCGCCATCACCCGACAGGGCCCGCACCAGTCGGCGTAGAAGTCCACCAGCACCGGCACTTCGGCGGTCTGGATCGTCTCCTGGAACTCCTGGTCGGACGTCTTGATCGGACGATCCAGGAGCAGCGGGCGGCTACAGCGACCACACTTGGGCCCGTCGGCCAGCCGGCTCAGGTCCGCGCGACTCAGCCCCTGACATACTGGGCAGCGAATCGTGACTCGGCGAGACGGAGTCGCAGTCGTGGTCATCGTGGTCGCCTCACTAAGGGGCGCCGAGCCGAAACTCGGCGACTGAGCATGTATCCAATCGAATGAGGTTGCCATGAAGGCCGGTTGAAGCCGGCATGGAAGCGCCTTCAGCATCCCTTCAGCCCCGGGAGGCCAGTTTGATTCATCATGGAGTCGTCTCGTGTGCGCCGGCCCATCGGCCGAGCGATGAGGAGCAACATATGACCAAGACGGAACAACTCAAGAAGGCGACCCGCCGAGCGGCTCATGCGGCGGGAGAAATGCTCAAGGACGCGAAAGACCGCTTGCAGCGCACGGCCCGGAACCGCCGGATCAAGCGCGCGGT
>Ga0335083_10011933_pt1 | contig 10417 bp, 5 predicted proteins | sample Lox_Sample_42_FD_206716 | JGI IMG/M metagenome (GOLD analysis project Ga0335083, IMG submission 206716) | Soil microbial communities from Loxahatchee National Wildlife Refuge, Florida, United States - Lox_Sample_4.2 | ecosystem: Environmental > Terrestrial > Soil > Wetlands | place: USA: Florida... | reverse complement strand
CATTGCCCCGGAACGAGCCGTGCCAGGCGCGCCGCGGCGTCCTCGGCGACCACGGCCGGCGAAGCGATCGCGGTGTGGCCGTCCCTGGGAACGAAACCCAGCAGCTGCCGCGTATGGGACAGGTCCCAACGCATCCCGGGGTTGTTGGAGACGAGGTTGACGATCGCGAAGGGCAGGTCAGGGACGTCGATCGCGGCTTGGACGCCGTCCAGAAAGTCGCGATTGGACAGCCACATCTGCTGTCCCCACATTCCGATCCCCATGCCGGCATGCGGGACGTTCTCGCCCGGGAGGATGTTGCCGATTCGGAGTGCGATGAAAGAGATGCCGGTCTCGGCCGCGAACGCCCGACCCGCCTCCTCGCAGTACAGCTTGCTGACTGCATAGGGGTTCAGCGGCGTCGGCGGCAGCGTCGTGGTCACGAGGACATCGGCGAAGCGATACCCCGCCATGATCTGGTTGGTACTGGCAAAGATGACGCGCCGAACGCCGGCCTCACGCGCGGCGCGCAGCACGTTGGCGGTCGCGACGATGTTGCCCTGGTGCACCTTGGCCCAGGTCGAGGTCGGCAACGGCTCGGCGGCGAAGTGCAGCACCGTAGAGGCGCCCTCAAAGTGATGCACCCACGCCCGGTCGTAGTTCGCGAGGTTCGCGACGCTGATGTCGTCGCCGCCGACGAGGTCCAGGCAGCGCAGCGCGTACCTGTTCCTGAGGGACGCGGCGAGCTTTCCGCCGAGGTTGCCGCGCGCACCCGTGACAACGATCGTCTGGCTAGTGGACATGGGTGCGCTCCTTGCGGCGGAGAGATCGGGTAGGCGACACGGGTACTGGCTTCCTCTGGTGCTCGTATGCCTACGCTACACGCTTCGTCGCCGCATGAGCGAGGGTGTCGCGAATCCAGCGCGCGCAGGCGATCGAGTGATCGAACAGCGAGTAGCGCGCGCCCTGTCCGTAATCGGTGAAGGGAATGAATTCGGTCGAGACCAGCTGCAGCGCGCTCGCAGCCGACGACTCGTGGTATTCAGCCAGTTGCCGGACGACTTCCTTCCAGGGTTCGAGCGCTGCCGCATCCCACGATGAGTGCCACTCGCCCGGACGCGGTTCGAGGAACGGATACTGAACTCCACGTCCGACGAGGTCCTTGGGATGAAGGGACGAGGGGAGGGCGTCGAGCGACGCATGCTTCGCAAGCACGTTGCGCGGGTTGTTTGGAACGGCGGCCCGCGCATGACAATGCGCGACCCACCCCTGCTGGATCCATTGCTTGCAGATGCTGCCAGGCGCGAACGGGTTCAGCACCAGCTCGCCCGCCGCGACGGCCGCGCCGAGTCCGAACACCTCGAGCTCGCGCTCGTTGCCGATCTTGAAGATGACGTGTGAGTGGTCGAGCGTGATCCGGAAGGGCAGGCCGCGGGCGACAACCAGCGCCGCCACCTTGGCAACGCGTCGAAAGTCCTCGGACCACATGTTGATGTGGACCTCGAAGGCGGGCAGGCAGCCGATCGTCGCGCCGACGTCGTACGCCCGAGCGTAGGCATCCGCGACTTCCTGGTCGGTCACCAGCCGTCCGTCCGCATGGTCCATCATGACCTGCACGTTATGGACGATGCTGCCGAGCTCGGCGCCGATGCGCAGGTTCTCCTCGAGCAAGGTCTCGTCGCGGCCCAGCGTGTACCACCAACCACCCGCAAGGATGGGCAGGTCGAAGCGTTCGCTGAGCCGCCGATACTCCGAAACCTGATCTTTCGCGGGGGTCTTGTCCAGGTAGTCGAAGGTGCCCGACTCCTTCACCATCTGGAAGATCGTCGGCAGATCAGGCGGCCGCGACATCTCGTGCCGCACGGCGGCCTCGACGGTCCCGATCCGAATGTTGGTCACGGTCGCCATGCGCGCTCCCGCCTGGAGCCGCGCGACGCGGGGCAGGCGAACAATTGCTGGCCAGTAGTGCCGTCGACCCTACGCGACCTGAGCCAGCGCCCGCTCGACGGCGTCCAGCGTCAATGCCACATCCGCCTCGGTGTGCGTCGAGGAGACGAACCACGTGCCGCGCGACGTCGGGCGGACGCCGTTCTCGAGAAGCGTCGAAAGAAAGGACGCGAGCCGCTTCGAATTCGCGGCCGTGTAGGTCGCGTAGTCGTAGATCGGGCGGTCGGCGAAGCACGTATGGAACGCCGACGGCAAGCCCGTCACCTGCAGGTTCGCTCCGGCCCTGCGCCCGGCGGCTGCTATTCCGTCTATCAGCGACTTGCCGACCGCATTGATCCGCTTGTAGGCCGCGTGGTCGCTCGCAGCGAGTTCGCGCAGCGAGGCAAGCGCCGCCGACAGGCTGACCAGATTCGCGTTGTAGGTGCCCGAATGATTGACACCGCCGGTCGCGAACATCTCCATGATGTCACGGCGACCTGAGAGCGCGGCCACGGGAAACCCTGCGCCCAGCGCCTTGGCCCACACGGACAGGTCGGGCTGGATGCCAAACAGCTCCTGCGCGCCGCCGGGAGCGACGCGAAACCCGGTGATCACTTCGTCCATGATCAGCACGATGTCGTGGGCCTTCGTCACGCGGCGAAGGTGCTCGAGGTAACCCGGCCTCGGCATGATGCCGCCGGTGTTGAACATGATTGGCTCGGTGATGATCGCGGCGATCCGCGACGCATTCGGCACGACGTAGCTGTCGATCGCCGCGACGTCGTTCCAAGGCAATACCGCGAAATCGTCCGATGCGTGTCGCGACTGTCCGGCGGACTGCAGGTGCCGCGGCCGCGGGAGCGGACTTCCTTCGGCCGCCACCGGGCCGTTCTGGTTGATCAGGACGTTGTCGAACCACCCGTGATAGTGACCTTCGAATTTGATGACCTCGGCACGGCCGGTGTGAGCGCGCGCGACGCGAATCGCCGCCTGGACCATCTCCGAGCCACTGAGACCGAAGCGGACGAGCTCCGCCGATTTCACGCACTGGCAGAACTCGTTCGCGAGCTCGAGCTCGAGCTTGTGCTGCCCCGCGAACAGCTGACCGAGCGCGAGTGTGCGCGTCACTTCCGCGATCACCGCGGGCGGCGCGTGCCCAAGGATCGTAGGTCCCATTCCGAGTGCATAGTCGACGTAGATGTTCCCGTCGACGTCCGTCAGGTGTGAGCCGCTGCCGCTCGCGAAGCAGACGGGCGCGTTGCTCAGCCGTACATTGCTGTTGACGCCACCCGCAATGCGGGCCTTTGCCAGCTCGTGGTAATGACGAGATGCAGTCGCGGCCGGAGTTCCGCGGCTTTGCTGATTCGCTTTTGTCATTCCGGTCGCCCCTCGATATTCATCGCCGACGGCGCCAGTTCCGCACTGGCCTGAGTTTTGGGATACATCGGCCCAAGAAGTATCTCACATCTTGGAACGTTAGAATCAAGCTGCGGAAGCACTCTCCGGAACTCCCGGAGCGTGTGGCTCGCGAGCCACAGCCCGAGCCGCGGTACAGTCCTACGCGCGTCAATGCCGCAGAAATGCGCTATTTGCGCTGTTTTCAGTGGAATGCGCTCCATGCACAGGCGCATATCCGCCACTTGCGGGCGCTTGCGTTCGCGATTGTCTGTAGTACTATGACGTGCGACGGCAGTTCCACAGTGTGGGACCCTCATCGGATACCAGATCCAAACAAGGGGGAAAGATGAAGAGCACAGGTCTGCGCCTTTCGAGCGCAATTAGCTTCGCGCTGTATGCAGGTCTCTCGAACTGTGCCGCGAATGCCGCCGACGCGCCGGCCACGACCGCGACACTCGAGGAAGTGGTCGTGACGGCCCAGCGACGCGAGGAAAACATCAGCCGCGTCCCGATCAGCATCTCCGCATTCAGCCAGGCCGATCTCGACCAGCGCGACATGAAGACGCTCGGCGACATCGCCGCGTCGACGCCCGGCGTCGATTTCCGCCCGGTCGGCTATTCGAACTGGTTCACGATCCGCGGCATCTCGCAGAATGCCGGCGGCGGCGTCGCGGGCCTCGGCCCGAACACGACCGCGCTGTACGTCGACGATGCGCCTCTGCAGGCGCGCTACGCCAATGCCGCGGTGCCGACCGCCGTGCCGTACGTGTTCGACGTCGACCACGTCGAGGTGCTGCGCGGCCCGCAGGGCACGCTGTTCGGCGCGAGCGCCGAGGGCGGCGCCATTCGCGTGATCTCGCATGCGCCGTCACTGACCGAGTTCTCCGGCATGATGCGGGCGGGCGCCTCGCAGATCGATGGCGGTGGGATCAACACCGAGGTCGGCGCGGCCGTTGGCGGCCCGATCATCGAGAACGTGCTTGGCTTCCGCGTCAGCGGCTGGACCCAGCATGACGGCGGCTTCGTCGACCAGAACGCCGAGCTCCTCGGCCAGCCCCCCGCCAACGCGATTCCCCGCGGCCAGAATGCCGGCGAGCTGCTGCCGGGCATCTTCGGCGGCTACAAGGACACGAACGTCAACCGTGGTGACACCTATTCGGCGCGCGCGGCGTTGCTGTGGAAGCCGAACGACGTCGTCACGATCGAGCCGGCGATCTACTACCAGCGGCACGAGCAGAACAGCGCGGATCTCTTCGATCCCACGATCGGCGACCCGTCCGGCGGGCGCTTCATCTCCTCGCGCATCCTGCAGCAGCCGATCTACGACTCCTTCTATACCCCGTCGTTGAAGATGACCTTCGACCTCGGCTGGGCGACCGTGACCAGCTTGACCAGCAACCTGAAGCGGGCCGACAGCCAGGGTTACGACTACACCCTGGTGCTGCCGCCGGCGTTCGGCTGGGCGCTGCCGACCTCGCCGGCCGACGCCGAGCCCGTGATCGTCGGCACGAACCAGAGCAACTTCACGCAGGAAGTCCGCCTGCAGTCGCCCGCCAGCAGTGAGCACCTGCACTGGACGGTCGGCCTCTACTACTCGAGCCTGCACCAGCACGACTTCGAGACGGCGGAAGGCCCGACCTATCCTCAGCTGACGCTGCAGAATACCGGCATGACGATGGAGGAATACTTCGGCGAGGGCCTCGTCGATGGCGACCTGACCTACATCTCGAGCCAGTTCATCGTCGACAAGCAGAAGGCGATCTTTGCGAATGTCGACTACGACATCACCCAGCACATCCAGGTGTTCGGCGGCGCGCGCTACGAGAAACAGGAGAACACCTACCGCACGACTTCCGACGGCGCCCTGGCCGGCGGACCGAGCGACATCACGGCGAGCAGCAAGGGCAGCGTGACGTCGCCCAAGGCGGGCCTCAACTGGAAGATCGACGACACGACGCTCGTCTACCTGTCGGCGGCAAAGGGTTATCGGCCGGGCGGCGCGGGCATCCCGGTGCACCTCAACACCCAGGCCTGCACCGACCAGCTCAACCAGCTCGGCGGCACGTCGAACTACGACGCCGACACGCTGTGGAGCTACGAGCTCGGCCTCAAGACGCAGATGTTCGACCACCGCCTGTCGATCGAAGGTAGCGTCTACCACATCGACTGGAAGAACATCATCAGCGCGGTGCACGTCCCTCTTTGCGCGACCCACATCTCGAAGAACCTGGGTGACGCGACGAGCGACGGCTTCGACCTGTCGATCAAGGCAATTCTGTCGAACTCGTTCTCGGCGGGCCTGTACGTCGGCTACACGAACGCGCACTACTCCAGCGACTCGGCGATCTTCGGCGAGACCCTGGCGCGCTCGGGCGAGGCGATTTCGGACATCGCCCCGTGGAACATCACGGCCGAGCTCAACTACCAGACGCTCATCTCTGACAAGGTGACGGGCTACTGGCGGCTCGAGGACCGTTACACGAGCAAGAACAACAAGCTCGTGCCGGCCGAGGACCCGACGACCGTGAGCTACGATCCGTTCGTAACCACGAACCCGTCGGTCAACCAGCTGAACGGCCGCATCGGCGTGAAGTGGGGCTCCGGCTCCGACCTCGCGCTGGTCGCGACCAACCTGCTGAACTCGCACCCGATCCTCAACGAGCAGATCTTCCTGATCAACATCACCTCGGGTGCTTTCACGATCCGTCCGCGGACGATCGGGCTGACCTACAGCTACCACTGGTAAGCTAACCCGCAAACGACGGACCCGGACTTCCTTCAGGCGCACGGCATGCTCAGGCAGCGTGCGCCGGGAGAAGGTTCGGGCTTGTACACGGCGTCCTGACGAGTACTCCATGACCATGCATCTGGACCCCGTGTCGAGCAACAGCCCGGCGTCGCTGCACGCCTCGGCGCCGCCCGTCGACCCGAAGTCGTACAACCTCCTGTACGTCCTCGGGATCGCCTGCGTCGCATCCGCGGGCGGATTCCTGTTCGGCTATGACCTCGCGCTGATCGCCGGCGCGCTGCCGTTCCTGGTCCGCGATTTCCACCTCTCCTCGACCATGTCCGGCTGGACGGCGGGCAGCGCCAGCATCGGCGCGATCCTCGGCCCGCTGATCGGACTCTGGTTCGCCGACGCGATCGGGCGCCGCCGGACGATGATGGCCGCCGCCATCCTGTTCGTCGGCTCGACCATCGGCTGCGCCGTGGCCGATTCGATCTGGCAGTTCACGTTCTGGCGCGTGGTCGGTGGCATGGGCGTCGGCCTCGCGATGATTTCCTGCCCGATCTACATTGCCGAGCTCTCTCCGCCTCACTTGCGCGGGACGCTGGTCAACGTCAACCAGTTGGTGGGCGTGATCGGCATCAACCTTGCCGTTGTCGCGGGCTATCTCGCGTCGGAGTTCGGCGGTGGATGGCGCGTGATGTTCGCCTCGCAGGGCATTCCCGTCGCATTCCTGATCATCGGGCTGATGATGGTCCCGGAGAGTCCGCGCTGGCTCGCCGCAAAGGGTCATACGGAGCGCGCGCTGGCGGTACTGAAGCGCATCAACGGACTCGAGCGCGCACGACGCGAGCTCGACGAGATCATCGAGGACGTGAAGGCGACCCCGTCGGCCGGCGCCGCCGAGGTACTGAAGCCCTACTGCCGCCAGCCGCTGAAAGTCGCGATCATCATGATGATCTTCTCGCAGATCAACGGCGTGAACATGATCCTGCTGTACGGGCCCACCATCCTCAACGATGCCGGCATCTCGTTCGGATCGAACTCGATCCTTTCGGCGCTGCCGACCTATCTCACGATCTTCGTCGCGACGCTGATCTCGTTCCCGCTGATCAATCGCTACAGCCGGCGCGGCCTGATGATCGCAAGCGTGCTGGGAATGGCCGCCAGCCACCTGCTGATGGCGACCCTGCTCGCCGTGCACGCGCCGGCGCTGACGGTTCTGATCCCGATGATGCTGGGCGCGGGCACGTTCACGCTTGGCCTCGCGCCTCTCAGCTGGATCATCGTTTCCGAGATCTTCCCGAACCGCGTGCGCAGCCCGGCGCTCGCAGTGGTCTGCGTCTTCCTGTTCGGTTCGTCCGCGATCACCGTACAGCTCTTTCCGATGGCGATGGACTGGCTCCGGCAGACGACGGGCACGCCGGCCCTGATGTACGTGGTATTCGCGGCCATCTGCACGTCGTGCGCCGTGTTCACGTGGAAGGTGATGCCGGAGACGAAGGGCGTAAGTCTCGAGGTGATCGGCGAATTCTGGCGCGCGCGGGCGGCGGGCAAACAGCACGCCGGTTGAAATCCGCGGCGTCGCGCGCTCCTACGCTTACGATGGGTGCGGCGAACTCGCGCGGCACGATGGCCGCGCGTGCGCGCTCCCGCTCAGGGGTAGGGCTTGATGGGCGGCATCGAATGCTCCGCCAGCTCCGAGACGATCTCGCGCATCTCGCGCGCCACGTCGGCGGTCTTGGACATCGGAAACCGCGAGGTAATGCCGCTGACGCTGATGGCGTACTGGACGCGCGCGGCCGGGATCACAATCGCGACGCAGCGTCCTTCGACGTCATTCTCCTGGTCGTCGATGGCGAATCCATGCCGGCGCACGAGTTCCAGGTGCTTGATGAAGTCGGACGCGCGCGTGATCGTATTGGCAGTGCGCCGCGGCAGGCCGGTCCGCTGCAGCAACGCCCGCACTTCGGCCTCCGGGAGCTGCGCCGCGATGGCTTTGCCGAGCGCCGTCGCATGAACCATGTCGCGATCACCGACGCGCGCCGCCAGACGAACGGTCTTCGGGCTCTCGACGATGTCCAGATAGACGATGTTGTCACCCGAGAGGATGCCGAGATTCACCGTCTCGTCGAACCGGTCCCTCAGGCGTTCGAGATAGGGGCGGGCGCGCAGGACGAGCAACGGTGTCTCGTTGCTCGCGAGGCTGACGATGCGCGCGCCGAGGCGATAGGTGCCCGATTGAGCATCACGCTCGAGGAATCCCTCCTGTACCAGCACCTCGAGGTACCGGTGGACGGAGCTCTTCGGCATTCCGGTGGCGGCGACGAGCTGCAGCAGCGTCGCGCCCGTATTGGCGGCAGCCCCGACCTCGCGCAGGACCAGGCAGGTCCGGCGGATGGCACGGGTTCCCGCGATCGACTGGGCGTCGTCGGCGGCTACTGCGCGGCTGGATGATTTTGGCAAATACAACCACTCCTTGGTATTTGTGGGACGCGGAGTCTAGCCTCTGGACTCTACCGGAACTCACTGCCGGAAGGTAGATACGATGGACGGTGCGTGCGGTGCTGTAATCCCCGCGCGACAGGGCAATAGCGAGATGGGGTGCGCAATGCCTTCGCCGCCGCGCGACCGCGGCCGTGCAGAGTGAGTGCGGGCAAAAGTCGGGTGGGTTCAGTGCCGGTGTGGAGAAATGTCATGACGAACAAAGCAAGGGGCTCGGCAAGCGGTGGCGGTGACGGCGGCGCGCGGCCCGCCCGACTCCGTTCCAGGAGCTGGTTCGACGATCCCGATCACGCCGACATGTCGGCCCTGTACCTCGAGCGATATACCAATTTTGGCCTGTCGGTCGACGAGCTGCAGTCGGATCGGCCGATCATCGGCATCGCGCAGACCGGCAGCGACCTGGCACCGTGCAACCGCCACCACCTGGTACTTGCCGCCCGCGTCAAGGACGGCATCCGCGAGGCCGGCGGGATCCCGCTGGAATTCCCCGTGCATCCGATCCAGGAGACGGGCAAGCGACCGACCGCCGCGCTCGACCGCAACCTGGCCTACCTCGGATTGGTCGAGCTCCTCTTCGGCTACCCGCTGGACGGTGTCGTGCTCACGACCGGCTGCGACAAGACGGTCCCGGCGGGACTGATGGCCGCCGCAACGGTGAACATCCCGGCCATCGCGCTACCGGTAGGACCCATGCTGAACGGCTGGTACAACGGCCAGCGCGTGGGCTCCGGAACGATCGTCTGGGAGGCGCGCCAGAAGCTCGCCACCGGGCGCATCGATCGCAAGGAGTTCATGCGCATGGTGGTGGCGTCGACACCGTCGACCGGCTACTGCAACACCATGGGCACCGCGTCGACGATGAACAACCTGGCCGAGGCGCTCGGCATGACGCTGCCCGGCTCCGCGGCCATCCCCGCCCCGCACCGGGACCGCCAGGAAGTTGCGTATCACACGGGCCGGCAGATCGTCGAAATGGTGTCGGCGGACCGCAAACCCTCGGACATCCTGACCCGCGAGGCGTTCATCAACGCAATCCGCGTCAACTCCGCGATCGGCGGCTCCACCAACGCGCCGATCCACCTGTGCGCACTCGCACGCCATGTTGGCGTCGACCTCTCAATCGACGACTGGCAGGCCTACGGATTCGACGTGCCGCTCCTCGTCAATCTGATGCCCGCCGGTGAATACCTCGGCGAGGACTACTTCCGCGCCGGTGGCGTTCCGGCGGTCGTCGGCGAGCTGATGCGCAGGGGGCTCATCCAGGAGCAGGCGCTGACGGCGAACGGCCGGACGATCGGTGACAACTGCCGCGAGGCCCGCACGCTGGATCAGCGAGTCGTTCGAAGCATTGACGAGCCGCTCAAGGTCGCGGCGGGATTCCGGGTGCTGCGCGGCAACCTGTTCGATTCCGCGATCCTGAAGACGAGCGTGATCTCGGACGCGTTCCGCCAGCGCTATCTCTCGAATCCCGCCGATCCCGACGCGTTCGAGGGCCGGGCCGTTGTCTTCGACGGCCCGGAGGACTACCACGCCAACATCGACAACCCGGCGCTCGCAATCGACGAGGACACGCTGCTGGTGATGCGGGGCGCGGGACCGGTCGGGTACCCGGGATCCGCAGAGGTCGTGAACATGCAGCCGCCGGCCGCGCTGATCGCCGCGGGCGTCAGCGAGCTTCCGTGCATGGGCGACGGACGACAGTCCGGAACGTCCGGTTCACCATCCATCCTCAATGCGTCGCCCGAGGCCGCCGTCGGTGGCGGCCTCGCGCTTCTGCGCAGCGGCGACCGGATCCGCATAGACCTGCGCAACGGTACCGCCAACGTCCTTGTCACCGACGAGGAGCTGGCCCGCCGCCGGCAGGAACTCGCGGTGACGGGC
>Ga0335083_10011932_pt1 | contig 10418 bp, 10 predicted proteins | sample Lox_Sample_42_FD_206716 | JGI IMG/M metagenome (GOLD analysis project Ga0335083, IMG submission 206716) | Soil microbial communities from Loxahatchee National Wildlife Refuge, Florida, United States - Lox_Sample_4.2 | ecosystem: Environmental > Terrestrial > Soil > Wetlands | place: USA... | reverse complement strand
TGTTCAAGAACTACCTGGAAGCGAGGTGTGTCAGCTTCCTGCAGCCGGACTGTACGCGGCTGGGCGGGGTGAGCGAGTTTCTGACGGTGAGCCTGTTGGCGCGCAAGTATGGAGTTCCAGTAGTTCCTCACGTCGGCGACATGGGACAGATTCACCAGCATCTTGTTCTCTTCAATCACATCGCCATGGGACACCCGGAAGTGCTTCTCGAACATATTCCTCACCTGAACGGTCACTTTGTGAACCCAGCCGAGGTGATCGGCGGACGCTATCGAACACCACAGGAGCCGGGAAGCAGCTCAGATCTCTATGAATAGCAATTTCGCCGGCATTGTTCTTGCACTTGCGGGAGGTGTGCTGGTTGGAAACTGCATGCTTCCTCTGAAACGGATTCGTATCTGGCCATGGGAATGCACGTGGCTGGTATTCAGTCTGGTCTCTCTTCTTTTCGTGCCATGCCTGATCGCATATCTGACGATTCCCGAGTGGCCACGGCTCTATGCATTGATCTCGTTTTCTGACCTGCTGCCGTCCTTGCTGCTCGGTTTTGGTTGGGGTATTGCGCAGGTTCTCTTTGGAATATCGGTCGTTCGCCTGGGGATGGCGCTTGCTTTCACGATCATCGTTGGGCTCGGTACGGTCTTCGGAACGCTGGTTCCCCTCGTCCTTCTGCATAACGGCGAACTCACGACCGGCAGTTCTCAGTTACTGATCGCCGGATGCGGTTTGATGATTCTCGGTGTAGCTCTTTCCGGATATGCGGGAAAGCTGCGCGAACGGCCTCGACGAGAGCAGACACAGGGCTACATGTCTGGATTGAGCATTGCCGTCTTATCCGGAGTGTTATCGTCCATGCTCAACCTCTCACTTGCTTTTGGCGGGCCTATCGCTCAGATGGCTGCGAGCAGAGGGGTGGCGACGGCAACTGCGGTCTTTGCTGTATGGCCCGTTGCGCTCGCCGGGGGACTCATTCCCAACCTTGCCTACACGGCTTATCTCCTGAGAAAGAATCGAAGCTGGGGAATGTTGATGCGGTCCTCGGAAGATGGCTTACTCAGTTTGTTGATGGGGCTGCTCTGGATCGGCGCCGTCGCCATTTACGGCCTGTCGACCCGCTACCTTGGGCGGTTGGGAGATTCTGCGGGTTGGGCAATTTACCAGATCACGATGGTTCTTACGGCAAACGCAGGCGGTATCGTAGCAGGTGAGTGGAAATCGGCAAATCGCCGCGCTCTCTTCGTGCTCGCTTCTGGCGTGTTTGTTCTGGTTCTCGCCACGATTGCAACGGCAGTTTCGACCCGATGAAGCTCGTGCTAGTCTCGTCTACGGGATTTCTTGAACGATGGAGATTACAGATACTCAGAATGATACTTCGCTACTGATTAAACAAAGTCTCGCTGCAAAACTGCGAGAAGAGATCATCGAGGGACATCTTGCGCCCGGCCAACGCATTATTGAGGGTTACTGGGCGCGAAAATTCGGCGTGGCACAAACCTCTGTCCGCGAAGCTATCAACCTTCTCATCAGCGAAGGCTTCGCAACCAAGGCTTCTGGCCGCAGTGCGCGGGTTACCTCTTATTCTGAAGCTGATATTGCCCAAATCTACGAGCTGAGAGGCGCGCTCGAAGGACTGGCTGCGCGGTTGACGACGCAGATCCAGCCAGATCTCGAGCCGCTTGAGACTGCTCTCAAAGAACTCCGCAAAGCCACAAAGGGCGGCGATATTCGGATACTCATCGAAGCCGATCTTAACTTTCATCTGCGTCTCTGTGAACTTTCCGGGAATCGATTTTTGTATTCCCAGATGCGCACGCTGCTTATCCCGCTTTTTGCCTTTGTCGCAATGAGAGTTGTGCAAAGGCACCAAACCGCGGAGGCGTGGGAGTCTGACCTGGACCGGCACAAGCGCATCATCGAATTGATTCGCGAAGGAGACCCTTTTGCAGCTGAGTTTGCGGTCCGCGGCGCTATGCAGCAGTTTGCCAGGAGAGCCGATGCTATCTGGCAAAGGAAAGATACTTGAATGCGCTATTGTGTCTGCTGGAGTGTGTCCAGCGCTTTGAGCGCCTGCGTGATGTCGGCATCTTTGGGAGCCAGCTTTTGCGCCTCGAGCAGTTCAGATCGGCCGTTGTTATAGTCGCCGGCACGGCAATAAATCAGACCGAGGTCTTTGTGCAGCACCGGCAGGGCGCTGCAATTTCCGCAAACGTTGAGCGCCTCTTTGAGCTGAGAGATAGCCTGCGGCCAGTCGTGCGCGTCGGCGGATGCGAGCGCGAAATTGCCAAGCGTGGAGGCCCTGTCTGTGATGTGTTCCTGAGCCTGCAGAGTTTCGAATCGAGCTTCAAGGTTCTTGGCTTCTTCTGGATTTGACTTCTTCAGCAGGCGCGCGAGGCTATAGAGCGCTTCGTTATACTGAGGACGAATCTCGATGGCCTTCCGCCATTGCTTGACGGCGCCTGCCGTATCGCCCTTGCGCTGCAGCTCCTGTCCAAGCATGAAATATGCTTCTGCATAGTCAGGCTTTGCGGGACGGCCTTCTCGAACTGCGCAATAGCTGCATCGGTTTGGTCGGCCTGCCGTGAAATCAGGCCTAGGAGATACCAGGCTTCCGCCTGACTTGGATCCAGATGTACAGCGGCACGTTGCCGGACCATGTGGTCGTGGATCCGCGCGGCAAGATTGCGCACAATGTTGGCACGAACTGCCGCCTGCTCAGCCGGCGATTGAAAGACGGATACTCGAACTCCCAAAAAATCTTCCTAACCGCAAAGCCATAATCCTGTCTAATGCGCTGAATGGGGAATGACGACTACGAGCTCATCCGGGCCGTTCTAGCCGGAGATAAGGACGCTTATGGCCAGCTTGTCATACGCCACAGCCAAAGTGTCTTTCGTGTCGCGTTCCGTATTACGGAAAACGAGGCGGATGCCGAAGAGGTCGTGCAGGAAACATTCCTCCGCTGTTATAGCAAACTGAAAGACTTCGACGCTCGCGCTAATTTTCGAACTTGGATTTACCGAATCGCTATGAATTGCGCACTCGATATTTTGAAGAAGCATAAGAGCCAGGCCGCGATGCCAATCGCTGAGGAATATGACAGCGAGCAGTCGACAGTACAACTGGCGGATCGCTCAGCCGGTCCAGACCGTCTGTTGCTGAGTCAGGAGATTGAAGCACGGAGAAAGGCGGCAATGGAGAAGCTTACGCCTACCGAACGCGTCGCGTTCGCGCTCCGCCACATGGAGGACCGTTCTACGGAAGAGATTGCGACGGCACTTGGAATCGCGCCGAACTCGGCCAAACAGGCAGTCTTCCGCGCCGTACAGAAATTGCGCGCTTCGCTTGCGCCGCTTTGGGTGAAGTCATGAAGCACTTAACTGAAGAAGAAATGATCGAGCACTACTACTCTGAAGATTTCTATAAGGCTGAGACCGAGATACATCTTCAGGCATGCAAGCCGTGCTCGCAGGCTTATGCAGAGCTTGGCAAGCTGCTTGGGAGTGTTCGTGCTCCAGAGGCACCTGTACGTGGTCCGGAATATGGTGAGCAGGTATGGCAGTCAATCCGTGGATCGCTACCTCGCTATCAGCCAAAGCCGAAAGCCAGGCTCTTCCACTGGCCTCAGCTTGTGTATACGGCTGCATGTCTACTGTTGCTGGCCGGCGCATTCCTGGCCGGAAGAATATGGGAGCACACGCACACGAGACCTACGGTTGCCAGCAATCCACAACAGGCGAAAGAGCGCGTTGTTCTTTTCGTCCTCGACAATCACCTCGACCGTTCGGAGCGGCTCCTCGTTCAGCTGAACCACGCCGCCGACGATAAGGGAAATGTGGATCTGCCATTGCAAGCGGAGGCCAAGCAACTGCTCACCGACAATCGCTTATACCGCCAGAGCATTACTCAGACCAATGACCCTGTGCTCGCTGCCGCACTTGATCATCTGGAACGCGTGCTGCTTGAGGTGGCGAACTCGCCAGACGGTCTGGACAGTGCGGAAATAGCGCGCATTGAGAAAGAGATGAACACGCAGGGTTTGCTCTTCCAGATCCGCGTTCTTCGCACGAGGGTTTCTGAACAAACAGCAAATGCTCAAGCTCTCCGGAAAGGAGCAACTCTCTAAATGAAAACAAAACAATGGCTCTACCTGTTCACAATCTGCGTCATCTTGTCGCTTTCAATTCCGTCTGCCTCGGGTCTCAATTTTCAGCCCACAGAAGGTGATGCCCAAGCAAATGCAACCGAGGATCAGTTGTATGCCAACGCAACGCGCGCCATCAATGAGAGCCGCTGGTCCGATGCGGAGTCATTGCTGAACCAGGTCATCGATCAACATGGGCGCCGAGCCGATGGCGCCATGTACTGGAAAGCATATGTGGAAAATAAGGAAGGTCGCTCTTCCGATGCTTTAAGGACGTGCGCCGATCTGCGCCAAGCCTATCCAAAGAGCAACTGGCTCAAGGAATGCAATGCGCTGGAGATAGAGATTCATGGCAAGAGCGGCACTCCAGTTCAGCCACAGGCGGAGCAGGATGAGGATCTCAAGTTACTCGCTTTGAACTCTCTCATGCAGAGCGGAGACGCGAACGCTTTGCCGATTCTCCAGCATATCCTGGAAGGGCAGCAGTCCGAGAGGCTGAAAGAACGCGCCCTCTTTGTGCTGGCGCAGGACCAGTCGAAACCCGCACAGGGTCTGATGGGTCAGATCATCCGTGGCGAAAAAGACCCGGATTTGCAGATCAAGGCAATCCGCCTGCTCGCGGCAACCAGGGGAAGTCAGTCCGCTGACATACTCGCGGACGTCTATGGAAGATCGAGCAATCAGTCTGTCAAGAAAGCTGTTCTCGATTCCTACTTAATCATGGGCGCACCCGACAAGTTAGTGCAGGTGGCGCAGCACGAATCCAATCCCGAACTTGCAAAGCATGCTGTCAACGAACTCGGCGCACTTGGAGCTGTCTCGCAGCTGTCGACGATGTATCAGGCAACAAACAGCAAGGACCTGAAGATGGCGATCATCAATGCGTTTGTTGCCACGGGCAGCAAGGGAGCAGACGCACTCGGCGCAATCGCCTCGTCGGAGCAGGATCCTGAACTTCGCCGCAGGGCGATTCGCAACATGGGGGTGACTGGAGGACCTTCCACGGCTCCAACCCTTTTGTCGATCTATTCCAAGAGCACGGATGAAGAATCGAAAAAAGCCGTTATCGACGCGCTCTTTGTTGCCGGGGACTCGCATGATCTCATCCTCCTGGCACGCGCGGAAAAAGACCCCTCCACCAAACGGGATATCGTCGGAAAGCTCGCCATAATGCACGACAAGGAAGCCACCGATTACATGATGGAAGTTCTCAGCAAATAAGGAGATGGCATGAAGAGGCATCTGGTTGCAATCGTTATCTTCGCATCCACTGTTGCGCTTCTCGCGCAGCAACCCAAGGTCAGCAATACTCAGTTCACCGTGGAACCAATAGGAGGGACTCTCACCGCAACGGTGGACCGATTTCGCCACTCGGCTGAGCAGCTCTGGCTTGGATATGAAGTGCCGGCTCTTCCACAATCGCATCTATCTACGTGTTCGAACTGGTCTGATTCATCAACGATGGACGATGGATGTTGCGGTGAATATCGACTGGAAGACACGGGCAATTACAGCATGAATCGGGGCGACCGCGCTCCGGTCGCACAAAATATTTATGTTCTCCTTCGACTCGACCATGATCAGATCATGAGGGTTCGGCCGGTGATGGCCGGTTGCCACCTCGATGCGGGCGGTGTCCCCTTTACATGGATAACAGGCGTTAAGCCGGAAGAAAGCGTTGCATTTCTTGCACAAGCTGCAACGCAGGCATCGGACTCCAATCGGTCCCGCATTGTTGATGGAGCGCTTCTGTCAATAAGCTACCATGCATCGCCTGAAGCCACGCACGCGCTCGCGGAGATCGCGTCGTCGGCCTCGAACGCGATGCACACTCGAGAGCAGGCCGCCTTTTGGCTTGGCGTACAACGTGGGCATGAGGGTTTTGTAGCTTTGCAGTCGCTGGAAAAGCAAATTACCGACCCTTCTCTGCGGGAGAAACTGCCCTTTGATTTTTCTCAAAACTCTGACCCTGCGGCGATGGATGAATTGCTGCGCATGGCGAAGTCCGACCCCGAAACGAAAGTTCGTGAACAGGCGCTGTTCTGGCTGGCGCAAAAGGCTGGAAAGAAGGCAACAGCAGCACTCACCGACGCCATACAGAACGATCCTGAAACAGATGTAAAGAAGAAGGCTGTTTTTGCCCTAAGCCAGTTGCCGAAGGATGAGGGTGTTCCACAATTGATTCATGTGGCAGATACCAACTCGAATCCAGCGGTTCGAAAAGAAGCATTTTTCTGGCTTGGGCAGTCTCAGGATCCCCGCGCATTGGCATATTTGGAGGAAGTGCTGAAGCGATAGCCTTCATACTCACGCTTCAGGGGTTTGGATGCGCGGCGAGAATAAATTCAGTTCCGAGAAGATATTGATAGAGCGAATCCAGGGGCCCTGACGGATGCAAGTTGTCGGCAGTGACGATTCCATCTGTCTCTGTCCATTTCCATCCAGTCAGTTGCGCAGCTTTTGCTCTCCTCTCCAGGTCTTCGGCTCTCATGGGATACACACTAAGGCGAACATTTTGCGTGAAAAGCCGCGCAAGCGCTTCCAGCAGGCTCCCTGCCAAGGTTTTGTAGCTGTCTTCGAAAAAAAGCACTACGACTGTGAGTCCCATCGCGAAGTGAATGCGCGACTTGGTGTAGCGGTTCGCGAATGCACTCATCGCGTAGAGTTCCCGGCCACTAAAGAGCATCACCCCGTAACCTAGCCCTTGTAGACACGCAACATGGTCAAGGATGTCCTTGATCGATGCCTCCTTGTCCGGAGTACTGCTGTCGGCGACTGAGAGACAGAACAACCCGAGTCCGCCTTTGGTCTCCTGCAATTCCTCAGCGGGAAGCTGTGCCAGAGTATCTTCAATCATGCTTGCATGAAGGCCAGTTACGTTGTCGAACCTTCCCGGCGCCAGCACCAAAGATCGTTTGTAAAGGATTTCGTTCGCGGGCACCAGTTGGCTGTCTGCCGGAAACACCACAGCCTCGGCATACCCACCAACAACCAAAAAAGCATGCACCTCATCGCGATCCCAATTGCTGAATGCGGGTCCGCTCCATTCCACGCAGTCAATCTCGACTCGCGGCAATCCCAGTCTCTCGAAGATGCTCGCAAGAAACTCCTTTGGTGAGGAAAAAGCGTGAAAGGCCGCATAAATCAGATTCACACCCAGAATCCCCACTGCCTCCTGCTGTTGCACGTTGCTGGGGTCTCTCAAGTTAATGTGCAGAATCAGGTCGTTTGGCGGTCCGCCCGGCTGTTGATGAAACCGCAAACCCATCCATCCATGGCAGTCATTGGTTCCTGCATAGTTCCGCGCAGAGATCGTGTCTACGAACGAGAAAAACCGGATGTTGGCTCCACGAGTAGCCTGTAACTGTTGCATCAGCAGTCCCCACTCGTTTTCCAGCATGGCTTGCAGGCGCGCCTTAGAGACATAGCGGGTTCCCGATCCGTAGAGATGGTCGCTAACCTCTTTGTCGTAAGCCGAGATCGTTTTTGCCACGGTACCGGAAGCGCCGCCAACGCGCAGAAACCAACGTGCTACTTCCTGTCCCGCGCCGATCTCGGCGAACGAGCCAAAAGTCGTGTCATCGAGATTAATAGAGAGCGCCTTGTGATGCGTGTCGTGCTGTTCGTGCTCGGGCATAATTAATGCTCCATCTGTACTACACTCTAGCACTCGGGATCGCATCATAGATCCATTGTGCAGGGAACTCCGAATTTGCAATCGCGATCACTCCAGCTGCCGCCGTGCGACCGGCATATCGCAGGCGTCGCCGTTCCTGGTGTGACTTTCATCACAGCCATCGCGTTCGGGGCTCACTAGATTACATATGGCACCGATTTTGACAAATGCCACATAGAGGAGTCCGAATGACAACCCTAACTTCTACGTCTGTAGCTTTCGAACATATCCTCATCCCAACTGATTTTTCTGACGCATCCGAACGTGCGCTCGGATATGCCAAGAGCATCGCCAGACGATATCAGTCGGACCTGTTTCTTATACACGTGAATCAGCCTATCAATGCTGTTAGCCCGCCTGAGGCCACCTGGATCGACATGCAGGCGATTCAAGTACAACTGGAAGAACAGATGGAGCAGGCTGGCATGGCCTTGCGGTCTGACGGATTTCGCGCTACAGCTCTCTCGGTCCCGGGGACGGTACGGGAGGAGATTCTTTCAGCGATCAAGGCAAACAAAATAGACCTGGTCGTTATGGGAACGCATGGCAGGAGAGGATTCGACCGCTTTTTATTGGGCTCGGATACTGAGGGTGTGTCGCAGCGTGTGAACTGCCCCGTACTAGTAATTGGACCAGCGGTACCTGCTCCGGGAAAGGATGCGTGGCGCCCAAGGCGCGTGATTTGCGCGACAGCGTTGGATCCAGCGTCAGCCGCGATCCCAGCATACGCGTACCTGCTTGCACAACAGCATGGGGCTGATTTCCTTCTAATCCACTTGGAGGACTTGAACAAGCCTGTGATGAAGACCGACTGGCCTGCATTCGAAAAAGCTATTGCTCAACATCTCCCGTCGGGCATAAAAGCCGAGAGGATCACGCGCACGCTGTTCTCAGACAGCCTGCCTGGACATCAGATTGTTGAGGTGGCTAAGGAGCGCCAGGCCGACCTCATTGTCATGGGGGCGCACATAGGATCTGGAGCGGCTACTCACTTCATTCGCGGTACAGCGGCCCAGGTGTTTGCGGAGGCACATTGTCCGGTTCTGGTCATGCATTCGTAAGCCGCTCGGTGTGAAAAGGCATTTGCACGCGCTCAGGCGTGCAAATGCTTCTGTTCAGAGATGTTCGATCTGTGCGTACTTCCATGTCGATAGAGATAAGCTATCGAAAGCAGCATCTGTGCGCCAACGAAGATGCAATAAACACCCAATACTGTGATACCGACTGTTTCGTCCTCGGCCGAGACGGATACCAGTACACCGCTGAAAGAGACCGCGATGGCGCCAAGAAGGTAGATAAGAATTTTCTCCAATCTCGCAGACTTCCATGACTGGGCGAGGCGAAACTTCCCGATTCCAAGAAGCAGCGCGTACGCGGCAACGAAATAGCAGAGCATCTGAATGGAAGCCTTCGGATAAAGGGCGAAGAATAACCCACCGCCCGCGCAGATGAGGCTCAGCAGAAGGTAACTTCGCAGTTCGCGGAATCGGTGCAAGCCAATATCTCCCACAAAGGCCCAGTCGAGCAAGGCAGAAAACAAGAGTGAGGCAGCCACAAGAATGAGTGCGACCATGCAGTCAAAGAGATCGAAAACGGCATTCGTCATCGTAGCTCGTATGTAGAGGAGTGCCGCTCCCACACAAATAGTTGCGATCCCGTGCGCGGCCACCAGCATTATGCGTCCCTCGAAGCTTATGCGCATACATTTACCTACAGGGCACCATAGACGGTAATTCTGGTCCTGGCTGTGACAGTGATCACACCGAAGCATCCGGGCAGCAGCGATATGAGAGCCAACATCGGATGGTAGCTAGTGTCACTCGATTTGCCGCAGATTCCGCAAGTGCGTCGCGCGCACCCTCATTTGTAACTGTGCTGTCTGTTTTGCCTCTCGATCTGCGAGCCAAGAGTGACAGAGCAATTACATCTACATGACATGCTTGATTTTCCTCGTTCCTATACTCCGATTAAGTCAACTCGCGATTCAAGAAAGCTGTTCCTCAGGGAGTTGATTGACAGAATGTTCGGAGCCACGCACTTTGCGACTTTTTCCTCAGTTGAGATTGTTTTGCTTCAGCATAGCGCTGGCGCTTTGCTTTTCTACCGGTGTACGCATGTCGGCTCAAAGTGCGAACGACGACGAAAACCACGCAGGGCATATCCCCGTACTTTCCGGTGGTATCGCGTATGTCCACAACGTGAATGGTGGTGTTACGTCTCTTGAGCCGCAGATCAATCCAGTCTTGCTGGTTCCTTTTGGATCCCATGTGCTCCTCGAGTCGCGTGCCGAGTTCATCGGGTTTTTTCAGCGGGAGAATCAAACCAGCGGCCCATTCAAGGGACAGGTATTTAAGAATGTCGACTATGCGCAATTAGATTGGCTTGCGAATACCCATGTCATGGTCACGGCCGGTAAGTATCTGCTGCCGTTCGGCATCTATAACGAACGGCTGGCGCCGGTGTGGGTCAGAAATCTGCTGGACCAGCCAATCGACTCGAATATTGGTGTTGAGACCAGTGGCGCAGGTGATGGCCTCATGCTGCGGGGCGTCGTAACCGAGAAACCAGCCTATGCGGTGCAGTACACCGCCTATTTTTCTG
>Ga0335083_10011929_pt1 | contig 10418 bp, 8 predicted proteins | sample Lox_Sample_42_FD_206716 | JGI IMG/M metagenome (GOLD analysis project Ga0335083, IMG submission 206716) | Soil microbial communities from Loxahatchee National Wildlife Refuge, Florida, United States - Lox_Sample_4.2 | ecosystem: Environmental > Terrestrial > Soil > Wetlands | place: USA: Florida... | reverse complement strand
ACGTACACGCGACGGAGAACCTGGCGCGCGTGCTGGCGGGGAAGCCAGTCCGGTTCGTTCACGTGAGCTCGCTCGCAGCGGTAGGACCGAACCCCGGGGATGAGCCGCTGGGTGAGGACGTGGAGCCGCAGCCGATCACGCACTACGGCAGCTCGAAGCTGGAAGCAGAGCGGCTGGTGCGCCGGTTGGCGCCACAAGCTGTAATTGTGCGGCCGCCGGTGGTGTACGGTCCCCGGGACACCGACGTGTTTCCATTGCTGAAATCGATTGCGAAGGGGCTGGTGGTGGAGATCGCCGGAGGCGAGCGGTGGTTCAGCGCGATTTACGTGAAGGACCTTTGTGAGGGGCTGGTGGCGGCGGCGCAGAGCCCTCAAGCCGGCGGGCGGACGTATTTTCTGGCACACGCGAAGGCGCTTTCGTGGAGCGAGTTCGGCGCGGCGGCCGCGAAGGTGCTCGGGCGGACGCCGCGCGTGCTACGGGTGCCCGGGCCGGCGGCATACGCGGTGGGAGCATGCGCAGAAGTGTGGGCCCGGTTTGCCGGCAAGCCGGGAATCGTATCGCGGGAAAAGATTCGCGAGGCGCGATGCCGGGCCTGGACCTGCGATACACGGCGCGCGGCAGACGAACTGGGATTCACCGCGCAAACGGGGGTCGAGGAGGGGCTTGCGGAGACGATCGCGTGGTATCGGGAGGCTGGATGGCTATGAACCGGGCCGACACCCGCTTCTGGCCGGTCGACAAGGTGATCCTGGCGTATTTCGTTTTCGCCGTGATCATCATTGTGGGGTGGTGGGGCAAACTGGCCGATGCACCGGCGCTGCTGGCGGCGCACGTGATCGGCGCCGCGGTGATTGTCTTCGAGGTGAAGAGGCCTAATCCGACGAGCTGGGTCTTCCGGAACTGGTATCCGCTGCCATACGTAGCCTCTTGTTACAAAGAGATGGCGCTATTCGTACCGGCAGTGCGAAGTTCGGACGCCGACCGGTGGCTGGCCAACCTGGACTACCGGATCTGGGGGGCCAATCCCACGGTCTGGATGGAACGTTTGTACCATCCAGTTCTGACGGAATTTCTTCAAATCGTCTATACGCTTTTTGTTCCGGTAGTGCTCTGGGTGGCATGGATGCTCTGGCGGAAGGGGAAGGCAGCGGAATTCCAGTATTATGCATTCCTGATTGCGCTGGGTTTTCTGGCTTCGTATATCGGCTATTTGATCGTGCCGGCGCGCGGACCCCGCTTTCTTTTGAAGGACTTGCAGCACGTGCCGTTACAGGGGCTGTGGCTGTTCCGGGACATGCAGTCGGCGCTGGACCGGCTGGAATCCGCCCATTACGACTGTTTCCCGAGCGGGCACACGGAACTCACCATTCTGGCCTGGTGGGGGTCGCGAATGGTTTCAAAGAGGTGGTTCCGGCTCTATTTCGCCTACACTCCGTTCATCATTTTTGCTACAGTTTATCTTCGATACCACTATACGGTCGACTTGCTGGCCGGCGCCGGGACAGCCGCGTGTGTGATTCTGACGGCGCCCATGCTGTACCGAAAACTGTCTAAAGGGGCTTGACGATTGGGAGGCATCGATGTTGGCGCGGTCAACGGTAAGAAGGCGCTGAATGAGTTCGTGGAACTGCCATTCGCGCTGTACCGCGGCACGCCCAACTGGGTGGCTCCGCTGCGGATCGCGGTCAAAGAACTGCTCGATCGGGAGAAGCATCCGTTTTACGCCAACGCGCAGGCGGAGTTTTTCCTGGCACGGAAGGCAGGTCAGGTGGTCGGCCGCGTCGCCGCCATCATCGATCGGAACCACAACCGTTTTCATGGAGAAGAAGCCGGCTTTTTCGGGTTCTTCGAGTGCGTGGACGACGTAGAAGTGGCGCGCGCGCTTCTGGAGAAGGCGCGTGCCTGGGTATTCGAACGAGGTGCCAAGTTTCTGCGCGGCCCGGTGAACCCTTCGACGAACTACGAATGCGGCATGTTGACCGAGGGCTTTGATTCGACCCCCATGGTGATGATGACTTACAACCACCCGTACTATCCGGCCTTGATGGACCGGATTGGGCTGGTGAAGGCCAAAGACCTGTACGGGTATCTGAGCAACGCCAACACCATTACCACGGAGAAGATCAATCGGGTTGGCGACCGGGCGCTGGCGACCAGCCGCGTCACGGTTCGTCCTATCAACATGAAAGAGTTCGACGCGGAGGTGGCCCGCGTATGGGAAGTTTATGGCGCGGCGTGGGCTAGAAACTGGGGTTTCATCCCCATGACGCGCGAAGAGTTTTTTCAAATGGGCAAAGAGATGAAGATGATTCTCAAGCCCGATCTCGTACTCATCGGAGAGGCGGGGGGCCGGGTGGTGGGCTTCGCCCTCGCTCTGCCCGACGTCAACCAGGCAATAAAAAAGGCGAATGGGAGCCTATTCCCCACAGGCCTCTTAAAAATCCTGTATTATCAACGTTTGATCAAAAGTGTGCGGGTCCTCGCACTCGGGGTAGTGGAAGAGTATCGAACCTCGGGTCTGGCGGCCGGATTTTATGCCATGCTGGTGCGCAATGCGCGCAAGCTGGGGTACGGTGACTGCGAGATGTCGTGGATACTTGAAGACAACGTGCTCATGAATCGCTCGCTAGAGGCGATGGGAGCCAAGCGGTACAAAACATATCGAATCTATGATTGGAACTGAGGATCATGCGCGCATCCACTAGCGACTTCGCCGGTAAAAAGAAGGCCAGCGGCTCGAACGACATCTTCGAGAAGTGCCGGAATTTCACTCGTCCGAGTGACTTGCAGAGCGCGGGACTCTACATGTACTTCGAGGTTTTCGGGGAGCGCGAAGGATGCGGCGCCGGCGAAGTGCGCATGGGGCGCCGCAAGGTCCTGATGTTCGGTTCCAACGATTACCTGGACCTGATTACCCATCCGAAGGTGAAAGAAGCCGCGATGAACGCGGTCAAGAAATACGGATCCGGGTGTTCCGGCTCGCGCCTGCTGAACGGCACGCTGGATATCCACGTGAAGCTGGAAGCAGAGCTGGCCGAGTTCGTGCGCAAGGAAGCAGCGCTGATCTTCGGCACGGGATTCCAGGCGAACTACGCGACCCTTTCGGCGCTCACCGAGAAGGGTGACGTGATGATCTGCGACCACAACCTGCACGCCTCGCTGGTGGAAGGCGCGCTGCGGTCGCCGGCGCGCACGGTGCGGTTCCGCCACAACGACATGGACCACTTCGAGCGCTGTCTGGAAAACTGCCCGCCCGAAGAAAAGATCTTCATTGTGAGCGAAGGCGTGTTCTCGATGGAAGGCGACGTAGCCGACCTGCCGGGGATTCTCAAGTTGGCCAAGCCGTATGGCGCCCGAACCTACGTGGATGAGGCGCACGGAATCGGCGTGCTGGGGCAGACGGGCGCGGGAGCGGCGGAGCACCTGGGCGTGCTGGACGATGTCGATATCGTCATGGGGACGTTCTCCAAGTCTCTGGCCAGCGTGGGCGGGTTTATCGCGGGCGAGAGGGCGGTAATCGACTATCTGAAACACACCGCCCGGCCGTTCGTGTTTTCGGCCAGCCTGCCGCCGGCGAGCGTGGGAGCAGTGGCACAGGCGCTGCAGATTCTGCGCAAGGAGCCCGAGCGGCGGCTGCACTTGCTGAAGATTGCGTCCACGCTGCGCTTGGAGCTGGCCGCGCGCGGATTCAATGTGCTGCCCGGAGAGACCGCGATTGTGCCGGTGGTGATTCAGCACGAGGTCGACCTCTGCCGGTTGTGCAAAGCGCTGCTGGAGGAAGGCATCTACATCAACCCGGTGCTCCGGCCGGCAGCGGCACAGAACCTGTTGCGCATCTCGTGCACCGCGGCCCACACCGAGAAGCACGTGGAACGGCTGGTGAACACTCTGGTCCGGGTGGCGCGCGACCTGGGCATCGAGTGATCGCGATCGCGGAAGCGTGAAACGCAGCCAACAGTCGGCAAGGTCCGTTCCCCCGGCTCCCCCCGCCCAGGGTTCCTCTGCCCGCGTCCCGGTGTGGGAGGGGAAGGTGCGCCCGTTGCTGGAGCGGCGGGCGCCGTTGTTCGCCTGCTGCCTGGTGTCGATCGCGGTCCTTCGGATCGGCGCGACGTGGCCGGTTTTCGGGGCGGTAGGCGACGAGCCGGCGCATCTCGCCGCCGGCATGGAATACCTCTCCAGGCACGTCTACAACTACGACCGGCAGCATGCGCCGCTGGCCTGCGTCATGGCCGCGCTGGGACCGTACCTGACGGGCGCGCGCTCGCAGGGGTATCCGGGGTTCATGCAGGAGGGGCTGGCGATTGTCAATTCGCAGGGACATCCGGAGCGGACGCTCGTGCTGGCGAGGCTGGGAGTGCTGCCGTTCTTTCTGCTGGGCTGCTTCGTGGTCTACCGGTGGGCGGCGCGCGATTTCGGCAGGGCGGTGGCGGTGATTGCCACGGGGCTGTTTACGCTGGTGCCGCCGGTGCTGGCGCACGCGGGCCTTGGCTGCACGGACATGGCGCTGGCGGCGTGCCTGGGCGCGGCGTTTCTGGCGCTGGTCGAGTGGGCTGAGAGCCCTTCGTGGGGGCGGACGGTGCTGCTGGGCGCGGCGGTGGCGGCGGCGATCCTTTCGCGCTTTACAGCGATCGGTTACCTGGGCACTGCGGCGGTGCTGGCGGGCGCCGTGCTTTGGCTGGCGCGGCGTGGAGAGACCGGCGGGCTGGTGTCGCGGGCGCACGTAGTACGGTTTCCGGCAGCGGCGCTGGTGACTGCATTTCTGGTTTGGGCAGGTTACCTGTTCTCGTTCGGAAAGCTGCCGGGCGGAAGCGTGCCGCTGCCGGCGCCCGAGTTTTTCGACGGCCTGGGGATTGCCCTCGAACACGCGCGGCTGGGGCATCCAGCGTACCTGCTGGGACAGTACAGCCTGAAAGGCTGGTGGTATTATTTTCCGGTCGCGCTCACGGTCAAGACCCCCCTGGGCCTGCTGGTGCCGGCGGCGGCGGGATTCTGGCTGTGCGTGAAGAGGGGGCGCGAGCCGCGGTACTGGCTGCCGGTGGCGTTTGCCGCCGGCATCCTGGCCCCGGCCATATTCAGCCACGTAAATATCGGACTGCGGCTGATTCTTCCGGTCTACATCGCGCTGTCGATCGCGGCGGCGCTGGCGGTGGATAGCTGGGCGGCGAGCAAGTGGGGCAGCGTCGCGGCCGGCCTGCTGGTGGCGTGGATGGCGATCTCGGGCATTGCGGCCCATCCCGACTATATCCCGTACTTCAACGAGTTGGCGGGCAGCGAGCCGGACCGGATCCTGGTCGATTCGGACTACGACTGGGGGCAGGATACCAAGCGGCTGGCGAGCCGGCTGCATGAGCTCGGAGCAACTTCGGTTTCGTTTTTCGGGGTGGGCGCATCGGACAAGGATTACGAGTTTCTGCGGGTCTCTCCCGGGCTGCCGGCGCTGAGTCCGATCCATCCGCTGAATCCGAGCGAGGGCTACACGGCAGTGAGCCCGACGTTCTGGCGCTCCACGCAGTACGGGCTCTATTACAAGTATCCGAACATCAAGCCGTGGTTCGAGCGGCTCCAGCCACAGGAGAAGGTGGGGACTCTGCTGCTGTACTATGTCCCGCCGGGCTCGTTGAGGCGCGCGCAGTAAGTTCCGGCAAAAGTTACGTGCGTCCCTGGTTGTTAGTACAAGTTTCATATCCCCTGCCAATCTTGTACCGATATCGGGATCTCCCGATACTAGCTGGCACGATATGACGGCGCCGTCGCTGCTTAGCCTGTTCTCCGCCGATCTCGCGATTGACCTCGGAACTGCCAACACGCTGGTGTTCGAGCGGAACAAGGGCATCGTGGTCAACGAGCCATCCATCGTCGCGATGCGCAGGAAAACCGGCGATGTCGAGGCTGTGGGGTCGGAGGCCAGGGAGATGCTCGGCCGCACTCCCGATCAGATCACCGCGATCAAGCCCATGAGGAACGGGGTGATTGCGGATTTCGAGGCGACTTCGCACATGCTGGGCCATTTCATACACAAGGCACGGCGGTACAAGCGGCTCGTTCATCCGCGCATCGTGATCGGCGTTCCCAGCGAGATTACGCCCGTGGAACGCCGCGCCGTGAAAGAGGCGTGCGCCAAGGCCAGCGAAGTCCACATGGTGCAGCAGCCTGTCATGGCGGCGGTCGGCGCCGGGCTGCCGATTGCCGAACCGGTGGGCAGCCTGATTGTCGACATTGGAGGCGGGACCACCGACGTCGCGGTGATCTCGCTCGCGGGTGTTGTCTACGCACATTCGGTCCGTGTGGCGGGCAACGCCATGGATGAGATGATCATCGATCACGTGAAGCGGCGGCACAATCTGCTGATCGGCGAGCAGAGCGCGGAAGCGGTCAAGATCCAGATCGGCTCGGCTCTTCCGCTGGCGAACGAAATGCGAATGGAGGTGCGTGGCAGGGACCTGGTCCGCGGGATTCCGGGCGCGGCGACGGTCACCGATTCGGAGATTCGCGACGCGCTATCGGGTTGCGTGGGAAGCATCGTGAACGCCATTAGACAGGCACTGGAGCAGACGCCGCCCGAGCTGAGCGGCGATATCTTCGATCACGGGGTGGTGCTGACTGGCGGAGGCGCGCTGCTGAAAAATCTCGACGCGCGCATCAGCCGGGAGACCGGGCTGCCGGTGCTGATTGCGGACGATCCCCTGCTGTCGGTCGTGCTGGGGGCGGGCAGGATGCTGGACGACTTCCGACTGCTGCGCCGGGTCTCAATGAACTGAGCCCAACCTTTCCCCAGGTGGTACTTCGCCTCTGAAAGCCCTGAGTACTATCTCCAGTACCCACCGGACTGTTCTCCAAACGAAACTGAGCGGATACTCGCATCAATGTCGGCTTAATGCTGGAGCCAAATGCCGTGACTGTATCCGAAACTTCTTTGCCCCAAGTTCCCGGAATTGTGCGGACACCGATATACCAGCGCCTGTTCGTCAGCGCCGGTAATCTGTACTGCCGCTTGTTCCATAAGTCAATATCCCGTCCAGTCGGAGGGAAGTACCGCTGTTGGAAATGCCTGAGGGAATTCGAGCTGGAATGGTAGCGTCCCTTGCGACAACGCCTGCGATGGCTCATCATTACGGCATGTCGCAAGTCACGAGGCTGGGGAAGCACAAAATAGTCGGATTCGTGAACATCGTGGATGTTGCCCGGGCGAAGGCGTTTTATCGGGACACGCTCGGGCTTCGTCTGGTCTCCGAAGAACCTCCGTTTGCGCTGGTTTTCGATGCCAACGGGATCATGCTACGGCTCGGAATGGCCAAGGAACTCCCGCCGGCGCGTGGTACGGTCCTCGGCTGGCAGGTGCCGGATATCCGAGCAGCGGTACTAGAGTTGGCGCAAGCGGGAGTGCGATTCGAGCGCTACGAAAAGATGAAGCAGGACGAACTGGGCATCTGGACTGCACCGACGGGCGCCAAGGTGGCCTGGTTCAAGGATCCCGACGGAAACATTCTCAGCGTCGCGGAACATCCCGAATTGAATGGCTAAGAGCCCCGCTATCGGGCGGGCGGCGGCGTGGGTGCGGTTGTTAAACTGAGCTAGTGCTTCTCCTCCAATTGGCGTTCACGTGGATCATTCTGTCCGTGTGCGCCTTCGCTCCGGGCTTTTGCGTAGTGCGCCGGCTCCGCCGGAATCCAATGGAGAAGCTGTGCGGGGCGGTGGGGCTCTCGCTGATCCTGGTGTGGCTGGCGGGGTGGACGATTTATTTGGCTGCGCCCGGCGGGTGGACCCTCGGCGCAGCCGGGATCTCCGTGATCTGCGCCGTGCTGGGCGTCCTGGGATGGCGGGACGCGCGCGCTCTGGCGGCATCGAACAGGGTGCGGCGGTCGCTCACGGGCTTCGCATTTCTGGTGGTGTGGACGCTCGTGATTCTGGCGACCATTCGCCACTACTCGGGTGCGGGTTGGACCGGCGACTGGCTGGAGCATTTCCAACGAACGCTTGTCTATCTGCATCATTTGCCGGCAGGCACGGAGATCTTCGGCGGATACCGCGTTCCGTCGCGGCCGCCGCTGGCTCATATCGTTGCAGCGCTGGTAATGGCCCAGACGCAGGACCGCTTCGAGATTTTCCAAGCGGTATCTGCGTTCTTGAACCTGCTTCTGTTTCTGCCCTGTTGCCTGATTCTGCCACTTCTGGCGCGGCCCTGGAAATCCGGGGTGCTGCCGCTTACTTGTATCTTCGCTCTAAGTCCACTGTTGATGGTCAACGCCACTTACACGGGGGTCAAGACCGTCGCAGCGTTCTTCGTGGTGCTGGCGGTGGCTTTTTACCTTCGCGGCTGCAGGAAGAATGATCCGGCGCGGATCTGCATGGCCTTCCTTTCGTTGGCAGGCGCCTCCCTGGCGCACTACTCCGGCCTGCCTTATGCTGTTTTTCTTTCCGTCCACTACCTGGCCACGCGGTTCCGCCGTACCTGGCGCTGGAGGGAACTGGTTGCGGCCGCCGGATGCGCCGCCGTGCCGCTGCTGGCCTGGTTCGGCTGGTGTGTCTCCAATTTCGGTATCGGGGGTACGTTTTCATCGGTGGTACACGCCTCCGTCGGGTATGGGCAGGAGACTTACCAAGGCAGCTACCTGATCAAGTGCGTGGCCAATCTGGCCGACGCGATTGTTCCTCACTTCCTGCGCGATTGGAGCCTGGTGCGCGCCTGGGGACAGCCGAATACCCTAGGCTATCTGCGCGACAACGCGTTCCTGGTCTACCAGACGAGCCTGGTCTTCACCATGGGCGCCGTGGGGGGGCCGCTAGTGGTATGGCTTTTGTTCCGAGTTCTACGGCGCCGGACAACGGCGGCGAGCTTCTGGCTTGCTTTCGTTCCATCGTTGATCGCCGCTGGATTTCTGGTGGCGGGCGAGCGAGACCGGTTTGGTGTCACCCATCTCACGCTCATTCCGATGATGACGATCGGTATCGCATTTCTCGCCGCGAATTTCTCGTCCCGGCGCTGGCTGTCCCTGGCTGTGGTGACCGGCTGCGCCATCGATTTCAGTCTGGGAGTTCTCCTGCAGGCGAGGGTGGAGCACCTGGAAAACACCGCGAAGCAGACGCCTTTCACCCGCATCCAGGTCGGCACCGTCAGGCTGGATCTCGCTCCTGCCGGGCCGGAGACGTTATCCCGGCCTTCTGGCGGCAACTGGTTCCGCAAACACCAGTACGCTCTCAGCGAGCAGTGGCTGCGTGCGTTGTCAGCAGCGCATCCGGACGGGCGAGGCCTGACGCCGGCACAGGACACGGCTCGCGGTGAATTGACGGCGATTCTCCGCCAGGACGTTTCCATGTTCGGCGGCTGGTACAAACGCAATGGCGGCGAGCTGACGTTTTTCGGCGACCACTTCGGCGACAGCGACTGGACCAGCCTGCTGCTTGCGATCGGCGGAGTGGGATTGCTGTGGAAATTGGCCCGCTATGCACCGCAATCGGCGCCAGCGCGGGCTGTGGTGGAGGCCGCCCGCGCGGCGCCAGCCAAGGCGAAAGGCGCTCGTGCGCGCAAAAGATGATGCTCAACCCATGAAGATTCAGCTTCTCAGGCTGCCGCGCCCGCGCCGGCAAGGATTCCCCGAGGCGTCCGGCGAGCCCCAGCGACAGGCCGGGGCGTTTGCTCATTGGAGGCTCGTCGTTGCATTACTGGCGCTGCTGACTGTAACGCTGGCGTGGTTTCCGACCGCGCGGGTTCCCGCGCAAATGGAATTCAAGCCCAACGAAGGGTTCAGCTCGTACTTCCAGCAGACCGCCGCCATCGGGGGACGGGTTTACGGCAAGCCGCCGCTTTTCTATCGATTCAGAGGCGCTCAAAAGGCCCAACGTTGCTAGCCGACCTTCACGAAGCGGAACATGCGGACAATCGGAAACTTTCCGTCGCTCACCAGGGTGAAACTGCTGCTCCCGGCTGGCACACGGAACGCGCCGAGTTTGCACCAGCGCTCGTTGTTCAAAAATGGCCCGCCCGTCGGCACCCCACAAACTCCCTGCAGCACCTGGACACCGTTCACCAGGAGCCGTAGAGGCCGCGGATCCGGGCTGGCATACAAAAGAGAGATTTCGTACGTCCCGTTATCCGGGAAGTCGAAGGAATAATCCGCGATCCCGGGTGGCTTCCCGTCGTACCAGATCAGCGACACATCGATGCGATCCGTAAATACAGTGTTGCCTGACGTGACATTGCCCTGCTGGAACTCCACCGCGGGAACATACTTCCGCCAATGGGTAAGGTAATCTAGGGCGCCCCCAACGCCGCGGCTGGTAATATTCTGGCTTAAGTCCGCAAACGCGACGCGCTTCGTGTCCGCGTCAGGCTGGAGCGTATCCACCCTCTTATGAAGGGCGGCAAATGCCAGGTTCACCCACACTGCATAGATGGTGCCGATCAGAAGCAGGCCAGTCGC
>Ga0335083_10011928_pt1 | contig 10419 bp, 8 predicted proteins | sample Lox_Sample_42_FD_206716 | JGI IMG/M metagenome (GOLD analysis project Ga0335083, IMG submission 206716) | Soil microbial communities from Loxahatchee National Wildlife Refuge, Florida, United States - Lox_Sample_4.2 | ecosystem: Environmental > Terrestrial > Soil > Wetlands | place: USA: Florida... | reverse complement strand
TTTTATCGGAGGGCCGGTGGCGTATGCCATCAGCGAAGTGGCCAGCATCGCGGTGCCGCTGGGTGTGCTGAAGTTCTCGCGCGACGCCGAGCGAGAGGCTGACCTGCTGGGTCTGGAGTACGACTACGCCGCGGGCTATGATCCGCAAGCTTTTGTGGAATTTTTCGAGAAGCTGAAGGTGGATGAAAAGAAGAAACAGAGCCTGATGGCCAAGGCCTTCGCCACGCATCCCATGAATGCGGACCGCATCAAGGCGGCCCAGGAAGAAATCAGCAAGTATCTGCCCGACCGCCCGGAATACGTCGTGAACACCAGCGAGTTTGTGGACATCAAGGCCCGCCTGCTGACGCTGGAGAGCGGCCGCCGTCTGGGCGGCGCCAAAGAGTCACGAGGGCCTGTGCTGCTGCGGCGTACGTCATCCACTTCCGACACAGGTGCTTCCGGCGGCGCCGATCAGGACGACGGTACCCGGCCGGTGCTGAAGCGCAGCAACGCGGACGAGGCTGCCGGCGCTTCCGACGGCGCTGCCAGCTCAGCGCAGAAGGGCGATGACAACGCCCCCGTGCTGAAGCGCAAGACGCCGGATGCCAACCAGTTCTACGCCGCCCGATAGCTGCCGGTTCACGGCCCGCATTCCACGCCGGACTGGTGCCGCTGCAGCGTTGCCCCGCCCCGCGTACCTGCCTACAATGAGTACATGAAGTTGGGGGCGTTGTGCTGTGCGATATTCTGCCTGACCACGCTTGTGCAGACCGGGACTGGGGACGACAAGAAAAAAGCCGACCCTTCCGGCCAGTCGGTGGTAAGGTTCACCATTCTCAAGGACGACAACGGCAAGCCGGTGCGCAATGCGGCGGTAATTCTGCATCCGGTGCACCAAAACGGCAAGCAGGGCAAGGGTGGCTTCGAACTGAAGACCAACTCGGAAGGGAAAACGGAGAGCGACGGCGTTCCCTATGGCATGTTGCGGGTGCAGGTGATCGCGCCGGGCTTTCAGACGTTTGGTGAGGACTACACCGTCAACCAGCCTCAGCAGGACGTGGTGATCCGCCTGCGGCGGCCGCAGGACCAGTATTCGATTTATCCGGACAAGAATAAGCAGTGAGGGCGGGTTAGCAACTAGCAATTAGCAACTAGCAATTAGCACTTGAAGTCCAGGGATTCATCAGCACACTCGTCAGTTCTAACGTGGTTGTCGCGCCCATCACTAAGAGAATGAGTGCTCATTGCCAATTGCTAGTCGCTAATTGCTAGTTGCTGGAGTTTCCATGATCCAAGCTCACGCCCTGTGGACCGACCAAGAACGTTTTCTGGGCGAGGCCGCCAGCGGCCATGCCATTATCACCGACGCCGGCGCGGAAAAGTCGGCCAACAGCCCGGTCGAGCTGGTATTGATTGCGCTGTGTGCCTGCACCGCCAGTGATGTGGTCAGCATTCTGCGCAAGAAGCGCGAGCCGTTCACCAGCGTTGACGTGCGCGCTACCGCCGAACGTTCTGAGGAGTTTCCCAAGGTCTTTACCCAGATCAAGCTCATTTATCGCGTGACCGGCAAGGTCAGCCGTCCGGCGATGGAGCACGCGGTGCATCTCTCCAAAGAGAAGTACTGCTCGGTCTCGGCCATGCTGGCGAAGAGCGCGAAGATTGAATTCGAAATTGAGTACGCTGAGTGATTCGTTGTAGCTTTCCTGCAATTATCTGCGTTTTCTCATAGCGCTCTGTGCCACTGTGGTGGACCCTCTTCGCGCGGAGGTATAATTCATCGGTTTGCCTATGACCACTACACAAACAGCCTTACGCCTGGCCGACCGGATGTCGCGACTGGGAACAGAAACCGCCTTCGAAGTGCTGGTCCGCGCCCGTGCGCTGGAACGCCAGGGAAGGCACATCGTTCATCTCGAGATCGGCGAGCCCGACCAGGACACCCCGGCGAACATCGTTGAAGCTGCGGTGGACGCACTGCACCAGGGCGCGACCCACTATGGGCCCTCGGCCGGCCTGCCTGAGCTACGGGAGGAAATCGCCAGGGATGTCTCCCGGTCCCGCGGGATCAAGGTCACTGCGGACGAAGTGGTGGTGGTGCCGGGCGGCAAGCCCATCATCTTCTTTACGATGCTGGCTTTCATCGAGGAGGGCGACGAAGTCATCTACCCCAATCCCGGCTTCCCGATCTACGAGTCGATGATCAATTTTGTCGGCGGCAAGGGCGTGCCCGTGCATCTGCGCGAAGACCGCGACTTCCGCATGGACATCGACGAGCTGGCCAAGGACATTAACGATCGCACCAAGCTCATCATTATCAACTCGCCGCAGAATCCGACCGGCGGCGTGATGACGAAGCAGGACATCGACGATCTCGCGGCCGCCATCGGCGATCGCGACATCATGGTGATGAGCGACGAAATTTACAGCCGGCTGCTGTTTGAAGGTGAGCACCACAGCATCGCAGCGGTGAAAGGCTTTAAGGACCGCACCATCATTCTCGATGGCTTTTCCAAGACTTATGCCATGACCGGCTGGCGCATGGGCTACGGCGTGATGCGGCCTGATCTGGCGACCCACATGGCGCGCCTGATGACCAACTCGAACTCGTGCACTGCGACCTTCACCCAGGTGGCCGGGATCGAGGCCCTGAAAGGCAGCCAGGAAGAGCCGGAGAAGCTCCGCCAGGAATTCCAGCAGCGCCGCGATGTCTTCGTGAACGGTATCAACCAGATCAAAGGGTTCTCCTGCCGGCTGCCGAAGGGCGCCTTCTACACCTTTCCGAACATCCAGCAAACCGGCTGGCCGTCGAAGAAGCTGGCGGACGCATTGCTGGAGGAGGCCGGGGTCGCGGCCCTCTCCGGAACGGCCTTCGGCGCCTTCGGCGAAGGGTATTTGCGCTTCAGCGTGGCCAATTCGATCGAGAACATCGAGATGGCGCTCGACCGCATCGACCAGTGGACGAAGAAACACTTGTAGTTGTGTTTGAAGCGCACGACTGCATCCGTGCCAGGAACGGATCTGCGGGCCGCGCTACTGCCTGATCAATCGTGTAAGGTGTGTCAGGACACACTGCCAGCGCCCATCCCGCTTGACGAAAACGTCGGTCGCTCGCTCCCGCGAGGTGAACTCCTGGCCCATGAACCTGCCTTTGGTGCTGGTGACGGCGGTGACCACTGCGGTATCGCCATAAGCCCGAAGCCGCACGTCGGTTGACTCCATCGCTTCATGGGTCAAGGCGCCGGAGCGCATCACCGCGAGAAAGCGCCCTTTGTCGATCACGCCGCCGTCGGGATCGATGATGATCCAGTCATCGGAGACGAACTGCGCGACCGCGTCGGCGTCGTTGCTGACGATGGCCTTGGCGAAGTCCTCTTCCAGCTTGAGCAGGTCCTCGGACATTCTCCGTTCCCGGGAATTCAGGGTGTCTTGCAGTTACCTGGCAACCATCGCCGCGACCAGCGAATGAAACAGTTTCGCGCCGTCGGTCATGCCGAGCTCGGCTGCGGCTGCACGCTCGGGATGAGGCATCATGCCCAGCACATTGCGGCCGGCACTGCAGATTCCCGCGATGTTTTCGAGGGATCCGTTAGGGTTGGCTGCGGCTGTGACCTCGCCGCTCGGCGTGGTATAGCGAAAGATGATGCGGTCCTGAGTTTTCAGTTCGGCCAACGTCGGCGCGTCGCAGAAATAGTTGCCTTCCATGTGGCCGATGGGGATTTCCAGTACCTCGCCCTTAGAGAGCTGCTGCGTGAATGGCGTGTTGGTACTCTCCACCCGGATGTAGACAGGCTTGCAGACGTATTTCAGGCCCGCATTTCGCATCAGGGCACCAGGCAGCAGGCCGGACTCGCAGAGGATCTGGAATCCGTTACAAATGCCGAGCACCAGTCCGCCGCCGGCAGCAAACTTGCGCACAGATTCCATCACCGGCGAAAACTTGGCGATGGCTCCGGTGCGGAGATAGTCGCCGTAAGCGAATCCGCCCGGCACGATGATGGCATCGCATCCCTGGAGGTCGGGTGAATCGTGCCACAGGAAGGTGACCGGCTGCCTGGCCACGTCCTCGACGGCCCAGTAGGCGTCGTGGTCGCAATTGGAACCGGGAAAGATAATGACGCCGAATTTCATAGGAGTAATCAGCAAGTAGCAATTAGCAATTGGCAATTAGCCTTTAGCACGTAACAGGTTGCCTTGAGATAGTGGGGTTCCCAGACTCCAACGTTGCGGTTTTACCAAGTGCTAACTGCTAATTGCTACTGCAACTCGCAGTGTAGCATGGGTCTTGCGCCGTCCTGCGGGGGCGGGCATCCAACGAGTAATGCAATTCTCCCGGCACATCAACATCACTGGAGACGCGCTGCGGCGCTGGTTCGTGGCCCAGTTCTACGACTCGCTGGCGGTGGGAGCGCTATGGTGGGTGGGGCTGGATTACCTGCACGTACCCTGGGCGCCGTTCTGGGCGGTTCTTGCCGCTCTCCTGCAGTTTATTCCACACTTCGGGCCGGTGATGTCGGCGATGGGTCCGCTGCTGGTGTCGCTGTTTGCCGGAGGCTTCGACCAATTCCTGTACGTGCTGATCCTGTACGGCGGCATTGTAGTGATTGACGGACTGGTGCTGCAGCCGATCATCATGCGGCGCACCGCGCGCGTGCCCATTTGGGCGTCGCTGATTGTGCCGCTGTTGCTCAGCCTGATCTTCGGCTTTTGGGGACTGCTGCTTGCCGCACCGCTGCTGGCGGTGATTTTCGCCTATCGCGCGCATGCCCGAAGCCGCTCGGCTGTGACGGTTCCCCGGCAAACGCCGCCGGGGCAGGTCATCACCGGCGGACAGTTAATCTCGCCGGGCGCGTCGAGCGGGCACATTCCGCCGCAGGAGTAATCCGCGTAGGCTGCAATTGAGTTTCCGCCTTCTTTTCCACACCTTCCTCAGCCTGCAGCCGTGGCAACGGGCGAATAAAATAGGAATAGCACCTAAGGTCCCGAATGCCGCAAACCGAATTCGTCCATCTCCATCTGCATACCGACTACTCCCTGCTCGACGGCGCCTGCAACGTCGAGAAGATGGTGAAGCGGGTCAAAGCACTCGGCATGCCCGCCGTGGCCATGACCGATCACGGCAACATCTTCGGGGCGGTTGAGTTCCACAACGCCGCCAATGATGCCGGCATCAAGCCGATCCTGGGATGCGAGCTCTACATCTGCAAGAAGGAAGACCATCGCACCGATAAAGAGGGCGACAGCTACAACCATCTCATCGTGCTGGCGGAAAACGACGAAGGCTATCGCAATCTGGTGAAGATTGTCTCCGAGGCTTCGCTGCACGGCTTCTACTACAAGCCGCGGGTGAGCAAGCGGTTCCTGTCCGAACACGCCCGCGGGCTGATCGGCCTCTCCGGCTGCCTGAAGGGCGAGGTGGCCGAGAGCCTGACGGAGGGTAAGTACGAATCGGCGCGCCGGGCCGCGGCCACGTACGCCGACATCTTTGGCAGAGAAAACTTCTACCTCGAGATCCAGGACCAGGGACTCCCCGACGAGAAGCGTATCCAGCCCAACCTGTTGAAGCTGGAGAAGGAGCTTGGTCTGCCGCTGGTGGCCACCAACGACAGCCACTATCTCTGCGAAGAGGATGCGCACGCCCAGGACGTGATGGTCTGCATTCAGACCGGCAAATCCATCAACGATGCCAACCGGCTGAAGTTTCACGGCAACCAGTTTTACGTGAAGGGCCCGGCCGAGATGGAGAAGGTCTTTACCGGCTACGAACAGTTTTTGACACGCACGCGCGAGATTGCCGACCGTTGCAGCGTGCGGTTGGAGAAGGTCCACGATCCCTTCCCGCAGTTCGACGTGCCGCCTGGGTACACCATTCCCGACTACTTCGAATTTGTCACCCGTGAGGGCTTTGCCCGGCGCCTGAACATTCTTCGCGAGCTGCAGACCATGGGCCGCCTGGCCCGTCCGCTGGAGGAGTACGAGCAGCGCCTCTCGCGGGAGATTGCCATCATCCGGCAAATGCAGTTTGCCGGGTATTTCCTCATCGTGTGGGACTTCATCCGCTACGCGAAGGAACGCAACATTCCGGTCGGCCCGGGCCGCGGATCGGCAGCCGGGGCACTGGTGGCGTATGCACTCGGCATTACCGACATCGATCCGCTGCAGAACGAGCTGCTCTTCGAGCGCTTCCTGAATCCTGAGCGCATCAGCCTGCCTGACATTGACATTGACTTCTGCATGAACCGGCGCGGCGAGGTCATCGAGTACGTCACGCAGAAGTATGGGCGCAACCAGGTGGCGCAAATCATCACCTTCGGCACCATGGCAGCCAAGGCCGCCATCAAGGATTCCGGGCGCGCTATGGACATTCCTTATGCCGATGTGGATCGCATCGCGAAGATGGTGCCCAACACGCTAAACATCACGCTGGACCAGGCGCTCAAAGACTCGCCGCCCCTGGCGACCGCTTACGCCGGCGAAACGCAAACGAAGGAACTCATCGACACGGCCAAGAAGCTGGAAGGGCTGGTGCGGAATTCCGGAGTGCATGCTGCCGGGGTCGTCATCTCGCCGCAGCCGCTGATGGAACTGGTGCCGCTGCATCGCACCAAGAACGACGAAATCGTTACCGCCTACGACATGAATGCAGTCGAGAAGCTGGGCCTGCTGAAGATGGATTTTCTCGGGCTTACGACGCTGACCATCATTGATGACGCGCTGCGGCTGATCGAGCAGACGCGCGGCCGGCGGATTGATCTGGAGAAGCTCGAACTCGACGACGAGCTGACCTATGAGAAAGTCTTCCACACCGGGCTGACCTCGGGCGTCTTCCAGTTTGAATCACACGGCATGCGCGATGTGCTGCGCCGTTACAAGCCAACGACGGTTGCCGACCTTACGGCTTTGAATTCGCTCTACCGGCCCGGCCCCATCCAGGGCGGCATGGTGGACGACTTCATCGAGCGCAAGTGGGGGCGCAAGAAGGTTGAGTACGAACTGGCCGACCTGGAGCCGATCCTGAAGGAAACCTTCGGCGTTATCGTCTATCAGGAACAGGTGATGCAGATCGCCAACAAGCTGGCGGGCTACTCTCTGGGCGAAGCCGACCTCCTGCGCCGGGCGATGGGCAAGAAGAAGCCGGAGGAGATGGCCAAGCAGCGCGACCGCTTCGTGCGCGGCGCCACCGAACGCGGCTATCCCGCGAGGAAGATCGAGAAGCTGTTCGACCTCATGGAACAGTTCGCAGGCTACGGCTTTAACAAGTCGCACTCGGCGGCGTATGCGCTGCTGGCGTATCAGACGGCCTATCTGAAGACCCACTATCCGGTGGAATTCATGGCGGCTCTGCTGACCTCGGTTTCCGGCAGCACCGACGACGTGGTGAAGTACATCAACGAGTGCCGCGAAATCGGAATTGCGGTCGAGCCGCCCGACATTAACGTAAGCGATGCCTACTTCACGCCGCATGGCGAGGCCATTCGCTTCGGCCTGGCGGCCGTGAAGAACGTCGGCCACAACGCGATCGATTCGATTGTGGCTGCGCGCAAAGGGCTCGGACGCTTCAGCTCCATCTTTCAGTTCTGCGAGAAAGTCGATCTGCACCTGCTGAACAAGCGCGTCATCGAGTCGCTCATCAAGAGCGGCGCTCTGGACTCGCTCGGCCGGAGGGCGCAGCTTATGGCGGTGGTGGACAGTGCCATGGAGCATGCTGCCAAGGCCCAGAAAGATGCCGAACTCGGCCAGCACGGCCTGTTCGGTGTCTTCCAGCAGGATGAGCCGCAGGCCGCGGAAAAGCCGCTGCCCAACATTCCGGATTGGGACGAGCACCAGCGCCTGGCCGCCGAGAAGGAAATCCTCGGGTTCTTCATTACCGGTCATCCGCTGGAGAAATATCGCGACAAGCTGCTCGACTTCAATGCGCTCACCACGACTGAAATCGCCGACCTCAAGTCATCGACCGGCCGTGACGAGACTCTGGTCGGCGGCGTTCTGAAAGCGATCCGTGTAGCCAAGTCCAAAAAAGGCGACCTCTACGCGCAGGGCCAGCTTGAGGACATGAACGGTTCGGTGGACATTCTCTGCTTTGCCGAAGCCTACAAGCGGCTGTCCGAAAAGCTGCGGCTGAGCGTCCCGGTCCTGGTGAAAGGCAGTGTTCGCGTGGAGGAAGGCAGCAATCCCAAGGTCCTCATCGGCGACATAACCCCGCTCGAGGAGGCCAAACCCAAACTGCCGGCTCGCTTGCGGATCAAGGTCCCGCTGGAAACCGTTTCCGGCGAGGCCATCGACGAGCTGCACGCGCTCTGCCGCGAGCGAAAGGGTGATGCCCGCGTGCTCTTCGACCTGGAACGGCGTGGCGACTTCACGGTGGTAATGGAGGCGGACGGCTATAATGTGTTGCCGGACCGTTCTTTCATTGCGAGGGTTGAAGAGCTATGCGGCCGCGGAAGCGTAAGGATCGTGGACTGAAGCAGCCGGCCCAGCAGCCTGCGGAAGCGCAGGCGATCACTCCTGCGGTGGAACCCGGGCCTACGCTGCTGGAATCGGGCACCCTGCCGGCCTTGGACTATTGGCTGCTCGCCGTCGAAGAAGGGTACAAGGCGTCGCGCCGGGAGAAGGGCACCGAAATGGAATCGGCTTCAAAGAGACAAGGCGAGCTGGAACGCATCGAGAAACAGATCGAGCAGTTACAGGAAGCAGCCCAGGACAATCCCGATGCCCGCAAGCAGTTGCAGGACCTGCACGACCGCGTCGAAGCGGTAAAGCGCCGCATGTCCGGCGAATTGGGTGCCTGGGAGCGCGCCGAACTGGCCCGTCATCCCAACCGCCCTTATCCGTTGGATTACATCGAGCGGATTTTTCCTGATTTCAGTGAGGTCCACGGCGACCGCGGCTTCGGCGACGATCCCGCGATGGTCTGCGGAATGGCGCGTTTTCGCGGCAGGGAAGTGGCCGTGATCGCGACCCAGAAAGGGCGCGACACCAAACAACGGCTGTATCGCAACTTTGGCCAGCCGAACCCTGAGGGATATCGCAAGGCCCTGCGAGTGATGAAGTTCGCCGAGAAGTGGCGCCGGCCCATCCTTACCCTGGTGGACGTCATGGGCGCGTATCCCGGGCTGGGCGCCGAAGAGCGCGGCCAGGCCGAAGCGATCGCGCACAACCTGCGGGAGATGGCGCGCCTGGAGGTCCCGATCATCACCGCCATTACCGGCGAAGGCGGCAGCGGCGGAGCTCTCGGCATCGCCGTGGCGGATCGCGTTCTGATGATGGAGAACAGCTTTTACTCGGTGATTTCTCCCGAGGGCTGCGCTGCGATCATGTGGCGCGACGCTGCCAAAAAAGAGTTGGCGGCCGCTGCTTTGCGCATCACGGCGCAGGACAACTTTGAGCTGGGTTTCTGCGACGAGGTGATTCCCGAGCCCTCCGGCGGGGCCCACCAGGACTGGGACGCGGCCGCTAATCTGCTGGCCGACGCGCTGGAAAAGCAGTTGTCCCAGCTGGAAGGAAAGTCTGTTCGGGAACTGCTTGACGGCCGCTACAACAAATTCCGCAATATCGCGCAGTACTACGAGAAAGTGCAGATACCCGCCGAGGCGAAGGCTTAAGGGACGCGGTTTCGCACGCTCCCGCCCTGTCCTATAATGAAAGGTTCTCCCTTCCGTCTTCATCCATCGTGGGGTAAGGGGTTTTGATGGCCACAACCGAAATTGCAGTGCACGGCGCCGACCGCGACGCCGCGCGTGAGCCTGTCGTCAACAATTTTTCCATCCAGGTTGCAACCGTAAACGGCTCGGGTTCGCAGAGCGCCAACACCGTGCTGCTGCGCACCATTTTTCAGATGGGCGTACCGGTCTCCGGCAAGAATATGTTCCCCTCGAACATTGCCGGCCTGCCGACCTGGTACACCATCCGTGCCAGCAAGAAGGGATACATCGCGCGCAAGAAGGAAATCGATTTCCTGGTGGCGATGAATCCGGAGACTGCAAAAGAGGATGTTCTCTCGCTGGCGCCGGGAGCGGTGGCGCTCTATGACGAGCCCCTGAAGCTGAACGAGCTGCGTTCCGATCTCACGTTTTATCCGGTTCCCTACGACAAGATCACGGCAGCGGTATGTACGGAATCGAAGCTGCGCAAGCTGGTGAAGAACATGGTGTACGTCGGGGTGGTAGCACAACTGCTCAACCTCGACATGACGGAAGTTGAGAAGGCGGTGCGCAAGCAGTTTGCCAAGAAAGTGAAAGCGGCCGATCTCAACTGGAACGCCGCCAAGGCGGGCTACGATTACGCTGCCGCCTCGCTCACCAAGGCTGACCCGTTCAGCATCGAGCGCATGGACAAGACCAGCGGCATGATCATCATCGACGGCAATGCGGCGGCTGCGCTGGGCTGCATGTTTGCCGGAGTAACGGTAGTGACGTGGTACCCGATTACGCCCTCGTCCTC
>Ga0335083_10011927_pt1 | contig 10419 bp, 9 predicted proteins | sample Lox_Sample_42_FD_206716 | JGI IMG/M metagenome (GOLD analysis project Ga0335083, IMG submission 206716) | Soil microbial communities from Loxahatchee National Wildlife Refuge, Florida, United States - Lox_Sample_4.2 | ecosystem: Environmental > Terrestrial > Soil > Wetlands | place: USA: Florida... | reverse complement strand
CCGCTGGTACTGGTCCGGTTCCAGATTCGCCCGAACGTGCTGGGCCGCCTGCCGGACGACGAGATCGCACGGATCATTACTGCTGAGGTGCAAAAGGGGCTGCGCGTGCGCCAGGCGCCTTTGGGCATCACCGGACTCGCGTATCTCGAGATCGACTACGTGGATCCGAAGGCCAACCCGCCGCTCGCGATCGACTGGAAGCCGGAGCACTTCTACATTCCGTCCACCGTGAGCACGGTGGGGAGAATCTTCAGCAATGCCCAAGATCTGATGGGCCATCTTGCGAAACTGGATTTGGAAAGTCTGGCCAACAACATCAGCACCCTTGCCGTCACCCTGAATCGCAAAGCGGAGGAGCTGGACCTCGCGGGTGCGTCCAAGGAGGCGACGGCTTTGCTGGTCGATGCGCGTCAGACGGTCAAGCAACTCCAACGGATACTTGCCAATCCAGCCTGGGACGGCGTGCCCGGGAACGTTGCAAACGCTTCACGAGACGCGGCCGATGTCACCCGCGATGCGGCCGCGGCTGCCGCCCGCATTCGGAAGATTGCGGAGTCCGAGGAATTCCAGAAGATCTTGACCAAGCTCGATCACTCGCTCGGCCGGATCGACCGCCTCGTGGCGGGACGGGAAAACGATGTCGCCGTGACGATCAACAACCTGCGCCAGATCACCGATAACCTGCGCGAGCTCTCCGAGAATGCCAAACGCTATCCCTCCGGGGTCATCTTCGGGGAGCCGCCGAAGCGCGATTTACCCAGTAGACGCTGACCAGTGAAGAAATTTCTCGGTTCACTATTGTTTTCCGCGCTGCTCGCGCTGACTGCGGGTTGCGTCGATCTGTCGCGGCCGGCGCTGGCCAAGCACTACTTTCTCCTCGATCCTGCGCCGAAACCCGCTGACGCTCCGCCCACCCACAGTTCCGCGATAAGGGTGACTGGCGTCGAAGTCGCTGCTCCGTTCTCCGAGCGTTCGATGGTGTACCGCCTCGACCAGGAGCGTTACGAAGCGGATTTCTACGATGAGTACTTCGTAGCACCACGCGCGATGATCACCTCGAAGCTGGTGGAATGGCTGACGGTGCGACGCGTCTTTGCCACGACGTTGCCGCCGTCGAGCACGCTCGATGCGCCTTACTCCATCGAGGGGCAGGTGACCGCGTTGTACGGCGACATGCGCGACAAAACCAAGACTACCGCGGTGTTCTCGATGCAGGCGTTCGTCAGCGACACGAGCAGTCCGGACAAGCGCATCGTGCTGGAGCGCACGTGCAGCGAGCAGGTGCCGGTGCCCGATCGCAGTGCCGAGGCGATCACGAAGGGGTTGAGTCAGGCGTTGCAGATGTGCTTCGCGGAGCTCGAGGCGGATTTACGTGCGCTGAAGCTGAATCCGTGAGCGGCAGGGCTATTTCCTCGCCGGCCTCCGCCAGGGACCATAGTTGATGAACTTGACGATCAGGGGAATTACTTCTTGCGGGGCCTCCTCCATGAGCCAGTGCCCCGCGCCTTTGATGACGAAGCCGTGCACATCCACGGCCACCAGGCGGGCCTGATCGATCATGAACGTCCCCCCCGCTTTCTCGCCCGAAATCACCAGCATCGGCATGGTGAGCTTCGTCTTCGCAAACGCCTCGAAGTCTTTCGCATCCTGCTCGAAGGCTTTGAAATACTCGAAGCCTGCCCGCATTCCGTCCGCTCGCGCATAAGCGGCGGCATAAAGCTGACGATCGGCCTCGGGCACTGACTTTGCCTTGTCGGCCGCGAAGTCGTTCCAGAAGTGTTCGAAGTAAATGCGTTCGCGCCCTTTGACAAGCGCGAGAGGGGTTTCGCCGTAGAAGTGGAAGTGCCAGAGATCCCGCAGCAGCCAGACGCGCGTCCAATCGCCGACACCGGGGAGCAATGCATCCATCAAAACGATCTTCGTGACTTCGGTGGGATACTGCGCTGCGTACGCGTAGGCCACCATCGAACCGATGTCATGCCCGACCACGTCGACCTGGTTGTATCCGAGCTGATGCACGAGCTCACGAATATCCACGGCCATTGTTTTCTTATCGTAACCGCCCGGCGGGCGCTCGGAGTCGCCGGCACCGCGCAGGTCGGGAGCGATCACCGTGCGTGTTTTTGACAGCAGGGGCAGCAGCGGGACCCACATGTGGCTCGTCTCGGCATAACCGTGCAGCAGGACTACGACCGGCCCTTGGCCGCCGATCTTATAGTTGATCTTCACGCCGTTCACATCGGCGATCCTCTCCGTGAACCCCTCCGGAAGACCTGCTACCTGGGGCGGGGGCGGTGTGCTCGCGTCGATCGCCGCTTGGCCGAGGGCGGGCAGACCGCCCAGGGCCGCAAAGACGATCAGAGCCGGCGGCAGCCGGCGCGGAAATATCGCGGCGGTCTTGCGCCGAAACGACTTGAACGGATTCGACCTCGGTACCGTGCCGGAAGCGACGGTGGCGGGACGACCTGAAGCGAAGGGTGCTGCCCTGTGAATCGAAGTCGACTGCATGCAGCGCTGATCTAACCCGCCCGGGTGCTGAAACATAGTTGTTTCGAGCTGTCCCTATGCCGCCGCGCCCGCGACGCTCGATGTCATGGCTCTTTGCTGCGAGGAAACCGACATTTCCCGCAGGGCGCGATGCACGAACTGCACGCAGATCGAGCCTTCGCCGACGGCGGATGCGATGCGTTTGACGCTGTCGGAGCGCACGTCACCCACCGCGAACACTCCGGGCAGACTGGTCTCCAACAGATACGGTGCCCGCGGCAGCGGCCAGCGCGCCGCCGTCAGCGCTTCGGCGCGCAGCTCCGTTCCGGTCTGCACGAAGCCTTTGTCGTCCAGCGCTACGCAACCCTGCAACCACTGTGTGTTGGGCACCGCGCCGGTCATGAGAAAGACATGCCCGATGTCATGCATCTCCACGCCGCCGCTCGCTCCGTTGCGCCAACCGATCCGCTCGAGACGATTGCCTCCCTCCAGCGCTGTGACCTCCGTGCGGGTATGCAGCGTGATGTTCGGGCTCTCCTCGATGCGGCGGATCAGGTAACGGGACATGCTGTCGGCGAGACCGTCGGAGCGAACCAGTATGTGCACGTGTCGACAGCCGCCGGATAGAAATACCGCTGCCTGGCCGGCTGAATTGCCTCCGCCCACGATCGCGATCTCCTCGCCCACGCACAGCTTCGCTTCCAGGTGGGTGGCAGCGTAGTAGACCCCGGCACCGATGAATCGCGACAGATTTTCGATCTTGATTTCGCGGTACTGGGCGCCGGTCGCGATGACGACGGTGCTCGCGTGCACCACCCGCCCGTCGGAAAGTTCGAGGGAGTAGGGGCGGCGCTCGCAGTAGAGGCGCTTCGCGACGCAGGCCACGGTCACATTCGCACCGAATTTCTGCGCCTGTACCAGTGCGCGCCCGGCAAGGGCCTGACCCGAAATTCCGGTCGGGAAGCCGAGGTAGTTCTCGATCCGCGAGCTGGTTCCAGCTTGCCCCCCGGGCGCGGTGGCTTCGAGGACGAGGACGTCGAGCCCCTCCGACGCGCCGTAGACGGCCGCAGCCAGGCCCGCGGGTCCGGCGCCGACCACGACCAGATCATGCACCGCGGCGTCGTCGAGCTCCGGATTCATCTGCAGGAAGTCGGCGACATCGTGGTCGCTCGGGTTCTTGAACACCCGACCGCCCCTTGCGATCACCACCGGGATATCTTCCAGCGCCACGTGGAAACGGTCCAGCAACGCCTGCACATCCGGATCGCTGTCGATGTCGATACTGACGTAGGGATAGTTGTTGCGGGTCAGAAATTTCTGCAGGCGCAGGGTGTCGGCCGAATGGCGCGATCCGAGCAACGTTACTTCCGCAAGCCCCGACGACACCAGCCCCATGCGGCGCAAGATGAACGCCCGCATGAAGATTTCGCTCAGCTCGGCGTCCGTCTGTACGAAGTTGCGCAGATCCTCTTCAGGAACCGCGAGAACCGCGCCCGCTTCACGCACGCGGATGCGGGCGAAGCCTGCGACGCCGCGCAGCGTGCTCATTTCTCCAGCGAAGTCGCCTGGAGTGAGAACGGTCAGAAGTTCGTCGCCGATCGGCCCAGGCAGCGCGAGCTCGAGGCTCCCGGCAAGAACGACAAGAAGATCCCGATGGGGTTGGCCGGGCTCGACCAGAACCTCGCCGGCGCGCGCCTCGACACGCTCGCCGTGCGCTTCGAGGCGGGCGATCTGTGGCTGCGTGAGCTTGGGAAACATCTGCTCGCGCCGCTTTTCGAGAAGATCGTTGACCATGGTCGGTAAGCTCGGTCAGCCGTGCAGGAAGGGGTGTCGAGGCTTGCGGGTCACCTCAGCTGCATCGCCAGCCTGTCCACGTAGCACCAGCTCCAGTCTTCACCGGGCTCGAGCGACGTGATGACGGGATGCCCGTTCGCCTTGAAGTGCTTTGTAGCATGCTTGTTCTTGGAGTCGTCGCAGCAGCCGACGTGCCCGCATGTGCGGCACAACCGCAGATGTACCCACGTATCTCCCAGCGCGAGGCACTCCTCGCAGCCGGCACTATTGGGCTGGTCGGTCTTTACGGAATTCAGGTGGCTGCATCGCGCTGCCATTCGAGTCACCTCGCTTCGGGGACGATCACGGACCCAACGCCGCCTCGACTCCTTCGACCAGCGACTGCAGGCCGAACGAGGCGTCGTGAAGCTTGCCGTTGATGAAGAATGTAGGCGTACCGCGAGCGCCGCTCTTGATACCGCCTGCGATGTGCTCGCGAATCCGCTGCAGGTACACCTCGTCGTCCATCTCGCCGGTATAGCGCGCCATGTCGAGCTCCAGGCGATCGGCATAGGCATGCAGCTGCGACAGCTTCAAGTGACGCTGGTTCTCGAACAATAGATCGTGCATCGGCCAGAATTTGCCCTGGCCGCCTGCGCTTTCCGCGGCTTGCGCCGCGAGCAACGCATGAGGATGAACGTCCTCGAGCGGAAAGTGCCGAAAGACGAGGCGGACGCGGCCCGCGAATCGCTCGAGCAGCAGCTTCACCGCCGGCACCGCCTGTTTGCAGTTTGGGCATTCGAAATCGCCGTACTCGACGAGAGTGACGAGAGCGTGCGTCGCACCGAGCACGTGATCCACCGTACTGACCGGAACCGCGAGCCCTGACCCTTGATGTTGGTTCATCTATTGACCTCGCGGAATCGGCTGACGAGCTTATCGTCCCTGCGAATTCCGTCCGACACGCCGATGATGCCCGGTGCGCGCGACCTATCAGCGGCCGGGAGCGTCGCCCTTGCGGCTCGTCTCGAACAAGAACCAGATCCGCTGTTCCGCCTCGTCGATCCAGTTTTCCAGCAGGCTGGCGCTCGCCACATCCTCGTGCTCATCGCAGACCCCGTGCGCTTGCCGCATGCGCTGGGCCAGCTGCTTGTTGTCGTCGCGCAACTCGGCCAGCATATCGAGCGGCGAGACATAGTCGGCGTCGTTGTCCAGGACGCGCTGCAGGCGCGCGATATGACCGATCGACCGGATGGTTGCACCGCCGACTTTCCTGACGCGCTCGGCGATGACATCGGTCGTGGCATAGATCTGGGCAGCCTGATCATCCAACAACAGATGGTAGTCGCGAAAATTGGGGCCCGACACATGCCAGTGGAAGTTCTTGGTTTTCATGTACAAGGCGAACATGTCGGCGAGCAGGGCGTTGAGCGCGCCAGAGATGTCCTTCGTGGCATCCGCCCCCAGGTCCGTCGGCGGATCGATCATTGCTGCGCGCCGAGCTTTCGCATCCCGAGCATTCATATTTCAGTCTCCTTTAGCTATTGGTATTCATCTCAGGCTCCGACTCGCGCCGGAGAAATTGTCGCTTCCCGCCGGGCGGGAACTCCATCAGGATACCAGAGCTACCCTCTGCATCGCATATCGCAAGCGAGTCCAAAAAGCGCAGGCCCCGGCCTCCGGGTTCGGCCTTGGCGAAACCTATTTCGCCGCCGCCCGAATCTGGCCTGCCCCGAACAGCGCGAGGGCCTCCTCGCGGATAACAGTCCAGTTCTGGCGCAGCTTTAATGCATCAGGGAATCGCGAACGTCCAGGTATGGCTTAGCGGGAACCGGCGAGCTGAGGTAGATGAGTGGGTTGTAGGCTCCGAGAAATGTCGAGTGATCCGTAAGTTGACGCGTGCAACCGTGCGGCACCTTGCCACGGAAGCGCACTTATAGCGCTGAAGCAGTGATCACCGATACTGCTGCCGCTTTAGCCGCTACCGCGTACGCGGCCATTCGTCGACCCTGTCTGCGCGCAGCACGCCGCGCTCGACTCCGCTACGAAATTGGGCGAGTATATCCACGCGGTCAAAAGTGGGTCTTGTCGATTCTTGCTGCGTGGAAGAGAGCGCTCGTCACCAGTGGGAGCAAAAACCGTTAAGGTCGATAGGGGAAGGTAGGAATAAAAATTACAACGCGAACGCATCAATGAGGTGCATCCGCGCTGGCGCTGCAGTCGCTTAGAAAGATCCTCGCACCGTTACGAGACTCTGTGGTGCTCCGCGGCTAGGCCGGCATATCTTTATCTGTCAGGACGCATTATCGATGCATGGCCGAGGTTCGCTGTCTTGCGTCATCTCCCCGGCGGGAAGCTGGTCCACGGCCAGGCCGGCATCGACCCAGGCGTCGAAACCTCCCAGCAGCGGGCGCACGCGAGCGAAGCCCCTTGCCATCAGCAATTTCGCGACCCGAGCGGCCGACGCTTCATTCGGGCAGGTGCACCGGCCAATGGCGGTGCGATCATGGCTACCAGCGGGATGAACTTCGCGAACAGCAGCAGGCTCGCCCCCCAGCGTCCAAATCGCGCCTCGGTTTGACGGACGCATGAGTCCGGAGAGAGGGAGATCCGGCACAAGGTCTTCATGACTCTATTCCCGTAGCGCCATCCGGCGATGTACCAAACGGTGTCGGCGAGCGTGCTGGCCACGACGGTCACGCTCAAGACCGCGGGGCCAAAGAGTTTGCCGTCGGCAACCAAAGCTCCCGCGACGATCAGCGTGGGAAGAGCTGGTACAGGGAGTCCGAGCTGGTCGAGCAGCACATTGAGAAAAATCAGACCGACACCGTACGCGCGGCAAGCGCGGCGATCGCATCCATGGACACCAGATCTGCGCGGTAAAATGAATCCGGGAAGGGTTTGAGCGAACTCGGGAAGCGAGACGCGCTTCGACATTAGCACAGTGGCGCAAATGCATCACGCGCGCACGGATGTGTGTCCGCGCCCATGCCTGGTTACGCGCAGTCCACGCCGGTTTCTCTGGTATAACAGCGGAGCGCCGTGCCTTCCTTCATTCCAGCCAGGAGCATATCGACATGATCTACGACAGCATTCTCGACACCGTCGGGCGCACGCCCGTCGTGCGCATCAACCGCCTGGCGCCTCCAGGTATCCACATGTACGTCAAGGTCGAAGCGTTCAATCCGATGGCTTCGGTCAAGGACCGATTGGCTCTGGCGATCATCCTGGATGCGGAGCGGAGTGGGGAACTGAGACCCGGTCAGATGGTGGTCGAGGCGACCTCCGGGAATACCGGGATCGCGCTGGCGATGGTGTGCGCGGCGAAGGGTTACCCGTTCGTCGCGTTCATGGTTGAAACATTCTCGATAGAGCGACGCAAATTGATGCGCGCCTTCGGTGCCAAGGTGCTGCTCACGCCCGCGGCAGAGCGGGGCAGCGGCATGGTGAAGCGCGCCGAGGCATTCGCCGCAAAGCACGGTGCATTCCTCGCGCGCCAATTTGATAATCTGGCCAATCCCGCCTACCACCGGAATACCACCGGTCCCGAAATCCTTCTGGACTTTGCCGGCCGCCGCCTCGACTGGTTCGTGACTGGCTGGGGCACCGGCGGCACGTTGACCGGCGCCGGCGAGATGATTCGTCTGGCCAGGCCCGATACGCGCATCGTGGTGACGGAGCCGGAGGCCGCTGCGCTGCTCGCCGGGAAGCCCTGGTCGCCGCACAAGATCCAGGGGTGGACTCCGGACTTCATCCCAAGCGTTTTGAATCGCGAGGTAGCGCACGAAAACATCCCGGTCTCGGATACCTACGCTCGCGACACGGCTCAAGCTTTGGCCCAGAAGGAGGGGATCTTTGTCGGCATCTCGGCTGGCGGGACTTTTGCGGCAGCTCTGGAGGTAGCCAAAAAAGCGAAGCGGGGCGACGTCATCCTCGCCATGCTGCCCGACACGGGCGAGCGCTATCTCAGCACGATCCTGTTCGAAGGCATCAGCGAGGGATCGGACGACGAATGGTTGGCGCAGCTGGAAGCCGGGAAGGCGTGAGCTGCGGGCGGGACGAGCGGCATGGTCGGCTGCCGTTACCGTTGCTCATCCTGCCGTTCGTCACCAGTGCGGTCATCGGATTGCGGGCATCCGTCGTGAACTGAGCGCGGCGCAATAGCCCTTGTGCGTTCGCGCACCAGGGGTCGTAGTCGGCCGTGGATCAGTCTGCGAAAATGTCGGATCTACCGATCAGGAGCCAATGTGGCAACACGTGGATTCAGCGGGCGGGGGCGCGCGACCGGGGCGGAGCAGCCCGGCAGGCTGCCGCCGGGACAATTTCTCACAGCGGATTTTCCGGTGCTGTCGGCCGGTCCTACGCCGCACATTGCTCGCGAGGACTGGCGCTTCACCCTTCAGGTCGGGCCACGGCAGATCAAGAGCTGGTCGTGGGGAGACTTCATTCGTCTGCCGATCACGAAGACGATGCCCGATATCCACTGCGTCACCAAGTGGAGCAAATTCGACACGAGCTGGGAGGGCGTGAGCATACAGGACCTCCTGGCCGACGCTGCGCTCGAGCCGTCGACCGAGTTCACGCTGGCGCACTCCTACGATGGCTATTCGACCAATGTTCCGGTCCAAGACCTGCTGAGCGGTCGCGGGATGATCGCGATCGCGTACGACGGCAAACCGATTGCCGCCGAACATGGTGGTCCGGCGAGACTGTTGGTGCCGCACTTGTATTTCTGGAAGTCGGCGAAATGGGTCAAGGCATTGCAGTTCACCGAGCGCGACGAGGCCGGGTTCTGGGAGCTCCGCGGCTACCACATGTACGGGGATCCCTGGCAAGAGCAGCGATATTCGGGCGACTAGGCTTGCAACGCGAGTAGCGTGCGCCATGAAGCTCGTCTGGCAGCCCGCAGCCGTAATTGCGATCGAGCCGCGGACCCCTACGGTCAAAAGCTTCTTCTTCGGCCTGCCTCGGCCGTTGAGCTTTGCTCCCGGGCAGCACATGGACGTGCGCCTGACTGCGCCGGATGGTTACGAAGCCCAGCGCAGCTACTCCATTGCGTCTGCGCCCGACGGAACGGACCGTATGGAGCTCGCCATCGAACTGCTCCAAGATGGAGAGGTCTCGCCGTTTTTCTTCAATACGGTCGCGGTCGGCGACGAAATCGAACTACGGGGCCCGATCGGCGGTCACTTCACGTGGTCGGTGGATGACGGCGGTCCTATCCTGCTGGTCGGCGGGGGCTCCGGGGTTGTGCCCCTGGCGTGCATGCTGAGGCATCGATGGGCGCGCCGCAGCGCCGTCCCTGTTGCCCTGGTGTATTCCGCGCGCACTGCCGCCGATCTGATCTTCGGAGATGAGCTGCGCATGTTGAATGCGCGCCGGGACGGTTTCCACTTTCTTCCCACGCTCACACGCCAAGCTAACCCCGTTCCTGGACACCGGGTCGGCCGCATCGTTGCGGCGCTCCTCTCCGACGCCTTAGCGGTGCTGAACTCGACGCCGAAACTGGTATTCGTCTGCGGTGCCAATGCCTTTGTCGAAACCGTTGCCGACGCACTGATCGGCCTCGGGATCGAAGCGACGAGGATCCGGACCGAGCGCTACGGGGGATAGCGGGTAGCCGACGCCGCCTCTGGCATTCGTCGTTACGTGTCCTTGCCAGTTGTCCTTCGAGCCGAGGTCGCCTATCAGGCCATGCTCAACGTCCCGCTTTTCGTCTCGGGACGAAACGATCTCACCGCGACGATACCGAGCACGATGAAGAGCACCAGAACGATGCCATGCGCGATGGCAAACGGCGGTTCGGCTTGTGTCGGCGCGAGCGCGTTCAGGAACGGGACCTTCAGGAACGATTGGACGACTGCCACGAAGACGTTCAGATAGAGAGACAGAATGGCGCTGGCGACGTAGATCCAGCGCCAGGCTCCAGCCAGGCGATAGACGTACAGAGCGACGATGGCGATGGCCAGCACGACCAGTGTGATGATCCCGACGATGTGAGACGGCAGAATCTGGTCGCGCGGAAAGAAGAATCCTGTCACGCACGTCAGCACCGTCGTTGCGAGAAAAACGGCAGTCCAGGTCGGTAGCCTATTCGAACCGAACATACCGAACAGAACCACGAGCCCGGCGCAAATACCGATCAGGCTCAACACGGTA
>Ga0335083_10011926_pt1 | contig 10419 bp, 6 predicted proteins | sample Lox_Sample_42_FD_206716 | JGI IMG/M metagenome (GOLD analysis project Ga0335083, IMG submission 206716) | Soil microbial communities from Loxahatchee National Wildlife Refuge, Florida, United States - Lox_Sample_4.2 | ecosystem: Environmental > Terrestrial > Soil > Wetlands | place: USA: Florida... | reverse complement strand
AAGGTTTAACTAGGCAACGCCCCGGCGAGCTGCCCCTCGAGGTCACCCCGTTCGTCGGGCGCCACCGTCAGCTGGCCGAGCTGACCGGCCTGCTCCGTACCGCCCGGCTGGTCACGGTCACCGGCCCCGGCGGGGTGGGGAAGACGCGCGTCGCGCTGCGGGCCGCGGCCCAGTTCGCCGAGTCCGGGGAGTTCCCCGACGGCATCTGGCTGGTCGAGCTGTCCGGGCTGCACGATTCCGAGCTGCTCCCCGACACCGTGGCGACCGCCCTCGGGCTGCCGGGCACCGGGCTAGCCAGCACGGGGAGCCACTCCCAGCTCGACGCGATCCTGGACCACCTGCGCGACCAGCGGCTGCTGCTCATCCTGGACACCTGTGAGCACCTGATCGACGCGTGCGCCATGTTCGCCGACATCCTGCTGCGGGCCACCCCGGTCACCGTGCTCGCCACCAGCAGGCAGCCGCTGGCGGTGCCGGGCGAGCACACCTGTGCGATCCCGCCGCTGCCGGTGCCCGCGCCGGGCGCCAGGAAGGCGGGCGACGGGGACGCGGTGGAGCTGTTCGCCCGGTGCGCGGCGGCCGCGGTGCCGGGGTTCGAGGTCACCGACGCCAACCGGGCCTGCGTGATCAGGCTCTGCCGGCGCCTGGACGGGGTGCCGCTGGCCATCGAGCTGGCCACCGTGCGGCTGCGCGCCATTCCGCTCGAGCAGCTGGTAGACCGGCTCGAGGATCGCTTCCGGCTGCTGGCCGGCGGGCGGCGGGCGGCCCTGCCGCACCACCAGACGATCAGGGCGGCCACCGAGTGGAGCTACGACCTGTGCTCGCCCGCCGAGCAGTTGCTGTGGGCGCGGCTGTCCGTCTTCGCCGGCTCGTTCGACGTGGCGGCGGCCGAACAGGTCTGCGCCGACGAGCGACTCGACCCGCGGGACGTGCTCCCCACCCTGATCGGGCTGGTGGATAAGTCCGTCGTGCTGCGGGTGGACGGGGACGGCACCAGGTACCTGCTGCTGGACACGATCAGGGAGTTCGGCGCGGAGAAGCTGGACGAGCGGGGCGAGCAGGACATGATCCGCCAGCAGCACCTGGCCCGCTACTGCGGCCTGGCGGTCTACCTGGGCGAGAACCCGCTGGCCGAGGACCAGGTGCCCCGCTACCGTCAGCTGTGCCAGGAGCACGCCGAGCTGCGGGCCGCGCTGGAGTACGCGCTGACGATGCCGGGGCGGCCGCGGGACGCGGCGGCCATGGCCATCTCGCTCGACGCCTACTGGCAGATGTCCGGCGTCCCCGGCGAGGGCAGGCACTGGCTGGGCAAGATCCTGCCGCGGCTCGGCGAGCTGTCCCGGGCCCGGGCGCTGGCCCTGATCGTCGACGGGTACCTGGCCTGCCTGCAGGACGACACCGAGGCCGGGCTCGCCCGCCTGGACGAGGGCATCACGATCGCCGAGGAACGCGGCGACGGGCTCATCAGGACCCGCGGCTACCTGAACCTGACCATGGCGTTTACCTTCGCCGGGCGCTACGACGAGGCGGCCCGCGCGGGCGCGACGGCCTACGAGGGCGCCCTGGCGGCCGGGGACCGCGAGATGCTCGCCGTCCTCGACTCCCACGTCGGATACCTGCACCTGCTCGCCGGGGAGGCGGCCGAGGGGCTGGCCTCGTGCCGCCGCGGCCTGGCCCGGCTCGGTCCGGACAGCGGGGAGCGCTGGCAGCAGAGCTACCTGCGGCTGCTCGAGGGCATGTGCCTGTTCGTGCTGGGCGACCGGGGCCCGAGCGCCGAGGCGTTCGGCACCGCGCTGGCCATGAAGCACGAGATCGGCGACATCATGGGCATGGGCTACGCGCTGGAGGGGACCGGCTGGCTGGCCGCGGCCGAGCAGCGCTTCACCCGGGCCGCCTGGCTGCTGGGCGCGGCCGCGGGACGGTGGCAGCTGACCGGCGGCCGGCTCGGCCGCAACGCCACCGCCGAGGCCCTGCACGCGCGGGCCGAGCAGCTGGTCCGCGACGGGCTCGGCGAGGAGCGCTACCGCGTGCTGCACGACCAGGGCGCCGCGTACCCGCTGGAGGAGATCGTCAGGCTGGCGGCGGCCGGCGCCGACGCCCTGCCGCCGCGGCCGGCCGACGCCGGAGCGGCCGGCCTGGTGCCGGCGCCGAGCCCGCCGGTTCCCGCGCTGACCAGCCGCGAGCTGGAGATCGCGGGGCTGGTCGGCGAAGGGCTGTCCAACCGGCAGATCGCCGAGCAGCTGGTGATCTCCAAGCGCACCGTGGACGCGCACATTGAGCACATCTACGGCAAGCTCGGCGTCTCCTCGCGAGTCGCGCTGGCCAGCTGGCTCAGGTCTTCGCAGCCTTGAGCCGGGTTAGCACCGCCTTGAGCCGGGTTAGCACCGCCTTGAGCCGGGTTAGCACCGCCTTGAGCCGGGTTAGCACCGCCCTGACGGGGTGCCGCGGCGGCCGGACACCGCGTGTGCGCGTGCTGTTATCGGCGGGCGGGCGGCAGGTGCGGACGCTGGCATGAAACTATGCCGGGGGGAAAGCGGAAGGTTGATACTCGCAGTACGACACGAGGAGACGGGACGATGGCGACACCTTTGCCCGAGCGGAAGGCCTGGCAAGCGCTCAAGCGGCAGCACGAGGAGATCGCCGGGGTCCACCTCCGTGAGCTGTTCGCTGCCGACGCGGGCCGCGGCGAGCGGATGACCGCCGAGGCGGCCGGGCTCTACCTGGACTACTCCAAGAACCGGGTCACCGACGAGACCATGCGGCTGCTGGTCGCGCTGGCCGAGGAGTCGGGCGTGGCCGAGCGCCGGGACGCCATGTTCCGCGGCGACCGCATCAACGTGTCCGAGGACCGGTCGGTGCTGCACGTGGCGCTGCGGATGCCGCGCGGCGAGTCGCTGGTGGTGGACGGTACCGACGTGGTACAGCAGGTGCACGAGGTGCTCGACCGGATGGCGTCGTTCGCCGACCGGGTGCGCTCGGGCGAGTGGAAGGGCTACACCGGCCTGCCGATCAAGAACGTGGTCAACGTCGGCATCGGCGGCTCGGACCTAGGCCCGGTGATGGCCTACGAGGCGCTGCGGCACTACACGACCAGGGACATCACGTTCCGGTTCGTGTCCAACGTGGACTCGACCGACTTCGCCGAGGCGGTGCGGGATCTCGACCCGGCCGAGACGCTGTTCATCATCTCGTCCAAGACGTTCGGCACGCTGGAGACGCTGACCAACGCCACCTCCGCCCGGGACTGGGTGGTGGCCGCCCTCGGTTCCGAGGACGCGGTGGCCAAGCACTTCGTCGCGGTGTCGACCAACGCCGAGCGGGTGTCGAAGTTCGGCATCGACACGGCGAACATGTTCGGCTTCTGGGACTGGGTCGGCGGCCGGTACTCGATGGACTCGGCCATCGGCCTGTCCAACATGATCGCGCTCGGGCCCGACGGCTTCGGCGAGCTGCTGGCCGGGTTCCACGAGATGGACGAGCACTTCAGGACCGCGCCGCTGGAGGCCAACCTGCCGGTGCTGATGGGGCTGCTGGCGCTGTGGTACCGCGACTTCTTCGGCTGTCAGACCTTCGGCGTGATGCCGTACGAGCAGTACCTCAAGCGGTTCCCCGCCTACCTGCAGCAGCTCACCATGGAGTCCAACGGCAAGCACGTCACGCTGTCCGGGGCCCACGTGTCGTACGACACCGGGGCGGTCTTCTGGGGCGAGCCGGGCACCAACGGCCAGCACAGCTTCTACCAGCTCATCCATCAGGGGACCACGATCATCCCGGTCGACCTGATCGGGTTCGGCAAGACGCTCAACCCGATCCGCGACCACCACGACATCTTGTCCTCCAACGTCTTCGCCCAGGCGCAGGCGCTGGCCTTCGGCAAGACCGAGGAAGAGGTCAGGGCCGAGGGCACGCCCGCGAACGTGGTGCCGCACCGGGTGATGGAGGGGAACCGGCCGTCCAACGTGCTGCTGGCCGAGATCCTCACGCCGCGGATACTCGGCGTGCTCGTCGCCCTGTACGAGCACAGCGTGTTCGTCCAGGGAGCGATCTGGGACGTCGACTCGTTCGACCAGTGGGGCGTGGAGCTCGGCAAGGTCCTGGCGGTCGCCATCATCCCCGAGCTGACCAGCGAGGGCGAGCCCGCGCTGGACCACGACTCCTCCACCAACGCGCTGATCCGGAAGTACCGCTCGCTCAAAGCCCGTTAGTTTCCAATGATTTTCTCGGCCCGCTGACCAACGATGAAGGACTGACCAGCCATGCCAACTGACAAGCCGATGCAACTCGGGATGATCGGCCTCGGCCGGATGGGCGCCAACCTCGTCCGGCGGCTGATGCGCGATGGCCACCGCTGCGTGGCCTACGACGTCAACACGGACGCGGTCAAGGGACTGGCCGCCGAGGGCGCGACCGGGGCGGAGAGCCTGGCCGACTTCGTGGCCAAGCTGGACACGCCGCGCAACATCTGGATCATGGTGCCCGCCGGTTACGTCGACGCGACCCTGGAGCAGCTCAAGCCGCTGCTCGCGGCCGACGACGTGGTGATCGACGGCGGGAACTCCTACTACCGCGACGACATCACCAGGGCCAAGGACCTCAAGGCCTACGGCGTGCACTACATCGACTGCGGCACCAGTGGCGGCGTCTGGGGCCTGGACCGCGGCTACTGCCTGATGATCGGCGGCGAGGACGAGGCGGTCGCGCGGCTGAACCCCATCTGGCTGACCATCGCGCCCGGCAAGGGCATCGCCGAGCCCACCCCTGGCCTGAAGGCGGGCGGCACCGCCGAGCAGGGCTTCCTGCACTGCGGGCCGAACGGGGCCGGGCACTTCGTCAAGATGGTCCACAACGGGGTCGAGTACGGCATGATGGCCGCGATCGCCGAGGGCCTGTCCATCATCAAGAGCGCCGACATCGGCCTGCACCAGGGCGAGATCGACGCCGAGACCACGCCGCTACGCGACCCCTGGGCCTACCAGTACCAGATCGACGTGGCCGACGTGGCCGAGGTCTGGCGGCGCGGCTCGGTGGTCAGTTCCTGGCTGGTCGACCTGGCGGCGGCCGCGTTCGCCAAGTCGCCCGACCTATCCGACTTCAGCGGCCGGGTGTCCGACTCCGGCGAGGGCCGGTGGACGGTGCTGGCCGCGGTGGACGAGGGCGTGCCCGCCTCGGTCATCGCCGCCTCGCTGTACGAGCGGTTCGAGTCCAGGGACCTGGGCGCGTTCACCGGGCAGGTCCTGTCCGCGCTGCGCTCGGAGTTCGGCGGGCACGCGGAGAAAAAGGCCTGATTGCCGTGAGTGAATCCCCGGCGAAGAGCGGACCGGCCCAGGCCGCGAACAACTCCCCGAAGCCGGACAATCACGTCATCGTGCTGTTCGGGGCGACCGGCGACCTGGCCAAGCGCAAGCTGCTGCCCGGCCTCTTCCACCTGCACGCGGCCGGGCTGCTGCCGAAGGAGTACCGGATCATCGGGTGCGCGCCGACCAAGTACGCGCTGACCGACGAGCAGTTCACCGAGCACGCCGTCGAGGCCTGCGCCGACTTCTGCATCACTAAGCCGACCGACCCGTCCTGGCCGTCGTTCGCCGAGCGCCTGTCGTTCGCGGGTGCTGATCCGGACAATTACTCGGCGCTGGTGGAAGCCGTCCAGCGGGCCGAGAAGGAGATCGGCGGCACCCCCCAGCGGCTGTACCATCTAGCCGTGCCGCCCGCCGCGTTCACCGCGGTGGTCGGCATGCTCGGCCAGTCGGGCCTGGCCAAGGACGCCCGGGTGATCATCGAGAAGCCGTTCGGCACCGACCTGGCCTCGGCCCGCGCGCTGAACGAGGCGGTGCACGCGGTCTTCGACGAGTCACAGGTGTTCCGCATCGACCACTTCCTGGGCAAGGAATCGGTCGACAACGTGCTCGCGTTCCGCTTCGCCAACGGCCTGTTCGAGCCGATCTGGAACCGGCAGCACATCAGGTACGTGGAGATCGACGTGCCGGAGACGCTGACGATCAAGGGCCGGGGCGAGTTCTACGACGCGACCGGCGCCTACCGGGACATGGTCGTCACCCACCTGTTCCAGGTGCTGGCGTTCGTGGCCATGGAGTCGCCAGTGTCGCTGTCGGCCAAGCACCTGCGGGACGAGAAGGAGAAGGTGTTCGAGGCGGTCAGGCCGATCGATCCCCGGCACGTGGTGCGCGGCCAGTACCAGGGGTACCGGTCCGAGCCCGGTGTGGCGGCCGACTCGGACACCGAGACGATGGTCGCGGTGCGGGCCGAGGTGGACAACTGGCGCTGGCACGGCGTGCCGTTCTTCCTGCGCTCGGGCAAGGCCATGGGCGTCTCGCGCCAGATCATCACGCTCGGCTTCCAGCCGCCGCCGATGCGGATGTTCCCGGCCCACCGCAAGGACACCCCCTACGGCCGGCAGAACGAGATCGTCATCGACTTCGCCGACCCCGGCGCGATCAAGGTCTACTTCCTGACCAAGGTCCCCGGGGCCCGGATGACCCTCGGCAACGCCGAGATGGCGTTCCACTACAAGGACTCGTTCGCCGTGACCCACGCGCTCGAGGGCTACGAGCACCTGATCCTGATGGCCATGGTCGGCGACCCGTCGCTGTTCACCAGGTCCGACGGGATCGAGCGGCTGTGGGAGATCTCCACGCCGCTGCTGGAGAACCCGCCGCCGGTCGAGCCGTACGCCGTCGGTTCCTACGGCCCGGAGTCGGTCAGGCGGCTGATCGCGCCGTACCACTGGCACCTGCCGCACGTGTGATGCTGCGAGTTTTACGGAGCCCGGCCGCCGGGTTCCGGCCGCCGGGTTCCGGCCGCCGGCGTCTGGCCGGCGGCCGGGTTCTCGCTTTGCGGCGCGCGTTACGCGCGGGTGTCCTGGCGGATCGAAAGGCGGCCCTTGGCCATCACCCCGATCCGCTGGGCGCGGCGGGCGATGGCGCTGTCGTGAGTGACCAGGATCAGCGTGAGCCCGCGCTCGCGCCACAGCGTGTCGAGCAGGGTGATGATCTCGTCCCTGGTGTCCTCGTCCAGGTTGCCGGTCGGCTCGTCGGCCAGCAGCACGGCCGGGTCCTTGACCAGGGCACGGGCGATCGCCACCCGCTGCTGCTGGCCGCCGGACAGCTCGCCGGGCAGGTGCTGGGCCCGGTCGCCGAGCCCGACGCTGTCCAGCGCGGCCTGTGTCCGGTCGCGTCGTTCGGTGTGCCGCGCGCCGAGCGGGACGAGGGCCGCCTCCACGTTCTCGGCCGCGGTCAGGGTCGGGACCAGGTTGAAAGACTGAAAGATGAAGCCGAACTCCGATGCCCTCACCTTCCTGATTTTGGCCTCAGCCGCCTTGGCCAGGTCGTCGCCGGCGAACTCGAGCTGGCCCTGGCTCGGCCGGTCCAGGCCGCCGAGGAGCTGGAGCAGCGTGCTCTTGCCGTGCCCGGTCTTGCCCTGCACGGCGAGCCACTCCCCCGCCCGGATCTCCAGATCCAGGTCACGGACGGCGGGAATCTCACGCCCGTTCTTTCGGTAGATCTTGCTCACCGCGGCCAGCCGGTACAGGCTGCTCGGGGGCTGGGGCACGGTCTCGCGGGTGATGTCCATGGGGTTTGTCCTTTTCTTGCTGTTATCAGGCCACGCGGGCCAGGGCCGCGGCCGGGCGGAGCCGGGCCGCCCGCCAGCCGCCGAACGATCCCGCCACCAGCCCTCCGGCCACCGCGAGCAGCACCGCGAGGACGATGGCGCCGACCGTCACCGACGCGGACATCGGCACCGCGATGGTGGTGTGGGTCGCCGCCGGGCTGACGATGGACGCCCCGCCCGGTCCCCCGGCGACGTGCGTCGTGGGCCCGGTTCCGCCGGCCGACGGGACGCTGGCGGACAGCTTCGGCGCGATCTTGTCGATGATGGCCACGCCGGCGAAGCCGAGGCCCACCCCGGCCAGGCCGCCCACGATGCCGGTACTGACGGACTCGCCGAGCACCTGGCTGACGATCCGGCTGCTGCGCCAGCCGAGCGCCTTGAGCGTGCCGAACTCGGGTACCCGCCGCGCCACCGCGGCCATGGTCAGCAGGCTGGCGACGGCGAACGCCGCGATCAGCACCAGCACCGCCAGCCACCGGCCGAGCGCGCCGGCCAGCTTGGCCGCGCTCGCCGCCGATCCGGTGATCTCGCTGGCCAGGTCGGAGGAACTGGTGATGGTGGCGTGCGGCAGCAGGTGCGCGATCTCCTGCTGCACCGCGCCGATGTCGGAGGCGCTGGCCGCGGTCACGTAGACCGTGTTCACCAGGTTCTTCATCGACTTGCCGGTGGCCGGGTTGCTGGCCAGCGCCTGGGCCCGGGCCAGCGGGATGTACACCGACGGCGGGCTGCTGGCCTGCGGCTGGGTGACGATGCCGATGATGGTGAACTTCTTATCGGCCAGCGTGACCGTGTCGCCGGTGGTGAGCTTGTGGGCGGTGGCGTAGTTGGAATCAACGACTGCTACCGCGGAGTCTGCGTCGGCTTGCGTGAACCTGCGGCCCTTGGCCAGGGTGGCGTTGCTGAGCGGGCCGAGCTTGGGGTGGCTGATGTCGGTCCCGTTCACGCTGGTCGAGGTAGGCGGCACGAGGCGGGAGTTCGAGCCGGTCGGGAGGACGATCCGGTTGTCGGTCAGGACCAGCCCGCCCGCGGCCGCGGACACGTGCTTGAGCTGGGCGATCCTGGCGATCGTGGCCGCGCTGAGCGGCCCGTAGTCGCCGCTGTCCAGGGTGTCGATGGTGCCGCTGGTGTAGCACTTGCCGTTGATGCAGGCCTGGGCGTGGGGCCCGTTGCCGCTGGGGCCTTGCTTACCGTTCGTCGGCCCGGAGGCGATGGGGATGCTCCCCTGGGCGCCCTTCGGCGGGGTCGGCTTGGTGGTGACGGTGACGTCGGTGCCGATGCCGTACAGCGCCCTGAGCACCTTGGCCTGCGCGGCCTTCACCCCGGACGACGCGCCCATCACGGTGATGACCAGGCCGATCCCGATGGCCAGGCCGATGGCGATGAAGATCGCCTGTCGCATTCTGCGGCGCAGTTCGCGCCTGAGGTAGGTGAGAAAGAACATGGCGGAAGGTCTACGCGGCGGGCAGTTGCAGCGGGGTTACACGGAGCTGCGCCTGTGACGTGGGGCCGGTGTTACTGGCCCGGTGCAGCTGGCGCGGTGTAACTGGCCCCGGTGCAGCTGGCGCGGTGCAGCTGGCGCGGTGCAGCTGGCGCGGTGTAACTGGCGTGCAACCGCGCGGCGGGCACAGTGTCGCTCATGGGACGCGACGACGAGTGGATACACGGCGGAGAGTGGATACGGGGCGACGAGTGGATACGCGGCGACACGGCGCGCTTCGCGGGGTACGGGGAAACGACCGCGGCGCCTGGGGCCGGCTGGACGACGGTCTGGGGCCATGAAGCGGGAGACGAGGCCGACGAGGACGAGGCCGACGAGGACGACTGGCCGGATGACGACATGCTCGACGACTACTGGCCAGATGACGACGCGCTCGACGGCGAGTCGCCAGACGGCGAGTGGCTGGACGGCGAGTGGCTGGACGGCGAACCGTTTGCGGCGCCGGGCGGGCCGACGGAGCCTGGGTCTGGGTACCGGAAAGGAGGCTGGGGCCACGGGGGCGTCCCAGGATTCTCGGCCTGGATGGCGGTCGCGGTCGCGGTGGTGGCCGCGGTTGCCGGGGTGGCTGTGGGGTTCTCGCTGACCAGGGGCGCTCCGGTGGCGAGCGCGGCCGGCGGGGCGACGCCGAGCGCGTCGGCCCCGGCGTCGATCCCGGCGTCGAGGGGCGGCGGGACCGGGCCGCAGACCCTCCCGGGGCTGCCCGGTAACGCGAGCGGGAACGGGGGCGGGCAGCTGCGGATGCTGCTCACCGGCCGGGTGCTCGCGGTGAGCGGCACATCGGTCACCATCGGGGGCGCGGGCCCGTCGGTGACGGCCGCCGTCACCAGCGCGACCAAGCTCACCGGCCGCGTCCACGGCATCGGCGGCATCAAGGTCGGCGACCAGGTAGCCGCTGAGATCACCGGCACCCCCAGCCACCTGGTCATTACCACCCTCCGTGACCCCGCCCAGTGACCCGTGTCGTCTCGGCGCATCCGGCTTCGCCGGGGCAAGACCGGTTGCCTGTGTGCCCCGGCTACTACGTAGCCGGGGGCACACAGGGTCCCGGATGGCAGAGGGCGGACCTAGGGCATGGGACAAATGGAGTTATTGAGGTGAAGGTGCCCTAGACGGGCATCTGGGCAGCGCCGAAGCCCGAGTTTCCATGATCGCGAAAGGTTTTTAGTCTGCCCGGGGCTCTGGCTCATATTTCTGGTTGATCGCGGTAGGCGTACGGGCTGGTAACGGGGCCGGTGGCCCCCCGGGTACCCAAGACGGTACCCAGGGGGCCACCGACCCCCAGGCGGGCAGCAGAG
>Ga0335083_10011924_pt1 | contig 10419 bp, 4 predicted proteins | sample Lox_Sample_42_FD_206716 | JGI IMG/M metagenome (GOLD analysis project Ga0335083, IMG submission 206716) | Soil microbial communities from Loxahatchee National Wildlife Refuge, Florida, United States - Lox_Sample_4.2 | ecosystem: Environmental > Terrestrial > Soil > Wetlands | place: USA: Florida... | reverse complement strand
ATTGACCTGCGACCACTAGCAGGCCGTTGAGGAAAGGGTTTTGATTAGTCAGTTTGATCGCCATGGTAGTGATGGTGGGCGAGTCAGTCACTGGGCTGGGCAGTTTTCGCTCGCCTCGGCGAGCGCGGTGGTGTGGTGGAGTCGTACTTCATGCGGGGGCCGGGCTGAGTCTGGCGATGCGGAGCAGGTTGTAGGCGGCAGCCACCAGATAGGCATGCAATTGGGTGCGGTCGAGGCCGCGATAGCGAGTTTTGCGCAGGCCGCCCACGGTCTTCATCCAGCCGAAGATCTCTTCGACCCGCTTGCGTACCCGTTGGCTTACCGCGTAGCCGAGATGACGTGCGGTGCGACGGTCGAGCGCCGAGCCGCCGCGGCGACTCTCATTGCGCGCGATGTGCGGGGTGACCTTGAGCGCGCGGCAGGCAGCGACGAACTCCGCAGTGTCGTAGCCCTTGTCGGCCCCGAGGGTAATCCGCCGGCTGCCCGGCAACGCGGTCTCCAGCATCGCGCGAGCGCTGTTGCGCTCGGCGTGGCCGTCGGCCGGTTCGACCGCGAACTCGATCAGGAGACCGTTGCGGTTCTCCATCAGCGCGTTGGCCGAGTAACACAACTTCGCTTCCTTGCCCGCGCCCTTCTTCGCCAACTTCGCCTCGGGATCAGTGGTCGACTGATGAGTCGCGTTACTGCGGCGCTCGCCGTGGAAGTTAACCGTCGGGTTGCCGCGGTCGTCGGGCGGCTCGCTTGGCGGCTGATGCTTGGGCTTGAAGCTCTTGAGCGAGGCCCAGGCCTCGACCAGCGTGCCGTCCACGGTGAAGTGTTCGTCCGAAAGCAATTGCAGACTGCGGGCCTGCGCCACCACGCGGGTGAAAAACTCGCGCGCCACGTCGTGCTCCAGCAGCCGCGCCCGGTTGCGCGAGAAGCTCGAGTGGTCGAAGCTCGGCTCGGCCGCGTCCATATCGAGGAACCAGCGGAACAACAGGTTGTAATCGAGTTGCTCGCAGAACAGCCGTTCACTGCGCACGGTGTAGAGTGCCATCAGCAGCGAGGACTTCAGCAGCCGCTCGGGCGGGATCGACGGTCGCCCAATGGCGCTGTACATCTCATCGAACAAGGGCGAAAGCTGCCTCAGCGCCGCGTCGGCGAGTTCCTTGACCCGCCGCAGCGGATGCTCCTTGGGTACCCGATCGCCCGGCTCCATGATCATCAACATCGCCCGCTGCCGCCGCTCTTCTCCCCGCATCCGCCGCTTCCTCCACCGATCCGATTGCTCACTCTGACGAATTATATCGGAACGAAATTCAGGCGTTTATCAACGACCTGCTAGAGTCCTCGCACCTGAAGCACGTTGTACGTGCGAGTCCCGAACTGCCAGCCATTGCCCGACCGTGGGCCAGAGCCTCTCATGCGCGGCAAGGCCTGCGGCCAATCCAATATGACTCGACGGAAAAACGATCGTTTGTTTGTCCCTGCTACCCACCAGCTGAGCCAGTGGCTCGCAGGCGCGCAGGGGCACGAGATCGTCGAACTGCGCCACGACGTTGAGCAGCGGACAGTTGATGGCCTCGAGACTGATCGACTTCCCACCCGTCGCTAATTTGCCTCGAACGAGTTGATCTTGTTGAAAAATTCCGACCATAACTTCGCGAAAGAGTTGGCCCGCGAGTGGAACGTCGCTCCCGATCCATTCCAGAAACCGATCAAATGCCTCTGACCCCTCTTCGAGACCACAGATCTCGGCGCGATATTGTTCCATTTGGCTCATCAGTCGCGCTGCTGACAGCGCCCCGAAGACCCAGGCAGGGCAATTCCCGTAAAGACTCGTGATCAGTTCCACCGTTTGAACAGTCAACCAGGCCGGCATGAACCCCGCCGCAGCACCCATCTCCAGCGGCACGGCCAAGGTCACAAGATTGCGCACGGGCCGGGGATGCAACGCCGTATAGATGGTTGCCAGCAGGGCGCCGAGACAGTAACCGATGACAGAAACGCGGTTTGTTCGACATTCCGCGGCGATCGCGCGGACGGCATTGACCAGATCTTCGTTCACATAAGCGTCGAGCCCGCGCCGGCTGTCGCCGTCCGTCGGTGGAATCCAGTCAGTCAGGTAGACCTCGAAGCCCTGCCGCACAAGGCTCTGGACCACGCTGCGGTCGAGCGCCAGGTCCAGGATGAAAGCGCGCTTTATAAGCGCGTAGACAAGCAGGATCGGAGTCGAGTGCGCTGGCTCAGCAGGCGCGTAGTGGAGAAGGCGGAGTTTGCCCCCTTCGTATGCGATACGGGAAGGGGTGCAGAGTCCGGAATCGTTCCTCGCATCACCGCGCACTCGCGACGCGGGCGCTTCCGTAGTGCGGGCATCCATGCGGGGTTCGGCTGGCATGATCGCTCAACCTCACTAGCGATCGGCACCGCCTGGAGGCGCGGCGCGAGCGTTTGTGGACGGACGGTCGCAGACTGTCGGGCGGGTTTCCTCCCCTGCGACGAAAAGCCTGCGCAGGTGGCCGTTCGATTGGTGCGGGAAATTTATTTATGAACCGATCAAGCCGTCGAAGCAAGAGAAACTCGGGGGCGCGAGAGATCCAACCGATGCGGAGCGTTCCGTTTTGCAGAAGACGCAGTCTCATATGCGGAAAAGAACGATTTGGTAAGCAAGGCGGACAGTCGAAAACACCTGCTTCCGTCCGGAGGACAGGATTCTCTCACCCGAGGATATGAACTAGGATCTGCAGGTCCAATAAGTCGCGCTGGGGAAGGCGCTGATGCTGTGCTCCACGTGCGCCACTGAAAATCCTGCCGGGAAGAAATTCTGCGGCGGATGCGGGTCCGCGCTGTCCGCGAAATGCCCGCGATGCGGCGCTGAGAACATCCCCTCGTTCAAGTTCTGTGGTGATTGCGGAGCTCCATTATCCGCTCAGGGTTCGCCAGCCGCTGGGGCGTCCGGCTCCGCGTCGTCCGGGATCCAAATTGCTGCGGAACCGAGCGAGGTACCAGAGGGCGAGCGCAAGACGGTCACGGCGCTGTTCGCCGACATCAAGGGCTCCACGGAGCTGATGCGCGATCTCGATCCTGAAGAGGCTCGCGCGATCGTCGATCCGGTGCTGCGCCTGATGATGGAGTCGGTGCATCGCTACGGCGGCTACGTCGCGCAATCTACGGGCGACGGCATCTTCGCCTTGTTCGGTGCTCCGATCGCTCACGAGGACCATCCGCAGCGCGCGCTGCACGCGGCGTTGGCTATGCAGGAAGAACTGCATCGGTACGCCGAGCGTCTGCGTAGCGAGGGCAAGATTCCCGTTGAAGCCCGTGTAGGAGTCAACACAGGCGAGGTGGTGGTGCGGTCGATCGAAACGGGTGGCCACACCGAGTACACTCCGGTCGGTCATGTGACCAACCTGGCGGCGCGGATGCAGGCGGCGGCGCCGAGCGGATCAATCGCGGTGAGCGAGGCCACGCGGCGGCTGTGCGAGGGGTACTTCGAGTTTCGTGCGATGGGGCCGACCGCAATCAAGGGGCTCGACGCGCCGATCGAGGTGTACGAGGTGGTGCGCGCGGGTCTCCTGCACACGCACTTTGAACTGGCAACCCGCCGCGGCCTCACGCGGTTTGTCGGTCGCGAGCACGAGATGGCAGCGCTCAGGCACGCGGCGGAACTAGCGCGGGCGGGCCACGGGCAGGTCGTGGCGGCGATTGGCGAGGCGGGCGCGGGCAAGTCGCGTCTGATGTATGAGTTCAAGGCCGCCGTTTCCGGCGACTTCAAAGTGCTGGAGGCCTACTCGCTCTCGCACGGCAAGGCGTCGGCCTGGCTGCCGGTGCTCGAATTGCTGCGCAGCTATTTTGGCCTCCAGAACGCGGACGAACCGGCCACGCGGCGCGAGAAAGTCCGTGCCACGCTTGCCGCGCTCGACCCGGCACTCAGCGAAGTGCTGCCGTATCTGCTGGGGCTACTCGGAATACAGGAAGGTCCCGATCCGCTTGCCCAGATGGATCCACCGATCCGGCGCCGGCGCACGCTCGAAGCGATCAAGCGGATCATATTGCGCGAGTCGCTGGAGCACGCGCTGGTGGTGATCTTCGAGGACCTTCATTGGATCGATTCCGAAACCCAGGCATTACTCGACCTACTTGCCGACAGCAGCGCTGGCGCACGCTTGCTGCTGCTCGTCAACTACCGTCCTGAGTACCGCCATGAATGGTCGAGCAGGAGCCACTACCTGCAGCTCAGGGTCAACCCTTTGGGCGGCGAAAACGGCGCGGCAATGCTGGCGGCGCTGCTAGGTGGAGGCGTGGAACTCGAAGCACTCAAGCGTCTGGTGATCGAGCGCACCGAGGGCAATCCGTTCTTTATCGAGGAGATGGTGCAGGCGCTGTTCGACGAGGGTGCACTGGTACGCAATGGCGCAGTCAAGGTTGTTCGCTCGCTTTCGCAACTGCATCTGCCGCCGACGGTGCAGGGCATACTGGCCTCCCGTATCGACCGGCTTCCGGCGGAGCAGAAGGAACTGCTCCAGACCCTTGCGGTGATCGGCCGGGAGTCGCCGCTTGGCCTGATCAGGAAAGTGGCGGACAAGGCGGAGCCGCAACTGGAGCGGATGCTTGCGGATTTGCGGACGGCCGAGTTTATCTACGAGCAACTGGTCCTCACCGGTGCTGAGTACATCTTCAAGCACGCGCTGACCCAGGAGGTGGCCTACAACTCGCTTTTGATTGGGCGCCGCAAACTCCTGCATGAGCGCGCCGGACAGGCGCTGGAGTCGATGTTCGCGGAGCGGTTGGACGATCATCTGGGCGAACTGGCGTATCATTTCAGCCGCAGCGACAACGTCAGCAAGGCGGTCGAATATCTGGGGCGTGCGGGAAGGCAGGCTCTACAGCGCTCCGCGCATACTGCCGCGATCAGTAGCCTAAAGGAGGCGATAGACCTACTTCCAAGGCTCCCGGACGGCTCCGAGCGAATTCAGCGAGAATTGCAGCTGCAGCTCGTCCTGGGTCCAGCATTAAGTGCCGTTAAAGGCTGGTCTGCACTCGAGGTGGAACGAGCATACTTTCGCGCGCGGGAACTTTGTCAACTGCTGGGCGACCCTCCGCAGCTTTTCCCCACCTTAGTCGGAGTGTGGCTCGTGTACTACATTCGAGGCGAATCACGAAAGGCTTATGAACTGGCGGAACAGCTGATGAACCGAGCGCAAAGCGGGAACGATTCAACGCAATTGCTACTGGCGCACGACACACTAGGAAGCACCTTACACGATATGGGAAAGTCGCTTCTTGCCAGAGAGCACAAAGAGGCGGTTATTTCCCTCTATGATTCTGCGCGCCATGGTCCGTTGGCAGCGCGCAGATCGTTTGACGCAAAGGGATACGCCCTGTCGTACTTGGGCATGACCCTGTGGCTCCTTGGCTACCCAGACCAGGCCCTCAAGCGGGCCAACGAAGCAGTCGAGTTCAGTCAAGCGCTATCTCATCCACTCACTCTGGCCGGTGCTGAATTCTTTCTTGGCGTCGTGCGGGAATCTCGGCGCGAAGCACGCGCAGCTCAAAAGGCTGCGGAGTGTGCGATTGCACTCTCGGCTGAGCATGGGTTCACCTTCTGGTTGCCTGTTGCGACAATCCTGCGCGGCTGGGCGATGGCTCAACAGGGACGCAACGAAGAGGGAATTGCGCAGATGGAGGAAGGTCTAGCCGCGTCTCGTACGACAGGGGCTGGCACCGGGCGGCCGCATTGGCTTTCCTGGCTGGCGGAGGCATGTATCGAGTCGGGTCGCCTCAACGATGGGCAGAGTGTATTGACGGAAGCGCAGGCGTTCGCGAATGGAACTGAAGGACACGCTTACGACGCTGAGATATATCGACTTAAAGGCGAATTGCTGCGTAGAACGGGTGATTCCAACGCCGCGGAGGCGCAGAATTGCTTTGAGCGAGCCATTGAGATTGCGCGCAATCAGAGTGCCAAATCGTTGGAATTGCGCGCCACGATGAGTCTCGCGCGGTTGCTCGCGAAACAAGGCAAGTGCGACGAAGCGCGTACGTTGCTCGCCGAGATCTACAACTGGTTCACCGAGGGCTTCGGGACCGCAGACCTGAAAGATGCAAAGGCGCTGCTCGACGAGCTAGCGGAATAGCCCGCCGGAGCATCGAATCGATGGATCAAGGAATTTCTTTGAGCAATTAGGAACCCGCGCTCCGGTCTTTGGCCGAGTCCGCGGCGGGGCCGGCAGGGCGAGATCTTCCGAGGTCCGGTGATACAGAGAAGCTGAACGTCCGGAGAGTAAACGATTCTGCGGTGAATTTCGCGAATCATGGAGAATCCCATGGCTGTAATTTTCATCACGGGAACCAGCACCGGCATCGGCCTTGCGACAGCGGTCGCCTTCGGACGTAGTGGGCAAGACGTTTACGCAACCATGCGAAATCCCGACCGCGCACCTGAACTCGCCTCTATTGCGGAGAGGGAGAGGTTGCCCATCAAAGTCTTGCCTATGGACGTCGACAGCGATGTGTCGGTTGGCAAAGCCGTCGCGGGAATCTTGGCTGACAGTGGGCGCATCGATGTATTAGTGAACAACGCAGGAATCTCCGTAACTGGCCCTATTGAAGAGCTTCCGCTAGGCGAGTTCCGACGAGTGATGGAGACCAATTATTTCGGCGCACTGCGGTGCATTCAGGCCGTGGTTCCCGGCATGCGCGAGCGGCGCAGCGGCCACATCATTAATGTCTCGTCGATTCAGGGCCGGATGAGTGTCCCATCCTACGCCGCCTATGCGGCTTCGAAATGGGCCTTGGAAGCTGCGAGCGAGGCTCTGGCGCAGGAAGTAAAATCGTTCGGGATCAAAGTCTCGATCGTCGAGCCGGGTATGATTGCCACTCCCATTTGGGATAAGCGGCGGGAGGTCCCAGCGAATACGCGCTACCCTCAGGAACGCCGCATGCAGGCGCTCGTCAATGCGCTGCTCAAACAGCCCGTGGCGCCCTTCGTGGTTGCTGACAAGATCGTGGAGATCGTGCAGAGCAAAACCTGGAAGCTCCGCTATCTCGTCGGTCCCGACGCCGAGCCAACGCTCCAATACCGCGCCTCGATGACCGATGAGCAATGGGTGGAGCAGCAATTGGTTGAGAGCGACCAGGAATGGCTGGCAAGCGTGAAGCGAGATTTCGGAGTTGACGTGGAACTGGCGTGAGAGGCGGCGGTTCAATCATCTGGCTTTGCGGCTAGGCCGATGCGCTGCTCAAGCTGCGGCTCCGAGAGTGCTGCGGACAGGAGGTTCTGCATCCGGTGCGGCGCTGTGCTCGGCTCCGGGTGCCCGAAGTGCGGTTCCGAGAATCCGCCCGAGGCCAGTTTCTGCGGCAACTGCGGCACCGTTCTGCCCGAGCCAGCTGGTACAACACGACCGACGGCCACACCTATCCGTGCCGAGCACGGCGAAGGGCGAGAAGTGCCCGAGGGTGAGCGCCGCCATCTGACGGTGCTGTTCTGTGACCTTGTCGGCTCGACTGAGATCGCCAGCCATCTCGATCCTGAAGACTGGCGCGAGATCGTCGCCGGCTACCATCATGCGGCGGCCGAGGCAATTGAGCGTTTCGGCGGCAGTGTGGCGCAGTACCTCGGCGACGGCGTGATGGTCTACTTCGGCTATCCCGAAGCGCACGACAACGACGCCGAGCGCGCTGCGCGCGCCGGACTGGCGATTCTCGACGCCATAACCAAGCTCAACGAAACCCGCGAGCATCCAAAGCTTGCGGCGCGGGTTGGTATCGATTCAGGCCCGGTAGTGGTTGGCGGCGGGAGTGGCAAGGAAGCCGATGTATTCGGCGACACTCCCAATATCGCGGCGCGGGTGCAAGCGGCTGCGGAACCGGGCACTGTGGTCATCACTGATGCAGTGCACCGACTGGTCTCGGGCCTGTTCGTGGTCGAGGACCGCGGGGCGCAGGCGCTCAAGGGCATCGAGCAGCCGATCCAGCTTTACCGGGTGGTCCAGCCCAGCGGGGTACGCGGACGGCTGCAGGCGGTCGCCGCGGTGCGTGGACTGACGCCGTTCGTAGCGCGCGAGGACGAGCTGCGTTCGCTGATGAATCGTTGGGAGCGCGCCCTCGACGGCGAAGGTCAAGTGGTGCTGATCATCGGTGAGGCGGGGATCGGCAAATCGCGCTTGATCCAGCGCTTCCATGAACAAATCGCTGGTACCCCGCACACCTGGGTCGAGGCAGCGGCTGGGGCGTTCCACCAGAACACGCCCTTCTACCCGGTCACCGAACTCCTTGGCGAGCTTCTGGCCTGGCGCGGGAACGAGTCAACAGAAGAGCAACTCGCCCAACTGGAATCCGCGCTGGAACTGGCGGGGCTCAAGTCCGCCGAAGCCGTCCCGCTGCTTGCGCCGCTGCTGAATCTGCCGCTACCGGCGAAGTATCCACCGCTGGCGCTTTCAGCCGACCAGCAGCGACGCCGGCTGCTGGCCACTCTGGTCGAGTGGGCGCCGGGCGCTGCCCGCGTGCAGCCGATTATAATCGCGACCGAGGATCTGCATTGGGCCGACCCATCGACTTTGGAGCTGCTCCAGTTGCTGGTCGAGCAGGGAGCGACGGCGCGGCTGCTGTTGCTGTACACGGCGCGGCCCGAGTTCCGAGCGCCGTGGCCACCGCGGGCGCATCATACGCAGATCACGCTCAACCGGCTGAGCGCGCGCAACGTGCGCACGATGGTCGAAGAGGTGGCGGCGCGCGTGGCGCTATCCGCAGCGACCGTCGCGGCGGTGGTGGAACGCACGGGCGGAGTGCCGCTGTTCGTCGAGGAACTGACCCGGGCGGTGCTCGAGAGTGGCGAGGCGAAGATCATTGGGCGCAAAATTCCGGTGACGTTGCATGACTCGCTCATGGCGCGGCTGGATAAGCTGGGTCCGGCCAAGGAAGTAATCCAGGTCGGGGCGGTAATCGGCGGTGAATTTTCGTACGAATTACTACACGCGGTCCATCCGATCCCGGAAGAGGACCTTCAGGGCGCGTTGCGCAGCCTGGCTGACGCGGAATTGCTCTACGTGCGCGGCCTCGCACCGGAAGCCACCTACCAGTTCAAGCACGCTTTGATCCAGGACGCAGCCTACGAAGCGCTGCTCAAGAGCCGGCGCAGAGACCTGCATCGGCTGGTGGCGAGCACGATCAACGACCAATTCCCCGCGCTCAACGAGGCGCATCCCGAAGTGCTCGCGCGCCATTGGACCGAAGCAGGCGAGATCGAACCGGCGATCGCCGAGTGGTCAAGAGCGGGTGAGGTGGCGCGCGCACACCATGCCTTCACGGAAGCGCTGGAGAGTTACCAGAGGGCCCTAGCGCTGCTCAATCTTTTGCCAGAGTCGGCAGAGCGTGACCTCCGTGAACTGGAACTCAGACAATCAGAGGTTCAGATGCTCTGGGTCACGAGAGGGTACGCTGCGCCTGAAAACCGCGCGGCTACCGAGCGCGCTGTGGTACTAGCCGAGAAAAGTGGCAACCTCACGCAATTGGTCAATTTGATGATTTCGAGAGGCGTCAATGCTTTCTCTTCGAGCGACCTGCTCTTCGCGAGTGCGCTCGCTGACCAAGCGCTTGAGCTTGCCCCGCGCGAGGGCAGTTCGAACGTCTTTGCGCGCACGCATATGCTTCAAATACTAACTCGCCGATTCCGTGGCGATCTCTCCGGAGCGGAAGAGCACTTTATTGCAGGGCTCAAGTTTTTCGACGATCCCGAATTTAAGCATTTTCCAGGAGCGGCCGTGGTATCCTTTGCCCACGCCAGCCTTAACGCCTGGACGCTTGGCCGAGCCGACGTCGCCCGCGAGCGGGAAAATCGGATCGTGGAAATCGCAGAAGGGAACAATCCGTTCGAGATTGCGTGGTCAACCTACAATAGAGCGTTACTGCGCTCGTCAGCTTACATGAGAGATCACCAGCAGGCTGAAGCATTGGCCGAGCGCGCGCTCGAACTATCTGAAAAGAATCAGTTTCCAAATGTCGCGGCGTACTCCCGGTGCGTTCTCGGGATCGAGCGAGCGGGGATAGGCCGTGCGAGCGAAGGGATCGCGCTGATTCGCCAAGGCTTAACGGACTTGCTCGCGGTCGAGGCGCGGTTGGGCATCGGCACTTTCACCGCTTACTTGGCGGCTGCCAAGGCGCAAGCTGGCGCGATTATCGACGCGCTTGCAACGATTGAAGAGGCTCTCCGGACGAATCCAGATCAACTCTTCAATCGGCCCGAGATGCTGCGGATACGTGGAGAATTGCGTCTCAAACACGAGGAGACCGAGGTGGCTGAAGCCGATTTCCGCGAAGCCATCGCGCTTGCACGAACGATGAGTGCCAAAGCTTGGGAGCTGCGCACGACGATGAGTCTCGCGCGGCTGCTCGTAAAGCACTGCCGCCGCGACGAGGCGAGCGCGATGCTTGCAGAAATCT
>Ga0335083_10011923_pt1 | contig 10420 bp, 9 predicted proteins | sample Lox_Sample_42_FD_206716 | JGI IMG/M metagenome (GOLD analysis project Ga0335083, IMG submission 206716) | Soil microbial communities from Loxahatchee National Wildlife Refuge, Florida, United States - Lox_Sample_4.2 | ecosystem: Environmental > Terrestrial > Soil > Wetlands | place: USA: Florida... | reverse complement strand
GCATCGTCATGGCCGGCGTCGCCTTGATGCTCGTCGCGCGCTACATCCTGCGGTCGCCGTTCTTCCGGATCCCGCGCGAGAGCGCGCCGAGATAGCCGGAGACCGAACATAACGCAGCCCGTCGTCGGAACGACCACCGCAGCGCCCCGCCGGTGCCAGGTTTTACGAGGACGTCCCGATCGGGCGAGTCTAGGCCATGAAGTCGTCACTGAATGTGTTAATTATACAACAGAGAGAAAGAAAGTGCAGGTAGATTGGCCTTCACAATATGCATTTGAAAGATTACTCTAAGTACTAGTTGCCCTGTCTAACCGTTGTGCGGGGCGGTCCCAGCGAGAGGGGTCCGGGAATGCCTGGGACGCGGCATGAACCGGCGCCCGCCCTCGCACGGGTCACGACCCTGCGCGGCTGGCGTGCCATGCGCCCGCTTGAATCCGCCGTGGAGGCGATCAGCCGGGCGGCCGGCCTCCCGGCGACGGCCCGGCTCGCCTGGTGGCGCGCGGCAATGGCGGCCGACCCGGGTACCGTCCCGCTGCTGCTGGCGCTGCGCGGGCACGGCGGCACTTTAATGGCCGCCGCGCTGGTCGCGCTGCATGACGAGGACGGAGACCGGCGGATAACCTCGGTCCGGCCGCACACTGACGACGTGTGGGACATCGCCGCCGTGTCAGCCGGCGCCCGGCACATGCTGCTGGCCGCGCTGGCCGGGTACGCCGCCGGGCTGGACGGCCCGTGGCGGCTGACCCTGACCGGGCTGCGTGACGGCGTCGAGGCTAGCTGGCTCGCCGGGCAGCTGCCGGACGGCCGGGCCGTACCCGCGCCGTCGGTCCCCGGCATCGGCTTCACCCGGGATGAGGTGCCGCTGGCGCCCGGCATCCGCAGCGGCCTGGACCGGTCCGGGCGCAGGATCCGGCGGCACGCGCTGACCGAGACGATCCGGTTCGAACGCGACCCGGCCCGGCTGGCGCGGCTGCGCGGCGAGATCGAGGCCGTGCACCAGGCCCGGGACCACGACGCCGGGCGGGTGAGTGACCTGGACCACCAGGCCGGCCTCGCGTTCTGGCGTTCGGTGTACAACCAGCACGCCGCCCAGGGCGAGCTGGAGGTCGCCACGCTGCGCCTGGACGGGCACCTGGCCGCGTACGTGGTCGCGCTCGTCGACTCCGCCGTGTACCGGGTGTTCGACGGGCGGTTCGCGCCGAAATGGCGGCTGTACGCGCCGGGGCGGCGGCTAGAGGCGGCGGTGGTGGAACACGCCCGCCGCGGCTCCTTCCCCGAACTCGACTGGATGAGCAGCGTCGCCCCGGAGAAGCTGGTCGCCAGCACCACGGCGGACCCGCGGTGGGCCGTGACCGCGGCCGGTAACCAGCGTCCGGCCGTCGCGGGCGGCGGCTTCGTGTCCATCGCCGCGGCACCGTAAGAGCAACCCAGTGAGGGCGACCCAGTGAAGACGACCCAGTGAAGGCGACCCAGTGAAGGCGACCCAGTGAAGGTGGCGGTGACCGTCCTGAGCAGCGCGCTCACCGCCGCCGCCGCGCTGCCGTACATCCTCGACATCGTGCGCGGCCGGGCCAAGCCCAGGATCGCGTCCTGGAGCATCTGGACCGTCGTGCAGGCCATCGGGGCCGCCTCCGCGTTCAGCGCCTGGCAGCTGCCCGCAGCGTGTTACACCCTGCTCTGCGCGGCGGGCTGCGCCGCCGTGGTCTTCCTCGGGTGGCGGCACGGGAGCAGGGAGTTCGGGCGGCTGGACGCGGTGTGCGTGACCCTGGCCGCCGAAGGCGTGGCCCTGCTCGCGGTGGCCTCGTGGATGCCCGGGCTGATTCCCATGTCGTGGGCGGTCGGCGTGTCCGTCGTGACCGATTTCCTGGCTTACCTGCCGACGTTCCGCCACGCGTGGAACAGGCCCGGTGAAGAGCCCTGGCTTCCCTACGCGATGTTCGGTGCCGCCGCCGCGCTGGTCCTGTTCGTGGCCGACTTCCGGGTCCTCGCCGGGGTGATCTACCCGACGTACCTGTTCGCCGCGGACACGGCCATGGTGATCATGATCCTGGCCAGCCCGCACCGCGCGGCGCCGCTGCCGTCGGCGAGCCGGACGCGCACGTTCGCGGCCTCGGGGGGGTTCGGGGGGGTTGTGCTTCCCCAAGGGGGGTCCTGGGGGATGGGTCCCCCCGGGAAAGAAGGAGCCAGCAGGGTCCCGATGCGGCTGTCGGCCGGGTCGGCACAGTGGCGGCCGGTAACCGGCAGGGACTGGCGCCAGCCCGATCTCCCGCAGGGGCACTGGGAGGGCGTGCCTGCCCAGCCGATGCCGCAGCGGGCGCGGAGCGGTTACCGCTAGCGCCCCTGCTTGCTAGCTGGGCCTGCTGGCTGGGCCTGCTAGCGGGCCTACCAGCTGGTAACGTCGCTGGCGTGGTGCGGCTATCTGGGCATGGCGGTGCGCACGCGGTGGCGGCCGCGCGGCGGTACGGCGTACCGGTGATGTTCACGCTGTCCGGCGGGCACGTGTTCCCGCTCTACGACGGGGTGGTCAAGGACGGCGCCGGCCCTGCGATGCGCCTGGTGGACGTGCGGCACGAGCAGACCGCGGTGTTCGCGGCGGAGGCGACCGCGCGGCTGACCCGGACGCCCGGGCTGGCCGTGGTCACCGCCGGACCGGGCGTGACGAACTCGGTCAGCGCGGTCACCACCGCGTGGTTCAACGGCGCCCCGGTGGTGGTGCTGGCCGGGCGTGCCCCCGACTACCGCTGGGGCGCGGGCAGCCTGCAGGAGATGGATCACCCGCCGCTGCTCGCGCCGGTCACCAAGCGGGCCTGGACCGAGCACGACACGGCGCGGCTGGCCGGGTCGGTGGACGAGGCCTTCCGGCTCGCGGTGAGCCCGCACCGCGGGCCGGTGTTCCTCGACATCTCGCTCGAGGCGCTCTACGGTCAGGCCGAGGCGGACCTGCCGACGGCGGGCCCGGTGGCGGCGGTCGCGCCGGATGAGGGGGACGTGGACCGGATCGACGGCCTGCTCCGCACGGCCCGAAGGCCGGTGCTGGTGCTGGGCTCCGACGTGTGGCTGGGCGGCGCCGAGAACGCGGCCCGGCTGGCCGCGGAGGAACTGCGCCTGCCGGTGATCGCCAACGGCCAGGCCCGCGGGGTGCTGCCGCGCGGTCACGAGCTACTGGCGACCCGGGCCAGGTCGGCGGCGCTGCGCCAGGCCGACCTGGTCATCGTGGCCGGGACGCCGCTGGACTTCCGGCTCGGGTACGGGTCGTTCGGCCCCCGGGACGCGCCGGCCCGGGTGGTGCACGTGGCCGACGCGCCAGGGGGGATCGCCACGCACGTTGCGCTGGCCGCCTCGGCAGCGGGTGACCTGGCCGCGTTCTTCACTTCGCTGGCGGCGGCCGGCCGGGCGACCGGCACCGGGGCCCGCAAGGGGGCAGGCATGGGGGCCGGGCAGGCGGACCCGGAATGGGTTCCTGACCTGACCGAGGCGGTCAAGGCGGCCCTGGCCGCCGACGGGCCGCTGCTGGCCAGCGACGCCGATCCGGTGCACCCGGCCCGGATCTACGGCGAGCTGCTCAAGGTCTTGGATGACGACGCGGTGGTCATCGGCGACGGCGGCGACTTCGTCTCGTTCGCCGGCAAGTACATCGAGCCGGCCAGGCCCGGCGGGTGGCTCGATCCCGGCCCGTTCGGCTGCCTGGGAACCGGACTCGGCTACGCCATCGCGGCCCGGGTCGCGCGCCCGGCCGGGCAGGTCGTCCTGCTGCTCGGCGACGGCGCGGCCGGCTTCTCGCTGATGGACGCGGACACGCTGGTCCGGCACGGGCTGCCGGTGGTCATCGTGTGCGGGAACAACGCGGGCTGGGGCCTGGAGCGCCATCCGATGCGCTCCCTCTACGGCTACGACGTCGCCGCGGATCTGCAGCCGGGCTGCCGGTACGACGAGGTGGTGCGCGCCCTGGGCGGCGCCGGCGAGCTCGTCACCAAGGCCGCGGACATCGGTCCCGCCCTGCGCCGCGCTTTCGACGCCAACGTCCCCTACCTGGTCAACGTCGTCACCGACCCGGAGATCGCCTACCCGCGCTCGACCACCGGCGTGTAAGCGTGCGGGCCGCCGGGCCGCGGCCGGGCCGGTCAGCTGATCGTGGCGATCAGGTCGTCTTCCTGTACCACGTCGCCCTCGGCGACGTGCATCTTGGTGATCACGCCGGAGCCCTCGGCCAGGACCGGGATCTCCATCTTCATCGACTCGAGGATCACCAGGGTGTCACCGTCGTCGACGTGATCGCCCTCCTTCGCGACCACCTTCCACACGTTCGCGACCATCTCCGCGCGGACTTCAGCCACCGGTGACTCCTCTTGTCGTTACCTGGGACGCAGCTTGCCCACCAGGGACGTATCGTAGTCCCCGCTGACGAACTCGGGGCTGGTGAGCAGGTCCGCATGGAACGCCAGGTTGGTCTTCGGGCCGGAAATGCGGAACGCCGCCACCGCCTCCCGCGCGCGGTCCAGGGCCTGAGCCCGGTCGGCGCCGTGGACGCAGAGCTTGGCCAGCAGCGGATCGTAGAACGGCGTCACGGTGTTGCCCGCCCGGTAGCCGGCGTCCACCCGGACGCCGTCGCCGGCGGGTTCGGCCCACTCGGTGATCGTGCCCGGGCCGGGCAGGAACCGGACCGGGTCCTCGGCGTAAACCCGCAGCTCGAGCGCGTGCCCGGCGGGCCGGACGGTGCCCAGCTCAAAGGGGGCCGGGTCGAAGGACGGCGGCTCGCCCGCGGCGACGAGGAACTGCTGCTCGACCAGGTCGATGCCGGTGACCAGTTCGGTGACGGGGTGTTCGACCTGCAGCCTGGTGTTCATCTCGAGGAAGACGAACGAGTCCGCGGCGGCGTCCACCAGGCACTCGACGGTGCCCGCGCCGCGGTAGCGCACGGCCTCCCCCGCTTGCACCGCGGCGGCCAGCATCCGCATCCGCAGCCCGGCCGATATGCCCGGCGACGGGGTCTCCTCGGCGACCTTCTGGTGCCGGCGCTGCACCGAGCAGTCACGCTCGCCGAGCGCGACCACCCGGCCGCAGGCCAGGCCGAGGATCTGCACCTCGACGTGCCTGGCGCGCTCCACGAACCGTTCGAGCAGGATCTCCGGCGCGCCGAAGAACCTTATCGCCCGAGACCTGGCCGTCTCGAACGCCACCCGCAGCCCCGCCTCGTCCGCGGCCGCGCCCATCCCGATCCCGCCGCCCCCGGCCGCCGCCTTGACCATGACGGGATAGCCGATCCGGTCCGCCGCGGCCACCGCGGCGGCCACGTCCGTAACGGGCTCCCTGGTGCCCGGCGAGACCGGTACGCCCGCCTGCTCCATCAGGTTCCTCGCCCGGATCTTGTCCCCCATCTGCTCGATGGCCTCGGGATCGGGACCCACCCAGGTCAGCCCGGCCGCGATCACCCGGCGGGCGAAGTCCGCGTTCTCGGCCAGGAACCCGTAGCCGGGGTGCACCGCCGCGGCCCCGGTCTGGCGGGCCGCCTCGATGAGCGCCGCGGCGTCCAGGTAACTGCGGGCCGGCTGAGCGGGCCCGATGCGGGTGGCCTGGTCCGCCTCGCGGACGTAGGGCAGGTCGGCGTCGGCGTCGGAGTAGACGGCCACCGCCCGGATCCCCATCCGCCTGGCGGTCCGCAGCACCCGCCTGGCGATCTCCCCCCGGTTGGCGACCAGCACCGAATCAAGCATCCGCCCAGCCTAATGGCCTGCGCGAGGCGGCGCCCGGCCGGGCGGAACCCGGCCCCGGCGCGCACCGGAAACGTCCTTTCCGTCCCGCTGGCCCCGTCAGCCCAGGACCCGTACTGCATGGATGCCGCTGCCGTGCTGCTGGGACGACATGAACGCGGCAACCATGTCGTGATCACATCTGGATGACGGAGCGGCGGCTTACCACGCGGCTGAGGGCCTCGACCGTGGCCGGGTCGTACTCGCTGGCCGTGTCCAGCCGGAGCCGCTGCACCGCCGCCGCGGCGCGGCCCGGGTCCAGCGAGCTGCCCACCAGGTCGTCGAAGGCGTTGGCCGCCTTGATGATGCGGCTGCTCAGTGGTGGTCCAGGGGCCGGGCCGGCGCGGCCGCTGGCCGCGACGTCGGTGTCGCGGTAGGGCTCGTTCTGCCGGCGCACGATCTCGGCCACCGAGTCGAGCACCTGGGCCTGCTGGATCACGTCGGCGCCCAGTTCGGCGATGCGCTGCTGGTCCTGCCGGGAGACCAGCACGGTGGCTCCGCCGGGAATCGGGTCATGCAGCGACAACTGGCCGATGTCGTGCATGAGCGCGGCGTACTCCAGCTCGAGCAGGGCGGGCTCGTGGATGCCTAGCTCCCGGCCGATCGCGACCGCGAGACGGCTGACTCGTTCGGAATGACCGGATTCGACGTACCCGCCGATTTCGGTCACCTTGGCCAGCGCCCGCACGGTCTGCAGGTAGGTGGTCCGGATTCCGGCGTACCGGCGGAACGCCACCTGGGTGACGAGCAGCGGCGCGGTGAACACGGCCAGCGAGTACAACCCCATCACCTCGGCCGCGAACGCGATGAGCAGCGCCGATGCACCCACCGCCGCACCCAGCGGCAACTGGACGCGCATCTCGTCCACCAGCGCCACCCGGAACCTGGCCCGCTGTTCGTCGACCCGGAGCAGCGCGGTGAGCACCGTCTCGAGCAGGAGGGCGAGCACGGTCAGCGCGGTCATCAGGGTGACGGCCAGGCCCCAGTGCCTTTCCACGGCGCTGTTCCCCGCCAGCGGCCGGAAAATATAGGCGACGCAGGCCACGCAGAGCAGGCGCGTGGCCATGCCGCTGATCCGGGCGGGCCGGCCGACGGCCAGGTGCGGCAGCGCGCCGATGATCATGGCGATGGCGGCCACGGTCACCACCTGCTCGGCGCTGTACTGGACGAAGTGCATGCCGACCCTGATGAGCAGGGCGTAGGCGAGCGCGCCCGCGAACCCGATCGGGGCGGTCTCGCGGTCGCCCGGCAGGTTGAGGCGGAGCACCTCGCCGAACGCGATCAGCGTGCCGAACGCGATCGCGATCCGGGGGTCCTTCAGGCCCTCCGCCGCGGTCTGCGTGACCGCGGCCACCAGCCATACCCCGGCCGCCACCAGCAGCAGCAGCTGACCGGAGTCCCGCACCCGCCAGGGATACCTGCGCACGTCGCGGGGGGTGCGCTCGCTCATCGTCGATCCCTACAAGCTGTCCACGATCCGGATCGGAGCGCCCGGGTCGTCGTGATCGCGCGCGGTGACAGCGGCCAGGTCATCGGCCGCGATCACGGGCGGCTCAGGGGGTTCGGGCCGCTGCCAGCCCTCGCGCTTGAGCGCGGCGACGAAGGCGTCCACGAAGGCCGGGTCGAACTGGGTGCCCGACCACTTCCTCAGCTCCTCGATCGCCTCACTGACCGGACGCGCGCCCCGGTAGGAGCGGGTCGAGGTCATCGAGTCGAAGGCGTCGGCGACCGCCAGCACCCGCGCGAACTCGGGGATCTCATCCCCGGCCAGCCCCACCGGGTAACCGCGGCCGTCGATCCGCTCGTGGTGATGCATGATCCCGGCCAGCGCCTCGTCCAGGAATCCGATCTCCCGGACGATGTCGAGCCCGCGCATCGGGTGCAACTGGATGGCGGCGTACTCCTCCTCGGTCAGCGTTCCCGTCTTCTGCAGCACCTTGGTCGGCACGCCGAGCTTGCCCACGTCGTGCAGCATTCCCGCGTACCTGATCGCCTCGACGCGCTCGCTCCGCATGCCGATCTCGCGCGCGATCATGACCGAACCGCGGGACACCCGGTCGCTGTGGCCGCGGGTGTAGAAGTCCTTGGTCTCCACCGCCTGGCACAGCGCGCCCACCGTGGCCTCGTACGCTTTCTGCTGCTCGGCGAACTGCGCCACCGCCCAGCGGGCGACGAACAGCGGGATCAGCACCAGCAGGGGCGCGAAGAACCCGACCACGCTCCACAGCGCGGCCATGAGCAGGCCGTAGGCCGCGTAGCCCAGGTCGGAGAGCAGCAGCCGCCCGCTCAGCCCGACGCCCGCCCCTTGGGCCGCGGACGTCCCCGAGGACACCCGGTCCCGCGGCCTGGTCAGCCAGAGCACGCCGCTGAGCAGGCCGTGATTGGTCGCGACATGGATCAATGCCGCGGCGGCGAACGGCAAGAGGATGACCGGAAAAGACTTTTCGTCCGGCAGCCCGACATGGCCGCCGAAGGCGAGAAAAGCGCGGCCCGCTAGGTACGCGCTGAGCGCGTACATCGCCGTATTGAAAACGCGCTGCAGCAGGTGCGGACCGCGGCGCAGGCCCAATGCGGTACAAGCCCCGACAATGGCGGCCCCGACGGGTCCGACCAGGACAACCGAGGCAAGCATGGGGGCCGAACTCGAGGACCACGTGATCTGCCCTTGGCGGAGTTGCGTCGCCCTCGATTCTGTGACGATTACCAGGATTCCGAGGAATACGACGTACTCCCACCTCAGGCCGGTAAACGGCCCCATGGCCACCAGCACGACGGCGGTGACCACTACCGCACCGATGTAGATCAGCGCGACCCGCGAGAGCTTGCCCAAACTTCCCCCTCGCAGTCAGGAGTATGTGCGCCGCGAACCTGGTTCGGTAATGTCAGCCCCAAGCCACGCCGCGGGCGCGCAGCTCGCCGTGCCCGCCCGCAAGGAGCGCGCGGCGGCCAGCTTTGACATCACCGCCTGTCTGCATGAGGCGAACCTCCCTAGGGCGAATAACGTCCGCCGTTGTCGTCGTGTAATCGTTCAACCACAGGATAACGTGACCGCAGACGTTCGCGAAGGCCCAAATCTCATCGTGAGCAAACCGTGAGCGCGCACCGTCACCATGTGCAATCAGGGCCAGCACATGTGGCAATTGCCAAAGTGCTGGCAAATCGGAACGCGAGGTCTCCGGGGCTCTGCTACTCCGGTTGAACGAAGCCGGGAGAGTATTACTCGGCGAACTCGATAGAGGTTCGGACTTCCCTGATGCGGACGAGAATCTTGGCGCGCAGCTCGGCCGGCGCCGGGTCGCAGCCGCAGTGCTTTTGCACCACCCGCTTGACCGCCTCCTCCAGGCCGTACTCGCGCAGGCAGGGCCCGCACTCGTCCAGGTGCTGGCGGATCTTGGCGCAGTCCAGGTCGGCCAGCTCGCCGTCCAGGTAGCCGTAGACCCGGTCGAGCACCTCGGTACACGGCGTCTCGTGGGGATTCCCGCAACTCATCGCCCCTCCTCACCGGATCCTGAGGCGTCGGAAGCGGCCCGGGCCAGCCCGCGGTCCGCGGCGTAATCCTGGAGCAGTTCCCGTAGCTGCCGGCGCCCGCGATGCAGCCGCGACATCACGGTCCCGATCGGTGTCTCCATGATGTCGGCGATCTCCTTGTACGCGAACCCCTCCACGTCGGCCAGGTAGACCGCGATCCTGAACTCCTCGGGCAGCGCCTGCAGCGCCTCCTTGATGTCAGAATCCGGCAGGCGCTCGAGCGCCTCCGCCTCGGCCGACTTCAGTCCCCCGGAGGTATGCGACGCCGCCCGCGCCAGCTGCCAGTCCTCGACCTCTTCGGCGCCCGACCGCTGCGGCTCGCGCTGCCGCTTGCGGTAGGTGTTGATGAACGTGTTGGTCAGGATCCGGAACAGCCACGCCTTCAGGTTCGTGCCCTGCTGGAACTGGTGGAAGGACGCGTAGGCCTTGGCGAAGGTCTCCTGCACCAGATCTTCAGCGTCCGCCGGGTTGCGGGTCATCCGGAGCGCCGCGGAGTAGAGCTGGTCCAGGAAGGGCAGCACCTCCTGCTCGAAGCGCTCACCGCGCTCTTCGAGAGTCAAGGACTCGTCCGGAACGGGACCCACCTCCTTGAGGTAATGCGGCACCGGGCTGCGGGCGTGCAGACCATATGTGCGGGAGGATACCGCGCCGGAGTCCAGAGCTTCCGTCAGCATGCCACGAGGTGGCGCAGCGACTGCCATGCCGCGTTCAACACGACGGGGTACCCGCTCATTCCGCAACAGGGCTGCTGGCTAGCTTAAGGCCAGCTTGGCCGGGAAGGTAACACGTTAGGCGCACGGGCGGCAGCGCCAGTCCGGAAGGTCTGTTCCGCAGCGTCTGCCCGGGAGGAGCGCCGAGTCAGGAGTCTGGGCTCGTGCACTATGCGGCCAGCGCGATCACCGCGCCGGACACCGGTCAGCTCCCTGTTTACTGGCAGTTCCATGAGGCGGTGACCCGGGCGCAACTGACCGGGTGGCTCCCCACCGGCCGGCACCTGCTCGTCGACGTGTCGGGCCCGCGTGCCCCGGCCGCCGAACTGGCCGCCAAGGCCGGCCACACGGTGGTGCGCGTCATCGAGCCTGGCCGGGCCGGGGGGGTCCAGGGGGGTTTGGGGGGGCGGGCAGCCCCTCCCAAGGGGGGTCCGG
>Ga0335083_10011922_pt1 | contig 10421 bp, 10 predicted proteins | sample Lox_Sample_42_FD_206716 | JGI IMG/M metagenome (GOLD analysis project Ga0335083, IMG submission 206716) | Soil microbial communities from Loxahatchee National Wildlife Refuge, Florida, United States - Lox_Sample_4.2 | ecosystem: Environmental > Terrestrial > Soil > Wetlands | place: USA... | reverse complement strand
TCGACTGGTACAAGCCCCTTATCGCGCAGAAATGGAAGATCACAGCGTTCAAAATTTCCAAAGTCGACGGAGGTGACCGCGCAAGCGCGTCCGCCGTGAAGATGTCGTTCATTACTGACCGAGCGTTCTTTCCCTACCGGGAACCTGTGGCCGCAACACCAAGGCGATCCCACTGGCATTTACCACGGCGCTCGCTGCGTTTGTTCTTCATCGCGGACGGACGTTACGCTGGCGGCATTGGAACAACGCGTGGATGGCCTGGCGAAACGGTCTGGTCAGGGATAATGGATAATGACTCGCGCACGGAACTTCTCGGGATGCTGAGATTACCCGGCATGGCTTTAGTTACTACGCCGCGCCTCACGGAATTCGAAGATCTATCTGACCCTAGGCCCGGAACCGATGACCTATTTTTCGGCCAGGCCGGCGATCAGGCAACGGTCCGGCGTCCGAACGTCGTCCGGTGGATTTCTTTGGGTGACCTCATTGGTGCCTTGATGCTCGCCTTATTGGCCGCTGGCATCCTATACGGCGTTTGGAAACTGAGCGTCAAGATCCTCCGATTTATCAGGGCTAAATCTACATGAGCAAGCGCGATGTTCAATCGAGTGGCTTAGGAGCGGTAGAAGCAAATGGAGTCCACCCTGAACGTCTGAACCGGTCGCTTTGGGGTTGGTGGATAGCGTTGTTGTTGCTCTCGATGTCATGCGCAGGCTGCGACCGCCGTACCGACGCGCTCAAGGGGAGCGGGGCAAATATCGAACAAAGCCAAGAGGCGCGTGAATACAAGCAGGAACTGCTAGCCACGCTGCAGAAGTCTAATCGTGTCGTCGTGACCGAACACTCCTCCGAATACGACTTACCCTCCCAAAGACAGGGGGACAAGCTAATTCCGCGCGAAGAGATACTGTACCGAACGCTTGAGCTCGACCGACAGCAGAAGCAGCAGTTTGAATCCATGGTCAGCGCGCTGGATGAGAAGCCGCCGAGTTTGCGTCCGTCATGCATTTTCGAAGGGCACCACACTATTCGGTTCTACTCTGGCTCCGCACTGTTAAGCACGATGAACATATGCTTTCGCTGCGGCGAGATTGAATGGGACGCCACACAGAAGACTGAACCCGAGGAACTTGAGGACGGACTTGAGCGCTTCTTTAAGCAGATCGGGTTTCAGCCGAAACGGGACTGGGCTGCTCTGGCGGCAGAGCACACTAAGCGGGACTAGATCTATCGCTACAACGCAAGGCTGCGCCGATCAGGAATCAGTAGCCTGGTGCGAAAAAGTGCGCAAGATCGGAGAGGCCGCTAAGCCTCCCACAGCACCGCACTGAGCGTGAATTGAATAGCGCTCTTGGCGGTCTGCTGTCATTGGGGCCAACTACTCAATCGTGGATAGCGCGGGGCTGAAGACACGGCGGATCTCCAGATGCGCCCCAATACGATAGGTTCGAAGCTACTCGAAATCGGTCAGCGGGAAATCCTGACACGCCGTCAGGCCCTCGCGCTCTTCGGCGGCCTAGCGGTTGCGGGTGGCTGCGGGGCGCTTGCGTACATCAACCGAGTCTACCTGTGGAGCTCGATCAGGCTGCCCCTATGGCTTCCTACACCCTTCGACACCGAGCCCGAGTTGCGCCGGGCGCGTGTCGTCGCAGACGCGATTCGTCCGCTATTTCGACGCAAAGGCAGGCCAGCACATAACGAGTGGCTCGATTTGTTCGATGAACCAGGCCAGACGCTGAACCAATACGTTCGCGCCTTCTCCGCCGCTACGCGAGAGGCGAAGGGATCGCTTCTGATCCAGCCTATCGGGGAACTTGATCGAAATCAGCACCAGCTCCTGGCGAACGCAGCCGCACTCTGCGAAATCTTCTACGGACGTCCCGTTCGTATTCTTCCCAGCGACATGCCCCAATTGTCAGACAAGGAGCATAACGGTGCGCAGCTTTTTACTGACCCGCTGCTCGCGTGGCTAAAGCGCCGAATACCTAGCGACGCGGCGGGCCTTCTCGGTATCACCGCTATGGATCTGACGATACCGGGATGGAATTTTGTTTTCGGCATTGGAAGCTTGACGGATCGCGTCGGTGTGTGGTCCATGCGTCGGCTCGCTTCCCCGAAAGAGTCACGCGAAGTTCACTTGCGCCGCATCGCCCAGGTCGCAGTACATGAGCTTGGGCACATGTTCGGACTTTGGCACTGCACTGCATACGCTTGTGGGATGAACGGTTCGAATACGTTGCAGGAGTCGGACGCCGCGCCGATGGCATTCTGCCCCGAGTGCGACGCAAAGGTGCTGTGGCGCCTGCGCCTTGATCCGGCTCCGCGCTACGCGCGCCTCGCACAGTTCGCCGCCTCGCTGGGGATTACACGCGAGGCGGACTTGTGGGCTCGGTGCGGCCAAGCGGTTCGGACGGCACAACTCGCGAAATCCTAGTTTGGATCCAATGGAATGCACACCCCGCAATGTGCGAGAGTGGAGATGTGTATTCACCACGCACCGATGCCAGCACGCTACTTGTAACGAGCGAACACCTCATTGCCCGCTCTCTTGGAGTTACTGGATTCGTCCACGCGGGACTAACCGGTGGTCTAAAGCTTGGTGTGCCTCCGATCGTTCGCGGCCCCGGGCTACTGCCGCGATACTTCGTGAACATCGACCTCGTATTGTCGTCTTTCAAGTCCGCTGATTCGGTATTGCATTACGTACCCACAGTCACAGGCCGCTCTGACATTACCGGCAATGCTGTATTCCAGATGCAGCTTGTTCCCAGAGACGCTGTAACCCCCATAGTTGAAGGGCGCAGCGCAATTCGTCACGGCGTCGTAGACGATATGCAAGCGGCCATCGTCTTCCCAGGTAAGCGACTGAAGACCGTACCGAAACGCTTCCGAATATTGACCCTTTCCAGGTTCTGGAAACTCGTTGTAACCCTTCTGGCAACGACCAACCATGAAGTCCGTATCCTGTGGCTGGAGTCCGCTGCCCGCATGGAAGATGGTTGGATGGTTCAGTGAGTACAGCACGAATACACTAAGACCATAAAATGTCAGGAAGACTACGCCGGCGCCGATTGCGCCCTTGCGTAGCTTGTGTCCGGAAGTTACAACGTCCCCTGCGGGGGATGCCGAGACGTCAGATTCCGACAACAGTCTGGCTTTACTAAAGAGCTTCTGTATAGCCACGAAGGTTGCTGCTAGAACAACTAGCGTAGCGGCAATGCTTGAGGCGATCTTCCATGTTGGTGCCTGGTCCCAGATGTAACTGAACGTCCCCATAGTCAGCGAAATTACAGCCAGGAGTCCTGCCACATAGAGCAGGCCGCCAAGCAAACGCATCAAGCCGGCAAGAGCCTCCTTTAGCATTCGTGGCCGAAATCCTAACAGTGATTCGACCGCTCTACGGCGGATTTAACCGAAGACCTTGGGCTTCGAGATGACGGCGCCAGACTGCAAGCAATGATCGGGTCAAAAGCCGTCCTTGGTCAGTGCCTCGCTGTGGCAGGTTCGAACGCCTCTCCGAGGCTCGCGCGCCTTTTCGTACCATGCTACCGATTCCTGCGAATCGAGGGGAACGCCTAGAATGCCTTTGGCAAAGCGTAACAGCGAGCGCGATCCGAACCAGCAATTAACCCAAAGCCAACGGTCGCTTCCCCCTGAACCAGGACTCGAAACTCAGGCTACCCTCCTAGCTTTTGACCCGCAAGGGCTCTGCGCTGCGGCGATCCGCCGCGGTCATCGAACCGGAGGCCTGAGCGAGCCACGCCGGTGCGACAAAACTCGGCTTAGCCGGGCCTCAAGCACCGCCACAGACCCTTTGACGCCTTCAAATCAGGGCGCCCATAATCAAGGTCCCATCGCAACGAGGGGGATCCGATGCAGCGCTGCGCCAAGTGCAACAGCCTGATGCCGGACGACGTGACGCGATGTGTTCGGTGCGGATTCGATCGGAAGGAACTTAGGCCGACCGCCACAGCGCGGCCGTCAAAGCCGTCTCCCCTTCCACCTCCGTCCCAGCCCGCCGCATCGCAGCAGAGGTCGCGGCTGACGCGATTCGCATGGCCAATCTGGTGGTGTGCGTTCGTCTTGTCTGCGACCTTTCTCGTCCTCCCGCCCTACGTGCTGCGCATACTGCCCCGCGCACGTACAGCGATTCTGGTTGCGTTCGCCCTAGTGCTGGCGATCGGATGCGCAGCGTTGGTACTGGGCATCGTCCGTACCGCAAAGACGAGCAAGCTCAAAGCCGCTTTGCTCGGGCTGGTGGCTGCAGTCCCACAGGTGTTCTTCGTCATCGCGCTTGCGCAGATTGTGATGGTTCACCCTGACGCCAATCTCGGCGTGATCTGCAAGGCCGGCGACTGCGTTAGCGTAGCGGAAGCGGCGGAGCAAGGAAATCCAGATGCCCAGTTCGCGATGGCGATGGCGTATCACACGGGTCGAGGTAGAGCTCAGAACGACGCGATCGCAGCCGAGTGGCTCGAACGTGCGGCGCGCGGCGGACACACGAAGAGCCAGGCGTACTACGGTTTGACGCTTTATCGTGGAATCGGTGTTCCCGCGAACCGTGCCGAAGCGGTCAAGTGGCTCGCGAAGGCGGCTGACGCGGGAGACGAGGAGGCGGAATCGACGCTGGGCATCGCCTACTACGAGGGCGGGGGCGTGCCAGCCAACTTCAGCGAGTCGGAGAAATGGTGGCGAAGGGCGGGGATGCAGGGAAATGTGGAGGCGGAAGCGAATATCGGTGTGCTTTATTTCGAGGGCCGAGGCGTTGCCAAGAACGAGGATGAGGCGCTTAAGTGGCTGACTGCAGCGGCGGAAGCCGGCGACCGGGGCGCGCTCGACTACATTGCCAAGCTCGGCTATCGCTGGCCGGACGACAAGTCGAAAATAGATGAGCGCTTGGCTTCGTCGAAGAACATCGTTCAGATCCCAGAGGTGCCGAGTGCCAAGACGCTGGAATGGCGCGCGGAACAGAGAGCGAAGGCTGAAGCGCTCATGGCGAAGGGCGCGGACGCGTTTGACGACGGCAGGACCGCGCTGTGTTACGCGGTCGAGGCGGCGGACATCGCGCTGGTTCAAGCGTTGCTCGACAAGGGGGCGGACCCCAATGGCCGAGAGCGGGACGATGCGTGGGCGCCCATTCATGCTGCCGCCGCGAGCGGCTCTCCCGAGATCGCCGCGCTGCTGATTGATCATGGAGCGAAGGTTGACTTGAGGTCCGAAGGGGTTCCAGAGCCGATTCAGCTCGCGGTCGGCCGTGACAATAACGCCGTTGTCGCACTGCTGCTCGATCATGGCGCCGATGCGAATAGCGTGCGGCTATCCGGCAGCGGCACGCTGCTGCACGAAGCCGCTACCCACAGCGACAATCGCGAGCTAGTCGAGTTGCTGCTCAAGCACGGCGCTAACCCCAACGCACGCGACGGCGATGCGCGCACGCCGCTCCACATCGCCGCGTCCAACACGGAGGCTCGAACCGTGCCCGCTCCTTTGGGCAAAATCCCCTCGCGTACCTTTGCTCGCAAGCTGGAGATCGTGCAGGCACTTCTCAAGGGCGGAGCGGACCCAAGCTTGCGCGACGTGTCGGGCAAAACGGCGGCCGACTACGCGAAGCTGGCGAGGGAGGATCGCGAAGAATCGCCCGCGGCCCGCGCCCGCTTCGAACCGATAATCGCCGCGCTTCGATCGGGTAAGTAAGGCTTGCGTATCGAGCGCGGCCATGCACTCCCGGAGCGCTTGCACTACCTCCTGCCACAGTTCGTCGCGTTGCGTCATATCAAGCCCCTCTCCGCCATGGAGATCGCCGCCGCTCCGGCAATGATGAAGTGATCCAGTAGCTTCACCTCCACCAGGGCGAGTGCTTCCTTGAGATTCCGCGTCAACAACTCATCTGCGTGGCTCGGCTGCGCGACGCCACTCGGATGGTTGTGCGCGAAGATGACCGCCGCTGCGTTGACACGAAGCGCGCTCTTCACGATCTCGCGGGGATATACGCTTGCCTGAGTGAGCGTCCCCCGAAACAGCTCTTCGAACGCCAGCGCCCGGTGCTGCGCATCCAGCCAGATCGCCATGAAGACTTCATGCTCTAGTGAGGCAAGTTGCAAGCGCAGGTAGTCCCGGACCGCGCGAGGGTTGTGCAGAGGTTCGCCGGAACGACGTAGCTCGGCTTCGAGCAGCTTGAGTGCACGCATGATGGTGCGCGCGCGTGCTGACGCACGGCCAGCGGCCATGGTGTTGCTCCTTTCTTTGAACTGGCGAGCTACGCCGAGAAACCGCTGAGCTAAGCTCGCGGAAGACGGTTAGTGCTCGGACTTCGACAATGCGCGTCGGCGAGCGCCGAACGCTGCGACCGCAGAGTTGTTGCGCCAGAGATCGGCGTCTCGAATATACCGAGCGAGTGTCGCTTCGCTCCGATGACCTGTTTGCTGCCGGATCTTCCAGCTCGGCACCCCTGCACGCGCTGCTTCCGTCACCAACCCCGCCCGGAGGCTATGTGCCGAGTAGGGGCTCGGATCAACGTCGAGTGCTCGAAGCCGTTTCTTGAGCATTTTCGAAACGTAGGCCGCGCTTAACCGCTTATCGGTGACTGCCCCACCCCGGTCGAAGCTCCGAAAGATCGGCCCCGGTATCGCACTGATTCGCGCCGACAGGATCCACCGTTTTAGTGCACGCGCCGGGCAGAGCTTGCCGCCAACCGCGGGAATCGCCACCTTTCTTCCGGCACCTTCCTGGTCCGTCTTGCTGCGGCGGATCGTGACGATTACGCCTTCCTCGGTCGGGTCCAGGTCATAGGTGTTCAGTGCTACCAGCTCGGAGCGCCGGAAGCCCCCGCCAAAGCCGAGGAGCAGGAGCGCGCGATCCCGCTTGTCGATGAGCGAATGCCCCATCGAGCAGACGATCCGGCGAAGGAGCTTCCGCGAAAGTGGTTTCGCCTGCCTTTGAGCCACTCCACGCTTCCGCCGCAGTGCGCGCAGTCGTTGTTTAACCATCGGATCGCCGGTCGGCGACGGTAGGCCCAGCTCTACGTGAGCGTGCCGAATGGCCATGAGCCGCCGCGTGAGGGTCGCAATCGACAGCCACTCTCCCCGGTCATCGAGATACGCAACGATCATGTCAGCCGAGCACGGTAGCCGCCCGCCAGACTTGATGAAGTGCGCGAGATCGGCTTGGTAGCCGCGGAGTGTGTTTACGGAGAGATTTGGGTCGGATAGTGACGGCGCCACAGGAGCACCCCCATGTTCATCCCTTATCCCTCTTCCTTTGGCTCGAATTCTCGCCACTTGGCCGTTTGGTAACGGAAAAGAATGTTTATCGTGACCAGAAAAACGGTCTCGCCGAAGAAATTCAGAAAGAGGGGGGGTGGGTCGTTTATGCATAGATCCTCCGTTTTGAGAGCACCACCGCGTTGGAGACCGTGACGTTCGAACGAGGCGTATTCGAAGAGCTATAGCGCAGGTACCGGGCGCCTGGCCGGGGGACGTTCAGAAGCAATCGGGCGTTGAAACCGCAGCTCGGCCAGGGATCTGACGATGGATCGAGGCAAAGGATCGCGTTCGGCGCAAACCTTCGATCACGTTCCATACCCTCCAGCCCCACGGCGAGCACCCAGTGGTGCCAGCCCCAGTCCTTGGAGGCGATCCCCAGGGCCGAGATCCTCCCGGCCTGAAGGCCCCGGACCGTGTGCGAGAGACAGAGCCGGTGTTCGCCGCTTTCACCGCGTATTGCGTCGATCTTGAGCGTCGTTGCGGCCACGGCTTCGACGAAATCGTCTTCGCTCATCCCTTCGGCAAAGACCGACGTGGTCCTGCGCCGGAGCCGTCTTAGCGCGGCATGGCGAGTGCCAAGCAGTCTTTCGGCTTCCTCGTGGTTGGCTTCGCCCAAGAGGATCAGCGCCATGACCAAGCAGCAGAGGCCACACGCCTTGTCGAGCGCCCCTTGTCCCAGGAACACCTTCGCCAACCGGCTATGCGTGGCGTTCCGGAAGTCAGTGCCGAGTGCCGGATGGAGCCGCTGGATGGAAAACGTGGCCATCTCAGTACTCCTCCGGCGCCAAGACCGTGGTCACCAGATGATCGTTCTCGGTCACGATCCACACTGTGTCGCGTCGACCGAGCCGGTAGCACGAGACGATTCGCAAGCTGTGCAGTACCGCGAATTCGTTCGCCTCAGCATCCTCCGGTGGTACCTCGCCCCAGTCGCCACGCTGGTGGCGTCGGAGGAGGTCCAAGCAGTCCACCTCGCGGCTATCCAGGAGGTCCAGGGCCCGGGGTGAAGCCGCTAAGCGGCCCAGGGGGAAGAGCACCTTGCGTGGACGCCGCGCACGGCGCCGCGGACGGCGGTGCTGCGAGATCGGTTTCTTCATGGCGTGTTCCCTTCTGAAAGCTGGTGGCGCGTGGACGCCTCCGCAGAAGAGAGCGGATGCCCACGAACCCTTGTGTAGACGGTCTAGGAACCCCTGCAGCGCGTTGGCCGGAGGGGCAGACCTTCTCGGGTGCAGCGCGTTGGACAGTGGCTCAAATCGAGGCCAAAGAGCCCGCTTACCTGTCCCTGCTTCCAGTGCCGCGTTCGCTTACGATGGCTCGGCTGGCAAGCTATCATAAGTATTTGTATTTTAGACTAAATTAGCCGTGTTGTCGAGTGCCAAGCGCCGGAAAAGCGACACTTTGTACAGTATAATCAAAGCGTTACGAACACTGTTCACTGTACGTCTGCTTGCCGCGCCGATTGCTGCGGTGGCCGGTCAGATCACCGCTCTCCACCAACTCTCGGCACCACGGTCCAACCTTGTACCTGCCGTCAATTCCTAGTCGGTTGCCGCCGCGCCCAACGTCGCTGGCGCGTTTTCCCAGGGGGTCTACATGGATCGAAAAATCATTCTCAAAGCCGACGTATCCGTGGGCTGTCCGAAGTGCGGCCACGATTTCGTTCAACGAGTTCATGAAGCAAGTGGAAGCCTGCCGAGGAGCATGCTGTCACCCGTTGAAAGGCGGTACCACTCGGTGTAAGTAAGGGGCGTTAACCGCGGCGCACATTGCGGCGTGTAAGTAAGTACCACCAGCATTTCCTGGGGGTTGGCGTAGCTGTGACTTCGTCAAGCAAACCAGCATCGACCGAACTGACAGGAGGAGCAGGCTTTACCTACGAGGACGTCGTTGTTGCCTACTACCTTGCGCAGCTCCTGCGCTGCGAACGCGCTGCAGGGCAACCCGGTGTGGTCAGGAGCGTCGCCATTCAGCAGCAAGGCCATGGCAATCCCATGGATGACCTCGTTGTCGTATTCGACGACGGAGGCGCGAAGCGTATTCTCAGTCTTCAAATAAAAAGATCGGTGACGATCAGTGCCGCTGCGTCCAACGTCGAATTTCGCGGAATCATGTCCGCGGCGGTCAAGACCCAAACCCTTGGGTCTTTTACAAAGGGCGCTGATAAGTGCGGTTTTGTCGTCGAGTACGTAACAGCTGACACATTTCGTACCCTGACGCGCCTAATTGATTGGGCGAACGCTAGCACGGCGGGCGCAGAATTTGAGGCACGTTTCTCGCCGTCAGGCAACGCGGGGAAGGACGAACAGAATCTAAGAAGCGCACTGCTTCCCCTCGTCGGCGCGTCAAACTGCAACGAGGAGGTCAGCTATTACCAACACTTCGTTGCCCTTCAGCTTAACGGTCTCGAAGAGCACGGAGCATTGAGAACAGAGATCATCAATCGCCTTCGAGAAATGGTCGTAGCGAATCAAGACGGGCAAGACGTTCTGCTGTTCGATCGGCTCTGCCGGATTGCCCGCGAAGGGTCAGGTAAAGCCACGAAGTGGACCCGCGCGTCTCTGCTAGCGCAGCTGCGCGGAGTGGTCAAGCTCAAAGTCATTCCCTATCTCGGTGACGATATCAATCGTCTCAACGCATATTCGTTGGAAGCGCTGAACGTCGTCTCTGACAAGGTGAGCGATTTCCACGTCGAACGTGAAGAGTTACAGCTAGAAGTTGCGAAACAAGTTGATAAGCATCGGATAGTCTCCATAAGCGGATTGCCCGGCTGCGGCAAGTCGGCAGTACTAAAGAACTTCGCCCAGAAGGCATCGGCGGTTGGGCCTATTTTCTTCCTAAAGAACGACCGCATTCTCGGCACAGGCTGGAGTACGTTTGCGGCAAGCCTCGGCCTATCGAACACCAACATCGTCGAATTGCTTTTGGAGATTGGATCGACCGGGACCCCCATTCTCTTTATCGACGGAATTGATCGAATCCGGCCCGATCAGCAAGGCTTGGTCGTTGATCTTGTGAATGCAATTCACGGTGAACCCGACCTTGGTAATTGGAAGGTGCTGGTCAGCTCGCGCGATCAGGGCCTCGAAGCGTTTCGCGCATGGTTTCCTCCAGCCCTGTACGCGACTACTGGAATTGGCGATGTAATTGTTAGGCCGTTCT
>Ga0335083_10011921_pt1 | contig 10421 bp, 6 predicted proteins | sample Lox_Sample_42_FD_206716 | JGI IMG/M metagenome (GOLD analysis project Ga0335083, IMG submission 206716) | Soil microbial communities from Loxahatchee National Wildlife Refuge, Florida, United States - Lox_Sample_4.2 | ecosystem: Environmental > Terrestrial > Soil > Wetlands | place: USA: Florida... | reverse complement strand
TCGTGAGGTAGAAATCGCTCCAGGCGAAATCGGGGCCGCGCAGGGTGTTGCGGCCGAGGTTGCCGAACTGGCAATTCGGCGGCGTGTCGCCGCCGTAACACGCGCCCGTGCTCGGATCGACGGCGGAAACGAAAGCGTCCGGATTGAGCCACTGGACTGTGCCGGGCTGCGTGACGCCGGGAATGGGACGGTGCTCGTAGAGCGGGACGCCGGGAACAACGCTGGCGAACTGCGGCCCGCTGCCGTTGACGATGCCGTTGCCGTTCGCCGAATAGGGCGTGCTCAAAACAGAGAACGGAATTCCGCTGTGCCAGAAGACTGTACCCGACACCTGCCACCCGTTGAGCGCCGTCCCAAGAGTCCGGTTCCGAATTTTCAGCGGCAGTTCATAGACATACTGGGCGTCGAGGTTGTTGCGGATGTCGTAATCGCAGGGACCGTAGTCGCGGGACAAATCGCCCGGAAGCGGGGAGAGAATTCCTCCGGCTGAAAATTGGAGGAAGCCGCCGTTTGAGACAGTGTCCATGCAACGGCTCCAGGTGTAGTTGATCTGGCCCATGAGGCCGTGGGACAAGCGCTTCTCGGCGGTCAATTGGAGGCCGTTGTAGTGGCCCTCCGCGCCGGTGGCGAATTGCGTGACGGCGCCGAAGCGGGGATCGGTGGACCGCTCGTAGGGAAATGGCGCAAAGCATCCGTCGCAGACGGTTTGATAACCGTTCACCTGCGTAAGATACGGTTGATTCAGGGAGCGCGTGCCGACGTACTGAGCTTTCACGCTGGCAGTGGATCCAAACTGGTGCTCCAGACCAAGACTCCACTCCATGAAATACGGCGCGTGGAGCGTGCCATTCGGCACAGCGGTGATGGCCACGGCAGAAAGACACGTTGCGGGATTTGATTGCAGCGAGGCGCAGGAAAGCTCGCCCCGCGAAAAGCCGGAACTGAACCGCTGATTCGCGGCGACGGTGGCGTCCACGGCGCTGCCCGGGACTCCGGGAGCGATTTCCGTGCCGCCGACGGTACCGAGAAGGCCGCCCTGAAAAGTTTTCACGTTGGGTGGGTTGATGCCAACGACGTCTGCGATGCTACCGGGGAGAATGTCGCTGAAAATGCCGAAGCCGGCGCGCAGAACGGTCTTGGATTGGAATTGCCACGCGAGGGCGGTTCTCGGCTGAAGGATTGCGAAGGGCGTTGAAGAAAAGACGTGGCCGAGCCCCGTGTGGATGACGGCGTTCAGCGGCTGATTCACGTCATGCGAGATGGAAGCGAATGAACCGGGAAGCCGGTCGATTTGTGAGTGAGGATCGAATGGGTTGGAGTTCCACGTGTCGCGAATGCCGAACGTCCAGGTCAGCTTCTTCGTGAGCCTCCAGGTATCCTGCACATAGAGATCGAGATTCACGAAGTTGAAAGGCTCGTTTGACGAAGTAGGGAAAGTCTTCGTGGCAGTGGATGCGACGCCGTAGATATATTGCGGCAGGTCGGTATAGGTCACCGTGGGGACCGAGCCTTCGCCGAAGTCGAAATCATTTAGCCGAAGGAGGCGCGTGTTGGTTCCAAATCTGAACTCGTGCGCGCCACGGCTCCATGCCAGATTGTCGTTGATGAAAAAACGAGAGGCACGCCGGCCCTGTACCCAGGTGTTATCGAGGCCTCCAAGAGTGGTGAAGGGGGCATTCGCTCCGCTTCCCTGCAGGACGATGGGGAGTGCGGCGAGCGTTTTCTGGAGATCGCTCGGTCCGAACAGGCTTCCGTACCACGAGAAGGCCGGGTTGAAATAGTTCACCAGATTCTGCGAGAAGACGTGCGCATATCCGGCGGCGAAGGAATACAGAGGCTGGGGAGAAATGGCGTCGAACAGAGGATTAATGGGATCCGTGTAGGCGGCCTGAAGGCCGTTGTCGGTTTGAAAGCGAAACCAGGCGGTGTTGTCGCGGTCGATGTTGTAGTCGATGCGGATGGTTTGGACCTGTTCGTGATCGTCGCTCGAATGTGAAACGCTCTGGCGATTGGCACAACCGTTTCCATCATTCACGATGGCGGGTGGCGCTCCGCCCACATCGAACGGACAACCGAGCACGGCGAGAGGCGTTCCACTCGTACTGCCGTAGAGCGAAAACATTTTCTGATAGAACGGCACCGATTGCGGCGAAGGCGCGTACACAGAGCCGGTGACGGAATCGATGCCGCCCAGAGGCAGGTGCTGCAAAATGTAGTTTTGAAAGGCGGGAGTGGGCACGGTGGCGGCTGTGACGATGGGCAGCGCGATGCGAACCCATTCGCTATCGAAAAAGAAGAATAGCTTGTCGTGGACGATCGGGCCACCCAGACTGCCTCCGAAATGATTCACGGTGGACCGGGGCTTGTGATTCCCCGGCGTCGAGTTCGTAAAGTAGTTTGCGGAATTCAGGATTGAGCCGTTCCACAGTTCGTAGAGGTTGCCGTGAAACTGGTTTGAGCCCGATTTCGTGACGTAATTGACCTGCGATGCGCCGTACCGACCCTGATCGACGGAGTAAGAGAGCGTGTTGACCGTTACTTCCGATATGGAATTCAGACCTAGGACGAGATTCGTGGAAAGGCCGCTGTTGAGATTTGTAAGCGGGTCGTTCGTTTCCAGTCCGTCGACGATGTAGCCGTTCGAGAGAGCGGGGAGCCCGTTGAACTCGACGTTGCCGTAGCCGTTTGTGCCCCCAACAAAATCATTGCCGCTCCCGGCGGTATTGATCAGAGCACCTGGAGCAAACTGAAGCGGATGGGTTTCATCGCCGCCGGGATTGGGAAGGTTCTCTAACGCCGAAGCGTTGAGATTCGTGGACGTGCTTGCGTTCTCGGGATTAATGAGCGGGGGCGCGCCACTGACTTCAACAGTCTGTTTTGACTGGGCGACCTTAAGCGTGAAATCGAGGGTCTGCTTTTGTCCAAGTCCTGCAAACACGTTGTCGTTCCGCTGCGGCTCGAAATGTTCTGCTTCGACTTCAATAACGTAAGAGCCAGGCTTGAGCTGGGGGAAATTGAACCGACCCTCATCGTCCGTTTTTGCGTCGCGCTGGATTCCCGTCTCACGATTTGTGATTGTCACGGCAGCGCCTGGAATGGCGGCACCGCTTTCGTCGTTCACTTGACCAATGATTGCACTGGTCGTTTCTCCCTGAGGAAGAGTGGCTGTGGGGTTGAGAGATAAAAGGAATGCGCAAAAGACTGACGCAGCGATGGTTGTGCGCATCGTCATGTACGTGACCGACTCTGATATTAATCTAGGTTAAGTAAAGAAGTAAAGCGACGTAAACCATGCGGCCGGCTATCAACGAAGCAGAAGGGCGCAAAAGAATTAGGCGCCAGGTAGACTTTGGTTTGTCGAGGCGAAAGAGATGAACAAACGGATTCGTACAATGGACTTTGGAGGTTGTCCAAGAGCGAGATTTTGCTCGCGTCATGCAAAAGCTTCGCGCACTCCTATTATCGGGTACCCGTTTGACCAATCCTGTGGGGTTGGTGGCTGCAGGCGTGTTTCCGGCGCCGCCATGCTGCTGCCGCGGTGCCAAGATGTGCCCCGTGCATCGCAACCAGGCGTCAAACAAGAAGAAAATGCTCTGCAGTGGTCCTGCCGAATCGCAGCCCAAGTGCACGTGCGGCGTCCGTCAAGAATCGCAGCCCATCGTCCAGCAAGTCCTGCCGAAGGCGACTTTGAACTGCTGGGCCATCCTGACGGCACCTGCCGTCGAGCACGCGATGCCGGTACGCGCATTTGTATCTTTGTTATTCGGCACGATTGCCCCACCGAAGCAAGCTCCTCGTCCATGACTTCGCGCCAGACTACCGACTGATCTCCCAGGAATCATGCGGATCTGAACCTTCGCTCAGTCCTTGGATCAGTCCTTTATGGAGTTCTCTTTTCGATGTCGATATTCTGAGCCGACAGCGAAGTACACTCCCACGCGTAGAAAAACAGACGCAGGAATAAAGGGCGCAATTTCCTGGCGCGCGCCGCGGGCGTGTCTGACCAGATGCGCTGCTCTGCAATAGAGACTCGTCCGAGGCGGCAGTCCATTGTGAAGACAATGTCGCTGGCCTTGAGCCATCGCAGGTTTGGAGGTTCCAATGTGAAAAGGGAACGAGCGAGGTTGGAAGATGCATCGCAGTAGTTCTTCCTTGGATCGTGTGGTTACGGTACGGAATAGCGCAGAGAGGCATAAGTTTCCCAGATCCCCGTTTCTGGATAGTTTCCGGATTGCCGACCATCCGCCCTGAATCATTGGCGACATGGGATGCTGGAGGTCGAACGAGCATAGCCGGAGAAGCGCCCGAGGAATCGATTACGCGGCAGCAAGATGGGCTCATCAGGAGGGCAAGAACGCACCGTCAGAGGCGTACGAACCGCGCTGCGGCTTGCTCTGGCGGCAAACTCGTTGTGCACCGGGCAGGACAAGCGTTACGATGCACAACACCTAGACTTCTACGTCAGGAATTCCGGATGAATCGGCGCGCTGAATTCGCGGTGGGATCGGTATCGAGAATTATCCTACTTGCGATTTTAGTTGCAGCGGCCCCGCTCTCGCTCCGCGCCCAAGGCAATTACGAAATTCAGGTCTACGGATCGGACACAGTCGCCCCGGGGAGGACGATGGTCGAGCTTCACAGCAATTACACCTTTGAAGGGTTTAAGACGTCGGTTGACGGCGTCCTTCCCGACGAGCATCAATTGCACGAAACGGTGGAGATCACTCAAGGCTGGACAGATTGGTTTGAAACGGGATTTTATATCTTCACGAGCTATGGTCCTCACCAGGGCTACAAGTGGGTTGGCGATCACATCCGTCCTCGCGTTCGCGTGCCGGACAGCTGGCATTGGCCGGTGGGAGTGAGCCTTTCGACGGAAATCGGTTACCAGCGGCCGATTTTCTCCGCGGACACGTGGACCTGGGAAATTCGCCCCATTATCGACAAGCAATGGAGTTCCTGGTACGTTGCTTTCAATCCGGCTCTTGAGCGGTCGTTTCATGGACCCAGCGTATCCGAGGGGGTCGGTTTCTCTCCTGACTTCAAGGTCGCTTATTCAGTCACGCGAAAACTCAGCGCAGGACTTGAATACTATGGATCCCTGGGATCCATCACAGGCTTTGACCCTGTCTATTTGCAACAGCACCAGATCGTACCCGCAATCGACTATGATTTCGGTCCGAACTGGGAGTTCAATTTCGGAGTGGGCGTGGGCGTTACGCGCAGCACCGATCACCTGCTGGTAAAAATGATCATCGGGCATCGCTTTCGATTCATCACTCCTCATGTGCCCCGCACCCTAAAAGCGAGTGAGCCGCAAGGGAGCGGATGATTGCTGTCGGTCCTGAAAGACGGGAGAGCGCTGGCGGTTCTGTTTCTGTGCCTTTTCTCCGCCGTTTTTGCCAGCGGTAACCTTCAATCGAAATCGGATGATCCTCAGGTCCCCGCAGGCCTTCCGCCAATTCCTTGGCCGGAGGACAACGGTTACTCGCCATCGCGCGTCGAACTTGGAAAGATCCTGTTCTTCGACGGCCGACTCTCCGCCAATGGCGTGGTCTCCTGCGCCTTCTGCCACGAGCCGAGCCACGCCTTCTCGGGCAGCACAGCGCTGTCGAGCGGCGTGAATGGAAAGCTGGAAGTTCGTCACACGCCCACACTCATCAACCGCGCCTGGGGTAAGTCGCAATTCTGGGATGGACGCGCGCCCACACTGGAATCGCAAGTGATTGTGCCACTAACCAATCCGGATGAAATGGGGATGACCGTTGACCAAGTGGTTGAGAAGCTCCAGCACATCAAAGGTTACGCAGCACTCTTTGCCGCCGCTTTTGGCGACGGTACGATCGACGTCGAACGCGTTGCGAAAGCGCTCGCAAGCTTCGAGCGCACCATTGTATCGGGGAATTCCCCGTACGACCGCTACACTCTCGGCGACAAATCTGCTCTGACGAAGCAGCAGAAGGCCGGTTTGAATTTCTTCAATGGGAAAGGCGAGTGCGCCGAATGCCACTCCGGCCCGAATTTGACGACGGAAAAATTCGCCAACCTAGGGATCGGCATAGACCAGCCCAATCCCGATCCCGGACTCGAAGCGATCACAAAGAAGCGCGGCGACTTCGGAAAATTCAAAGCGCCAACACTGCGCGATCTAGCCCATCGCGGGCCCTACATGCACGACGGCCGGTTCAAGACTGTCGGCGAGGTTCTGGATTTCTATTCGCGGGGCGGCCTGGCTAATCCGCACCTCGATACTCGTCTCACACCGTTTTATATGGATGAGCAAACGAAGCAGAATCTGCTGGCTTTTCTCGCTTCACTCAACGGAGAAGGCTGGCAGAAAATCACCCCGCCCTCCGCGTTTCCGCAATAGATTCAAAGTGAAGAACGGAGTTACTGTACGGCGATAGCCGCGGCTCTAGTCCTGTTTGGTGAAAGAGAATCTAGCGGTGCGTGGAGCGCCACCGCCGCCACCTTGACCACCGGCTTGTCCCCCGCCGCCGCCGCTGATCACCATGTCGTTGGTGTAGTGTTTACCATCCTCAGCAAGCGTCCAGACATCGTGAAACTTCCGGCCGTTCGCCATGGTGGTATCGACGGTCAGAACGTTGCCTTCCATCTTGCCGGTGGCTTTCGCGCCGGCCCACATCCCGGTGTCCATGCTGACTTCGCTGCCGTCGGTCGGGTACTTGCGAATGATCGTCAGTTCCGGACCGCCGTTGCGGCCGGGCTGCAGCTCAGTCATGACGACCACTTTGCCTTCGAGCGCCAGCTTGCGCGTCATCGTCGGAGTGCCCGGATCGCTTTTCCAGGTTCCAACGAAACCCTGCGGGCCTTGCGCGAAGACAGGCAGGGCGATCATCAAAAAAATTGCGGAGTATATCAGGCGCTTCATGGCGCCTCTCCTCGACCGTGGCTGCTTCCCGGGAGTTACTCTATCACGGCTGCGGCAAAGGCCACATCCAGCTAACCTGGCCATCGGCGACACGAGCGAGCCACGATTCAGGCAGCCTGCTTCAGCCACTTCCGTGGAGGGACCAACTCTTGATCTAACAAAATCGGGGGAAAACATGCCGCAGCTTCTTGGGCTTCGCGTCCGATCTCCTCGAACCCCGTTTCTGGTCCGCATACGGTCAGTTGTCCGATTGTCGGACGCCATGTGCCCTGAGATGTTTGTTGCTGGTTGCGAGGAGGTTGAGGAACAATCTGGCCGGACATCCGGGAACAATGGGTTGACGCAGTCCGTATCCTCCCATGAGGCTACACGGAGTAGCCTAGTCCAGGAGGCTTAGATGCGTGGATTCGTACGCATACTTCTCATTGTCATCACGCTAAACGGTGCTCTGTTGGCCCAGCGATCACCGGAATCAATTGACGAATCACGGTACATACGTGTCGGTGGAATCGACCAATGGATTCAGATACGCGGTGACAACCGCCGGAACCCGGTATTGCTCTGGGTGAATGGAGGGCCGGGCGCTTCAACCATGCTCGACGCCCCGGCGTACCAATCGTGGGAGCGTCAGTTCACCGTCGTCATGTGGGACCAGCGCGGTGAGGGCAAGACGTTCGAGAAAAACGGTGAGTCAGGTTCGGGACGGATGACAATCGAGCAGATGTCGTCGGATGGCATCGAAGTCACTCAGTTCCTGCGCAAGCACTTGCACAAAGACAAGATCATATTGCTAGGACATTCGTGGGGTTCGATGCTGGGCATTCATATGATCAAGAGGCGGCCAGATCTCTTTATGGCGTATGTCGGTACCGGCCAGGTCACGTGCTTACCGCGGCAGTTCGAGGCAGCGTACCCCCTGCTGCGTGCACGTGCAAAGTCCAGCTCACAAGCCGAGCAGGAGCTGACCGCACTTGGCCCGCCGCCATGGAAAGACGCCGCCGCTTACGACACGGTGAACAAATGGGGTGAGGCATTCGACCCGCCGGCCGTTCCGCCAACAGAGGAAGATCGCCGCACTTGGATGAGCAGTCCGCGCCCACAAGCACCGGCGTACATTCAGGCGGGAGTGGAATTCTCTCAACGGATGCTCTCACAAGCCATGGCAAAAGAGGACCTGCCGGCTTTCGCTACGAGCTTCGCAGTCCCTGTGATCTTCATTCAGGGCGCGGATGACCTGCTGACGACAACATCGGAAGTTCGGGCCTATTTCAATCAGATCGTTTCCAGTAACAAGCACTTCATCGAACTGCCTGCGGCCGGCCACGACGCGATATTTCGCAACAGACATGAATTCCTCGCAGAACTGGTTTCACAGGTTCGCCCGCTGGCGATGAAGACTGACCGCTGATCCGCCCCGTCTAGCGTGCATGAAACGTGAATTTGGCTTTGATGCGAGGGCGGCAATGCCTCTAGGGACGCAGTCCAGCCCGAAAACGGTTTGATGCGAGGTAGTGTCTAACTAGCGCGGTTACCTGACAAGTGAGAATGATTGACTCCCCAGAAGTCCGCTTCTGGGAAATGGGCAGATCACATAGATTCACTCTGGGCCTGCCGCTTCACGCAGCCCTCTTGATCGCCGCCACGGCGGTCAAGCGAACAGTGAAAGGGGCTACGGTCAACCGAGAATTAGCGTGCCTGCACTGCGTCTTCCAGTTCGCGCTCAAGCGAAAGTACATCGGGGAGAATCCAGCCACCGGTGTGAAGCATTTCGATGAGCGCCACGAGAGGCCATCCAAGAGAATGCTCACGGTTGAAGACGAACATCGGATTCTTGCGGCGGCACCACCCCACCTCCGGGTGGCGATTGTGTTGCTGGTTCAGACCGGTGGTCGAACGTACAGTGAGGGACTATCGCTTAGATGGGACCAAGTGGATCTCGTCCATGGTGTCCTTCATCTTGGCGGTACTGTGAAGACTACCGACTCGGCTCAACCGTTACCGTTGAGCCGGTTGGCTTGCGATGTCCTCAAGGAGTGGAAGAAAGAACAAGACCCGGAAAGCCTGTACGTGTTTCCGAGTTCGCATTGTCCGGGCAAGCCAATACGGAGTGTCAGGCGAGTATGGCGCACAGCTCTCGACAAAGCTGGCGTATCGTATTTCCCGATCTACAATCTGCGTCACGTATTCTGCACGCGTCTCAGTTGGGTCGCGCCAGACGCCGTGGTGCAACGGGCGATGCGGCACAGTTGTCCGGAGACGAAACGCCACTATCAGCTTGGAATGGTTGACCAAGTTCGTGAGGGCATCGAACAAGCCAACAAAAAGGCGTACGAAGGACAGAAGTTACTACGTTCTTACTACGGTGCATCGGAAGCGGAGAAAGAAGCTGCCGAGGCGTCCGTAAGTAGTTAAGATAGAAGGAGAAATACGACGCGCCCGTAGCTCAGTTGGAAAGAGCATCTGCCAACTAAGCAGAGGGTCGGGCGTTGTCTGTTACTAATGACCGAACCAGATTGAGCGATTGGGTGGCGATAACTGGAACAGAGGGGACGGTACGGCGGCCACGGATCAGGAGCCAGCTATGCTGCGGCGAGCTTTTCGAGGATCGTCAGGCGGATGACCAACGGCTTCAATTCTTCCGACCCAATCCGTTCCGAGCAGCCTTCCACAACTCGGCGCCCGCGTTCGAATAGCAGCTTTCGTAGATCTGTATCGTCCGTTGTGATCGCGATGTCGCCAAGCGCTCGCAGGAGACGAAGGCTGACCGCAATGTCGCTCTTCGAGTACATTCGAATCTGCTCGAAGGCGGAATCCAACAGGCGGTCGAAGTCGATCCATCGAATGCTCACGCGCGCAACGCCGCGCAGATCATAAAGGCGAGGATCGGGCATGTCCCTTGAGGCGAAGCGGATGAGGATCCGGGTTAGCTGATCGACGCACCCGATGGCGGTGGTGGGGTCGTTCACGGCAGGCGAAATCGCCTTCAGTGCGATGTCCACGATCTGCAACACGCCGAACTCGACGTCTTGCTGTAGGGTGCGAGTAGGGCCGAAATCGAACGCCCCGCGAAAGGCGGCGATGGCCCCGGGGGCAAGGCGTTCGGCCTTGTTCACCATCAGCAGTGGAGTGTTTGTCGGCACAAACTGACCAACCCGGCGAACAAGCTGCACTTTGACGTGGTGAGAGGTCGCGAGAGACAACAGCTGTTTCAGGTCGACAAAGCGGATGTAGCCCGAAATATCGCTCAAAATGGTTGTTTCCCATGTGCCCGCCTCAACCGAATCGCTGGTTTCGACATGGACGCGTCTGCGGGGCAGTGGCATGACTTCATCGACCACCACCTCGGTCTCGGAAGCTATCCTGTCCACGATGTGATTTACGCTGATGGCCTGAGTAATGTGATGTATGAAGAAGAGCAGCAGCCCGACGCACACAATCGCCAGCGCGATCGCGCCCATGACAGTCACGACCGGCGCGAACGGACTAGGCAGCGTATGAGCCGCCGGCAGAGCGGCCATGCAATAAAGAA
>Ga0335083_10011920_pt1 | contig 10422 bp, 12 predicted proteins | sample Lox_Sample_42_FD_206716 | JGI IMG/M metagenome (GOLD analysis project Ga0335083, IMG submission 206716) | Soil microbial communities from Loxahatchee National Wildlife Refuge, Florida, United States - Lox_Sample_4.2 | ecosystem: Environmental > Terrestrial > Soil > Wetlands | place: USA... | reverse complement strand
AGTTATATGTCAAATTGAAACTACACCGCGCCTCATAATCTTGAAGCGCCACAGAGAGACCATTTGTTTGCCAGTCAGGGTATTGGTTCTGGAGAGCCGAGGCTATCGGGAACATCCTTGCGTAAAAATCTAGTGAAGGTTTGTAGTCCGCGCGAAACACTGTCTTGTAGTTTGACAGGGTCAAGAGGAAGATTCCCAGCCTCGCTGATGCAGTGCACAAAAATCAGTAAATCTTAATGGTTGAGATGGATGACCGTCAAGACGGCGCGCAGGATGAGTTTTCCATCCGATACACATACGCCTATTGGGGCAAAAACCATTGGATTGGTGCAAAAGTGCTGATAATCAGAACCTATCGAGGCGTTCTCAGCGGATGGGGCGGATTCATGTGTTCTGTCCCGTATGCGGGGCGGGACGGGCTACGCCTTCTGCCAGCGAAGAGCATGAGCACTGTCGACGAGGCGAATCTGGGTTAGCGGGGCGTGAGGGGAGCGGGGCGATCCGCGGGGGCGGTGCGCTCGATGGTAAGGAAGTCGGTGCGGGCGGCTGAGCGCAGATTGCCGTGCGTGGTTTCCCACAGGCCGAGGAGCAAGAAGGGAACTATGGTCGCCGTGGCGAGGGCTTTGGCGCGAGGACCAACCTTTTCTTCCGGCTCCCATCGGAAGAGTTGCTGGCTGAGGAAGAAGGCCATGGCCGCGCTGACGGAGAGGGCGATTATTTCAGGTCCGATTTGGGAAATGCCCACGCGGGCCACCATGACGCGCTCGAAGCCGGTGACGAGATAGGTCGCCGGAAGAAAGAGGGCGAAGCGCTGCAGCCAGACCGGCAGCATAGGTAAGGGGAGCGTGGCTCCGGAGAGGAAGAGAAAGGCCGACCAGAGGATCTGGTTGATGACCTGGGTCTCCTGAGTGCTGTTGGTGACGCTGGCGATGATCAGGCCGAGCGCGGCGAAGGTGACGATTCCCAGGGTGACCAGAAGGAAAATGCCCCCCAGGTTCCCCCATCCCTGCATGTGAAAGATTCCCCGCGCCAGTTCGAATTCAATGGCCACCGTCGGCAGGGTCAGGATGTAGTTCGAAAGGATGCTCGAGAGCAGCAACGCTCCCGGGCCGACCGGCGCGACGCGGAAGCGCCGCAGGATGCCCTGTTCCCGGAAGGTCACCAGCTGCACGCTCAGCCCCCAGAAGCTGCCCATCACGGTTATGGCCAGGACCGACGCAAGCATGTAGGGCACGGCGGCCACGTTGCTGCGCGCGAAGAGTCCGAGAAACAGGAACAGGAAGATCAGCGGAAAGATCAGGCTGAAGAAAATAAAGGCGCGATTGCGCAGCGCCAGGCGCATGCGGATCTTGGTCAGTGTCCAGGCGTTTCTCAATCGCGGAGGCTCCTTCCGGTAAGCTCGAGGAAGACGTCCTCGAGCGAGGGCGCGGCGATATCCAGGCTGGAGAGCTCGTTGCCTTGCGCTTCGAGGTATTTCACCAGCGAAACGATGGTTGCAGGGACGCGCGTGGAGTGCACGATGTAGGCGCCGTCGGAGGCGTGGCAGTCGGCGACGCCGTCGAGTTGCTTGAGCGCGGCGTCGGATTCCGGCCGCGCCAAGCGTAGCTCGATGCGGGTGGTGCCGGCGGAGCGCTGCTTGAGTTCGCGGGGAGTGCCCTGGGTGACCACGCGGCCCTGGTCGACGATGGCGACGCGGTCGCACAGTTTTTCCGCTTCCTCGATGTAGTGCGTGGTCAGCAGGATGGTTTTCCGCTCTTTCTTCAGCTCTTCGATGATCGTATAGATTTCGCGGCGCACCTGCGGGTCGAGCCCGGCCGTGGGCTCGTCGAGAAAGAGCACGCGAGGCTCGTTCACCAGAGACATGGCCAGGGCCAGGCGCTGCTTTTGGCCGCCGGAGAGCTGCGAGTAGAAGGTATTGCGCTTCTCCTCCAGCCCGAATCGCTTGAGCAAAGCGGCGGGATCGCGGCGGCGCTTATAGAAGCTGGCGAACATGGAGACGGCTTCGCCGACGCGGAGCTTATCCGGAAGCGCGGTGGCCTGCAGGACGGCGCCGATCTCCTGCTTGAAGTCGGAACCGGAGCTTTGCGGGTCCAGGCCGCACACGCTGACAATGCCGCCATCCGCAGGGCGGAGGCCTTCGAGAATTTCCACGGTGCTGGTTTTGCCGGCGCCGTTCGGCCCGAGCAGGCCAAAGACTTCGCCTTCCTCGACTTCGAAGCTGACGCCACGCAGGGCCTGCACGGGGCCGTAGTGTTTGGTCAGGTTAACAACCTGGATGATCGGAGCGCTCACGGTGCGAACGGTAATCTATAGCACATTTTAGGGATGGACGCGGCCAGGGAGCGAAATTGAGTGGCGGGTTCGAGGGGTAAATCGGGAGTTATGCCGTATGGAGACTGGCTGAGGCCGGCGCTATGGCAAACAGCTGCACCTTTTGGGGCTTTTTCCCCTTTCAGGAAAAAGCTCGAGTAGAGGATCTTGCCAGGGAATTTGGACCGCTGCCCAGGGAAAAGGGGCTGAGAAACGTCTGCTGAGGGGCTGGTTTGTTTGCCTGCACGCGCGCACGGGCCGCGCCGATACACCCGGTCGCAGTGACCGAGGACGCTAGGCACAAAGCAAGGAGGATAAAAGACCGATAAGGGAAAGCTGGTTTCATATGTCCACCCAACTGATTCGATGCTTTTCAAAGAAAAAGGGGGAGGAAAGCGCGGCGCTCATTTCTTCCGGCGAAGGCCTCGCGCGGCGACGCCGGTCGGATTTGGCTCGGATGGCCTTCCGCTATCGCGGGAGGCGCGACCTTATTTCGAGGGTTTCTTCGATGCCCGTTTCGACGCCAATTGCGCAGATCGTTTCGGAGATCCCTTCGGCGGCGTCCACAGGTGCGCGGCGAGAGGAACGCGGCCGTTAGTCAGGCGAATGCCTTCGCTTTCAAGAAGGCGCCGTTGAAGGCTGGCGAACGGTTCGCGCACGGCAATGCGGCCTCCGGCGGCGAGGACGCGATGCCAGGGAATGGCTTGCCCGCGCGGGCAGGCGGCCATCGCGCGGCCCGCGGCGCGAGCCCTGCCGGGCAAGCGCGTGGCTCGCGCCAATTGTCCGTAGGTCATGACGCGGCCCTTGGGAATGCGCTTGACCAGGATGTAGACGCGGCTCCAGGTTGTGGCCATGGGCAGAAAGATAACGTCAAGGGCGACGATTTGCCAGTCTTGCCACCTTCCGAAACAGAATAGGCAGAACAAATCATAGTTCCCGCATCTAATGTGCAGGGTAAGAAGGGCCCCAAAGCTCCACCATTCCAGGTTGATTTCTCCCGCAGATCTGACGATTCGAGAATGGGCATTTTTCTGCGGGTGTCGCTGGAGGAAGGGACAGGAGAGGGCGCTCCGAGCGTCGTCCACGAACGGCGCGAGGAGAAGAGCGAATGGAAAAAATCGATGGAGTTCATCGATTAAAGCGAGACAACGGCGGGAAAGTGCGAATCTGCCGCTATTTGTGCGGATTTGGGCATGGCAGTAACCAATTCGGGGAGTAACCGTTAAGAGGCAGCGAAGCGATGGGAGATTGACTGTGTAGTGTACGGCACTTACACTACAGTCATTGATTGGGGGCTTGAGGAGCCAAGTATGGCTTTCGTACGGCGCAAAGGAAACGCGTATTACCTGGTGCACAACGTGCGCGAGGGCGGCAAGGTGAAGCAGATTTACCTAGCGCGCCTGGGCGAACGTCCGCGGATCACGGACGAGGTGATGCGCCAGGTCAATCGCGCGTATCCATTCGTGGACATCAACTGGAGAGCGCTGCGCGAAGAGGTGAACAATCGCGTGGAGCTGTTCGACTCGAAGTCCGCCTATCTGCGCAAGCTCATCGCGACGCTTCGCACCCTCAATCTGGACTTAGCCGATCTTTTTCCTCCTCTGCTGGACGTGTCCGAGGCGCCCGCGACTGGGCACGAACTGGTGACGCAACTGCGGCTCTTGCACTCGACGGTGGGTGTGAAGCTGGACCAGTTCGATCGCGCGCCGCACCGGGCGGTGATGGCGGAGAGGAACTTTCGGTAAGGGGTGAGGAGGCAAAAAACCATGCGCGCCAGCCAGCGTAGGTCGTTGGACCCAAGCCTGAGAAGCATCGAGTCTCAGGAGTTCGAGAACGCTCTTCGCGAGAAGATCGTGGGCCAGGAAGAGGGCATCCGCGCTCTGGTCGACCTGTACCAGGTTTTCTGCGCGGGAATGTGCCCGAACGGACGGCCGGTGGGGAATTTGCTGTTTCTGGGGCCGACGGGTTCGGGCAAGACGCGCATCGTGGAGGCCGCCGCGGAGATTCTCTTCGGCGATCCGCGCGCGGTGATCAAGGTGGACTGCGCGGAATTTCAGCACTCCCACGAAATCGCCAAGCTGATCGGCTCGCCGCCAGGGTACCTGGGACATCGCGAGACGCATCCGCTGATCACCCAGGAAGAGCTGGCGAAATATCACACCGATCAGTTGAAGCTCAGCTTCCTGCTCTTCGACGAAATCGAGAAGGCCTCCGACTCGCTTTGGCAACTGCTGCTGGGCATGCTGGATAAGGCTACGCTGACTTTGGGCGATAACCGGCGAGTGGACCTGTCGCAGGTGGTGATTTTCCTGACCTCGAACCTCGGCGGCGGCGAGATCACCGAATTGATGAACGGCGGCATGGGGTTTGTGCAGCCGCAGGATAAGCCGGCGGACACGCTGGACGGCAAAGTGACCCGCACGGCTCAGGAAGCGGCGCGGCGCAAGTTTTCGCCCGAGTTCATGAACCGCCTGGATAAGGTGGTGGTTTTCCATCCGCTGCGGCCAACGCAGCTGGAGCAGATTCTGGAGATCGAGCTCTCCATGGTGCAGCGGCGCGTGCTGGATACGGCCAAGGGGCAGTTCCTCTTTCGGGTTACGCCGGCGGCGCGCAATTTCCTGCTGCGCGAGGGCACCGACCTCAAATATGGCGCGCGCCACTTGAAGCGCGCCATCGAGCGGAACATCGTCTACCCGCTGGCGAACCTGCTGGCGACGAGCCAGGTGCATCTGGGCGATCTGCTGTGCATTGACTGGGATGAGAACGAGCAGCGGCTGGTCTTCGAGAAGGAAGGCGAGGGCGCGGTGCTGCCGGTAGCTCCTCCCGCGGCAGCCGCCGCGGCTGGCGCGCAGGCCGCCCGGGCGACTGGCGGCAAGCCTGCGGAGACGGCTCCGACGATCGCGGCTCGCGAAGCCAAGGCGCCCATTTCCGTGCCGTTGTCTCCTCTGCCGGCTCCAGCGAGCCGCAGGAAGAACGAATCGTAAGGACCACCTCGGGGCGCAACTTCCCCTTCGGGCGACGAGTGCGAGCTTCCGCTCGCCACGGGGAGTTGCGCCCCACCCCGCATCAATCTCCTGAAAAAGCTTAACGTTGCCTTAAGCCGGCCGTAGGAACAATTCTCCCGCCCAGTATGAATCTCGAGGAGGCCTCATGAGGCTCTTTGTGCCCTTGGCGGGAATGGTGTCCATCGTTCTCCTCGTTGCCGGCCTGGCCATATCGCGTCCGGCCGACAGCGGCTACCAGCTCCTCAAGACCTATCCGTTCGGCGCCGCGCCCGCAAGCACCGGCGAATATTTCGATTACATCACCGTGGATCCCGCCGCTCGGCGCGTTTACCTCTCGCGGGGCACAGCCGTGGAGGTAATGAATGCCGACACCGGAGCCGAGATCGGGTATATCGGAGGATTTAAGCGGCAGCATGGCGTGGCGCTGGCGCCCGAGTTCGGCCGAGGCTTCATCAGCGACGGCACCCAGCATGTCCGGCACCGTAGATACTCAATTCGGGGCCAAAACAATGGGACTCGACACCAAAACGCACCGTCTATTCGTGGATACGTCCGACTTTAACAAGGCCGGCGCGGCTACAGCCGACCGCCCCAATCCCCGGCCGACGACGGTCCCGGGCACCTTCCGCGTGCTCGTCTACGGCCGCCAATAGGAACAGCAACAATACGATTAGAAGATTTCGAGGAAGCCGGTGGCCCGGCAAAAGTCAGCTGCGGTCTTCGGTGTCGGCGTTGCGCTTCCAGCGCAGGATGGGCTTGCGCGCGGCGGTGACTTCGTCCAAGCGGCCAACGCGGGTGTGGTGCGGCGCGGTCTTCACCAGCTCGGGCTCGCTGGCGGCTTCCTCGGCGATGGAGCGCATGGCGTCGATGAAGAGGTCGCACTCTTCCTTGGACTCGGATTCGGTCGGCTCGATCATCAGGGCGCCGGGAACGATGAGCGGAAACGCCGTGGTATAGGGGTGAAAGCCATAGTCGATGAGCCGCTTGGCGATATCCATGGTGTTCACGCCGAATTTCTTCTGGCGGTTATCGCTGAAGACCACCTCGTGCATCGACGGCGAGGAGTACGGCAGGTCGTAGACCCCTTCGAGATTTTTGCGGATGTAGTTGGCGTTCAGGACGGCGTCTTCGGTGGCCTGACGGATGCCCGGGCCGTAGGCGAGAATGTAGGCCAAAGCCCGAACCAGAACGCCGAAATTGCCGCCAAAAGCGCGCACCCGGCCGATGGATCGCGGGCGAATCGGATCGAGCGCGAGCTGGCCGTTCCTTTCCACGAGCACAGGCACCGGAAGAAAAGGCTCGAGATGGCTCTTCACCAGGACGGGACCGGCGCCCGGCCCGCCGCCGCCATGCGGCGTGGAAAACGTCTTGTGCAGGTTGAGGTGCATGACATCCACGCCGAAACGTCCCGGCTGGGCCACGCCGGCGAGCGCGTTCATATTGGCGCCATCCATGTAAAGCTGGGCGCCGCGGGCGTGCAGCAGCTCGGCCACTTCGGCGATGCGCGGCTCGAAGGTGCCCAGCGTGGAAGGATTGGTGACCATGAGCGCGGCGACGTCTTCGGTGACGATATTTCTTAGCTGTTCGACGTCGATCTGGCCGCGGCTATCGGAGCGAATGTTTTCGACTTCGTAGCCGGCGATCACGGCGCTGGCGGGATTGGTTCCGTGAGCCGAATCGGGGACCAGCACCTTCTTGCGCGGATTCCCCTGGCTCTCGAGGTACGCGCGGATCAGCAGCAGGCCCGTCAATTCGCCTTGCGCACCCGCGGCGGGTTGGAGCGTGGCAGCCTCCATGCCCGTGATTTCGAGCAGGCATCTTTGCAGCGTCGCCAGGATTTTCAGGCAGCCCTGCGCCAATTGCTGTGGCTGGTAAGGATGCTCGGTGGCCACGCCTTCCAGGCGCGCGATGTGCTCATTGACGCGCGGATTGTATTTCATGGTGCAGGAGCCCAGCGGATACATGCCCAGATCGATGGCGTAGTTCCAGGTGGAGAGCCGCGTGAAGTGGCGGATCACCTCGATCTCGCTCACTTCGGGAAAGCCCTCGAGATCGGCGCGGGCATAATCGCCAAGCAGCGACTGCACATCGACGGCGGGAACGTCGGAGGGAGGCAGTTCCATCCCGCGCTTTCCGGGCGCGGATTTCTCGAAGATCAGGCCTTCGTTCTGGCTGATGTTGCGCGCGGCTTTTTTGATCTTATGGGCCAACTTTGGTCTTGAGCCTTTCCTTCAAGGTTCCTAAACCGGCACGGCCAGCGTGTCGCGGACGGCGCAGGCCAGCCGCTCGATCTCCTCGCGCGTGGTCGTCTCGGTAACGCAAACCAGGCCGCATTTCGTCAGTTCGGGATAATAAGGACCGAGCGGCAGCGGGCCGATGATTTTGTCGCGCAGCAACTGCGCGTTGATCATGCGCATGGAGCGCGGAAACTGTACGGCAAATTCGTTGAAAACGGGTCCGCGAAACACGCGGCGCACGCCGGGCAATTTTTCCAGTTCGGCGAGGGCGAACTGGGTCTTGGCGATGTTTTGCGCGGCCAACTCCTGCAGGCCTTGCTTGCCGAGCAGGCAAAGATGAACGGTGGCGGCCAGCGCGCAAAGCGCCTGGTTGGTGCAGATGTTCGAGGTGGCGCGTTCGCGGCGGATGTGCTGCTCGCGAGTGGCCAGCGTGAGGCAGAAGCCACGGCGCCCCAGGCTATCGGTGGTCTCGCCAGCCAACCGGCCGGGCAACTGGCGGATGTACTTCTCTCGCGCGGCGATCACTCCGGCGTAAGGTCCGCCAAAGCTCGGAGCCATGCCGAAGCTCTGCGTTTCCAGGGCCACGATATCGGCCTCCGCGGGAGGCCGCACCGCGCCCAACGAAACTCCCTCGGCTATAGACACGACCGTCAAAGCCTCGGCACCGCGTGCAATTTGCGCAATCTGCGGCACCGGCTCGAGCACGCCGAAAAAATTGGGAGACTGCACCAGCACGGCGGCGGTTTCGTTGTTGATGGCGGCGGCTAGCGCCTGGAGATCGATCTGGCCCGACGCGGTGTAGCCGATCTCCTCGAATCTCATATCGAGATTGCGGGCGTAGGTGTCCAGGACCTGGCGGTACTCGGGATGCACCGAGCGCGCCACCAGCACGCGCCGGCGGCGCGTGATGCGTTCGGCCATGAGCACGGCCTCGGTGGTCGCGGTCGAGCCATCCCACATCGAGGCGTTGGCCACTTCCTGTCCGGTAAGCTCGCAGGCCAGGGTCTGAAATTCGAAGATGGCTTGCAGTGTGCCCTGGCTGATCTCGGCTTGATACGGCGTATACGACGTGAGGAATTCGCCGCGCAGCAGGATCGTGTCCGTCACCACCGAGCGCAGGTGGTTGTAGACGCCGGCACCGAGGAAGCTGGTGTAGCCGACGGAGTTCTCGGCGGCGCGCTCGCGGAAATAGCGGATCAACTCGGCTTCGGACATCGGTCCGGGTAAGTCGAGGTCGCGCTCGAGGCGGAACTCCTCGGGTATGGAGCCGAACAGATCGCGGATGGAACGCGCGCCGACAGCGTCGAGCATCTGGCGGCGCTCGGAGGGACTCTTCGGGAGATAGCGCATCAGTTTTTCATGAGGCCGAGGCTTCCGTTTGCTTTTCGGCGATAAAAGCCTCGTAGGCCGCCGCGTTCATGAGCTTGGCGAGTTCGGAGGGATCGGAGAGCTTGAGCTTGATGAGCCAGCCGGCGCCGTGGGGATCCTTATTGATTGTTTCGGGCGCGTCGCCGAGCGCCTCATTCACTTCGGTGACTGCGCCGCCAATGGGCGCGTAGATATCGCTCACGGCCTTGACCGACTCCACGGTGCCGAAGGATTGCCCGGCGTTGAGCTTGGTGCCGAGTTTGGGCATCTCGGCGTAGACCACGTCGCCAAGTTCGTGCTGGGCATAGTCGGTGATTCCCACGGTGGCGACGTCGCCTTCGACGCGCACCCACTCGTGTTCTTTGGTGTAACGGTAGTCGCTGGGATACATCGATTGGTCTCTTCTCCCCGGATTCTCTGCGCTTCTTGCCCAGTCTTTGTTCGCGGCTTTCTTCGCGACGTGCCGTTACCGGGGTCGCTTGTAAAACGGCAGCGGCACGATTTTGGCGATGGCTTCCTGGGCGCGAACGCCGATGCGAATTTCGGTTCCCGGAGCGCTCGATTCTACAGGGATATAGGCCATGCCGATATTTTTTTTGAGAAAGGGAGCAGGCGACCCGCTGGTAACGCTTCCAATCTTCTCCCTGTCGGGCGCGAGCACGGGATAGCCGTCGCGCGCGATGAGGCGATCCTGCATCTCGAAGCCGGCGAGAATCCGCCGGACTCCCTTCTCTTTTTGTGCCATTAAGGCATCGCGGCCCAGAAAATTGCCTTTGCCCAGCTTGCAAATCCAGCCAAGATTAGCTTCCCAGACCGTGGTCGTGTCGTCAATTTCGTGGCCGTAAAGGCACATGGCCGCTTCGAGGCGCAGCGTATTGCGGGCGCCCAGGCCGCAGGGTAAAAGCCCTTCGGGCGAGCCCGCGTCGAGCAAGGCGTTCCACAGTTTTTCCGAATGTTCGGGCGCAAAGTAGATTTCGAAGCCGTCTTCGCCCGTGTAACCGGTGCGGGCGATCAGGGCGCCGACGCCATCGACGTCGCCAAAAAGAAAATGGTAGTACTTGAGCGCGGCGATCGGGGCGCGCGTGAAACGCTGAAGTATGCCCAGCGCTTTCGGTCCTTGAATGGCGAGTTGCGAATAGCGCTCTCCGGCATTTTCCACCAGCGCGCTGAAGCCGCGGCCCAGGCCGCGGATATAGTCGAAGTCCTGATCCTGATTGCTGGCGTTCACGCACAGAAAATAATGCTGGCCGGAAATTTTATGCACCAGCAGGTCGTCCACGAAGGTGCCGGCGGAGGTCATCAGGCCGGAGTATTGCGCCTGGCCCTCGGCAAGCTTGGCGGCGTCGTTGCAGGTGACGTACTGCGCCAGATCGAGCGCCTGCGCGCCGCGCAGCTCGATTTCGCCCATGTGGCTGACGTCGAAAAGGCCGGCAGCGGTGCGCGTGGCCAGATGTTCGCTGACGATTCCGGAATATTCGACGGGCATATCCCAGCCGCCAAAA
>Ga0335083_10011919_pt1 | contig 10422 bp, 11 predicted proteins | sample Lox_Sample_42_FD_206716 | JGI IMG/M metagenome (GOLD analysis project Ga0335083, IMG submission 206716) | Soil microbial communities from Loxahatchee National Wildlife Refuge, Florida, United States - Lox_Sample_4.2 | ecosystem: Environmental > Terrestrial > Soil > Wetlands | place: USA... | reverse complement strand
CAGCTCAATGTGATGCTGCCGCTGATCGCATACAAGTTGCTGGAGTCCATCCGGCTGCTGGCCAATGCAACCCGCGCGCTGGCCGATGCGGCCATCGCGGGCTTCACGGTCAACGAGGCGCGGCTGAAGGAGGCGCTGGACCGCAATCCCATCCTCGTCACCGCGCTGAATCCGGTGATCGGTTACGAGAAGGGAGCGGCCATCGCGAAGAAGGCCTACGCCGAAGGCAGGCCCATTCTCGAGGTCGCGGCGCAGAACACCGATCTTTCCGTGGAGCAGCTGCGCGCGCTGCTGGATCCGGCAGAGCTTGCGCGCGGCGGAATAAAGGGAGGCACGAGCGGAGGCGGCTGATGGCTGCGGACGCAACCGGCGGGACGCATGTCGCCTGGCGGCGCATGCTGCAGCGGCTGCAAGGCTCGCGTCCCGGGGCGCAGCTGGCGCCGGCCTGGCCTGGCGCGCAGTTTGCCTCCGGCGATCCGCGCCTCGCGGCCCTGCTGCCGGCGGCGCCGCGTGCCGCGGCGGTGCTGGTGGGGCTCATCGAACAGCAAGGCGATGCGCACGGCATCTTCCTCATCGTGCGGGCCGCCGGCCTGCGCCAGCATGCGGGCCAGATCGCCTTTCCCGGCGGCCTCATCGAGCCCGGCGATGCGGATGCCGCCGCGGCGGCGCTGCGCGAAGCGCAGGAGGAGGTGGGCCTCGCACGGGCCGAAGTGCTGGGCTACCTGCCGGACCAGCAGGTGCTGACCGGCTTTCGTATCACACCGGTGGTGGCGCGGTTGCCCGCGGATTTCACCCCGCGCCTCGCCGGTGCGGAGGTGCAGGCCAGCTTCATCCTGCCGTTTGCCGCGCTGCTGGATCCGGCCACCGAGGTGGCCGGCCGGCGCACCGTGGGTGGCATCGAGGTGGCGGTGCGCGACCTGCAGTTCGGCGAACACCGCATCTGGGGCGCGACCGCCGGCATGCTGCTGCAGCTGCGCGCGCTGGCGCTGCCATGAGCGGCGAGCTGCCCGGCATGCTGCGGTTGCTGGCGGTGATGCGCGCGCTGCGCGATCCGGTGCGCGGATGCTCCTGGGATCTGGCGCAGGATGCGCATTCCCTGGCTCGTTACGTGCTGGAGGAAGCCTATGAGCTGGTCGCGGCGCTCGAGACCGGCAACGAGGAGGCGGTGCGCGACGAACTGGGTGATCTGCTGTTCCAGGTCGTGTTCCATGCGCAGCTGGCCAGCGAGCGTGGTGTCTGGGATTTCGATGCCGTGGCCGGCGGCATTGCCGACAAACTCGAACGGCGCCACCCGCATGTGTTTGCACCCGACGGACGCAATGCCAGTCATTGGGAACAGATCAAGGCCGCAGAACGCGCGGCGCGCGGCAAAGCAGGCGTACTCGACGACGTGCCGGCGGCCCTGCCGGCCCTGACGCGTGCCGTGAAACTGGGCCGGCGCGCGGGCACGGCAGGCTTCGACTGGCCGGACGTCACCGGCCCGCGGGCCAAGCTGCTGGAAGAGCTGGCCGAGGTGGCCGAAGCCGCCCGCGGCGAGGACAGCGCCTCGCTGGAGGCGGAGGTCGGCGACCTGCTGCTCGCGGCGGCCAGTCTCGCCAGGCACCTGAAGGTGGACCCGGAAACGGCGCTGCGGCGCGCCAACAGCCGCTTCGAGGCCCGGTTCCGGGCCATGGAGGCGTTGGCGGCGCGCCGGAGCCTGACGCTGCCGGATCTGGACGCCGCGGCGCTGGATAGTCTGTGGGAAGACGTGAAACGGGGTGTTCAGTCCTGATTCATTGACTGTCAAGCATGATGGGAGGTGGGCGGTGCAGCTGATCCGCGGAGAACAGAGCATGAAGAGCAGGATTCTCGTCGGCCTCGCCCTTCTGGTACTCGGTGCCGCGGCCACCGCCGCACAGGCTGGTGAGCGGCATGGTCACCGGCATCGCGGGCATGACGCGGAAATCCCCGGCTCGGTCGACGGTCTGCCCGCCCTCGGCGCCTTGCTGGGTGGGAAGCTGGGCCAGCAGTTCGGCGATGGAGGAGAACGGGTGGGGGCCGTTGCCGGTACGGTCATCGGCATCATGCTGGGAACCGCACTTGTGGAGGATTCGCGCGAGCCGCAGCGCGGCATGGCAGCCCTGCCGCGCGACCGTAATTCCTGGGCGATGCACGGCGCAACGAGTGACGTACCATAGTTCCATGCACCAGACACGCCGAAGACGGCAGTATCTCGGCCGTGGCGGCAGGATTCTGTCCGTGCTGGCGGCAGCAATGCTGGTGCTGGGGCCGGTGAGTGCCAAGAACAAGAAGAAGGCGCATCACGATGAGGATACGGCCGCGCAGACCCAGCCGGCCACGTCCCCGCAGCCCGATCAGCACGATGCCGCGGCTCCCACCCCGACACCGACGCCGACCCCGACGCCGACCCCCGCACCGCGCGTCTCGCTCGATCATGTCATCGAGCAGGTTGAACGGCACTACAAGGCCCGCGTGGTGCGCATCGACAAGAGCGAGGACGACGGCCGGCTCATCTACGTGCTGCGGCTGCTGTCGGACCAGGGACGTGTCTGGACCGTCAAGGTCGATTCCGAAACAGGCAAGGAGATCTAGCGCATGCGGGCACTGGTGGTGGAGGACGAGGCGGCATTGCGCGAGGCACTGCAGCGCGACCTGGCGGCAGCCGGCTTTACCGTGGATCTGGCCGCCGATGGCGAGGAGGGCCTGTTCGCCGGCTCGGAATATCCGGTGGACGTGGCCATCATCGACCTGGGCCTGCCCAAGCTCTCCGGCCTGGAGGTGATCCGGCGCCTGCGCGCCAAGGACCGGCGTTTTCCCATCCTGGTGCTTACCGCGCGCGACCGCTGGCAGGACAAGGTCGAGGGACTGGATGCCGGCGCGGATGATTACGTCGCCAAGCCGTTTCATTTCGAGGAAGTGCTGGCCAGGCTGCAGGCGCTGATGCGCCGCAGCGGCGGCTGGGCATCCGCGAGCCTGGTATGCGGGCCGGTGGTGCTCGACACGCGCGGCCAGGCGGTGACGGTGGAAGGCCAGCCGGTGGAGCTCACCACGTTCGAGTACCGCATCCTCGAGCACCTGATGCTCAAGGCCGGTGAAGTCATCTCCAAGACCGATCTCACCGAGCAGCTCTACGACCAGGATTTCGAGCGCGACAGCAACGTGATCGAGGTGTTCATCGGACGCCTGCGGCGCAAGCTGGATCCCGAGGACCGTATCCGGCCCATCGAGACGCTGCGCGGCCGCGGCTACCGCTTCGCGCTGCCGCGCAGCGCGGCCTGATCCGCGCGTACCTTCCACCGCATGCGTTCCATCAGCCGGCGCCTGCTGGTCTGCCTCACGCTGCTGCTGCTGCTGTTCTTCGGCGTGATGATCGCCGTGCTGGACGGGCGCTTCCGCCAGCTCGCCGAAGGTTCGCTGCGCGGCGTGCTGGACGCCGAACTGGTGGCATTGATCGCCACCGCCGAACCCGACGCGACCGGACACTATGTGCCGCGCGTGACCGAGGCCGAGGATCGCCTGTCCGTGCCCGGCTCGGGGCTGTACGCCGCGGTCGGCGATGCCGGCGGGATTTTCTGGCGATCGCCCTCGGCGGCCGGCAGCGTGGTGGATTTCGGGTCGCCGCAGCCGGCGGGAGGGCACGCGTTCGGCTATCTCACCGATGCGCATGGCGCGCGGCTGGCGGCCGTCAGTCGCGGGCTGGAGTGGGAGGGCGCGGGCACGCTGACCTTCACGGTGGCTTCGGACATGGCTTCCTACAACGCGCAGCTGGCGCGTTTCCGCCAGGGCCTGGCCGGCGGTTTCGCGGTGGTGGCCTTGCTGCTGCTGGCCGCGCTGGCGCTGCTGCTGCGCTGGGCGCTGACGCCCTTGCGGCGGCTGGAGGGCCAGATCCGCGCCGTGGAGCGCGGCGAGCGCGCGCAGCTGGACGACCGCTGGCCCAGCGAGTTGCATGGCGTGGTGGCCAACCTCAATGCCCTGCTGGACGCAGAGCGCACGCGCATCGCGCGTTACCGCGACACGCTGGGCAATCTGGCGCACAGCCTCAAGACGCCGCTGGCCGTGCTGCGCGCCGCCTTTACCTCCGGCGTGCCGGCGGCGCCGGATGCCGGCAGCAAGCTGGTGAACGAGCAGGTCGAGCGCATGAGCGCCATCGTGGAGCACCAGCTGCGGCGCGCGGCCACCAGCGGCGGCGCCAGCGTGGGCCAGCAGGCGCTGGAGGTGCTGCCCATCGCGCAGGATCTGCGGCGTGCGCTGCTGAAGGCGCATGGTCGCAAGGATTTCTCCATCGAGCTGGAAATCCCGGGGCAGCTGCTGTTCGTCGGCGACCGCGACGATCTCACCGAGGCGCTGGGCAACCTGATGGACAATGCCGCGAAATGGTGCCGCGCGCGGGTGCGTGTGGTGGCGACGCTGCGCCGCGAGGCCGGCGCCGGCCAGAAGTTGCAGCTCGCGGTGGAGGACGACGGGCCCGGCATTCCCGCCGCCGAGCGCGAGCGCGTGCTGCTGCGTGGCGCGCGCGCCGATGAGCAGGTGCCGGGACATGGCCTGGGCCTGGCGATGGTGCGCGACATGGCGGGGCTTTATGGCGGGCGCATCGCCATCGGTGAGTCGGTGCTCGGCGGCTGCCGCATCGAGCTGCGCCTGCCGGGGCGGCTGAAGTAGAGGAGTAGACTCGCTGCATGAAGTCAGCCGATGAGAGCTGGAGCCCGTCCAGCTGGCAGGCGCGTCCGGCGCAGCAGCAGCCGATGTATGCCGATGAGGCCGCGCTGCAGGACGCACTGGCGCAGCTCGCGCGCCTGCCGCCGCTGGTGGTGTCCTGGGAGATCGAGGCGCTGCGCGAACGGCTGGCGGCGGCGCAGCGCGGGGAGGCCTTCCTGCTGCAGGGCGGTGATTGCGCCGAGAGCTTCGAAGGGTGCGAGTCCGACCGCATCGCCAAGCAGCTGAAGGTGCTGCTGCAGGTGAGCCTGGTGCTGCTGCACGGCCTGAAGCGCCCCATCGTGCGCGTGGGCCGCATGGCCGGCCAGTACGCGAAGCCCCGTTCGGCCGACACCGAGACCCGCGGCGGCGTGACGCTGCCCAGCTACCGCGGCGACAACATCAACCGCCCGGAATTCACGGCGGCGGCGCGCGCGCCGGATCCGCAGCTGCTGCTGCGCGGCTACGAGCGCGCGGCGCTGACGCTGAACTTCGTGCGCGCGCTGGTGGATGGCGGCTTCGCCGACCTGCATCATCCCGAGTACTGGGACCTGGGGTTCCTGCAGCATTCCCCGGCGCGCGAGGCTTACGGCAAGGTGGTGCGCGCCATCGCCGACGCGCTGGATTTCTTCGAGGGCATGACCGGCAGCCCGGTGGAGAAGGCCAACCTGGTCACGATGTACGCCAGCCACGAGGCCCTGCACCTGCAGTACGAGCAGGCGCAGACGCGCTTCATCCCGCGCGTGCGGCGCTGGTACAACCTGTCCACGCACCTGCCGTGGATCGGCATGCGCACCGCGCAGCTGGACGGTGCGCACGTGGAGTACTGCCGCGGCATCGCCAATCCAGTCGGCGTGAAGATCGGCGCCGCGATGGACGATGCCTGGCTGCAGGGCCTGGTGAAGCGGCTCAATCCCGCCAACGAGCCGGGGCGCCTGGCGCTGATCCACCGCTTCGGCGCGCAGCACATCGGCAGGCACCTGCCGCGGCTGATCCGGGCGGTGCGCGACATCGGCCATGAAGTACTGTGGGTGTGCGACCCGATGCACGGCAATACCGAGACCACCGCCGATGGCTACAAGACACGGCGGCTGGAGAACATCCGCCGCGAGCTGGAGCTGGCCTTCGACGTGCACGAGGCCGAGGGCTCGCGCCTGGGCGGCGTGCACCTGGAGATGACCGGCGAGGACGTCACCGAGTGCACCGGCGGGGCGCGCGGCCTCGCGGATGCGGATCTGGCGCGTGCCTACCGCACGCAGGTGGATCCGCGGCTGAACTACGAACAGGCGCTGGAGCTGGCGCTGATGATCGCCGGCCGCAGCCGCAACGAGCGTGACTGAGCCGCAGGACTTCGACGGCCGGCAGTTTGCCTCCACCTTGCCGCGCCGGCCCGGCGTCTACCGCATGTACGGTGCCGCCGGGGCCGCCCCGGAGGCGCTGCTGTACGTGGGCAAGGCGGCCTCGCTGCGCGATCGCGTCGGCAGCTACTTTCAGCAGAGCCGCCAGGCGCCCAAGGTCGAGGCAATGGTGCGGCTGGTGCGGCACATCGAGGTCACGGTCACCGCCTCGGAGACCGAGGCGCTGCTGCTCGAGGCCAATCTCATCAAGGAGCACCGGCCGCGCTTCAATGTGGTGCTGCGCGACGACAAGAGCTTTCCGTACATCCTGCTGCTCGAGCATGACTTTCCGCGGATGGCCCTGTACCGCGGCCCGCGCACCGGCAGGGGACGCTACTTCGGGCCGTATCCGGACGCCGGTGCGGTGCGCGCCACGCTGCAGCAGCTGCAGAAACTGTTCCACCTGCGCAATTGCCGCGAGAGCTTCTTCGCGAACCGCACCCGGCCCTGCCTGCAGTACCAGATCGGCCGCTGCTCGGCGCCCTGCGTGGGCTACATCACCAGGGAGGCCTACGCGCGCGACGTCGAAGCCGCGGTGCTGGCGCTGGAAGGGCGCGGCGATGAAGTCGCCGCCGCGCTCGAACGGCAGATGAGCCTCGCGGCGGGCAGCCAGCAGTTCGAGCGCGCAGCGGCGTTGCGCGACCAGCTGGTGGCCTTCCGCAAGCTGCAGGCCGAACAGGCTGCCGATGCCGGCGCGTTGCGCGACGCCGATGCCTTCGCCATCGTCGGTGAACCCGGCGATTACGCGGTGGCCGTGCTGCTGGTGCGCGGCGGCCGCAATCTCGGCACCACCGCGTATTTTCCGCGCGCGCCCGGCAGCGCGGAGGAGGTGCTGGCCTCCTTCCTGCTGCAGCACTACGCGCGCGAGGAGCCGGCCGGCGAGGTGCGCGTGAACCTGGAGCTGCCCGATGCCGGCGCGCTGGCCGAGGCGCTGACGCGTCAGCATGCGCGGCAGATCGCGGTGTCGCGGCCGGCGCGCGGCCTGCCGGCGCGTTGGGTGGAATCCGCGACGGCCAATGCCGCCCAGGCGCTGGCCATGCGCCGCGCGCGCCGCGAGGACGCCGCCGCGCTGCTTGAAGCCTTGCGCGAGGCACTGGGCCTGGCGGGTGTACCGGCGCGCATCGAATGCTTCGACATCAGCCACACCGGCGGGGAGGGCACGGTGGCCTCCTGCGTGGTGTTCACCACCGAAGGGGCCGCGCGCAAGGAGTACCGGCGCTTCAACATCGCCTCGGCGGCCGGTGGCGATGACTACGGCGCGCTGCGCGAGGCGGTGGCGCGGCGCTACGCGCGCATCCGCGATAGCGAGATCCCGCGTCCGGACCTGCTGCTGATCGACGGCGGACGCGGCCAGGTCAATGCCGTGCTGCCGGTGCTCGAGGAACTGGGCTTCGCCACTCTGCCGGTGATCGGTGTATCCAAGGGACCCGATCGCAAGCCGGGCCAGGAGCGGCTGCATCGCGGCGATACCGGCGAAACGTTCATGCTGCCACCGGACTCGCCGGCGCTGCGGCTGATCCAGCGCGTGCGTGACGAGGCGCACCGCTTCGCCATCCAGGGTCACCGGCGACGGCGCGCTCGCCGCCACCTGGAATCCGTGCTGGAAACCGTCCCGGGACTGGGACCGGCCAAGCGCCGCGCGCTGCTGGCGCATTTCGGCGGACTGCAGGGCGTGCTGCGCGCCGGCGTCGGCAATCTGGCCGAGGTGAAAGGAATCGGTACGGTGCTGGCGCAGGTCATTTATGATCACCTGCATCCGGGCGCATGATGCTCCGGTACGGATCACATGGCCTGGACCCTGCCCAACATCCTGACCTGGCTGCGCATCATCGCCGTCCCGCTGGTGGTGGTGCTGTTCTACCTGCCGCACAAGTGGGCCGATGCCTTCGCCGCCATCCTGTTCGCCGCGGCTTCCATCACCGATTCGCTCGACGGATACCTCGCCCGCCGCATGGGGCTCACCAGCCGCCTTGGCGCCTTCCTGGATCCCGTGGCGGACAAGCTGATCGTGGCCGTGGCGCTGGTGCTGCTGGTCAGCAAGGATCGCCACTTCGTGGTGGTGGTGTCCGCCTGCGTGATCATCGGCCGGGAGATCGCCATCTCGGCGCTGCGCGAGTGGATGGCCGAGCAGGGCGAGCGCACGCGCGTGGCGGTGTCCAAGCTCGGCAAGGTGAAGACCATCCTGCAGATGGTCGGACTGTCCTGCATGCTGTACCGCCTGCCGCTGCTGGGGCTGGATGTCTACCGGATCGGCCTGTACCTCACCGTCGCCGCCACCGTCCTGACGCTGTGGTCGGCGCTGCTGTACCTGAAGGCCGCGTGGCCGGTGCTGTCCGCCCCGGAATGAGCGGCGCCTTGCGCGCCGGCCCGGCCGTGCTTGACTTGCCCGGGGGTGGACCTACAATCCCCGCCCTCGCGTCGCGGGAATAGCTCAGTTGGTAGAGCGCAACCTTGCCAAGGTTGAGGTCGCGAGTTCGAGCCTCGTTTCCCGCTCCAGTCCTTCCTCCGGCGGCTAGGTGGCAGAGTGGTCATGCAGCGGCCTGCAAAGCCGTGTACGCCGGTTCGATTCCGACCCTAGCCTTGAAGATACGGCCCCGGCGATGCCGCCGGCCGGCAAATGAGCTAAGGTGCCGCTGCAACGGCTGGACTCCCGCGTGCGGATGTGGCGGAACTGGTAGACGCAGCAGACTTAAAATCTGCTTCCCGGAAGGGAGTGTGGGTTCGACTCCCGCCGTCCGCACCAGAGAACAACGAGTGCTCGAAGTCAGACAACTGCACCTGTGGCGCGGCGAGCGCCACCTGCTCAGGGGATTGGGTTTCACCCTGGCGCCTGGCCATGCGTTGCAGCTGCTGTGGCCCAACGGCACCGGCAAGACCTCGCTGCTGCGCTGTATCGCGGGGTTGCTGCATGCCGAGAGCGGCGAGATTCTCTGGCAGGGCGCGCCGGTGGCGCGCGACCGGCAGCAGTTCCACCGCGACCTGGCCTTCCTGGCGCATGAACCGGCGCTCAAGGCCGATCTCACCGCATTGGAGAACCTGCGCTACTCACTGGGTCTGCGCTGCCGCGTGGATTCCCCACAGCTGCAGGCGGCGCTGCGGTCGGCCGGGCTCGCGCACCTGGATGCGGACCAGCCCGTGCGCAGTTTCTCCGCCGGCCAGCGCAAGCGCGTGGCGCTGGCGCGCCTGTCGCTGTGGCGAGCGCGACTGTGGCTGCTGGATGAGCCAGCCACCAATCTCGACGCCGCCGGACAGGCGGTGCTCAGCGGCCTGCTGGCGCGGCATCTGGCTGCCGGCGGAGCGGTGCTGATCGCCACTCACCAGCAGCTGGAGCTGCCGGGAGTCCCCACGCGGTGCTGGCTCGCGCCGGAGGCCGCCACGTGAGCGAGGCATTCGAGGTGGGCCCGATGGCCGCGGCGCGCAGCGTGCTCGCCCGCGACCTGCTGCTGGCGCTGCGCCGTCCCGGCGAGTGGCTGCAGCCGCTGGCCTTCTTCGTGATCGTGGTAATGCTGTTTCCGCTGGCGCTGGATCCCGAACCCGCGCTGCTGCGCGCGCTCGCGCCGGCGGCGCTGTGGGTGGCGCTGCTGCTGGCCTCGATGCTGGCCCTGGATTTCCTGTTCCGCGAGGATGGCCGCGATGGCACGCTGGAACAGTTCGCGCTGTCGGGCCAGCCCTTTGCCGTGCTGCTGCTGGCGAAGACCGCCACGCACTGGCTGCTCACCGGCCTGCCGCTGGCCATCGTCGGGCCAATGGCGGCGGTGGCGCTTGGTGCGCCTGTCATCGCGGTGCCCGGCGTGCTGGTGTCGCTGCTGCTGGGCAGTGTCACTCTTTCGCTGCTGGGCGCCATCGGTGCGGGGCTGACGCTGGGCCTCAGGCGCGGCGGGGCATTGCTTTCCCTGCTGCTGCTGCCGCTGTCGGTTCCCGCACTGATTTTCGGCGCGCGGGCCACCCAGCTGGCGATGCAGGGCGACAGCGCCGCCGCACCGCTGTTGCTGCTCGGCGCGCTGGCGGTACTGGCACTGACACTGGCGCCACTGGCCGCGGCGGCCGCCGTGCGCATCGGCCTCGAATAGGCGATGGAGTAAAATTGCCGGATGGCCTGGACCTGGCTCCATCGTTTCGGATCGCCGCCGCATTTCTATCGCGTGGCCGGCAGGCTCACGCCATGGTTCGCCTGGCCGGCCGCCGTGCTGATCGTCGCCGGCCTCACGTGGGGGCTGGTGTTCGCGCCGCCCGATGCGGTGCAGAGCGACGCGTACCGCATCATCTACGTGCACGTGCCCAATGCCTTCCTGTCGGAGATGTCATATACGCTGATGGCGGTGGCCGCGGCGGT
>Ga0335083_10011918_pt1 | contig 10422 bp, 7 predicted proteins | sample Lox_Sample_42_FD_206716 | JGI IMG/M metagenome (GOLD analysis project Ga0335083, IMG submission 206716) | Soil microbial communities from Loxahatchee National Wildlife Refuge, Florida, United States - Lox_Sample_4.2 | ecosystem: Environmental > Terrestrial > Soil > Wetlands | place: USA: Florida... | reverse complement strand
CCGCATTGGTTGAGCTGTCGATCTCGGGCAATTACTTCACCTACGAACGAAACGCTTCGGCCGATGACTTACAAAAGATCGTGTCGTTGAGCGCGTCGCTCGATTGTGCGTTGGCCGGGTTGCAAGCCGGTGCCCGCCAGGGCGGAGTGATCAAGTTCGATGCCTGCTCGACGTTCAACCATGATGCCGCCGATGCATGCTTTGTTGGTCCGGCTCCCGACTTCAATCCCAAAACCAACTCCGACTATGTGCAGATAGCGCTCAGAGCTATCGCAAGTCTGTACGTGCCGGGCGACAAGTTCTACGCTGCAGTCACAGACGCTACTCTCTGGTCCAAGCTGAACAACGCCGGCAATCCCTCGGCAATGATCTCTAACAGCTACGTGCAGGCCTTCCTGCACGGGTACGGGAGCTTCGATGGAAACGTGCAGAATGCGTCGCAGGTGATGTGGCTCTACAGAATCTGGTACACAGTGACGTACTGGGCGAAGGCGATGGCCGAGTACGCGGCACTGTTGCAGCAGGCGAAAAAGCTCGCCGCGCAGCTGCCGGCTGGTTCAACCGGGCCAAAGTCGCAGATCGAAAGCCTCATGCGAGATCTTTCGTCGGCCATGCACCGTGCGCAAGAACAGGAAGACAAGTTCATTGATCCCCGGGCACAGTTTGGGCTGGCGGCACTGTACCTGGCGTCGGCGAAGCAAGCTGCGAATGATGTCTCGCTCACATGCAATGGAAGCACGAAGTCGGCGCACAATACTGCGGCATTGAAAGCTTCGGTCTGAGCCTGTTTCCGGGAATTGTGCGGGAGTAAAATCAGGCGTAATGTCGAACTCGTTTTCACGTGCCGGTCGCAGGGAAGAGAAGCGCAACTGGACGCCGTTTCTCATCGGAGGCGTTGCGTTGTTGGCGATTGTCGCTGCCGTGGTGGTTTCGAGCAAGGCTCCCACCAGCATTGCACCTCAGGCGAGCCCATACTCCCCCAACCTTAAACTCTCAGATGTGAAACTGAGTGCGGCGGAGAATTACGTTGGCGGCACGGTCACGTATCTCGATGTCAACATCACCAACAACGGAGGTAGGACCGTTACAGGCGCACAAATGCGCGCCGTCTTCAAGAATTCCATGGGACAGGTAGTGCAAACCGAGACGCTTTTCCTGCACGTGCTGGTGCAGAATCAGATGGCTGGCTATCCGGATCTAGTCGATCTGAGCCGCGATCCCATCGGACCGGGCCAGACCAAGACGGTGCGCATGACGCTGGACCACATCTCGGCTGATTGGGACAATGCCCCTCCTGACATGGAGCTCGTCAGTTTGAAATTGAAGTGACAGCAAGCCGGGTTGTAGATGATCCATGGCCAGCCCTCATAAATCCACGGCCCGGCTTTAGACGGGCCGCAAGCCGCCAACATGGGAGTTGGGCTTCAGCCCCTGTCGTCCGCGGGTTTCGCTGGGGCTAAAGCCCTTCCAGGGATTTTCACTACCCTGCAATTCAATACACCTTCTGGCTTGATAAGCTTTTCGCATGCGGCCATTGATTCGCGCTATCATCTGCCTGTTTTTCCTTGTACCCTCATTCGCCCAAGAGAACTCGTCTAAGAAAGAATCAGATTCAAAGGCCGCCCAGACTCCAGCCGCAAGTTCCCCACAAACAGCCTCGCAGCAGCCTTCAGCCAAGCCGAAAGAGCAGCCCAAGTTTTATCAGCCCGAAGGCCCCGACCCGACGCAGACCATCGCCCATGAGCACAGTGTTACCGACATGCTCGATGTGGTGCCGTTTACCAGCAAGATCTTTCACAACACGCGGATGTTACGGGTATTCCTTCCGGGTAACTACTTTTCGCCGCATAACCGCACGCGCCGATACCCAGCGCTCTTTTTGCAGGACGGGCAGAATGTGTTCGACAAAGCCACCAGTTCCACAGGCAAAGAGTGGGAGGCGGACGAAACAGTCGATCATCTGGTCTCTCAATTCAAGATCCACCCGATGTTCATCATCGGCATCGACAACGCAGGCGAGCAGCGAACCTCCGAGTACCTGAGCTATCCCGATTCGCATAATCCGCAATTTCAAAGCTCGACACCACCTGAGTTGGAAGGTACGAAATACGCCGAATTCCTGATCAAGGAAGTCATGCCGTTCCTGCAGAAGCGCTATCGCATTGCCACTGGAGCGGAGAATACCGGCATCGGCGGATCGGATTACGGTGCCATCGTCAGCCTGACCACCGCGCTGCACCATCCCGGAATCTTCGGCAAGCTGCTGCTGGAAAGTCCATCGCTGTGGGTTGGGGATGGCAAGGTGCTGGCGGAGGTGCAAAAGGCAAAGCTGCTGCCGCAGAAGATCTACATGGGTATCGGAACCAACGAGGCCGGTAATCCAGATTCCGACGCCCTCATCCTCAAATACTTCACGGATATGGAGCAGATTTTGAAAGACAAGGGATTGGGCAGCAGCCGGCTGAAGGCGGTCGTCGAGGGCGGCGGCCAGCACAACGAAGAGGCGTGGGCGCGACGTTTTCCCGACGCGCTGCTGTTCCTTTACGGTCCCACCAAGGCTTCTGCCGGCATCTCAGGTAAGCATGGCTCTGACTAGCCGGCCAACTGCAACCGCTGACCGCCCTTCCGAGACCACCGGAACTTATACCGGCGCGCTGGCGATGGTCACCACGCTGTTCTTCATGTGGGGATTCATCACCAGCCTGAACGACATCCTGATTCCGCACCTCAAGTCGATTTTCGACCTGAACTATTTCGAGGTGATGCTGGTCCAGTTTTTCTTCTTCCTGGCGTATGCGGTGTTCTCGATTCCCGCGGGTATCATCATCGAGCGGGTCGGGTACAAAAAGAGCATGGTAGCGGGCCTGCTCATCATGGGGCTAGGGTCGCTGCTTTTTGTTCCTGCTGCCATGGGGCCTTCATTCCCGCTGTTTCTGGTGGCGCTGACTATTTTGGCGACCGGGATTACCGATTTGCAGGTTTCCGCGAATCCCTACGTCGCAGTGCTGGGCTCGGCCAAGACAGCGTCAAGCCGCCTGACGCTGACGCAGGCGTTCAACTCGCTGGGCACCGTTGCGGGACCGCGGTTGGGCGCTGCGCTGATTCTCGGTGGCGCCGTGACCTACACCACCGAGCAACTGGCGACCATGAGCCCTCAAGCGCTGCACGTATATCGAGTGCAGGCGGCATCGACGGTGAAGCTGCCGTACGTGCTGATTGCAATCGCTCTGATCGTGCTGGGAATCGTGATTTCGGTCTTCAAGCTTCCGCAAATTCCCGAGGCAGAAGGTGGACATGCCGCCCAGCGCGGCGCGAACGACAGCATCTGGCGCCATCGCAATCTGGTGATGGGAGCGGTTGCCATCTTCACCTATGTGGGTGCCGAGGTCGCGATCGGCAGCTTCCTGGTGAGTTATCTGCACGAGCCGTACATCGGAAATCTGACGCTGGTCGAAGCCGGCACTTATCTCGCGTTTGGCTATTGGTTCGGAGCGATGGTCGGCCGATTCGCGGGATCGTGGATACTGCGGCAGATCTCGCCGCGCGCCGTGTTGGCATTCAACGCCCTGGTAGCGGCGACGCTGGTGTGCCTGTCAATGGCGACGACCGGCCACTTCGCTATGTGGAGCATCATCCTGGTCGGCCTGTTTAACTCCATCATGTTCCCCACGATTTTCACGCTCGGCATCGAGGGCTTAGGCCCGCTGACGGGTGAAGGTTCGGGCTTGCTGAATACTGCGATTGTGGGCGGCGCCGTCATCCCGTTGCTGCAAGGATTGATCGCCGACCACATTGGGATCCACCATGCGTTCATCCTGCCAGTGCTTTGTTATCTCTATATCGCGTTGTTTGCGGTGAAGGGAACGCCACGGAGACAGATGGCGTAGAGGGTGCGGGTGGAAGCCCTTGCATTTTTGCGGGGAGAGAGAAGCACGTATGATCTGACGCGCTTTAGCGCTTGCCGGGGCTGAAGCCCATGTTCAATGGGCGAGACCTTTCCCTCGGATAAATCCGAGGGCTTCCACCCGAAAACCCCACTTCGGCAAAAGAAGAAGCCGGGCCGGGGCACCCCGGCCAAAATCTTGGGCACGACCGCGACGTGATCACATCCGCAACACACGAACGGCGCTTCCAATGCCCACTGAAAGCGCCGCTGTGCATTCCTCGAGATAGCTGTACCTTGTTTGCCCACCTCCCCGTGGTCTCTCGAGGTACAGCGTCGGAGGAGCTTGATCAGCCGTTCGACGGATGCAGCACTCGGAAGGTGCTGCCGCCATTCGACCATACCCGCAGCATGACGCTGTCACCCTTGGGCACGTTGCTCAGCGCCTCCTGAACGGACTTGGCGTTCGGCGTTGCTGTGCGGTCCACGCCCTGAATGACGTCGCCTGGCTGCAGGCCGGCATCATCGGCCGGGCTGCCGGGGGTGACCTTCTCCACCACAGCTCCCTGCACCCCGCTGGGCGCCTGAATCTGCTGGCGAGTGTTAGAGTCGAGATCACCGATACCAATTCCCCAGCGCGGCTTCCCGTTCTCTGCGCTGGCGCTCTCAGTAGCTCCTTTGGCGCCCAACTGCTGCACCGTGACCGGCACAGTCATCTCGCTGCCATTGCGATTGACGGCGAGCTTGATGGTGCTACCGGGCTGCTGCTGCTGGACCTTCATCTGAAGTTCACCGGCAGTTGAGACGTTCTGGCCGTTCATTCCAGTGATGACATCCCCAACCTTCAGTCCGGCTTTATCGCCAGGCGCTCCGGGCGTGATTTCAGTTACCACCGCGCCATTGGCACTCTTCATGTCAAAGAACTTCGCGTTCTCAGGGGTGACGTCGCTGATACCGACTCCCATGTAGCCATGCTCGACCTTGCCGCTCTTTATCAGTTGCGCAACCGTTGGCTGAACAATCTGCGTTGGGATGGCGAAACCCATGCCGGCGAAGCTGCCCGACGGCGAGATCAGGAAGGTGTTGATGCCCACCACTTCGCCGCGCGCATTCACCAGCGGGCCGCCGGAGTTGCCAGGATTGATGGCCGCATCGGTCTGGATGTACTGCCCGGGCTTACGGGCGTCGGCTTCGGGATTCGGGCGATTCAGCGCGCTCACAATGCCGCGCGTAACCGTGAAGCGAAAGCCGTAAGGATTGCCGAAGGCCAGTACCGTCTGGCCCGGATGAAGCTGCGAGGAATCTCCCCAGGGCACCGACGGGAAGTTCGAGCCGTCGATTTTAATGACAGCAAGATCGGTCAGCGGATCGGTGCCGACTACCTTCGCCGGCAGAATGCGGCGATCGTTCAGCGTAACGCGAACGTCGGTCGCTCCCTGCACGACGTGGTTGTTGGTGACGATGTAACCGTCAGGCGAGATGATCACGCCTGTGCCGATGCCGTGCTCGATGCGAGACTGCGGGCGCTGGCCGAAGGGCCCTTGTGGTCCCTGGAACATCGGGCCAAAGAACTGTTGCAGCGGGTTGTTGTCGTCGCCCTGGTCCTGCTGGTCCTGCATCGCCTGTTGCGGCGACACCTTCGACGTAACAGCTACGTTGACGATCGAGGGAGTAACGCGGGCGGCTACGGTTTCCATTGCATGATCGAGCGCGAGCAGCGCGTCGACTTGGCTGGCCTCAAGCGGACTCGAAGCGCTGGCTGGCGTAGTGGCTGCCGTGGCGGTTGCGGGTTTCATCACTTCGTACGCGGTGAACGATCCAGCCAATGCCAGCGCCAGGGCCGATGCCGCGATGCTGCGCTTGGTCGTCTTCGTCCACTGCTTCAGGTTCCACATCTTCATTGCTATTCCTCTCTGTTGAAATCGGTTGAAACTAAATCCTTAGTTGTTGCTGCTGCACCCGTAAAGCGCTTTGGATGAGTCCATCTAGATTGCCTTTCGGGGATTGTCGTTCGAGTTTGTGGGCTGCGGTTGCAAGACCGTCATTCGATAGGTCGAGATGGCCCAGAGGTGAGCGCCGTCACTATAGAAGTCCGTTTGCTTAACGATTACGAAAGTGGCAGGCACAGCATTCATCGGCGCCTGTTTGAATCCGGCGCGATACACCTTAGGAGCGGAGTTGCTGCGGGTATCGTGTAGCAAAGCCGTTCTCACTACCGCTACATGCTTTCCCGGGGTTGCCGCTTGCTTGCTGAGTTGCTTACCCCTCGCATGATGCTCAACATAAGCCGCCGGCGTAACTAATGGCGCGGTCTGCGCATAGGGGTGCCATGCAGCTGGTGTCATCACGGGCTCTGGCGTGAGTGCGTGGATCGTAGCGACTGGACTGGTCGTGATTGGCGAACTGAAAGCGATCAGGTTCGGGGCCTGAGCGAACGTCGCCAGCAGCAGTACTGAGCCTGAGGCAGCACTTACGAGAGCGATGCGCGATGCGCCAGTCGTACGCGGACGCCCGCTTGCCAATATCTGACGGACGCGCGTCGAGCACTCCTTCACGCGATGGACTGCGCCTTGCGCGAGCACGACGGCGCGATGCAGGAAGCCCTTCTCCGCCAGCGACACGAGGCATTCGGCATAGGCGCGAGGATCTTCGGTGTTGGCCAGCACGTGCTCATCGCAGGCCATTTCGCGTTCTAACGAGAGGCGGTTCTCAATCCACCACACTGCGGGATGAAAGAAGAACACCGCCCGCACCAGCTTCTGCAGCAGGTTGGTCCAATCGTCACGGCGGCGCAGATGCGCCAGTTCGTGTACCAGCACCGAATGCAGATCAGCAGGCGATAGCTCCGACAGGATCCACGGAGGCAGAACCACCGCGGGGCGAAACAAGCCGACTGCGGTCGGCACGGACACGCGATCGGAGACGCAGAGAGACACACGACGGTGCTGCTGAAAGTCTATGAGAGTCTGGCGCGGCAGCTCGGGCAAGGTTGGGAGGTCGACTTCCTTGCCCGAAGCGCGCAGACGAAACAGTTGCACAAGTCCGAAACCCAGCCGAGCCAGCAGAAACGTCGCAATCAGCGCCCAGGTCGCGAACAGTGCAAATCCCAAGTTCGCAGGCAAAGTCAACGTAGCGGACGATGCGACCGTCGCCATCGGACGGTCAACGCGCGCCAGTGCCTCGGCGAAGGGCAAGGTCGCGATGGAAAGCAGGGTAGCCATCCAGATACTGAAGCGGGTGCCCGCATTCTGCCGGGGCGCCAGCTGGAGGATGAGCCATGCCAGCAGCGCGAGCGCCACGCCTTCCACGGCCGAGTTAACCAACCGCTCGGCCGAGCTCTGCGCAAATGCATTCAAGGCGGTAACTGGCATCTTTCTCTACCTATCTCTCCGTGTCTTGCTTCAGCAGCCCGCGCAAGCGCTTCAGCTCGGCGAGGTCGATCTGTTCTTCTTCAAGGACGTTCAGTACCAGCAGCTCATGTGAGTCGCGGAACATGCGGCGCACCAGGTTGCGGATCTCAGAGCGGGCCGCCTCCTGCCGCGCTACCACGGGCTTGAAAATGTGTGCCCGGCCATCCTTATCGTGTTCGACGTATCCCTTCTTTTCGAGGATGCGTATGGTCGTTAGCACCGAGTTGTATGCCAGCGGAGTGTCCGGAGGCAGAGCGTCGACGACCTGTTGGACGGTGCGGGGGCCTTTGGCCCAGAGCACTTCCATCAGCCTGAGTTCGGCTTCCGTCAACGTCGGTGATGTTTTCGCTGGCACTTTTCCTTGGCCTTTTTCTGGCTTGTGACAGTTGGACGGGGGAGGTGGGGAAAGGTAACTAAAGAATTAGTTGGAAGGGCCGAGGGCTTTGCAGGGGACAGTTAACTATTTGGTAACCCTAATAAAAACTCTCAATTTACAGCTATTTAGAATCAGCAGTTTAGGTCATGAATCCCATCTACATAATTGATTCTAAATATACTTACAGGCAAGTGCCTTACTTTCAGCGGGTTGCATGGATTCAGTTAATGACCTATGCAACCGTTTAGCGTATCCTTTTCAGTGCCGGGGAGCGCCTAACTCCGCAGGAGAATCGCGGCAAAGAAACCGTCACACGGATGGACGCCCGGGAGGGTGCGGAGGTACTTGCCGTCGACGAGGGAGTCGAGGTCTTCCCAGGATAGTTCGCCAGATTCGCGGAGGTGGTCGAGTTCTTGGCGAACCTCGAGCAGGCGGTAGTTGGGAAGATCGGCGAGCACTTCCTCGACTACGGCTTCATCCTCTTCCGGTTCGAGAGAACAGGTGGAATATACGGCCCGGCCCCCGGGTGCGAGGTGTTTAAGCGCTGCTCGCACGATGGCGACCTGCTTTGTATGAAGGTCGTCGAGGTCCTCTCGCTTCAGGCGCCACTTGATCTCAGGGTTGCGGGCCAGAGTGCCAGTACCTGAACAAGGTACGTCGGCGAGGACGCGATCAAATTCGCCCTCGACGGTTAACTGCGTTGCGTCTGCATGGATAACTTTTACATTGGCGGCGCGAACACGCTTGCGAAGCAGATCGGCGCGGCGGGGATGAATTTCGGCAGCGATGATTTCAGAATTGGGGTTGCGTGCGGCGAGCAGCGCGGTCTTGCCTCCTGGCGCGGCGCAACAGTCGAGCAGGCGCGTACCTCTGCCGACAAGCAGAGCAACGAGCTGCGAACCTTCATCCTGGATGGCCACCCGGCCTTCGCGAAAGGCAGCGGTTCGGGTGAGGTCGCCAACGTTGCAGTTAGTCAGCAAACGCGCGCTCGTCAGAAGTTTGCCCGGAGAGAGTTCGATCCCCGCGGCTGCCAGTTCGGCCTTCGCTGCCGGATCTTCAAAGCGCAATGATGGCGTCGGCTCGAACTGGTCGTGGCGGCAGATGTCGAGTGTTGCTTCGATGCCGAACTGTTTTATCCAGCGCTCGACGAGCCATTGGGGGTGAGCGAAAGCCGGCGCGAGCTTTTCAGGGAAAATACCAACATCCCACGCAATCGCCGATGGGTCGGGCTTTGCGAGCTTGCGCAATACCGCATTCACGAACGGCGCAGCCGACGCTTTGCGGGCGCGCTTCACGAGATCGACGCTCTGGTTGATTGCCGCCGAGGGCGGAACGCGCGAGAGGAATTTCAATTGATAGGCACCCATGCGCAGCGCGATGAGCACCTCGGCATCAAGCTTCGCCAGAGGTTTCGACGATGCGACAGCGATGACCTCATCCAGTCGCGATCGCCAGCGCAGCACGCCCAACACGATTTGGGTAGTCAGTCCACGATCAAGTGCAGAGAGTTTGTCGATACGTTCCGCATGCAAGAGTTCACTGGCGTAAGCGTCTTCAGTTTCGACCCGAAGCAGGATGTCGAATGCGGCCGCGCGTGCGGGAGAGATGGGCATGGATAAACAATTTGCGTCAGGGCACGGCATTTAGCCGAGCCGATCAGGCCCTCAATTTTGTCATCCCGAGTGGATTTTAGTCCGCGAGGGATCTGCTCTTGTTTCGTTCTCCGGGACTCGGAATTATTTTGAGCGAAGGCCCGAACTACACGCACGGCTCTCGTTCCGTCTGCGCGGTGCGAGTGCTCTGTCCCACATCCCCGTTGTGCCGCCGGCTAAAGCCGGCTCACGGTTGTTTGATGAGCCTACCCAGCACTCCGGCCAAAAGATGGCCTGCGTGCTGGGCTAAGCTGTATCGCCCTGCCGGGGCTGGGCCATTCGCAGCGCACGCCTCCTCGGCAACCCCGTAATTGTTCTGACGAAACCCACAGCCATGTAAAAACAAGCCAGGCGCAGTTGAAAGACCTAGTATCCCCCCATATAGGGGTGCTACTAACCCAGCGGCTCCTCGTTCTTCGGACGGTAGCCGTTGATGAAGTCGCGGGCGCTCATGTGCTTCTTGCCTTCCATCTGTAACTCGTGAATCGCCAGCGCGGTGCCATGTGCGAAGCCCAGCAGCAGACGCTCACCCTCAATCGCGAAATGTCCGGCAGCAACTAAACAGACCTCGGTTGCGGGTACTGCCTGATGGATATGAAGCAGCTTGCCGCGAAAGTGGGTGAAGGCTCCCGGCCAGGGCTGAAATCCGCGCAGGCGGTTCCAGGTTTCTGTCGCCGTGCGCGCGAAGTCGATCAGGCCGTCTTCCTTGGTAAGGATGGGCGCGAGCGTAGCTCGGGAATCGTCCTGCGGCTTCGGCGTGAGCGTGCCCTTCGCCAGTCCCGCCAGGCTGGTGATGACCAACTCCGCGCCAGTGTGCGCCAGCCGAGGCGCCAGGGTCAGGGCCGTGTCATCATCGCGAATTGCTTCCTCGCGCTGCTCAAGAATATCGCCGGTATCAAGGCCGGTGTTAATGCGCATGGTGCTCACGCCAGTCACAGTTTCTCCCGAGGCGATGGCCCATTGAATCGGTGCGGCCCCACGATACTTCGGCAGAAGGGAAGCATGCAGGTTGATGTTGCCCAGCGGCGGCAGGTCAATCATCCATTGTGGGATGATGCGGCCATAGCCCACGACGACAATTGCTTGTGGGCTGATGGCTTC
>Ga0335083_10011916_pt1 | contig 10424 bp, 11 predicted proteins | sample Lox_Sample_42_FD_206716 | JGI IMG/M metagenome (GOLD analysis project Ga0335083, IMG submission 206716) | Soil microbial communities from Loxahatchee National Wildlife Refuge, Florida, United States - Lox_Sample_4.2 | ecosystem: Environmental > Terrestrial > Soil > Wetlands | place: USA... | reverse complement strand
CGCGGACGACGACGACGGTGTCGTGGAGATCGTCGCCTGGATCGAAGCGTCCTCGAACAACCCCGTCAATCGCTTCGTCGAGTACAAGACCGGCGGCCACGGCGCCGACCTGTTCCAGCCGCACCCCGAGCTGCCCGGCCAGATCGTCGCGTGGTACGAGGCCACGCTCGCCGGCAGGGGCAGGCCCGCCTCGACCGACAACCGCGCGCGTCGCGACGCGCCGCGGCTGCGCCTACTGCGGATGACCGACGAGCCGGGCGGGTTCGGGCGCGTCGCCGACACGCTCGACGCCGAGCGGAAAAAGGACCCGACGTCGCCGGTCCTCGAGGCCGAGTTCGTCAACTTCCTCGGCTATGCCGCGCTCAACCAGGACGACGCGAAGGGCGCCGTCGCCATCCTGAAGATCAACGTCGAGGACCATCCCGAGTCCGCCAACGCCTGGGACAGCGTGGGCGACGCCTACCTCGCGGACGGCCAGCGCGACCAGGCGCGGGCGGCGGCCGAAAAGGCGCTGAAGCTCCTCGACGCCGACAAGTCCGTGTCGGACCAGACGCGGCAGGAGATTCGCGAGAGCGCGCAGGCGAAGCTCGGACGGCTCGAGACGACACCGGTGCCATAGTGACGACCTCCGGCGGCGAGGACGACGTTGACCGGAGACCCTTCAAGACGAGCCTCTGCCACCGCTGCGCCGCGCCACCGCAGTACATCCACACGGAGCGCTCGACCTTCATCCGCTGCCCGATCTTCAAGCGCTACCCGCCCCAGCCCGTCCTCGCCTGCGAAGCGTTCGCGCCGGCCGCGGGCGCGGAACCCGCCGTTCAGGACTGACCGGTTCCGGGGCGCCCCGTCACGTCGACGAACACGTCCGCGACGTAAGGGAGCGCGTCGCGAATGCGGCGGTCGAGGTCGTCCATCGCGCGGCCCAGGCGTTCGATGTCGAGGTTCCGCGAGGGACGGACCTTCGCCACGACGACGGCTTCCTCGGGCCCCGAATACATCGCGCGCAGCGCCAGCACTTCTTCCACCGCGGGATCCTGCTCGAGAATCGCCTGGATGCGGTCGAGGTGACCCGCGGGAATCGAGCGCCCCACCAGGAAGTCGGCGAACGGGCGCGCCAGCGCGAACGCCGTCACCGCGAGGAGCACGCCGATGAGGAGCGACGCGATCGAATCGGGGTAGCCGCGGCCGGTCCACTGGCTCGCGCCGAGGCCGGCGGCAGCCAGAATCAGGCCGATCAGCGCGGCGCTGTCTTCGACGAGCACCGCGCGCACCACCGGGTCGCTCGCCCGCGCGAGATAGCGCCGCACCGTCAGGCCGTAGTCCTTCGCCTGGTGCCTGGCCTGCCGCAGCGCCTGGAGCCACGAAGACCCGTCGGCCACGAAGGACACGGCGAGGACGATCCAGGCCCACGACGCGTCTTCGACCGCGTGCGGCGACCGCAGCCTCGCGATCGCGAGAACGATCGACACGCAGCCCCCGATCAGGAACGACGCGATCGCGGCCATGAAGGCCCAGAGAAACCGCTCGCGCGCGTGCCCGAGCGGATGTTCCGCGTCGGGCGGCTGGGCGGCGCGGTAGAGGCCGATCGCGAGGAAGAGCTCGTTGACGCAGTCGGCGCCCGAGTGCGCGGCTTCCGCGATCAGCGCGCCGGAATGGGACACGATCCCGGCGAGCAGCTTGGCGGCGCCGATGGCGAGGTTGGCGAGCAGGGCGATGACGATCGTGCGCGCGCTCTCGCCCTCCTCCGCCCGCCGCCGGGCGGCGGCCGAGCGGGGCGGCGACAGAAGAATTCGCGCGCTTCTCGTCAGCCTCGAAGCCGAGCCCTTCGCCACGGCGGCTCAGACGGGCTGGTAGAGCTGGATCAGGTTGCCGCAGCCGTCGGCGAAGATCGCGATCTTCACCGGCCCCGCGGCCATCGGGTCCTGCGTGAAGGCGACGCCGCGCTTCTTCAGGCGTGCGAATTCCGCCGCGATGTCGCGCACCTCGAACGAGGCGATCGGAATGCCCTGCGCGAACATCGCCTCCTGGAAGGTCCGCGCGGCCGGATTGGCGTTCGGTTCCAGCGCGAGCTGCACGTCATCGTGCCCCTCGGGCGAGATCACCGTGATCCAGCGGTACTCGCCGACCGGAAAGTCCATCTTCGTCCGGAACCCCAGGACTTCCGTGTAGAACTTCTGCGCCTCCGCCTGGTCGTTGACCATCACGCTCGTGAGCTTGATCTGCATCGTGTTCCTCCGCGCCGGAGCCTGCCCGAGCGCCGCCGCCTAGGCTTCTCGAAAACTGCGAAACGCCGACGGCGGCAGGCGGCTCATGAGGGCCAGGCAACCGGGGAAGAGCTCGGCCGGAAGGCGGCCCGGCACCGAGACCATCGCCCGCGCCTTGCGCCGGAACGCCGAGGGCGATTGGCCGATGCGGCGCGTGAAGAGCTCGCTGAAGCTGCCGAGGCTCGAGAAGCCGACCTCCATGCAGACGTCGGTGACCGAGAGCTCCCCCGCCGCCAGAAGCCGCTTGGCCCGGTCGAGCCGGGCCTCGATCCGGAGCTGGTGCGGCGTCGACCCGAAGACGGCGTCGAATTGGCGGATGAAGTGAAAGAGCGAGATCCGCGCCTCCCGGGCGACCTCGGCGACCGACGGCGTCTCCTCCGGAATCTCCGTCAACGCGCGGCGCGCGCGGCAGAGGCGTCGGAAGACCTCGGGCCGTATCACCATGACGGACCCAGTCTAGCGCCTGGCGCCGCCGACGCGGCGCGCCGGCCGGTCCCGTGTGACTACAATCCCGGTCGAGTCGCGAGCGATGGACACCAGACCACGTCAGAAGGTCCGCTATCTGAGCACGGAGGACGGCGTGCAGCTCGCCTGGGCCGAGCTCGGGAAGGGCCCGGTCCTCGTCAAGGCGTCGAACTGGATGAGCCACCTCCAGTACGAGCTGGAGAGCCCGGTCTGGGGACATTGGATCCGCTTCCTCGGCGACCATTTCCGGTTCCTGCGCTGGGATGATCGCGGCTGCGGCCTGACGGACCGCGAGGTCGACGAGCTGTCGTTCGAGCGCTGGGTCGGCGACCTCGAGGCCGTCGTGGACGCCGCGCGGCTGGAGGAGCCGTTCGCCCTGCTCGGCATCTCGTCGGGCGCGGCGATCTGCGTCGCCTACGCCGCCCGGCACCCGGAGCGCGTCTCGAAGATGATTCTCTACGGCGGCTACGTCCGCGGATGGGCGCGGCGGGAAGATTCGAAGAGCATGCGCGAGTACCGCGCCATGCTCGAGCTGATGCGCATCGGCTGGGGCAAGGAGAACCCGGTCTTCCGCCAGGTCTTCACGTCGCGCTTCGTCCCGCGCGCCGGTGAGGCGCAGATCGGCTGGTTCAACGAGCTCTGCCGACGGACGAGTACGGGAGAAATGGCGGCGCGGCTGCTCGAGGCCCGCTCCACGATCGACGTCACCGACCTGCTGGGAGCCGTCCAGGCGCCCACGCTCGTCATCCACACGCGCGACGACGAGGTCTGCCCCGTCCGGGAGGGACGCCGGGCGGCGACGGGAATCCCCGGAGCGCAGTTCGTCGAGCTCGACTCGCGCAACCACATCCTTCTCGCGGACGAGCCGGCGTGGAGCCGCTTCCAGGAGGCCGTCCTCGACTTCATGGGTCTCGAGGCCGGCCGGCCGGCCGACGGCGCGAACTCCGCCTTCGCCCGGCTCACCACCCGCGAGCGCGAGATCCTCGCCCTGATCACGGAGGGGCTCGCCAACGCCGACATCGGCGAGCGCCTCCGGATCAGCGAGAAGACCGTCCGCAACCACGTCTCGAACCTGTTCGACAAGCTCGGGGTCTGGACCCGGGCCCAGGCGATCGTCTTCGCGCGAGACCGGGGCTTCCGGCCGTAGCCCCGGCTCAGGCCGAGAGCGCCCGCGCGACGGCCTCGAGCTTCCCGGTCCCCCGCTCGGTCAGCTCGCCCACGATCTGGACGAACTCCGGATGCTCCAGGCCGGAGACGAGGAACGTCCAGCGGTACGCGTGCTGCGTGTGCCGCTTGATCTCGTCCTTGTCCGCGTCCGACAGCGTCCGTCCGATCGCCACCTCGAGGCTCGCGAGGTCCAGGTCGGCCTGCTGGGACAGGAGCCCGTCGACGGCGCCGCCGAGCTCGAGCAGCTCGTCGACCGCCTTTTCGCGATCGTCCGCGCTCACCTCACGCACGATCTCGTCGATCAGGAGCGAGTCGATCTTCGCGTGCTGCGCCTCGTCCATCCAGTGGTACCGGACGAGGTCGCGGAAGAGGCCGTCGAGCTCGCGGCGATCCTTCACGTGCTCGACGTAGTGCATCTGCGTCATCCACTCGATCATGCTGGTCAGGAGGTAGCTGCAGAGGCGCGACTTGCTGAGGACGACACGGGCGACCTCCTCGCGGGCGGGGATCAGGCCGCACCGGACGCCGAACCCCCGCTCGAAGAGCTCGGTCGAGCGCTGGAACAGCGCCTGGTGCTTCGACTCGTCCTCGGCGAAGAGGAGCAGGGTGCGGAGGCGCGCCTCATCGCCCCAGATGTCCCGCTGCGCGGCCTCGAGCGCCTGCGGAATGATGTATTCCTCGACGTAGGCGAAGAGGTGGCAGTACGCGTTGCCCATGATCTGGTTGAGCTTCAGCTTCTCGTGCCCGTCGAGACAGCGGATCCCGTCGGTCTCCGAGAGGCGGTTCGGCAGGAACCGCTTCGAGTAGTCGAAGTCCCGGCCCTCGAGGACCTCGCGCTCCGTCCAGGCCACCTTGATCGACGTCTGGAGGATTTCCTCGTACGAGTAATCGTGGGAAAGCATGATCTTCTCCTTTCATCCCCACGATGGTCTCGCCGGCGGCCGCCGACAATGGGAACTCCGTCCCGGTTGAGACGATGAAGAGGCCTGGGGCCGGGACAAGTGTCCCGGGAGAGGTTCCGACTCCGGCTACAGCTTCACGCAGACGTTCTTCGCCTCGGTGAAGAAGGCGAGCGAGTCGAACCCGCCCTCGCGCCCGACGCCGCTCTCTTTCATGCCACCGAAGGGCACGCGCAGGTCGCGCAGGAGCCAGGTGTTGACCCAGACCGTGCCGCTCTCGAGCGCGGCGGCGACGCGATGGGCCTTCTGGAGGTCCCGCGTCCAGACGCTCGCCGAGAGGCCGTAGCGCGTCGAGTTGGCGTACGCGATCGCCTCCTCGGGCGAGTCGAAGGGCGTGATGGTGACGACCGGTCCGAAGATCTCCTCCTGCAGGCAGCGCTTGCTGCAGTCGAGCCCGGCGATCACCGTCGGCTCGAGAAACCAGCCGCCGCGGACGCGCTCGGGGAGGTTCGCCGGGCGCTTCCCGCCGGTCAGGATCCTGCCGCCTTCCTCCTGCGCGAGCGCGACGTAGCCTTCGACTTTGCTCCGGTGCGCGTCGCTCACGAGCGCGCCGACCTCCGTCGCCGGATCGAGGGGATCGCCGATCCGGAGCCTCCGCGTCGCCGCGAGGAAACGGTCGAGGAACTCGTCGTAGATCGGCCTCTCGACGAACAGGCGCGACCCGCAGAGGCAGATCTCCCCCTGGTTGGAGAAGCTCGACTGGATCGACGTCGGGACGGCCTGCTCGAGGTCGGCGTCCGCGAAGACGACGTTCGGATTCTTGCCGCCGAGCTCGAGCGATACCTTCTTGAAGAGCGGCCCCGCGTGCGTCATCACGTCCGCGCCCGTCTTCGTCCCGCCGGTGAACGAGATCAGCGGAACCTTCGGGTGCGCCGTCAGCGCGCGGCCGGCGCTCGCGCCGGGGCCGTGCACGACGTTGACGACGCCGGGCGGGATGCCGGCTTCCGCGATCAACGCCGCCAGCCGGTCGGCCGTCATCGGCGTCAGCTCCGACGGTTTCGCGACAGAGGTATTCCCCGCGGCGATGGCCGGCGCGATCTTCCAGGTCAGCAGATACAGCGGCAGGTTCCACGGCGAGATCAGTCCGGCCACGCCGAGCGGCTGCCGGAGCGTGTAGTTGAGCGCGCGGTCGTCCGTCATGTGGGCGGACGTCTCGGCGTGCAGGATCGCGGTGGCGAAGAAGCGGAAGTTCAGGATGGCGCGCGGCACGTCCATCCGGCGCGCGAGCGCGATCGGCTTCCCGCTGTCCTCGGATTCGAGCCTGGCGAGCTCGTCGAAGTTCGCCTCGATGAGGTCCGCGACCCGGAGCAGGAGCCGGGAACGCTCCTCGGCCGGCGTCCGGCGCCAGCCCTCGAACGCGCGCGACGCGGCGGCGACGGCCGCGTCCACGTCCTCGGGGCCGCCGTCCGCGATCTCCGCGATGACCCGCCCGGTCGCCGGCTCGACGTTGGGCAGGTACCGGCCCGAGGCGGGCGGCCGGAACTGGCCGTCGATGAAGTTGAGGATGCGTTTCACGGTCGAGAATCTTATGGTACGAAGCGAAACAGCATGAAAGACGAAAAGCCGGACGGCCCTCTCTACTACGCCGACTACCTCCAGCTCGACCGGCTGCTCTCCTCCCAGCGGATGGAGAGCGCCCTCCACGGCCGGCCGGCGCACGACGAGATGCTCTTCATCATCGTTCACCAGGCCTACGAGCTCTGGTTCAAGCAGATCCTCTGGGAGCTCGACGCGGTGCTCGCGGCCTTCCGGGCGCCCTCGATCCCCGAAGACGCGCTCGGCCAGGCGATTCTGCGTCTGGACCGCATCGTCGAGATCCAGCGGCTGCTGATCCAGCAGGTGGACGTCCTCGAGACCATGACGCCCCTCGACTTCCTCGACTTCCGCGACTATCTCTTCCCCGCCTCGGGCTTCCAGAGCGTCCAGTTCCGGTTGCTCGAGAACAAGCTCGGGATGCGGCGCGGCGACCGGCTCCAGCTCCAGGACGCCGCCTACACGTCGCGGTTTCGCGAAACGGACGTCGCGCGGGCCGAAGCCTCGGAGCGCGAGCCGTCGCTCTTCGATCTCGTCGAGGGCTGGCTCGCCCGCACGCCCTTCCTCCACTTCGGAGACTTCGACTTCTGGCGCGAGTACCGGCACGCCGTCGAGACGATGCTCGCCGCCGATCGGGGCGCGATCCGCACCAACCCGACCCTGACCGAGGACGAGAAGAAGAAGCAGCTCGCCGGCGTCGAGGCGACCGCGGCCCGGTTCGCGGACCTCTTCGCGCCCGAGACGTCGGAAGCCGAGGCCGGACCGGGACGCCACTTCTCCCGCCGCGCGCTCCAGGCGGCCCTCCTGATCAACCTCTATCGGGACGAGCCCATCCTGCACGCCCCGTTCCGTCTTCTCGCGATCCTCGCCGACGTCGAGCGCAACTTCACGACCTGGCGCCAGCGCCACGCCCAGATGGCGATGCGGATGATCGGCACGCGCATCGGCACCGGCGGTTCCTCGGGCGCGGAGTACCTGGAGCGCGCGGCCGAACGCCACCGCGTGTTCACGGATCTCTCGGCCCTGGCGAGCTTCTACATCCCGCGGTCGGCGCTGCCGAAGCTTCCGCCCGACGTCCGGAGCCGCATGGGCTTCCGCTTCGAGGCGCCGTAAAGCCCCCAGCGATTCGGAGCGCTCCCAGAGCGGGGACTCCCAGAGCGGGGTCAACGCTGAATTCCTGAATTCAGCTTTTCAGCGTTGACCCCTCCCGGGTCGGTCCCGGGTCGATCAGTATTCGGCGATGACCTTCAGCTCGATGGAGATCGGGACTGGCAGCGCGACGACGCCGACTGTCGTCCGAGTCGGCCGGATCGCGGCAAAGTACTCGCCGTAGACGCGGTTGAACGCCGCGAAATCGCGGTCGATCTCCGTCAGGAAGACCGTGACGTCGACCACCTTCTCGAGCGAGCTGCCGGCGTCCTCGAGGATCGCCTTCACGTTCTCGACGCACGCGCGCGTCTGCGCCTCGATGCCTTCGGGAATCTGCTCGGTCACGCGGTGCCGCGGACCGATCCCGGAGAGAAAGAGCAGGTTCCCGACGCGGCGCGCGTGCGGGTAGAGGCCGAGCGGCCGCGGCGCGCGCGACGACACGACCTCCGGTTTCCGCGGCGGTGAACCCACGCCACATATACTACCCACGAGGACGCGATGGAATCGAAGGCGCTGAACTTCCAGAAGTGGATCGACGAGCATCGGAGCCTTCTGAAGCCGCCGGTCGGCAACAAGATGGTGTTCGAGAACGACGAGTTCATCGTCATGGTCGTCGGCGGGCCGAACAGCCGCAAGGACTACCACATCGACGAGGGGCCCGAGTTCTTTCACCAGCTCGAAGGCGAGATGGTCCTGAAGACGATCCAGGGCGGCAAGGTCGTCGACGTCCCGATCCGCGCCGGCGAGGTCTTCCTCCTGCCCGGGCGCGTGCCCCACTCGCCCCAGCGGATGCCGAACTCGGTCGGTCTCGTCATCGAGCGGCGGCGCCTCCCGCACGAAAAGGACGGGCTCCAGTGGTATTGCGACAACTGCACGTCGCTCCTCTACGAGGAGTTCTTCACGTTGAAGAACGTCGAGAAGGACTTCCCGCCGATCTTCGACCGGTTCTTCGCCGACGAGAAGAAGCGCACCTGCAGGAACTGCGGCACGGTCATGCCCAAGCCCCCTGCGCCCGGCGCCTGACTTGCTGAAGATCGACGTCCACACCCACATCCTTCCGGAGAAACTGCCGGACTTGCGGAAGGCGCCGGGGGGCGAGCGGTTCGTCCGCCTCGACCACCACGCGCCCGGCCGCGCGCGCATGGTCGTCGACGGCAAGTCCTTCCGCGAGATCGACAGCAACAGCTGGGACGTCGCGACGCGGCTGTCCGAATGCGACGCCGCCGGCGTCGACGTGCAGGTCCTCTCGACGGTGCCGGTCATGTTCAGCTACTGGGCGGAGCCGGCCGCGGCCCTGGATCTCTCGAGGTTCCTGAACGACCACGTGGCCGGGGTCGTGGCGGCGCATCCGAAGCGCTTCGCCGGTCTCGGCACGATCCCGATGCAGAGCCCCGACCTCGCGATCCGCGAGCTCGAGCGCTGCGTGCGGCGGCTCGGTCTTTCGGGAGTCCAGATCGGCTCGAACGTCAACGGCGCCAATCTCGACAGCCCGGAGCTCTTTCCCGTCTTCGAGGCGGCCGCGTCGCTCTCCGCCGCCGTTTTCGTGCACCCCTGGGAGATGGTCGGCCGCGAGCGGATGACGCGCTATTGGCTCCCCTGGCTCGTCGGAATGCCCGCGGAAACTTCGCTCGCGATCTGCTCGCTCATCTTCGGCGGCGTGCTCGAGAGGCTGCCGGCGCTGCGGATCGCCTTCGCTCACGGCGGCGGTTCTTTTCCCGCCACGCTCGGGCGCATCGCCCACGGTTTCGACGTGCGGCCGGACCTGTGCGCCGTCGACAACGACGCTTCGCCGCGGGATTACCTGAAGCGGATCACCCTCGACTCGCTCGTGCACGACCCGCTCACGCTGCGCTTCCTGGTCGACCTGATGGGCGCCGACCGGATCGCGCTCGGCAGCGACTATCCCTTCCCGCTCGGCGAAGAGCGGCCGGGCGCGCTGATCGACGCGTGCGGATTTCCGGAGGCGACCCGGGCGCGGCTCCTCCACGGCACGGCGCTCGAGTGGCTCGGCGCCTCGGCCGCGCGGTACGGCGGCTGAATGATCGAGGACGCGCCGTACCGGACCGGGCGCGACTACGCGCTCGACCTGGATCATCGCGATCCGCTCGCGCGGTTTCGCGACGAATTCGAGATTCCGACGCGCGCCCACGGCCGGGAAGAGATCTATTTCGCCGGCAACTCGCTGGGGCTGCTTCCCAAACGCACACCCTCCTACGTCCAGGAAGAGCTGACGAAGTGGGGCCGGCAGGCCGTCAAGGCGCACTTCTCGGACCCGAACCCGTGGATGCCGTACCACGAGCTCCTCGCGGTCCCGATGGCTCGGCTCCTCGGCGCCTCGCCCGGGGAGGTCGTGACGATGAACTCGCTCACCGTCAACCTCCATCTGATGATGGCGAGCTTCTACCGGCCGACCCGCGAGCGGCACCGCATCCTCCTCGAGGACCGCGCGTTCCCGTCGGACGACTACGCGCTCGAGTCGCAGGCCGCTTTCCACGGCTTCGACCCGGCCGAGGCGCTCGTGCGGGTGCGGCCCGCGGACGTCCCGCAGTTCCTCGAGCGCGACGGCGAGGCGATCGCGCTGGTCCTCCTGCCGGGCGTCCAGTACTACTCGGGACTGGCCTTCGACATCGGGGCGATCACGCGGCTGGCGCAGGCGAAGGGATGCGCCGTCGGCTTCGACCTCGCGCATGCGGTGGGAAACCTCGTCCTGCGCCTCCACGACTGGAACGTCGACTTCGCCGTCTGGTGCACGTACAAGTACCTGAACTCGGGCCCGGGCTCCGTGGGCGGCTGCTTCGTCCACGAGCGGCACGGCGCGCGCACCGATTTTCCGCGTCTCGCGGGCTGGTGGGGCCACGACAAAGCCTCGCGCTTCCGGATGGAAGCG
>Ga0335083_10011915_pt1 | contig 10424 bp, 9 predicted proteins | sample Lox_Sample_42_FD_206716 | JGI IMG/M metagenome (GOLD analysis project Ga0335083, IMG submission 206716) | Soil microbial communities from Loxahatchee National Wildlife Refuge, Florida, United States - Lox_Sample_4.2 | ecosystem: Environmental > Terrestrial > Soil > Wetlands | place: USA: Florida... | reverse complement strand
CCCGGCCCTCCTCACCGGCCCGCGCCGCCGCCTCCACGTACTGGTCGGCCCGCGGGAACCGGCGGCGCAGCACGGCCAGCAGCTGAGACGCCTCGCCGCCCGCCCCGCCATACATGGCGGACAGCAGGGCCACCTTGGCCTTGGCCCGGTCGCCGCCGAACGCGCCAGCCAGCGCCTGGTACAGGTCGCCGGTGCCGGCCGCCTCGGCGAACGCGTGATCACCGGCCAGCGCGGCCAGCACCCGGGGCTCCAGCTGGGCCGCGTCGGCCACCACCAGCACCCAGCCCGGGTCGGCCACCACCGCGCGGCGCAGCACCCGGGGGATCTGCAAGGCCCCGCCGCCCCGGGTCGCCCAGCGGCCGGACACCACCCCGCCGACCACGTACTCCGGGCGGAACCGGCCGCCGGACACCCACTCGTCCAGCCAGGCCCAGCCGTTGGCGGTGTGCAGCCGGGACAGTTCCTTGTACTCCAGCAGCACCGGCACGGCCGGATGGTCCACGTCGCGCAGCACGCCGAGCCGGGTGGACGGGATCCGGACCCCGTCGGCGGCGAACGCCTTGATCAGCTGGGCCGGGGAGTCCGGGTTCACCGGCCGGCCACCGAACGCGGCCGAGATCTGGCCGGCCAGCTCGGCCAGCCGGGGCGGGGGCAGCCCGGCTGGCGGCCGCGCCCCGAGCAGGCTGGCCAGCAGCGCGTCATGCACGTCGGCCCGCCAGGGCACGCCCCGGGCCTGCATCTCGGCGGCGACCAGGCCACCGGCTGACTCCACAGCGGCCAGCAGGCCGAAGCGCCCTGGATACGGGTCGGCCGCGATCCGGCGCAACTGGCCGGCGTGCGCCGCGACCAGCCGGCCCAGCGCGGCGCTGGCCTCGGCGAAACCCGGCTCGGCCGGCCCGAACAGGGCCGTCTGCTGGCCCGAGCGCCGCCCTGGCCCCACCGCGGGCCGGTCCGCGGCGGGCTGAGCGCCGCCGTCCGCGCCTGGCCCGTCCCGCCCGGCCAGCAGCGCCCCGACCAGCCGCACGTCGTGACACCGGTCCACCCGGACACCGGCCCGTAGCAGCGCCGGGTAGGTCTCCGCGGTGTCCGCCCAGACCCAGCGCACCGGGCCGGCCCGCGCATAGCTGGCCACCGCATCAGGGAGATCATTCAGCAGAACGCCAGCACCCTGGCTGGTGCCGTCGTCCGCTAGCTCTGTTAGCAGGGCCGTGCGGCCAGGCCCGGCCGCCACCGCAACCCGCACATCTGCGATTGTCCGCCAGGCTACCGACAACTGGTGCCTGGGCCCGGCCTGGTCCCTGGGCAGGCCGGGCCGGGCCCAGACGTCTTTTCGTCAGCCGCCCGCAGACTTCACGGCACCCATCGAAGCGAGCGCACCTTAGCTTTTGCTGAGGGCTTGCTCAAGGATCCCTGCCGGGCCGGGCGACAGCAGACTCCCGCTGCCCAGGGGCTGGCCCAGGCAGCGGGAGTCTTGGATGTCTGGCTCAGCGCACCCGCTCGGCGGCGGTGCTGCCGCCTCCCCGTGCGCGCTGCCGGCCGCGGGCCACTGCGCCGCCCACGCTGGCCCAGGCGGCCAGCCGGGCCGATGCCTGGCCAGGCAGTTCGCCGGCGGCCCAGCCAGCCAGCTCAGCCGCCATCGTGTCGGTGAGGCCGGTCCGGCTGCCCAGATCCCCCGGGACATCGACCACGGCCGCGGTCGGCCCATCCTGCGGCCGGTCCACCGTGGCGTCGCCGGGCCGCCCCTGGCTACCTGAGGCGGGGTGGTCCGGCCCGCCGGACTGCGCGCCGCCGGCCGGGGCGTCGTCCCCCCGGCCCGTGACCGGCCCGGGCTTGGGCCGGCCGCCGGCTGGGTCGCCGCCGGCCGGCGGCGCGTCGTCGCCAGGCTGGCCGGCCGGCGGGCGCGGCGCGTGCTTCAGGCCCGCCGACGATGGCCAGCCGATCACCCCGGTGTTCGCCGGGCCGCCCGTGTTGGCCGGGCCAACGGGGTTCGCCGGGCCGCCCGTGTTGGCTGGGCCGCCCGTGTTGGCTAGGCCGGCGGCATCCGCTGGGCCAGCCGCGGGTGCTGGTGGCTCACCCGGCTCGGCCCCGCCGTCGCCATGGTCGTGCCTGCCGCCGGCGCCGTTGTGGCTACTGCGCTCGGCTGAGTCGGGAGCGGCAGCCTGCGCGGGGCGGACCTCGTGCGGGGTGGCCCGCAGGTCGTCGGCGGTGTCGCAGTATTCGTCGTCGTCGTCGTCGGCTTCGCCGTCGGCCCGGATACCGGACAGCCAGGCGGCGTGTGCGGCGTCGTCATCGTCGTAACGCAGGTCGTCCCCGGCCGGGCTGCCGTCCGGCCGCCCGGCGTCCGCCGCGGCCGGGCCGGCGGGGCCCGAGCTGTTCAGCTGCTCGCGGCTCTCGCTGAACTCCGGCCAGCCCTGCACCGGTATCCGGCCCCGGACGTCTTCGAGCAGGTTGCCCCGCTCCGCCGTGGCCGGCCCGGACGGCACGCCGCCCCGCGCGGCCGGCCACGGGCCGGCCTCGCCCGCCTCGCCCGCGCGGTCCAGGCTGTCTTGCAGGAATGCGGCCAGCCGTTCCGCGTCCTCGGCGGCCACGCCGAAGACCACCCGGGGCCGCCCCCACGGCTCCTCGATCGAGTAGCCGACATAACTCGAGACCGGCGGCAGCGGTTCTGCCGCCATGCCGTGTGCGCTGCGCCATCGCTCCCATGCCCGCTCCAACATTGTTGCGGCGCGTTGCGCGCGAGATACCAGCCTTGGATCAGGCATTGTGCGATCCTCCCCTGAGAAGCTTTGCCGTGCCGGGCCTCATCTGGGCCGCTGGCCGGCGGCGGCAGCCCGCGCTCCGACGGCATGCGCCAGTGGCGCCTGCTTTCGTCCGTGCTGCGTGGCTGCCTAGCCCGTCGCCCTCCCCCGTGTCGGCCGACGGCATGGCGACCAGTATGACGGACACCCGCTCGGGGCACGGGCAGTTACGAAAAGTTAGATGAACATAACTTCCAGTAGTCGCCTCGCGGCCTGACGGCCGGCCTGCGGCGGCGCTCGGCTGGCACGCCAGAGACTGGACTCAGCCCAGGATCGACCCCGGCTTTGCTGGAACGGACCCCCTCGAGCGGCCTGCGCGATCGCCGCTCGGCTCGGCCCGGCCATCCGCCGGGGCCGACCCCCCCTTCAGATCTGTGCTGAACTGCTGATCTGGTACTGCTCTAACTGCTTGGCACTTCTGATCTTCACTTATCGTGGTGCCGGGTACCCGCCGTGGCGGCTACCGGCGTGGCCATCTCCCTGGCCGGAACTGCGCCCTGGGACTGGCCGCTTGCTGCGTCCCCTACTCCGACCGCTGCTGCGGGATACCCGCCAGCAGTGCGCGGACTTCCGTCTCCCGGTACCGGCGGTGCCCACCCAGGGTGCGGATGGAGGTCAGCTTCCCGGCCTTCGCCCAGCGGGTAACCGTCTTGGGGTCGACCCGGAACATTGTCGCGACCTCTGCCGGCGTCAACAGCGGCTCAGCCTCGGGTGTACGTGCAGACATGTCTACGGCCTCTCCTCTTGGACCAGTCTTGCGATCCGGCGTTGTTGCTTTGTCTGACTCCGTGTGGAGCCTGCCGTGGATGTCCCATATGGCCCACTGAGACCATATTGCCATCACCAGCGGTGACAAGTCGACCACCAGGAGCAAAGATTCTGTGACAGGTCGCCCCCGTTGCTCCACTGATATGCGTCACGCTGCGTGATTCTAGCGACACGTATCGTTGCAACGGGTGGAATCTGGAAAGTCGTCCTCTGGTAGTCAGTTGGCGGCTTCGAGCGACTCCAGTGCCCGCCACCTGCTGCGCAGCCGCTGGTAGAGCGCAGTAGCCAGCTCTAGCTGGCTTTCCCGGCTGGCACTGATGGCCGCCGAAACCTCGGCTACGGACTGATCCGCGCGCAACGCTTCGTCATCGAGCAGGTAAACCAGAGTGCCGTAGTCGAGCTCCACCAGTGAGTGCGGATGGAACTCCTCCAGCCACCGTCCGACCTGCGCAATTTCCCTGCTTAACGCGTCGCTGCCGGTGGACTGAAGGGCGTTCAGCGCCCGGGCGACCCGGCGGCGCGCCTCGGCCATGGCCGTGGTGTAGCTGAGCGTGCGGGTGGCCGACGCGGTCGCCGGGCCGCGGGCGTCTGGGTCCGCCGCCCCACCCAGCACCAGCCAGCGCTCCCCGGGGGCGAACGGAACGAACCACGCAGTCGGCACCGACCACGTGGCCGCCTGGATGAACACGCGCAGTGACGCGGCCTGCCCCTGCCACCGGGCGAAGTCGCGCAGGGCGGCATCGGCCTGGCCGGCCGGGAACGCCGTGCCCAGCAGCGGGCGGGCGGTGGCGCGCAGCGTGCTGAGCGCGAGCCAGCAGCGGAGCCGGGTCTGCCACGGGCAGATATAGGTGACCCCATCCACCCGCCGGACATAGGCATGCCCGCTCTCCCGGGCCGGGGCCGCGACCGGCGGGGTGACGATCAGCCGGGCGACGCCCTCGGCCTGCTCGGCGTCGAGAGCCACCGCCCGGCGCGGGCGCTGCGGTGTCGCCGCGTATTCGGCCCAGCGCTGGCCCTCAGCCTCGCTGAACGCGGCGAGTGGCTCGTAGACGCGCAGATATGCCGCGTATGGTCCCACGCCCGCATCGTGGCATGATCCTGGGCGTCATGGGGCGATAGTCTCTGTGCCAGGGCTGGCCGCGGCACCCTCGGGCTGGCCCATGTGGCATTTACCCAGGTCGCCAACCAGGACCGGAGAGGTAGTCACGATCGTGACCAGCGTTTTCGCGAGATCCGCGGACAGCAGCAACACCACCGGCGGCGGCACCGCCGCCATCGGCCAGGCCGTCAGCCCAGCCGGCCCGACCGGACACGAGCAGGTCGTGTTCTGCCAGGACACGCAGAGCGGCCTGCGGGCCATCATCGCCATTTACTCCACCGCGCTCGGCCCCGGGCTGGGCGGGACGAGGTTCTACCCCTATCCCGACGAGGACGCGGCCCTGGCCGACGTGCTGAACCTGTCCCGCGCCATGGCCTACAAGAACGCGCTGGCCGGCCTGGATCACGGCGGCGGCAAGGCGGTCATCATCGGCGACCCGGCCACCGGCAAGTCAGAAGCACTCCTGCGGGCGTACGGGCGGTTCGTCGAGTCACTGGGCGGGCGCTACATCACCGCCTGCGACATCGGCACCTACAGCGAGGACATGGACATCATCGCCCGCGAGTCCCGGCACGTGACCGGCCGGACAGTGCCGAACGGCGGCGCGGGTGACTCCTCGGTGCTGACGGCGTTCGGCGTCTTCCAGGGCATGCGGGCCGCGGCCGAGCACCTGTGGGGCTCGGCCAGCCTGGACGGCCGGGTGGTCGGCGTGGAAGGCGTGGGCAAGGTCGGCCGCCGCCTGGTCGGCCTGCTCGCCGAGGCCGGGGCGACCGCGGTGATCTGTGATGTGAACGCCGGCGCCGTGGCCCGGGTACAGGCCGCTCACCCGGAGGTGCGGGTCGCCAGCAGCACCCGCGATCTGATCACCCAGCCGCTGGACGTCTTCGCGCCCTGTGCGCTCGGCGGGGCGCTGAACGACGACAGCGTGGCCGAGCTCACCGCCAGCATCATCTGCGGCGGCGCGAACAACCAGCTGGCCCACGCCGGGATCGAGAAGGTGCTGGCCGACCAGGGCATCCTGTACGCCCCCGACTACGTGGTGAACGCGGGCGGGGTGATCCAGGTGGCGGACGAGCTTGGCGGGTTCAACTTCGACCGGGCCAAGGCGCGCGCCGCGCAGATCTTTACCACCACCAGGGAGATCTTCGCCCTGGCCGAGACGGACGGTGTGCCCCCCGCGGTGGCCGCCGACCGGCTGGCGGAGCGCAGGATGTCCGAGGTAGGCAGGCTGCGGAACATCTGGCTGGAGGGCTGAGATTCCGCGTCCAGCCGGCCGGCCGACGACATTTAGTGCCGGTCAAACAAGGACTGCTCGCATCCTGCAGAGGCGCTTACGCCGCAAAGCAGGTACGGTTGGTTCTGTACGCAAGCTGGAAGCACGTCGCACTTCAAGCGGTGGAGCGGCGACGGGCCGTCTTGCATGCGTAGAGCCGCAAGTCATCAGCGCAGGGAGCAGGGGCCGGACAAGGGTCCCGCATGTTCGAGGGGGTCGAGCCAATGGGGCGCGGCCGAGCCAAGGCCAAGCAGGTAAAGGTGGCACGCCAGCTGAAGTACAACAGTGGCGGCACGGACCTTGACCGGCTGCGGACTGAGCTGGGTGTCGGTAGGGACGACGAGGGTGCGGATGGCGGCGACCCCTACGCAGACCTCGCGGGGCGTTACGCAGACGCCGAGTATGCCGATGACGAGGACGACGACCAGGACGACGAGGACGAGGACGACGACCTCAGCGGCAGCAACGGGTCACATATCCGGCGGTCGTCCCAAGCCTGAGTAGCCGACCACGATGAGCCCGCCGCCTGCTGGCGGTCGGCTCAGGTTGCGTGCTGCCCGGTCAGCCGGGCGGTGCCGGTGCCGGGCACGATCTCGCCCAGCACCCAGGCCGGCACATCCCGGCTGGCCAGCAAGTCAAGCGCCCGGCCGGTGTCGGGCCTGCTGAGCACGGCGGCCATGCCCACCCCCATGTTGAACACCCGCTCCATCTCCGCGGCCGGCACTCCGCCGCGTTCGGCCAGCAGGCCGAACACCGGGGCCGGCGACCAACTGGACCGGTCCAGAACCGCATCCACCTCGGCCGGCAGCACCCGGGCCAGGTTGGCGGCCAGCCCGCCGCCGGTGACATGGGCGAACGCGTGCACCGGGCAATGCCCGGCCAGCGCGAGGCAGTCCCTGGCGTAGATCCGGGTCGGGGTGAGTAGTTCGGCGCCCAGCGGCCCGCCCAGTTCCGGGATGTCCTGGTCCACGTCGAGCCGGGCCCGGTCCAGCACCTGCCGGGCCAGCGAGAAACCGTTCGAATGCAGCCCGGACGAGCCCATCGCCAGCACTACGTCACCCACTTCGACCCGGTGCGGGCCGAGCAAGCCGTCCTGCTCGACCACTCCGGTGGCCGCGCCCGCGAGGTCGAAGTCGTCCGGGCCGAAGTGACCGGGATGCTCGGCCGTCTCGCCGCCGATGAGCGCGCACCCGGCCTGGACGCAGCCCTCGGCGATGCCGGCCAGGATGCTGGCCGCGCGCTCCGGGCGCAGCCTGCCGAACACCATGTAGTCGGTCATGAACAACGGCTCCGCGCCGCACACGACCAGGTCGTCCACGACCATGCCGACCAGGTCGATGCCGATCGTGTCGTAGCGGCCCAGCCTGCTGGCGATGACCACCTTGGTGCCGACGCCGTCGGTGGACGTGGCCAGCAGCGGATGGCGCATCGCGGTCAGCTTGGCCGCGTCGAACAACCCGGCGAACCCGCCCAGGCCGCCGATCACTTCCGGTCCGGCGGTCCGGGCGATCGACGCCCGCATCAGGTCCACGGCCCGCTCACCGGCCGCGATGTCCACCCCGGCGGCCTGGTAGCTGGGCGGCACGGTCATCTGGCCACCGGCGGGACCACTTCCAGCAGGTGCTTGCCCCGCTCGGCTTCCGCCACCGGGATCGGGTAGCTGCCGTCGAAGCAGGCCCGGCAGAGCTGGCCGGCGGGCAGCGTGGTCGCCTCGGTGAGCCCGGCCAGCGAGATGAAGCCGAGCGAATCGGCGCCGATCGAGTCCCGGATCTCTTCGACCGACAGGCTGCCCGCGATCAGCTCGGCCCGGGTGGCGAAGTCGATCCCGTAGAAGCACGGCCAGGCCACCGGCGGGCTGGAGATGCGCACGTGCACCTCGGCCGCACCGGCCTCACGGAGCATGGTCACGATGGCCCGCTGGGTGTTGCCGCGCACGATGGAGTCGTCCACCACCACGACCCGCTGGCCGGCGATGACCTCGCGGAGCGGGTTCAGCTTGAGCTTGATCCCGCGCTGCCGGATCGTCTGGCTGGGCTGGATGAACGTCCGGCCGACGTAGGAGTTCTTGACCAGGCCCTGGCCGTAGGGGATGCCGCTGGCCTGCGCGTAGCCGATCGCCGCCGGGGTGCCCGATTCCGGCACCGGGATGACCAGGTCGGCCTCGACCGGGTGCTCGGCGGCCAGCATGCGGCCGACCTGGACCCGGGTGGCCTGCACGCTGCGCCCGGCGATGGCGGTGTCCGGCCGGGCCAGGTAGACGTACTCGAACAGGCAGCCCGCCGGGTGCGCCCGGGCGAACGACTGCGACCTGACCCCGCGCTCATCGATGGTGATCAGCTCACCTGGCTCCACCTCGCGGACGAACGACGCGCCGACGATGTCCAGCGCGGCCGTCTCGCTGGCCACCACCCAGCCGCGGGCCAGGCGGCCGAGCACCAGCGGGCGGAAGCCCTGCGGGTCCCGGGCCGCGTACAGGGTCCGCTCGTCCATGAACACCAGCGAGTACGCGCCCCGCACCAGCGGCAGCGTGGCCAGCACGCTGTCCTCCACGCTGTTCATCCGCGGGTCGGCGAACAACGCGGTCAGCACGTCCGTGTCGGACGTGGCCCGCTGTCCCGGCCCGGGCCGCGCGCCGTCCGCGCCGCTGGCGATGGCGGCCAGTTCCAGGGTGTTGATCAGGTTCCCGTTGTGCCCCAGCGCCAGGCTGGCCACCGGGGTGGACCGGAACGTGGGCTGCGCGTTCTCCCACACCGACGCGCCGCTGGTGGAGTACCGGCAGTGCCCGACCGCGATGTAGCCGCGCAGCGTAGACAGCGCCGCCTCGTCGAACACCTGGGCCACCAGGCCCATGTCCTTGTACACCACGATTCGGTCGCCGTCGCTGACCGCGATGCCCGCGGACTCCTGGCCGCGGTGCTGCAACGCGTACAGGCCGAAGTAGGCAAGCTTCGCTACTTCCTCGCCAGGGGACCACACGCCGAACACACCGCATGCGTCCCGAGGGGGCCGGTCCGTGGGATCTACATCGTCCGTCAGTCGGCCATCGGGGGTGACCACCTGGTCAGTCTAGGGGGGCCGGATGGCTACTGGTGCCGCGGAGCAGCGGCAACAGCCCAGACAGGTCGGCACGCGGCCCGCTGGCGCTGACCCGCCCGGCCGCCACCGCGGCGGCCCACGGCAGCCGGCCCACCGCCAGCAGCACCCACGTCACCGGGTCCATCTCCACCACGTTGGGCGGGGTGCCCCGGGTATGCCGCGGCCCGGCCACGCACTGCACCGCGGCGTAGGGCGGCACCCGGACCTCCACCGCGCGGCCTGGGGCGTCGGCCACGAGCAGGTCGAGCAGGTAGGTCACCGCGGCCCGCAGCGCCTCCGGCCGGGCCTGCCCGGCCGGGCCGTCCAGCGCGTCCAGCACGGCCAGGACCAGAGCCCGGCCGGCCTGGCTGGCCGCGCGGGGCCCGGTCCACGGCGGCTGGCCAAGATCGGCCCGCTGGGCCTGCAGCGCGGTGAGCATCCGCTGGGGGTTGGCGCGTGGGCGGGCTGGCATCGGAGCCAACCTATCGTGATCACAGACGGTTCAACCCCGCCCGGGACATACCGCGTTCTTGATCACGGAACGTAAACAAAAACATAAATATTCTGCACCAGACGTAACGGCTTGGTACCTGAGCGTAGTTCTAGATTTCGTAATTTAAGCTATTTCCGTATATCGGTAGCACGAGGGCCCGGCAGCAGATAATCGTCGTCAATATGGCAGGGACACGCGGTCCAGGGCGCCGGGGAAAGCGCCGGACCCGGGCTACGGCTGCCGTTCTGATCACAGCCGTAGCGGTGCTCGCCGTGCTGGCGGCGGCCGGGGTACTGGCGATCACGCACCTGGGTAGCTCCAACGTGGCCCAGGGTCGGCATGACCCACTATCCAGCAAGATCACCAGCCAGCAGTCGGTCGGGCTGGCCAACCTCGGCGCGACCGGCGAGGCCGGGTCGGGCAAGTCGGCCACGCTGCTCTCGGCCAGCATGGGCGGCATCCTGTTCACCCCGAGCGGCGGGGGCGAGAACGTGCAGTCCAGTCAGCAGTGGCAGGCCGATGGGATGGGCGGCGGCCAGTTCGTGCTGCTGTACACCTCGGACGGGAAGTGCCTGACCGCGGTGGGCCGCGGCAGCCAGGCCACCACCGAGCTCGCGTCCTGCGACAGCGCGCTCGACCAGCGCTGGTACCACCCGTTCGAGGGGACTGACGGGATGGGCCGGGACTATTGGCAGCTGCGCAGCGCGTCCAACGGCCGGTGCCTGGCCATCGGGAGCGCCGCCTCAGGCGGCGACGCCGTAGCCCAGATGCAGCTGTGCTCTAAGTCCAAGCCGTGGCCCCAGCTCGTCATGTTCTGGAGCGCGTTCTAGCTTTGCCCGGGGGGCGACCCGCTCTGACGTCCGGGGGGCGACCCCCCTGGACCCCCCGCTCGCCGCTTCGCGCCGAACGCCTCCTCCA